>Ga0272441_10001628_pt1 | contig 47496 bp, 34 predicted proteins | sample SSMProp6N_FD_193582 | JGI IMG/M metagenome (GOLD analysis project Ga0272441, IMG submission 193582) | Marine sediment archaeal communities from Little Sippewissett salt marsh, Falmouth, MA, United States - SSM-Prop-6N | ecosystem: Environmental > Aquatic > Marine > Wetlands > Sediment ... | reverse complement strand
GCAAAGACCGTGGCGGCGCCCCTGACGTACACGGTGTCGAGGTACACGCTCCGGCTGGACCGGATGACGGTGGCTTCGGGATGCGTGCACGCGACGGTGCTGTCGACGAGGCAGAGTTGACCGTTGTGCGGACCCCATCGCGGCCCGTCGCAGCGGATGACCGGCCCGGGCGCGTCCGACTCAATGCGGAGGCCCACCGCCGATAGGGCCTGCCGGCTGGCGCACACGATGGCCGCCTCCGTCTGTCCGATGAGCGTGACGCCCGACACCGTCGGGGCGGGTTGGGTGTCGCGGAGGTCCAGGCCGACGCGGCCGCCGATGACCGTAATGCCGTGGTGCCCGCCGCCGGAACCGGCCCCGCCCTCCAGCCCCGTCAGGCCGTGGGTGGCGTCGATGCGGCAATCCTGAACGCTGGAACCCTGGGCGGCCCGGTGCCGAATGGCCACCGCCCCCGGGTTGCCCTCGCCGATGCGGATGTCGATGCCCACGAACAACTGGTTCATCGAGATGTTCGGCTGGGGATCCGTAGGCTTGCCCTCCTGGCACGCCCGCGCCCAAAAGTGGACCACGTACTTCGGTTTCTTCGGGTCGCCATAGCCGGGCGACTGCGGCGCGAGCACAAGCGTCGGCCGCACCCCCGCACGCGAGCCCATCAGCACGCACGGGTGCAGCCGGCCGCCCGTCACCGCCCCGTTCGTCCGATGGTACAGGTCCTGCACGCACGCGAGCGTATCGGAGACGGTGTACGTGCCCGGCGGAAAGTAGCAGACCATCTGGGCGTTGCGGGCCGTCACGATGGCCCGCCGGATGGCGTCGGTCGCGTCCTTCCTGCCCGACGGGTCGGCGCCGAACGGGGCCGCCGTTACGTCCACGTACCCGAGGGCGGCGAGGGCGGCGTTGCCAAGGTCCGGCGGAACGGTCTGGGCAACACCGTCGGCGAACGGCTGGTAAACGGGCGGCCGCGTGTACGGCCGGTGGACCTCGGTAAACGGAACCCGAAAAAGGCCCAGGTGCATCGCCAACAGGACGGCTAGCATGCCGCGTCCTCCAGTTGCTGCCGCGTCACGGCGCGCTGTGGCGCGGGGAGTCGCGGCCCCCCGCGCGTGACAAGGCGTATCGTCGGGCTCCGCGCGTCAGCGTTTCGCCAGCGCCGCCAGGACGTGCCTGGCCACCTGCTCGGCCAGGGCCTTCGACCCCTCCGGCGAGAAGTGGACGTTCGCCGGCCGCTGGATCTTCGCAAGCCTCGGCTTCGCGAAGGCGTACAGGTCATTCGTAGGGATCTTGTGCTTCGCCATGACCTCGGCGGCCGCGGCGTTGTAACGGACGGCATCGCCCACGACGCGACCCTTGGCGCCCTCCGGGACGGGCGTGGTGGCGCACCAGATGAGGGCGGCGCCCGTCTTCTTGAGCCGTGCGACGATCTGCTCCAGGTTCTTGCGGTAGGCGTCGATGGGCACCTGCTGGCGTCCCTCGTCGACCGCCACGAGCCCGCCCTTCTCGTTGATGTACTTCAGGTCGTGCAGGCCGAAGTTGAAGTGGATGACGTCCCACTTTTTCTCGCCGAGCCAGGCGTCCAGGCTTTCCAGGCCGCGCGTCGTGGGCCCGCAGTTCTGGCGTGCCCGATGCACGTTGGCCTTGCCCTTCAGGAGGTCGCGCACAGGCACCGTGTACCCGATGGAAATGCTGTCGCCGAGCAAGAGTACGCGCGGCAGGCCGGCCACGTCCTCAATGGGCGCCATAGGCGAGTTGACGCGGCGTTTCGGTTTCGGGGCGGCGTTCTCGGCCGCCAAGGCCGTGGCCACACAGCCCGCCACGCCGACCACGAGGGCCAGCGCGACTATCAGGTTCAAGCGTCGGGGCATTAAAGGTCCTCCTACTCTGAGGGTTCGGTGCGACCGGACACGAAAACGTCGCCGTCCGGGGCGGCGAGGCGATGCGTACGCCCGGTTTGGCCCGTCGCGCGGCTCGCGACGGGCTCAGGAAACGCCAGCGTGACCTCGCGGTTGCCCATGGGATTGTACACGGTCCAGCCCTTCGTGAAGCGGCGGATGACCGCCCCGTCGGACCGCGTCGTCGCGGGGCCCGCCGGCCGGCCGAGGCCTTTCTGCCAAAACGGGTACCAGTCGTGCCGATGGTCGCCGGTGGGCAGGGAATTCGGGTCGGAAAACAGGCAATACCCATCGGAATGCGTGAGCGCGAGCGCCGTGGTGGCCCGCATCAGGTGCAGGTCGCGCCGCGACTGGTGGTACCACGTTTCGAGGCAATTGATGCGGGGCTCGCGCAGGTTCCGCTCGGCCCACGAGAGCGTCTTGCCGATGCGCGCCCAATCCGTTGCGGTCTTCGAGCGATAACACTCCATAAAATACCCGTTGATGAAGGGGGCCGTGCGCGGCGTGGTGTGGTCGTTCGCGTTCGCGAGGATGAGGGCGTCCGGGCCGACGGCCTCGCGCACCGCCCGCACAAGCGCCAGGCGGTCGTCGTCGTCGCGCCACCAGTCGAGCATGACGCCGTCGACGACACCGCTCGCAACGACGGCGCCGGCCCGCCGGGCCACGTGCGCCCGGTACGCAGGGCTGGAGAAATCGAGTTGATAGAACCCGCCCTCCGCCCAGCCGGCGATCCGCTTGCCGTCGCGGCGCCGCCAGAACGGATGGTCGTCGGGAAGAAACCGCCCGCTGGCGTCGCGGTACCGAATCTCGGCGAGCAGCACGAGGTTCGGGTTCAGCGCGAGCAGGCGCCGGCGCATGTCGCGGCCGCGAGGGATGCTGTCGGGCTTCAGGCGCGTGGCCAGGCCGCTCGGCCGGCCGTCCCACCGCAGGCCGAAGCCGCCCACACCGTGGAAAACGAGGTCGTGGCGGGCCATCGTGTGGAGGCGGGATTCGTCCTGAACGTTCTCGGCCCCCGCCCACGCCTGGAACACTGAGGGGTAGGTGCGACCGCGGATGCGGCGTGCCACGTCGGAGGCATCAACCGAAACGGGCCCGCCGCCGTCTTCGGCCACCGTCGCCCCGCACGCGAGCAGCGTGAGCCCGACCAGAATGACGAGACGTCGGTGCATAGGCAACCTCGCAACAGGTATCGGCGGCTTCCGTTCGCACGGCAGCGCGGCGGGTCGTCACACCTGCCATGCTGCCCGGTCGATTAAACCCGCTACCGTGCCTGGATGCATGGCAAATCGCGGCGGAAAAGGTGTATAGGCCCCTGCTGCCCGGCAGGTCAGGAGGCCCGCCGCGCCGGACGGTCCCGCGCCGTATCCGCCCGGCGTGCCCGTGCGACAATCGACCGCAGCATCCCCGCAAAAATCAGCCGGTGCAGCGGGTACAGGGCGTACCAGTACGCGAGGCCCGCCAGCCCCACCGGGTCGAAGATGGCCGTCTGGCGGATGCGGGCGCCGCCGTCCTCCGGCGTAACGGTGAACTCGAGCCAGGCCCGGCCGGGCAATTTCATCTCGGCCGCCAGGCGGAGCCGCCGGCCGGGCTCGATCGCCTCCACGCGCCAGAAGTCGAGCGGGTCGCCGACCCGCAGCCGCTCGGGGTGCGGCCGGCCGCGGCGCATCCCGACGCCGCCCACGACGAGGTCGAGCGCCCCCCGCAGCCGCCACAGGATATCGCAGCAGTACCAGCCCGTGTCGCCGCCCAGCTGCTGGATGGGTTCGAACGCCTGCTCCGGGGTCACCGGGACTCGCAGCTCCGTCGACTCGACGATGCGGTTGCCGAACCGGACGCCCGCCCAGGAGCGCGGCGCGCCGGCAACGGCCAAGGCATCGGACCACCGCGTCTCGGCCAGTGCCCGGTCCTCGTTGGCGAGGGCCCGGCGGATGGCTTCGCGCAGGCCCCGCGGACGCACGGCGAACACCTCGAGGGCCGAGGCGTCGCGCACCACGCTCGCGTTGCGGACGCCCTCGATCAGGCTGCGCCCGATGCGGGCGTACACGGGCGTCACGAGACCCAGCCACAGGCTCGAGAGGTACGGCGTGAGGACGGGCACGGGGATCATCAGGCGCCTCAGGCCACGCGCCTGGGCGTACGCCCGCATCAGGCCGTTGTACGACACGCGGTCCGGCCCGCCGATCTCGAAGACGCGGCTGCCGGTCGTCTCGGGCAGGTCGAGGGCCGCCACGAGGTAATCGAGCACGTCCTCAATCGCAATCGGCTGGGCGGGCGTACGGACCCATCGCGGGCACACCATGACCGGCAGGCGCTCCGTCAGGGCACGGACCAGTTCAAACGAGAGACTGCCCGAGCCGATGATGATCGAGGCCCGGAACTCGACCGTCGGCACGCCCGAGGCGCGCAGCACCTCGCCCACTTCCAGGCGGCTCCTGAGGTGCGGCGACAGGTCGTCCGCCGGGTCCGCCAGGCCGCCCAGGTAAATGATGCGGCGGATGCCCGCCTCGCGTGCGGCCCGGCCCACGTTCTCGGCGGCGCGGCGGTCGGCATCGGCGAAGTCGTGGCCCCGACCCATCGAGTGGACCAGGTAGTAGACGACGTCGCAGCCGGTCATGGCGGGCGGAAGCGTGGAGGCGTCCAGAACGTCGCCCTGCACGATGTCCGTGCCCGCCGGGGCGCGCGACCGCAGGTGCTCGGGGCGGCGCGCGAGGCACCGGACCCGCTCGCCGCGCTCCAGGAGCCGGGGCAGCAACCGCCCGCCCACATATCCGGTGGCGCCGGTCAGAAGGATGGCGTAAGGTTGGGTAGGCACGGGCGTCCCTCCGGCGCCGCACGACCGGCCCCGTCTTGGAGCGCGTCTAGAGAAAGCGGTGGCGCGGTGGTTCTCCGTAACCACCGCGCTGGGTGCCACTGGCGGCTTGCCCGCCAGCGCCTTGGTATCGTGGCGACACTGGCTGACGAGCAGCCAGTGGCACCCGGCGTTTCGAACGTGACCGCCTCTACTCGCCGATGATCTTGACCAGGACGCGTTTGCGCCGCTTGCCGTCGAACTCGCCGTAGAAGATCTGCTCCCACGGGCCGAAGTCCAGGTCGCCGTCGGTCACGGCGACGACGACCTCGCGCCCCATCACCTGCCGCTTCATGTGGGCGTCGGCGTTGTCCTCGGCCCCGTTGTGGCGGTACTGGTCGTGCGGCTTCTCCGGAGCGAGGCGCTCCAGCCACTCCTCGTAATCCTGGTGGAGGCCGGACTCGTCGTCGTTGATGAACACGCTGGCCGTAATGTGCATGGCATTCACAAGGCACAGGCCCTCGCGAATGCCGCTCTCGGCCAACACCTCTCGCACGTCGGGCGTGATGTTGATGTACTCGCGGCGCCGACGCGTGCTGAACCAGAGTTCCTTGCGGAATGACTTCATGGCGTGCCTCCTGAGAGACCGTGCGTTGGCGGCGCCCGCCGGCCCCGGGGGTCTAGGCGCCTTTGCGGCCCTTCGTGTGGGCCTCAGCCTTCTTCTTGCGGGCCTTGGCTTCCTTCTTCTTGCGTTTGCGGCGCCGGCGGGCTTGCTGGTTACGGTACCAGCGGTCGAAGTCGTCGGGCGTACGGAAGATCGTATCGCTGACCTCGCCGTCGCTGGCCTCGCAGTTCTCGGTGTCGTAGTCGCGGCAGATGTCGTAGCGCCGGCGATAGATGGTGCAGTGGTTATCGGCGTCCAGGTGGGTGCACGGCGTGTTGAACTGGACGTTCCAGGATCCGTCGTCGCTGTCGATAAACACGACAACGTTCTCGTGGGCGAGGAACCAGCGAATCTCCTCGCGGTCGAGCCGCGTGGTCGGCTTGTCGAGTTCAACGACAACGTATCGGCAGCACTGGGCGCCACAGGTGGCACAGTCGCCGTGCCCCTTCTTCATCAGCATGGATGCCTCCTCCCTTAGGGGGAGGTATTAGACCGCCGCACCCGCGGCCCGTCAACCGGCGTTTGGCAAGGCATCCGGTCTTGCGGCCGCGGCGGCCCCGTCGGTAACCGGCCACACACCTTATGCACGGGTAGGCACGGGGCGTCGGAATGGCCGGGCCCACTTGCCCCCCAACGGCTTACCGGGGCCCGGTAAACGTATAGAGGCGCAGCATGGACGGCTGGGGCGGCGGGCCGGGTCGCGGCCGGTCGCGGTTGCGGCCGAGGGTCTCCCACCGCAGGGCGTAGCGGACGCCCGGCCGGCCCCCCTGCCCCTCGCTCCAATGCCAGCGGACCTGGATGCCCGGGGCTTTCGACTCCGGCGATCCGAGCGCCTTCGGCACACGGGCCTCGCGGCTGGGAGCCCGGCCAACGGGTTTCAGGGTGGCCTCGTCCAGCATCCACGTGCCGGACCCGTGCGTCGGATGCCGGTAGGATTGTGTCAGTCGCCCGTCCGGGCCGGCGCGGACACCGCCGACGCGGACCTCGAACTCGATGGACCCGCCGCCGCCGAATTCCCAGCGGTAGTCCCACTCCGTAACCTGCCGCACCCGCCACGCACCGGCCTCGAACCGGGCGTTGTAAACCTGGGTGTTGCCGGCGGCATCGAACTTGTGGTAGCTGACAATCGGCCGCCCTCGGCCGTCGACGCCGAGCGCGACGTTGCCGTTGATGACCCCGCCGCCCGCCGGAACGGGGTCGACGATCAGGCCCGGCGTCTGCAGGGTCATCGGCAGCCGCACCGGCTCGCCGCGAACGGTTTCCCAATGGACCAGGTCGCGGCTGCGCGCGTACGACGGGTCGTGGTTCGTGGCGCAGTCGGGCGTGTCGCGCCAGACCCAGACGAGGTGGTACCGGCCGTCGGGGCCCTTCGTCGGACCGCTGAGGTAGGCGTTCATCTTGCCCTGGCCGTCGGTCAGGGGCGTTTCGATGAGGCGGCGCCACGCCTTGGCGGCATGGTCATAGACGTTATAGATCTGGTTGCCCCGGCCGCTGCCGCCATCGCGGTAGGTGAAGATCAACGCGCCGCCCGGGCCGCGGAGGAAGTGCGGATAGGTCACGCGGCGTTCTTCGCGGCCAACCATTGCCTCGATCCGCTCGAACGTGGCCACGTCGTGCGGTTTGGCGGTACGGAAGTACTTGAGCGGCACACAGTGCATGTTGCCGGCGAGGTGCAGGCAGCCGTCGTCGTCCACGGTCATGCGGATGTAATTGTGGCTGTCCCAGCCGACGCGCTCGGGCAGGCGGACGAGGCGGAACGCCGTTTCGTCGAGCCGGCGCGATCCCACGGTCATCTGCCGCTCGGCATCGTAGAACGCCACGAACTGCCGGTCGCCGCGGGTCAGCAGGTGAAACCCGACCGGGTGCCCCGACCAGACGGGGGCGATGTCGATGACCTGCTCGACGGCGTACTCCGGCCCTGTGCCCCCGGCCCTCGGGCAGAACGCTGCCAGAAACCCGACGCACACGAGCACCTTGAAAAGCCCATGAGGCATGCGTTCGTCCTTCAGTCCGTCCAGATATCCGCCGTCCGGGCCTTGACGTCCGGCAGCGGCGGCAACGGGGCGCTCGGCGTCGGCTCGTACCAGAACGTGGCGCACGACCAGTCGTCCGTCACCTCGGCCAAGCCCTTCTGCCACTGGATCTGCTGAATCGTAATGCGGCATTCCTTTTGCCACTGAATCGGGTCCGGCAGGTGCCAGCGGTACATCGAGACGAACTGCTTCTCGTTCAGGCTGCACCCGTTGTACGGGAACGGCGTCTGCTGGATGCCCCAGGAGAGGCCGACGTAGTCCTCGCTGCCCGTGCCGCAAAGCGTGGGCAGCGCCTCGTCGCCGTCCATGTAGACCTTGATCTCGCCCTCGCCCCACCAGTTGGCGTGCGTGGCCCGGATACCCATGACCGAGCCGATGAAGCGGCCCTTCTGGGTGCGCTGGGGCAGGAGTTCGAAGTCCTGCTTCAGTGTGGTGGGGTTCTCGCGGCGGAACAGCGCGTGCAGCCGGCCCACGTCCGAGCGGTGCACGTCGCGGATGGTGTAATCGATCTGGTAGAAGATCGGGACGGGCTTTTCGCCCTCGTTCGTCAGGGTAATGCGTGCCCGGGTGCGGAACGGCATGGGCAGCCAGAAGTTCATGCCGGCCTTCTCGCCGACCGAGTGGACGGCCGACGCGTACGGCATGACCTTGCCGTGCGCAAACCCGAAGAAGTCGCCCACGGGGGCCTCGATGCTCGGATGCGCCTGCCCGTCCCACCAAGCCCGGATGACGAGGCTGCGGAGGTTGGCCGGGATGGGCCGCGTCGTCAACCAGATGTGGCGGATCGTGCCGGAGCCCCCGATGTCGCACAACGGGACGGTCTGGCCGGGTTTGACGTTCCGCATGGGGCTGCCCTTGCGGCCGGGCCCGAGTTTGCTGGCGGCCTTGCCGCCCTCGCCCGGCGCGCCGGTCGGGTTCTCAAACGAGATCGACCGCGACACCAAACCCGTGTCGAGCCGGTACGGCTCGGCCACGAGGTCCACGCCGCCCGTCCCGCGTCGGGCGGGTTCCTCGCACCCCGCCACGAGCACCGCCGCGAGGACGAGGCACGCAAGGATCGCTACGCATCGCATAAGGCACTGACCGGTCGTTTGCATGGCGTTCTCCTGGCTTCGGGTGCGTCAGGACATTGTGCGCGGCGGGTCTCCGTGCCCACCGCGCAAGGGCTACTTCGCCTTCTCTGCCGGCAACGGCGTGATGCGGGCCGTTACGCGCGCCGCCGTGACCGGCTTGGCGAAGCGGATGCCGATGCGCGTGGGCAGCACGGGCGTCCGCACGTCTTCCGTGATCTCGTCGGCGACGCATTCCACCTCGCCGCCGCGGGCGTCCAGGTCCACCCGCACCGCCTCGTCTTTCCAGCGGACGATGAGGGCGCCGTCGGCGGCCCGCTCCCACTGGCCGAGCGTCACGAGGGCCGTCTCGAACGCTTGCGGTTCGGCAAACGCCACGGCGTCGGTCACGGTCAGCGAGCCGGCCCCCTGGCGCGAGTAGACGAACGTCCGCTCGAGTGTCTCCAGCCCCTTGACCGCGTACGCGCTTCGCATGTCGAGCACGAGCGTGTCGGCGGCATCGGTGAAATCCGTCCGGAGGATCTTGCCGCGGGCCTTGCTGCCCTTCTGCTGAAGGGCCCCGGCCACGCGCGGCACGGGATGGCCGAACGAGTTCAGCACCCGGCTCTCGTACCGCTTGCTGCTGAACGTGCGGGCGGTGTAGACCTCGGCTCCGGGGTCCAGGAGAACGGGCTGGCGGCCCACGGCCACGACGTACGAGCCGACGTCGTTATGGTTGTGATGCTCGGCGTTGTGCCCGCCCTTCATCGCCACGCCCATGCGGCACGGGGTGCCCGGCCGGGGCCGGCCGATCAGAACACCGGCGTCCTTGAACCACGTGCGGAGGGCGAGCCCCTCGGCCTTCGTCTCGCACGGCGGGGCCTGCGTGGCCGCGTTCGGCAGGGAGTACATCATCGAGCCGAACAGGCCGCCGGAGACCGTCTGCAGGACCCCGTCGGCGGCCGGGTCGGCACCCAGGCGGAAGCGGCGGCTGATGAAGTGAACCATCCGCGACGACGGGGCGGTGCCGACCGAGCAGTCGGCAAACGCCGGGCATACGCCGCCGCCAATCTCGATGCGATGGCCAAACCGGGCCGGCTCGCAGGCGTCGGGCCGGGCCAACAGGTCGATCCGCCCGCCGGTCGCCTGCACGATGGCCTCCGACAGAAGCAGGTAGTGGCCAAACCCGTAGTGCCAGTACCCCAGGCCCTCGCTGCAGTAGCCGTCGGGCGTGAACCCGCGGAGAAAATTCGTCACGTGCGTGCGGGCGGCCTGGATGAACCAGGCCCGCTCCTCGCGCGACTCGATGGTGGCCAGCGCCACACCCGTGACGTTGGCCAGGCACACCGCGTTCCAGTTGTTGGTGCTCCGAAGCCAATACCGGCTCTGTTTGCCGGCAACCATCTTGCGATAGGGGGCGACAATGCGGCGCTCGAGGTTCTCGCGGATCAGTGTACGGGCGCCGGCCGGCAGCGTGTCGCCCAGGAGATACGCAGCCATCGCCAGGTCGACCGCCAACCCGGAGGACCCCAGGTCGATGGTCACCGACTCGCCCTTGAAGTTCGCGAGGCTCCGGTCGTGGGCGGGCATGACCCAGGTCCGTTCGGCCGCCAGGGTCTGAATCGTTTCGACGAGCGGCGGGATGAACCGGCCCTTGGCCTCCAGGCACTCGGCCAGGGTGTAGTCGTCGATGCGGCCGCGACGGTCGCGCGCCACGCGCTGCCAGCGGTTGCGGTTGCCGGTGCGCGAGAAGTCGAGGTACAGGTCGTCGGGCTGGTCGGGGAGCGGCCGTTTCACGAGTTTCTCGGCCCCGCGGATCACGGCGCGGAACGCCGGGGCCTTCGCGAGGCGGGACCACGCGGCACGGTCGGATATGGGCCGGCCGAAGCCGGCGGGTTGCTCCGGCAGCATCGCCGCCACGGCCTTGACGGTCGCCTCGTCGAGGTCGGGGCCAACAACCCCCTGCTCTGCCGCCACACCGGAAGCAGCGCCAATAAGGATGACGGCCAGAAGCGGTGGCCAGCTCAGGTGTCTCATGGGCTCCTCACTCTCGGATGCGGCGGCCCCTGTGCGGTGCGTCTCCGTACCCGCCGCGCACCAGCCTCTAGTTCGCCCGTTTCCGGGCGTCCTTGCCGCCGTCGAACGCCCACTCCTTAAGCGTCTTGCCGGCAGGCGTGCCGAGGCGAATCCAGTCGAACTCGATCCGGCCCGGGGCCGCCGACGGGTCCACGCGGACCTGCACGAGCATGCCCTCGACCGGCAACGCGACCTCGTACTCGTGCCACGCCCCATCGTGCGTCGGCGTAAACAGCACGCGGCGCGACCGATGAAAGGTCTTCTGCTGCCGCGTGCTCCAAAACACCATGCCGCCGCCGCGGCTGTCGGACTTCATGCGCAGCGTCACCGTGACCGGGCCGGTGGCCTTCGGCACGTCGCGGGTCCAGAGGTACGGGTCGCCGCCGGTGGAAGCAACGACGAGCCGGCCGTCCTCGCACGTCAGGCGGCATTTCTTGGACGGCACCCATCCGCCGGCCCCTTGGCCGTAGGCCGGGTTCTTCACGGGGACGATGGCGTCGGTGTCGGCCAGGAAGCGGTCGATGCGTGCAGCGAGGTCGTTGACGACGTCGGGGTGCTTCTCGGCCAGGTTGGTCGTTTCGCCGATGTCGGCGTCGAGGTCGTAGAGTTCATAGGCGTCGGTGCGGTCGGCCCCCTCGCCGTAGAAGCGGATGAGCTTCCACTTGCCCTGGCGGACCGAGGTGCCGGGCAGGTTGCCGGTGGCGGGAATGTAGTGCGGAAAGTGGCAGAAGATGGCGTCGCGGCCAAGGCCACCCTCCCCCTTCAGCAGCGGCACCAGGCTGACGCCGTCGAGCGTTTTGCCCTTGCGCGGCGCGACGCCGGCCATGTCGAGCAGCGTCGGGTAAACATCGACACTCGAGACGACCTCGGACGAACAGGACCCCGGCGCGACCGTGCCGGGCCAGACCACGATCATCGGCTCGCGGACCCCGCCCTCGTAGATGTTGCCCTTGCCGCTGCGGAGCGGCGCGTTGTTGGTGGGCGTGGTGCCCTCGACCACGTTGTACATGTTGCCGCCGTTGTCGGAGAAGAAAAGGATGATCGTGTTCTCGGCCAGGCGGAGGCGGTCGAGCGTGTCGAGCACCCGGCCGACGCTTTGGTCCAGGCTCCGGATCATGCCGGCCATGACGGGGCAGTCCTGCTTGCCGCGCGGGTCCGAACGGCCGCGGGCCTGCGCTACAAAGTCGTCCTTGGCCTGGAACGGTGCGTGGACGGCCCAGTGCCACAGGCACAGGAAGAACGGCTCCTCGCGGTGCCGCTCGATTTGGCGGACGGCTTCGTCGGTGGCGCGGTCGGTGATGTACTCGCCCTCCGGCCCGTTGGCCACGGTCCCCGCGCGGAACCGGTACGGCGAAAAGTAACTGGGCGGGCCGGGGTCCGGCGCACCGTGAAACGAGAACGCAAAGCCCTGCTTCTCCGGCCAGTACGCCTCCGGCAGCCCCAGGTGCCATTTGCCGACGAACCCCGTCCGGTACCCGGCATCGCGCAGGGCCTCGGCAATGGTGTACTCCTCGGTCGGCAGGACGCGGCGGCTCCGCGGGCAGATCATCTTCTGGCCCGGCGAGGCCCGGTCGGCCAGCAGCGGCACGTCGGGCTGCGGCGGCAGATGGCAGGCGGGCGTCGTGATGCCCAGCCGGGCCGGCCACTTGCCCGTCATCAGGCTGGCACGCGTCGGCGAACACAGGGGGCAGGCGGCGTACGCGTCGGTGAACCGCATCCCGCGCGCCGCCAGCCGCGCAATGTTCGGCGTCTCGTAGTACCGGCTGCCGTACACGGTGGTATCCATCCATCCGAGGTCGTCGGCCAGGATGAAGAGGAGGTTCGGCTTCGTCGGCGTGCCGCCCCCCGCCGGCCGGGCCGCCCGGGCCAGGCACCCCGGCCCGGCCGTGACCGCGGCGGCGGCGAGGCCCAGGTGCTTCAGAAACTGCCGGCGGGTGGTTCCTTGGCAAGGGGTCGGCGTTCGGGTCATGGTGTCCTTTCGGTCGGGGATCAGCGTTTGCGCTTCGCCTTTGGCTCATAGTCGCGGCACTCGGGCGGGATGGCGGCGCCAATGTCCTTGCGCCAAGCGGCCAGAGCCTGGCGGAGTTCCTTCGCCTTCTCGGGCTTCTGCTTGGCCACGTTGCGCGTTTCGCCGAGGTCGTCGGCCAGGTTGTAGAGTTCCACGCCTCCAGTGTCGAAAAACTCGATGAGTTTCCAGTCGCCTTTTCGTATGGCGCCGGCGGACCGGCCTCCCAGGAAGTGCGAGTTCGCCAGCGGGTAGTGCCAGTAAAACGTGTCGCGCGGGAGGCGGGCAGACGGGTCCTTGAGAAGCGGCAGGATCGAAACGCCGTCCACCGGCTTCCCGGCCCCGACGTCCACGCCCAGAATCTCGCGAAACGTCGGATGAAAATCGCAATTGACGGTGGGTGTGCGGCACACGGCCCCGGGCGGGGTAACGCCGGGCCAGCGGATAACGAGCGGCTCGCGGATGCCGCCTTCGTACAGCGTGGACTTGCCCGCCCGCAGGGGAGCATTGGAGGTGACGCGGCTCTCGCCGCCGTTGTCGCCGGTGAAGATGAGAATCGTGTCGTCGGCCAGGCCGAGTTCTTCGAGTTTGCGCACGATCATGCCGACGCCTTCGTCGATGGTCTCGAGTTGGGCGGCCAGGTGCGGGTTGTTCCGGGAAGCGCCGGGGCCCTTGCCGCCGCCCGGCTTGGCCTCGTACTTGCGGACGAGGTTCGGCTTGCCATCCAGACGGGTATGGACAGCGTAGTGGCTCAGGTACAGGAAGAACGGCTCGTGCTTGTGCCGGTCGATGAACTCGACGGCCTCGGTGTTCGTGCGGTCCACGAGGTACTCCTTGCCGTGGAGCCGCTTAGTGATAGCGGGGTCGAAGTGGTACGGATGCCAGTACGACCCGCCGCCGATGCCGCGGCGTTCCGAGACGATGGCCTCGTCAAAGCCGTGGGCGGTGGGGCGAATCTCCTTGGCCTTGTGGTGCTCGTAGCCCGTCAGGTGCCACTTGCCGATCAGGCCGGTGGCGTAGCCGGCGGCCTTGAAGAGTTCGGCCAAAGTGGTGTGATCGGTCGTGAGGTGCTTGGGGTCGTTCGGACGGAGGTAATCGGTAATGCCAACCCGGGCCGGCCACTGGCCGGTCATCAGCGCCGCCCGGTACGGCGAGCAAACGGGTGCGGCCGCGTAAGCGTCGGTAAACCGCATACCCTGGCGGGCCAGGCGGTCCAGGTTGGGCGTTTCGTTGAACGTATTGCCGTAGCACCCGAGTTCGCTGTAACCGAGGTCGTCGGCCAGAACGTACACGACGTTCAGGCGGCGCCGCGTGGCGGCGGCGGCACGGCCGCCAGCCAGGGTCAAGGCACCGGTAGCACAGGCGGCCAAGAACGCACGACGGTTCATGATTCGCTCCTCCGTGTTGGTCTCCCGAAACAAGCGTAGCCGATTGGAGCAGGAGCCGGCCCACGTGTCAAGGCAGAGTGTCGACGCGGCGCCCGGTGTGACCGTGGCCCCCACGGCGGCGCGTTGCCGTCCGGTCGCGGCCTCGGCGCCGGACAAGCACGCGGATGATGCGATTCGGCATCACGCTCGGGGCCATCGTGAAACACGTGCGGCAAACCGATGCCATCCGCGCAGGTCGTTTTCCCGGAAAGAGTTCCGCACCAAGGTAGCCAACGGAGTCTCAGAACACCCGCCGAACGTTTCCCGAAAACAACGCCGCCGGAACCTACGGAAGTCGGTCGTTTCCGCGTGTTCCTACCCCGAAAACGCCGTTGCCTGGGGCGGCGGAGACCGGCGGCCCCAATTGGCACGCGGGTTGCTCCATACAGAGCACAACACCTCTTGTGAGCGATGGGGAAACACAACCCGCACACCACACCCCGGCTAATCGGGAGGGTGCGACCACCGCAAACCTTCCCGTTCTGCCGTGACCCCGGCCGAGTCCGAGGGCGCCACGGCTAGAGGGGCAGGGAGACAGGACCGGCACACCTCGCCAGGCCCAGGGGGCAACTCAACCAAACGAGGAGGGGCTTCCAGACAACGTGCGCCTTGGCACCGGCGCACGTCGAGACCACCGGAGTCCACACCGCCGACGTATGCATCTGTAGACACCAAACCCGAACCACCACGCGAAGGAGATCCATGATGAAACGCTCCAGGCACATCGACAGTTACACGGCACTGGCCGTGCTGGCCGTACTCACCGGCATCTTAATGCCCTCCGTGGCAAGCGGCTTTGCCTCCTGGTCGGCCCAGAACACGAGCAACTTCACCGATATCATCAACCACCCGGACGACTACCCGTCGTGGGACCTCACGACGATTACCTACCGGTTCACGGCGGCGTTCGAGACGGCGTACCCGAACCCGCTGCTGAAGGACCAGGTCCGGTTGGCGTTCGACCAATGGAGCACCACCCTTAGCACGCCAGACGGCGCCGTCTACTCGTATCGTCGCGACAACGGCTGGCAGCCGTTCGGCGACATGCGGTCTGTGGCCACCCACGAGATCGGGCACGCCCTGGGCTTGCATCACCCGGACCAGGCCGACGACGTGAACCGAAACTGGCGGCCCACGCTCGCGGGCGGATACGTCGCCCAGGCCGCCACCGGCACGGAACTCATGAACTCGACGATCGGCGCCGGGTCGTACAACCACATACTCGGGCATGATGAACTCGACGCATTCGATTACTACTACGGGCACACGGTCACGTTCGTCGAGACGACGGCCCCCACCGCGGACGTCGAGGTCGGCACGTTCTCGGCCGGCGCCCTGACGTGGGCCCAGGGGGGATGGGGCGGTGAGTGGCGGAACCCCGGCGACCATTTCGAGGGCATCCGCATCACCTCCGGAATCGTTGAGTTCAACACCACCGGCGGCACCGACATCGGCATGCGCACCCTCGGCATCAACTGGGATTACCAGAACGTGGGCGGCCAGCCGGCACGGTCCTTCAAAATCCGGACCACCGGCACCAACAATCCCACACCCATCTACACGTACGACAACAATGGGCCGTACCACTTCGACAACTTCGGCACGCTGCCGGTGGACATGGACCACAAGGACGACCTGTACCACGTCTGGAGCACGCCCGCCGGCGGCGACATCCCCGACACCGAACTCATTCACGTCGGCCTGGAGCAGGACGTCTGGGACTGGTCGGTCGTTTCGGCGGACGTCATCCACTCCGACGGCAGCACGACGAGCGCCCCGCTACTGGGATTCCACGAGTGGGACCACACGATCGTCGAGGGCACCCCCGCCGGCGGCGACGGGGAGTGTTACGCCGACCCGAAACCACAGATCCTCGCGCGCGGGTTCCGCATCGCCGCCCCGGAGTCGGGCGCCACGGTCTTCGACCTCGTCCTGGCCTGCGTCGACGGCATGAACTTCGGCCTGAGCGACCTGAACCGCGAAACGCTCAACCAACTTCAGGCCAAGGGAATGCTCGACCCGATCGTGGACCTCGGCGAACAGGTCCTGCCGCCCGGCGGCGACTTCATCATCGTGCTCGAGGGCGACCCGGCGGACCTCCCGGACGACCTCATCAAGAACGGCAACTACCTGGTCCTCAACGAGCCGCAGTATCTCGACCAGGAACTGTTCGTCTACGCCACGAGCCGGTTGCAGGAAGGGGCCCTGCTGATCGGAACGTACGGCCTGCTGGGAACCGCGGTGATCGTCCCCGAGCCGGCGACCCTGGCGCTGCTTGCCATCGGCGCCCTGGCGCTCGTCGGCCGGCGCCGCAGACCCTGACCGCGCCGACCGCGCGGCCCGAGAACACGCCGGCGCCCCCGGCTTCGGCTGGGGGCGTTGCTGCGGGGCGGGAACCCCTGCCCTGCCGGCACGCCCACCGTTTAGCCAACCCCTCGAACCCAACGCACCAACCGGCTACAATGGGAACGGTACGAGCACGGACCCTGCCGAAAGGAGATACGTCATGGCTAAACCCTGCAAGTCCTGCTTCCTGACCGTCGAGAACGAGGTGGGCAAACTCGCCGCGGTCACCGCCAAACTCGGAGACGCCGGCCTCAACATCCACGCCATCTGCGCGTGGACCGAGGGCAACGTGGGCAAACTCATCGCCTGCACCGACGACAACGAGAAGGCATGCGAGGTATTCAAGACGTTCGGCGACTGCGGATGGAAGGAAGGCATCACCCTGATGGCCGACAACCGGGCGGGGGCGCTGCAGGAAATCGCCGCCACACTCGCCGACGCCGGCATCGACATCGACCTCATCTACGCCACCGCGACCGATGGGCCCACGGCCCGCGTCGTCCTGTACACCAGCGACAACGCCAAGGCCGCCGACCTCGTCTGAGGTCCGCGCGGCCCGGCCGGCATGCCCGGCCGGGGGATGGTCGGCCCCCCATAGCCACCCGCCACCGGAGCCGTCCACAGCGGCGCCCGGACGGGCGTGTGGTGCGTGTGCGTTGACTTATCCCCCTGAGGGTGGTATCAGAGTCACACGCCGCTCGTCACGGTGATGGGGCAGAGCCAACGAGTCTCTTCGCGGAGCACGCACCATGCGCATCGCTACGACACTCCTCGTGATGGCACTCGGCATCGGGGTCGGCGCCGCGCCGGCCGCCGTCTGGGCAAGCGCGGCGGAGGCGCCGGCCCACAAGGAATACCACGTGTCGGTGCGCGGCAACGACGCGAACCCCGGATCGGCATCGAGCATGCTGCGAACCCTCTCGGCCGCGGCACGGCTGGCCCGACCCGGCGACGTGATTACCGTGCACGCGGGCGTCTATCGCGAACGCGTCAACCCGCCGCGGGGCGGCACCTCCGACCACCAGCGCATCGTCTACCGGGCCGCACCCGGCGAGACGGTCGTCCTGAAGGGGTCCGAAATCGTCAAGGGCTGGCAGAAGGTGCAGCACGATACCTGGAAGGTCGCCCTCCCGAACACGTTCTTCGGCGACTTCAACCCGTACGCCGACCGGATTCACGGCGACTGGTTCAACCCCAAGAAGCGCGAGCACCACACGGGCGCGGTGTACCTGGGCGGCCATTGGCTGACGGAAGCGGCCCAACAGGATGCCGTGCTGAAACCCGCGACCGACACGCCCCTTTGGTTTGGCAAGGTGGACGAGAAAACCACCACCCTCTGGGCACAGTTCAAGGGCGCCGACCCCAACGAGGCCGAGGTGGAAATCAACGTCCGCCAAACCGTGTTCTATCCCGAGAAGCCCGGCAGGAACTACATCACGGTGCGCGGCTTTGCGATGAGGCACGCGGCCACGCCGTGGGCGCCCCCCACCGCCGAGCAGATCGGCCTCATCGGCACACACTGGAGCAAGGGATGGATCATCGAGGACAACGACATCCGCTACGCCACGTGCGTGGGCGTTACCCTCGGCAAGTACGGCGACGAGTGGGACAACAAGTCGCAGTCCGCCGATGCCTACAACCGGACCATCCGGCGGGGCCTCGCCAACGGGTGGGCCAAGGGGACCATCGGCAGCCACGTCGTCCGCCGCAACACCATCGCCCACTGCGAACAGGCGGGCCTCGTCGGCAGCCTCGGGGCGGCGTTCTGCACCATCACCGGCAACGAGATCCACGATATCCACGTGCGGCGGCTGTTTACGGGCGCCGAGATGGCCGGCATCAAGATTCACGCCGCCATCGACACCGAAATCAGCGGCAACCACATCTACCGGACCACGCGCGGTATCTGGCTCGACTGGATGGCCCAGGGCACACGCGTCACCCGGAACCTGCTCCACGACAACACCGGCAGCCAGGACCTGTTCGTCGAGGTAAACCACGGTCCGTTCCTGGTGGACCACAACCTGTTTCTTTCGCCGAATGCGCTTCTCGACATGTCGGAAGGCGGAGCCTACGTGCACAACCTGTTCGCGGGGCGTTTCGTGCTGCGGCCGGAACTCCGGCGCGAAACCCCGTTCCACAAGCCCCATTCCACCGAAGTCGCCGGGCTCCGCAACATCCCCGGAGGCGACGACCGGTTCTATAATAACCTCTTCGTCGGCCCGGCCGGCCTGGCCGCCTACGACAAGGCCGCCCAACCCGTGTACATGGCGGGCAACGTCTTTCTCAAGGGAGCCAAGCCCTCGACGCACGAGCAGAACCCAATCGTGCTGCCGGCGGCCGGCCCTGGAATCACACTCATCGAGAAACCGGGCGGCGTTTACCTTGAGGTCACGCTCGACCGCGCGTGGGCCGACACGCAATCACGCCGCCTCGTAACGACCGAACGCCTCGGACGGGCGGCCGCGCCGGGCCTGCCCTACGAAAGGCCCGACGGTACACCCTACCGAATCGACACCGATTACTTCGGCAAAAAGCGAAACGCCGACAATCCGTTCCCGGGACCGTTTGCGCTTCCGCCGGGCGCGAAACAGACGCTTAACGTCTGGCCTGCGCCCGGAGACAAGTAGCCCGAAACGCCACCCACAGGCCACGCCTCGCAAACGGCGGGCGGCATCCGGCACGCTGCGTAAGGAGGTGTACCGTGCGCGTGTATCTCGTCCGGCACGGCGACGCGAACCCCAAGGCCGAGGACCCTGAGCGGCACCTCTCGGCAACCGGCCACACCCAGGTCCACCGCATGGCCGACTTCCTGCGTCCGCTCGGCATCCGCGTCGGCGTCATCTGGCACAGCACGAAGGTCCGGGCCATGGAAACCGCCGCCTGCCTCTCGGGAGCCGTCGCGGCCGACGACGGGCTCGTCGAGCGTAGCGACCTCGCCCCCAACGACCCCGTGGGCCCCGTCGCCAAGGCCATCCGCCAATCCGACCGCGACCTGATGATCGTCGGCCACCTGCCGTACGTGGCAAACCTGGCCTCGAAACTCCTGGCCGGCGCCGACGACGCCGTGCGCTTGCACGTCACCTGCGCCACCGTGGCGTGCCTGACGCACACATCGGAAAACGAGTGGCGGCTGGCCTGGATGGTGACGCCGGACCTCCTGGCCACGCCGTAGACGAGCGCGGTGGGCAGCAATGCAGCGCGGTGGGCCTCCGGACCTGCCGCGCTACCCGCAGGCAGAGCCTGCGGCTCACAGCACGTTCGCGCATCGAAACGCACTGGCGGACAAGCCGCCAGTGGCACCCGGCCAGCGGCACCCGGCGCTGGTGCGCGGCAGGTCAGGAGATTTACCCGCCGGAGGCGGGCCCGCCGCCCGGGAAGCAGCGTTGTCGTCCTACACGTTTACCCACGCGCCCTTCTCCGCCGACTCGCGCACACGGGCCAGCAGGCGCTGGACCGTTACGCCGTGGGCCAGGTCGGGCTCAGCGGGCCGGTCCTCGGCCACGGCCGTCAGGAAGTTCACGAGGCACGCCACGTGGGCCCGGACCCATCCGATGGCCGCCTTCGGCGACGGGAACTGCGTGTCGGGCGGGCCGTACCGGTGCCCGGTGGCCAGTCGCGTCCACCCGCGCCGCCCGGCCGGGGCGCCGGCGTCGTACACGTCGAGGTAGTGCGGCTGCATGAGGTCGAACCGCATGGCCCCGCCGGTGCCGTACACCTCGAACCGCAGTTCGTCCTCCGTGCCGGTGGCGATCTTGGTGGCCTCGATCGTGCCCATGGCGCCCGACCGCATCCGCACGAGCATCTGGACGGCATCCTCGGCGTCGACCGCGACCGTGCGCGACGGGTCGGCGGGGTCAGGCCGCTCGGCATGCGCGATGGCCGTCTCGGCGAGCACCCGCTCGTACGGGCCGAGCAACCGGTGCATGAGGTCCAGGGGATGGGAGGCGAGGTCGGCTATCACGCCGCCGCCCGCCGCCCCCGACAGGCTCCACTTCATCGGCCGACGCGGGTCCACGTTGCCGCCGTGCAGGTAGGCGGCCCGAAACGTGAGCACGCGGCCAAGCAGCCCCGCGTCGGCGAGGCGGGCCGCCTCGAGCGTGGCAGGCAGAAACCGGTTGTTGAACGTCATCTGGGCCGTGCCGGTGTAGCCGGCCAAGGCGGCTTCGATGGCGTCGGCCTCGGCCTCGGTCGCGACGAGCGGCTTGTCGCAGTAGATGTGCTTGCCGTGCGCCATGGCCGAGAGCAGCGCGTCCTTGTGCCGATGGTTCGGCGTACACACGTGGACGATGTCGACGGCGGGGTTCTCGGTCACGCGCCGGTAATCGGTCACGGCGCGGGAGGCGCCGAGGGCGGCGGCGGCCTTCCGGGCGGTCTCGGCGCGCGCCGTGCACACGTGCGTGATGCGGGCCTCAAGCGGCACGGGGTCGCACACAAACGGCAGGCACCGGTACGCGTAGGCGTGGACCTTGCCGATGAAACCGTACCCGAGGATGCCAACGTTCAGGGTGGGTGGCATGGGGGTCTCCGTTTCGAAAGGCCAACGCTCTGGGCTGCGGGGCGTGTTGCCGTGCGGCCAACCGTTATAGCATCTCAACCTCGCATGGTAGCGCGGCGGGTCTCCGCACCCGCCGCGCATCGAGCCGGGACCCGGAAGACGCGGTGGTTACGGAGAACCACCGCGCCACCAGCGGCCCTTGAACCGGCCTGGGGTGCGATTCCATGCTACACGAGATGGGGCGGCGCCGCGGCCAAAAAAAGAAGGAAGCCACCCCCGCAGGGCGGCTTCCTTTGCGCCTGTCGTTTCAGATACGGCTATGGGTAGTGCCTGCCGGGGTTGCTTACCGGCGGCGGCGCCGACGAGCCGCCATCGCCAGACCGCCCAGGCTCAACAGGCCAAGGGTGGCCGGTTCGGGCATGCACCACGTGTCGACGACGAGTTCATCGACCAGGACGTCGCCGGAGATGTGGAACAGCTCGTCCGGCGGGTTGTCCATAATCCAGACCTCCCAAACCGTCACGATCCAGTCACTGCACAGCGGCGGAACCGTCTCGAAGACGATCTCTTTGCTGTGAAACGCCGGCATGATTCCTTCAATCTGCGGCCTCGCGCCGGAAATGCTCTCGTGCCACGTCAACTGGATCCACATGACCTTCCAGTCGTTCGGGTCGGGGAAGTTGTCCACCATGACGTCCATCCACCCGGAGAGCGGCCAGATGCCGACGCGGCCGGAGCCGAACCACGAGGCGTCGTCTTCCGGAATCCAGAACGGATGGGCCGGGTCCGGCTCGATCAGTTTAATCATCGTACTCGGGAGCGGGTTACCCCAACCGGGTTCCGGCAGAACGTCTATCGTCATGTCATTATAGAACTCCCACTTTTGCAGCGTGGTGTTCGGCATACCTCGCCACTCCGGCGGAAGATAGTCGTCGGCCAATGCGGGGGCCGCGACCGCCACGCATACCACAACAGCGAGCAACGTCTTCATCCCTCGTCTCCTTTCGCGATTCTCTAAATCGCTTCTTACCCGCTTCACAGGCCCCCCTGGTGCGATTGGAGCACCGCAACCGGAGCCCTTATCCCTCGCGGCAAACAGCCACCAGGCTGAAGCCGCCCTTACAGATGGAGATTCGGCCGAACGGCCTATGAAGCAAGCGCGGAGACGCTTACTGTACTCCCCCGCGTCCGGAAATGCAGTTGGCGCCCCTTAGCCGCCAAATACATGCCGGGAAAATATACTACAAGAAAGCGCGGTTGTCAAACGAATTGCCATTAAATGCCGTTACAATCCCCCCACACATTGACCCTACACAACCTTACAACCCCCTACGCGATGGGCCCACTGGGGCCGACGCCCCAACGTGTGGCGTCCGTAACCTTAGCGCCGGTGCGGCCGGGGCTACCGTCCGAGCATCCCTGCGGGACGCGAAAACAGACCAGCCGCCGACGACCCCTTTCCCTACCCCGGCCTCACGGCCGGGGCTACCGTCTTGGCGTCCCTGCGGGACGCGAAAACAGATGAGCCGCCTTGCTTTCAGCCGCCGGAGGCGGCGTAAGATGGTAGCCCCGGTCGTCAGACCGGGGTTGCCGAACGCACGTCCTGCCCCCTATCTGAGCCCCGGAGGGGCGAAAGAAGATCTCCCACAACTTTCGCGCGATGCGCGTTGTCAACGGCCCGACGTTCTTCCGCCCCTGCCGGGGCTTCTGCGCGTCTTCGCGTGACGCTGACCCCGGCCTCACGGCCGGGGCTACCGTCCGAGCGTCCCTGCGGGACGCGAAAACAGACCGCGCCGCCTTGCTTTCAGCCGCCGGAGGCGGCGTAAGATGGTAGCCCCGGTCGCAAGACCGGGGGGTCGCAAGCGGCGCCCCTGCCCCTCTTACGAGCCCCGCCAGGGGCGAAAGAGGGCGTCCCGTCAATCCCGTACATGCGCCGCGTCGTAGTCAATCCCGTGCTTGTCGAGCAGTGCAATCAGTTCCTCCTGGAACGTCATCCGGCAATGATGCTCCTCCTGGGTCGCGATGTACCGCTTGACCGCGTCGCGATTCGACGCGCTCACGGCAAACGCGGCGTACCCCTCCTGCCAGCCGAACGCGCCGCGGTCAGAAAACGTCTCGTGGACCCACCGAGAGGAGTTCGTTTTCAGCGTCCGCATGGCAGTTGACAGCGCGACGACCGGCGGCAGGACGAGCAGAAGGTGCACGTGATCGTCAGGACCGTTGATGGCCAGCGCCGTCCCTTTCGTCTCTCGAATGATCCCGCCCATGTACGCGAACAGGCGCGGCCGGATGGCCGGGGCAAGAAACCGCCCCCGGCCCTTTGTGCTGAACGTGACGTGCGTCAGGAGGTTTGTGAAGGTGTGCATGCGTCCCCCTTTCTGCGGTGCGGGATTGCCAAGATTCGCCCCGCCAGGGGCGGGAAGATGGTAGCCCCGGTCGTCAGGCCGGGGTTGCCGAACGCACGTCCTGCCCCCTATCTGAGCCCCGGAGGGGCGAAAGAAGATCTCCCACAACTTTCGCGCGATGCGCGTTGTCAACGGCCCGACGTTCTTCCGCCCCTGCCGGGGCTTCTGCGCGTCTTCGCGTGACGCTGACCCCGGCCTCACGGCCGGGGCTACCGTCCGAGCGTCCCTGCGGGACGCGAAAACAGACCAGCCGCCGACGACCCCTTTTCCTACCCCGGCCTCACGGCCGGGGCTACCGTCCGAGCGTCCCTGCGGGACGCGAAAACAGATGAGCCGCCCACGCCCCCTTTCCCTACCCCGGCCTCACGGCCGGGGCTACCGTCCGAGCATCCCTGCGGGACGCGAAAACAGATGAGCCGCCCACGTCCCCTTTTCCTACCCCGGCCTCACGGCCGGGGCTACCGTCCGAGCGTCCCTGCGGGACGCGAAAACAGACCGCGCCGCCTTGCTTTCAGCCGCCGGAGGCGGCGTAAGATGGTAGCCCCGGTCGCAAGACCGGGGGGTCGCAAGCGGCGCCCCTGCCCCTCTTACGAGCCCCGCCAGGGGCGAAAGACGCAACACGTCACGCAAAGAGGTTCCGGTCGAGGCGTCGGTACTGGACGGCCTCCGAGAGATGGGTGGCGGTGACGGCGTCGGCGCCTTCGAGGTCGGCAATCGTCCGGGCGGTCCTGAGGATCTTGTCGTGGGCCCGGGCCGACAGGCCCATCTCCTGAACGGCCTGCTTCAGGAGGCTCTCGCCCGCCGCGTCCAGGGCACAGTACTGCTTGACCTGCCGATGGCTCATGTGGGCGTTGGCGAGCCGCGCGTCGCCGAAGCGGGCGGCCTGGGCCGCACGGGCACGCTGCACCTCACCGCGCATTTGGGCCGAGGACGCCCCGTCGCGCGAGGCGCGCAGTTCCCGGTACGGCACGGCCGGCACGTCGAGGTGGATGTCGATGCGGTCGAGGAGCGGGCCGCTGATCTTGCCCATGTACGCCTGAATCTGCCGCTGCGTGCAGTGGCACTCGCGGCGCGGGTCCGTCAGGTACCCGCACGGGCACGGGTTAAGCGCCGCCACCAGCATGATCCGGGCGGGGAACGTGAGCGTGGCGCTGGCCCGGCTGATCGTCACAACGCCATCCTCCAACGGCTGGCGCAGTACTTCCAGGGTGTGGCGGTTGAACTCGGGCAACTCGTCCAGGAACAGGACGCCGTGATGGGCCAGGCTCACCTCGCCGGGCGCAGGCACCGTGCCGCCGCCCACCAAGCCCGCCTCGCTCGTGGTGTGGTGCGGCGAGCGGAACGGGCGCGTGGCGATGATGGGCTGCCCCGGCCGCATCAGGCCCACCGAGGAATAGATGCGCGTGGTCTCGAGCGATTCCTCGATGTCGAGCATCGGCAAAATCGTCGGCAGCCGCCGCGCCAGCATGGTCTTGCCGGAGCCCGGCGGGCCGATCATGAGAACGTTATGGCCCCCGGCGGCGGCCAGCATCAGGGCACGCTTGGCGTGTTCCTGGCCACGCACGTCCGAGAAGTCCACCGCATCTTCACGGGCCTCCTCGAAGACGGCCTCCAGGTCCACGGCGCACGGCTCGATGGGCACCTCGCCCGTCAGAAACCCGACGGCCTGGGCCAGGGCCCGCACCGGTACGACCTCGAGGCCGGTCACGACGGCGGCCTCGGCGGCGTTGTCGGTGGGCAGGATGAGGCCCCGGAGGCCCTCCTCGCGGCACGTCATGGCCATGGCCAGGGCCCCGCGGACGGGCCGGACCGAGCCGTCCAGGGCGAGTTCGCCCACGGCGGCGTAGTCCTTCAACCGGTCCGAGAGCATCTGGCCGGTGGCCGACAGGCACCCGAGGGCGAGCGGCAGGTCGAACGCCGGGCCCTCTTTCTTCATGTCGGCCGGGGCGAGGTTGATGGTAAGCCGGCCGTCCGGCCACATGTACCCGGAGTTCTTCAGGGCCGTGGCCACACGGTCTTTCGACTCCTTGACGGCCGGATCGGGCAGGCCGACCACGACGACGGCGGGCAGGCCGGAGCGCACGTCGAACTCCACCTCGACCGGGTACCCGTCGATGCCGAACACGCCAACCGACCGGATCTTGCCGAGCATACCGTGCCTCGCTGATGGCTGGATATCGAAATGGCGGTTAAACGGCGTGGCATGCTACCGCGCGGGCGTCGGCGCATGCAACCGGAAACGCGAGCGGCACGGGCCTCGGGGGGGCAACCGTCCCCGGCACGGCCAGATGGGGCGAGACGAGGGGCGCCTTGGCCGGCAAACGCCTTGGCCCTGGTCCTGCTATTCGTCACCGACCGTGATGACGTCGCCTCCCTTGGGTTTCCCCTTGGAATAGCAGACCATATCCAGGAACTGGTCGAAGGCCGCAAAGACGGCCTTGTCTCGTTTCTGGGAACTAATAAGCACGTGCTTGCCCGGCACATGGCCGGCCTTCCTGACATAGACCATCTTGTTCCAGATTCCCTTGCCCTTCAAGACAGCCTGCATCTTGTGACCGGTTGTCGCGGGGGTGGCCTTGTGCTCCCTTTCGCCGTAGATCATGAACCCGGGCGGGTCGGCTCTCTCGACACCCTCCATGACGCGGGACGGCAGGTAGGGGCTGTCGCCGTACCAGCCGATGACGTTCAGCTTTGCCGGCTTGTACCTGGTATCGGGAGGCCATTGCCACGTCTTCCGATAGGCGATCTGAGCGCTCAGGTAGCCGCCGGCCGAGCCGCCGGTCGAGACGATTCGCTTGGGGTCGCCGCCATACGTCTTGGCGTTGGCCTGCATGTAGGCGACGGCCATGGCGCAGTCGATCTCGCAGTCTGCGATGGTGACCGGCGTCCCGTCCTTCAGCAGTCTGTAGTTGGGCGAGACGACCACGCATCCCTTGTCGAGGTACAGCTTCTGCATGTCGGCGTTGCAGTACGCCTTGCTGCCGTTTCGGAAGGCCCCGCCATGGATAGTGAAGACGATAGGCGCGTTCTTGTACTCGGTCTTCCAGTAAACGTCCATGACGTTCCGCTCGTGGGGTCCGTAGGCAACGTCCTTCTCGACCTTGACCGCCCCGAGAAGAAGCGTGCCTGATGCCAGCAGCACCGCCGTTGCCAGAAGTGCTTTCGCTCTCATCGTGTCCTCCTCATAGCCCGTCTCCGGGCAGCCTGCGCAACACGCAGGCTCCAATCAACGGTCCACCGGCCCCACGCCGGGGCGGCTGCCTTGCCCCGACGTTTCCTGTGCAACCCGCCTCCCCGCGACCGTCGCGGGGCGGGGCCACAACGCGCCAAGGCCTACTTCACCTGCCGCCCCGCCGGCCGGGCGCCGGTGCGCATCTCCTCCTGAAACAGGACCGCCATCCCGCGGAGCTTGCGGGCGATTGCGCCGTTGCGAACCGGCGTGCGCTCGCCGGGGTCCCTGGCCAGGTCGAACAACTGCAGGCTCGGGTTCAGATAGAGCTTCCACTGCCGCCACCGCACCGCGGCCAACGCGCCGTGGCTGCCGTGGTAGAAGAAGGCGTCGTGGTATTCCTGCCGGGTGACCAGGTCTTTCCACTCGCCGGGCGGATCCCACAGCCGGCGGAGCGGCACGGCGGCGTTGCGTGAGAGATTGTCGGTCAGCCGGGGGACCCCATCGCACCGGCCGGTCAGCAGCGGGCTGATATCGCGCCCGTCAATGACGCGTCCCGCGGGCACATCCGCCCCGGCCAGCGAGGCCAGCGTGGGGTACCAGTCCATCGCGTGGACGACGTCGCTGCAGGTGTGCGTCGCACGCACGCCCAGGCCGGGGCCCCACGCGATGCACGGCACGCGGATACCGGCCTCGTACGTGGAGAGTTTCCGGCCGCGAAGCGGCTGACCCGGCGTGCGCCCGGGCCCGCGTCCGTTGTCCGACGCGTACACCACCACCGTGTTGCGGTCCAGACCGAGACGCTTCAGGGCATCCATCAGCCGGCCCACGTGATGGTCCAACTCCTGAATCGCGTCGCCGTAGAGCCCGAACTCGGACGTGCCGCGGAACGCCTCGCTCACGCCCAACGGCGTGTGCAGCATGGTGTGCGGCAGGTACAGGAAGAAAGGACGGCCCTTGCACGACTCGATGAACGCAACGGCCTCGTCGGTGTAGCGGCGGATCAGTTCGTCCGGCCGGGCCGGACGCTGGACGACCTCTGACCCGCGCAAGAGCGGCACGCCGCCTTCGTCTTCGAAGTAGACGACCTCCACCGGGTCCAGGTTGTGCAGCAGCCCGAAGTAGTGGTCGAACCCCTGCTGCTGCGGCAGGAACGGCTGGCGGAACCCCAGGTGCCACTTCCCGATACAGGCCGTCGCATACCCGCGCGCCTTGAGCAATTCCGCCAGGGTCACCTCGTCCGGGTGCAGGCCGATGCGCGAGTCGGCACGCTGGACCCACGTGGCCAGCCCGACGCGGCGCGGGTAGCAGCCGGTCAGCAGGCCGGCGCGCGACGGGCTGCAGATGGGCGCGGCCGCGTAGTAGTCGGTGAATCGAATGCCGCCTGACGCCAGGGCGTCGAGGCGGGGGGTCTTTACCTCGGTCGCGCCATAGCAGCCCAGGTCGTAGTAACCCTGGTCGTCGACGAGGATCAGCACGATGTTGGGCCGGTCGGCGGCAGGCTTGGCGGCTCGGACCCGGGCCGATGCCGTCCCCAGCCCCGCCGCCAACGCCACGCCACGGACCGCCTGCCCCAGAAACGCTCGGCGCGATAGACCTTGTGTGCTCATCGGTGACACCTCAACGTGATGGCCGGTGACCGGTACCCCCTCCCCGAGGGCCAGGGACAGGTCGAACGCAGGCCCTCTTTCTTCATGTCGGCGGGGGCCAAGTTGATCGTAAGCCGGCCGTCCGGCCACGTGTAGCCGGAGTTCTTCAGGGCCGTGCCCACACGGTCTTTCGACTCCTTGACGGCGGCATCCGGCGGGCCGGAGCGGACCTCGAACGCCACCTCGACCGGGTACCCGTCAGTGCCGAACACGCCAACCGACCGGGTTTTGCCGAGCATGCGTCCCCCCGGGAGGCTGAGAACAGATACACGGAAAGCGACCGAAGATGCTACCGCGCGGGCGTCGGCGGATGCAATCGCAAAGCGGCGAGATCGGCCGTGCAATGAAAGAAACGGAGCGGTTCCCCGCACGGGGGAGCCGCTCCGCTTTTTTGTCGAACCCGAACCGCCAACCGCCGGCGGCGCGTCAGCCGGCCTTGGCGGTGGCGTCCTCCGCCGCGACCGTTTCGAGATCCTTGAGCCAGAAGAAGAACTTGTGCGGGTCGTAGGTCAAGCGGACCTTCTTGCCGCGCTCACACGCCTGGATCTTCTGGAGGAGGTCCGCCTCGGCCTCGCCGACGCCGGCATCGGCCATCGCCTTGTCCGGCACCACGAAGGTCCACGTCAGGCTGCCGCGACCGGCGATGATGGCGTTGTATGAGTTGCGGCCAAGACGGACGCGATGCCGACGGACAAACGTGAACTCGTCCGCCGTGCCATCCGACGTGCCGCCCGCCGCGGACGCCATCTTGTACAGCAGGCGCATGCCGGACTTCTGGTAGGTCACTTCGACCTTGTCGCCGACTTTGAGTTGGCCCGCCAGCGACTCGACCTGCTGAGGCGGGGCCAAGCCACGGCTGCCCTTCTCGTTCGGAACCTGAATCGCCAGGGGCTTCGGGGCCTTGACCTTCTCGTTGGCCTCCTGAAGCACCGTCATCATGAGGCAGGGGCCGGTCCGGGTGGGCAGTGCGTCCCAGCGAAGGAAGAAGACCGTCTCCGTCAGAATCTTTGGCTTCACCGTGAAGCCGCCAGACCCACTTCACCCGGCCTCAACGGCGGGGTTGTGCAACAGGACCGCCCCAAACGCCACCAGCACGGCCATCGCCGTCATCCAGCCGGCGACCGTGGCGTAGCGCGGGGTCTGCCTCGCACGCGTGGGTTTCATGATTGGTCTCCCGTATATCCTCTGTGCCGCGCCTAAGCGACATCAAGAGCCCTCTGCCCAAGCGGCAGCGTGATACAGGAAGTGCGCTTTCTCTCTTAAACTTTATACGCCGTCTTCCGCCGCAAGTCCACCCGAAAACTGTTTTCCCGACCGCGGCCCCCCCTCCAACGGCAACGCGGATGCCGACCGTGGCGGCGTTGCGTCGGCGTGCTACAACGACCACCCGTCGCGATACGGCAGGCGGACGAACGCGTCGGCCTTCGGGCAGTTGGTGGCCTTGAGGTTCTCGGCGTCCCAGGCGATGGCCTGGCCCGCCTTCAGGGCCACGTACCCCAGGAGAACGGTCTCGGTAAGCGGCCCGGAGTAGTCGAACCGGCAGGTCGTGGGCTCGCCGGTCTTGCAGGCGCGAATCCACTCCTTGTGGTGGCCGATGGACGCCGGGATGGAAGGCTCCGGCCGCTGGAATCCCGCGAACGCCTTTTCCGGCAAGAGGATGTGCCGGGTGTAGTCGGCCAGGAGCATGCCCTTATCGCCGATGAAGAGGACGCCGCTCTTCCACTTGGCCGGGTTCATGTTGGTGGCGGCGGTTTTCTCGGTCACGAGGCCGTCGCGTTTGAGGCGTTCCTCCGGCCGCTTGCCGCCGTCGTACCACGTGAGGCGCAGCTTCGGTCGCTCGGCCGTGGCGGGGAAATCGTACCGGACAATGGACCACCGCGGCACGGCCTCCGGATGGAGCGGCGGGCCATCGGCCTCCACGCGCTCGGGGTACCGCAGGCCGAGTGCCCAGAACGGCAGGTCCATGTAATGGCACCCGAAGTCGCCGAGCGCCCCGCTGCCGAAATCCCACCACGACCGCCACTTGCCCGGCAGGTAGCACGGATGGTACGGCCGCTTCGGCGCCGGCCCAATCCAGAGGTCCCACTCCAGGCCGTCGGGGACGGGCGGCGTTTCGGTCGGCCGCTCAACGCCGCCGTACCGCGCAGCGCTCCAGACGTGCACGTCGCGTATGGGCCCGACGGCGCCGGCCCGCACGAGTTCGACGACGCGGCGATAGTTGTCGCGGGCGTGAATCTGCGTGCCGATTTGCGTGGCCACCTTGTGTTGGCGGGCCAGGTCCGCCACGACGCGCGTCTCGTAAACCGAGTGCGTCAGCGGCTTCTCGCAGTAGACGTGCTTGCCCATCCGCAGCGCCATGGCCGATGGCGAGGCGTGCGTGTGGTCGGGCGTCGAGACAACGACGGCGTCGATGCTGCGGCCCACCTCGTCGAGCATACGGCGGAAGTCGGCGTACCGCCTGGCCTTCGGATGCTTCTTGGCGGCCTTGGCAAGGCGGTGCTCGTCCACGTCGCACAGGGCGACGATCTGTTCACCGCTGACGCCGCCCAGGTTGGCCCCGCCCCGGCCGGCCACACCGACGACGGCGATGGCGAGTTTTTCGTTGGGCGACGCCCCCGCCCCGTGGGCTGGCAGCACCAATGGCCCGACCACGAGCCCCGCGGCAGCGGCAGACGTTCGGGTCAAAAACCGGCGTCGGCTCAGTCGATGCGGCACGGCGTTTCCCCTTTCCCCGCAATGTGTCTCAAACAGCGCGATGGCCTGCCTGCGGCAGGTAAACATGGCCGCCCGCCCGTTACGCACGGCCGGGCAAGACCGGCTGTGGCAGACGCTATAGCTCCCACCCCTTACGGTACTGGCGGTGGATGAGGGCCAGCACGTCGGGGTCGGAGCAGTTCGTGGGCTTCATGGCCTGGCCGTCCCACTCGATGCGTTTTCCGGCCCGGATGGCCAAGTTCCCGACCAGCGCCGCCTCGGTCTCGTTGGAGGCGAAGTCGTAGTTCGAGCAGGCGGGCCGGCCGCCGCGGCACGCGATGAAGAAGTCCTCGTGGTGGCTCGGCACGCGGGGAATCGTCTTGGGCGGTTCGGCAAGGTCGCGCATCTTGGACTCCGGGATGATGCGGTGCCCGAAGATGGTGCCCTTCTCGCCGACGTAATAGGCCCCGTTGCTGCCGAGTTGCCGGTCCTCCTCGAGTTCCGGTGGCCGGGGCGGCTTCTTGCCGCCGTCGTACCAGACGAGTTTCACAGGCGGTTCCTCGCCGCGCGCCGGGAAGTGATACGTAATGACCGACCACGCGGGGTACATCTCCTTGTTCGTGCCGGAGTGCTTGGCCTCGACCCAGTCGGGCTTGCCGAGCCGCAGCGCCCAGAAGGCGGGGGCCATGGCGTGGCAGGCAATGTCGCCCAGGGCGCCCGTGCCGAAGTCCCACCACCCGCGCCAGACGAACGGCAGGTACACGTTGTCGCCCGAGCGCGACTTGCCCTTGGCCTCGCCGCCACGCCACTTGCTGACGAACGGCCGCTCGGACGCCGGGCCGAGCCAGAGGTCCCACTTGATATGGTCGGGCACCGTGTCGGAGTAGGCGGGCCGGTCGAGTCCCTGAGGCCACCAGCCGAGGGCCCGGTCGGTCCAGATGTGGACCTCGCGGACCTTACCGATGGCGCCGGCCCAAATGGTTTCGCAGAAGCGTCGGTGGCTTTCGCTGGCCATCCCCTGGTTGCCCATCTGGGTGGCGACCTTCTGCCGGCGGGCCTCCTCGGCCAAGGCGCGGGCCTCCCCGATGGACCACGTCATCGGTTTCTCGGTGTACACGTGCTTGCCGAGCCGCAGCGCCCGCATCGACGCCGGGGCGTGGTGATGGTCGGGCGTGGCCACGAACACCACGTCGAACGTCTTGTGCGCGTCGTCGAACATCTTCCGATAATCGACGAACGTCCTGACGCCGGGGTGTTTCTTTTCAACCTGTTTGGCGGCGCCGGCCAGTCGGCCCTGGTCAACGTCGCACAGGGCCACGACGCGCTGCATGTCGGTGGCGGCCTTGACGTGGCCGCCGCCTCGGCCTCCCGCCCCAATGCACGCGCAACGGAGTGTCTCGTTGGCAGCGTACGCACCCGGCCGAAACGCGCCGGTCAGAACCGTTACCGCCACGCCGGCGGCGGTGGTCTTCATAAAGGCACGGCGATTCAGGCGGTCAGGCATCGGCAACTCCTCCAGCAAGCGGGCCATGGCGGAGCCGGCCGCCGGGCCGGCGCACCGACATCCCCCAAACACCTTCTGAAACCCGCGGCGTGCGGGCGTGTTTCGGCGGCTTTGGCCGCCCCCCTCGCACGCGGTCGCCCATGCATCGACCGTTGACAAGTCCCGCATGCCGGGATACAGTCGCTGGCGCCAGCCGGCACCTTCGGCCGGCTCTTCGCTGACCGTCGACAAAGGAGGCGCCCATGATTCGGGTCCACTGCCCGCGATGCCAAACGCGGTTCACCACCAGCGATGCCAATTCCGGCAAGACCGGGCAATGCCCGAAGTGCGGAAACCCGATCCAGGTGCCGAAAGCCGGCCCGCCGCCCGCCAAGCCAGCGGCCACAACGAGCACGGCGCCGGCCGACTCTGTCCTCGGCGAGGCCCGGCGCCACGTCGCCCACGTCCAGGCGTCGGGTGCGGCCGCCGCCCCGGTGGCCCGTCAACCGGCCGCCCCTCCCCAGGCCCGGCCTGCGCCGGCGCCGGGCGAGACCCAGCCGCTACCCGCCGCCGAAAACGCCGAGGCGCCCGCCGCCCCGGAAGGCAAATCCAAGATGGTCGCCCTGGTTCTGTGCATCTTCGTGGGCGCGCTGGGCACGCACCGTTTCTACATGGGCTCATGGGGGTGGGGCCTCGTGATCCTGGGGCTGAACCTGACCTGCGTGGGCGGAGCCGTCTTCGCCATCGTCGACGTCTTTCGGCTGGCCATGATGGACCAGGAAACCTTCCAGGTCCGGTACAACGAGTTGGCGGTCAAACCGTTCACGTTCTGAGGCGGGCTCATCGGCCTTCGAGCCCAAGCCCGGCGGTCGGGCCGGGCCAGTCGGGCCACGGGGTATGTTCTCCAAGAACTCCGCAGAAAAAGGGGGAAAGGATGAACCGGCGCGGGTTTCTGAAGGCACTGGGCCTGGGCGCAGCGTCGCTGGCCATGTCACCCAGGTGGAGCGCGGCCGCGGCGGGCAAGACTAGGCCCAACATCGTCCTTATCTTCGCCGACGACCTGGGCTGGAAGGACGTCGGCTACCAGGGCACGGACTTCTACGAAACGCCCACCATCGACCGGCTGACCCGGGAAGGGATGGTCTTCACCGCCGGCTACGCGGCGGCGGGCAACTGCGCGCCCAGCCGGGCCTGCCTGATTTCGGGCCAGTACACGCCTCGGCACGGCGTCTACGCGGTGAGCAGCACCGAGCGCGGCCCGAAGAACCTCATGCGCATGGTCCCCATTCCGAACAACACGGCCCTTGCACCCGACAACGTGACCGTGGCCGAAGCGCTGAAGGCCGCCGGCTACGCCACGGGGTGTTTCGGCAAGTGGCACCTCGGGTCCGCCGCCAAAGGCACCGGGCCCGAGAACCAGGGTTTCGACACCGTGATGGACAAGAACTACGGCGGAAGCGGCGTCAGGGACGACCCAAAGGGTATTTATACGATTACGCAGGCGGCATGCGATTTCATCGAGAAACACAAGGACCGCCCGTTCTTCGCCTACGTGGCGCATCACGCCATTCACACCGGGCTCCAGGCCCGCCAGGCCACCCTCGACCGGTTCGAGCAGAAGACGCCCGGCACGCAACACGGTAACGCCCTCTACGCCGCCTGCACGTACGACCTGGATAACGGCGTGGGCCTGCTGCTGAAGAAACTGGCCGACCTCGGCCTCGATACGAACACGCTGGTCGTGTTTACCTCCGACAATGGCGGTACCGGCAAGTCGTCGCAGGAGCCGTTGCGCGGCAACAAGGGCTGCTACTACGAAGGCGGCACGCGCGAGCCGTTTATCATCCGGTGGCCGGGCGTCACGCAGCCGGGTTCGCGGTGCAACGTACCGGTCATCAACCTGGACTTGTATCCCACGTTCCTCGACGCCGCCGGCGCGGCGCTGCCGCAGGGCAAGGTCCTCGACGGCGAAAGCCTCGTGCCGCTCCTGAAGGGCAAGCCGGCACTGGCGCGCCAGGCCATCTTCTGGCACTTTCCCGGTTACCTGAACAGCCCCGTCACGCGCGGGCGCGACCCGGTGTTCCGGACCAGGCCGGTCAGCGTCATCCACAAGGGCGATTGGAAGTTGCACCTGTATCACGAGGAATGGGTGCTCGACGGCGGCCGGGCCAACCTCAACGCGAACAACGCCGTGGAACTCTACAACCTCGCCGACGACGTCGGCGAACGCAAGAACCTGGCCAGCAAACGCCCGGACAAACGCGACGAATTGCTCGGCGACCTGCTGGCCTGGTTCGACGCCGCCAACGCCCCGCTTCCCTCGAAGAAGAACCCCGACTACAACCCCGACCAACCCGTCACCAAGAAAGAAGCCGGCGGCCGCAGGAAGAAAAAGCAGCGGCCGTAACGGGCCATCGGCGCAAGGCGGGGCGGTTCGTGGCCCTGTCAGCCATCCGCGCCGGCGAGGCCGACGCGCCGTCGCCTGATCGACCGCGCGGACAACGTCAGAGTATCCGTGCTGCCCTTCCCCGGCACGGAGGCCGAGAAGGAGACCCTGGCCCACACCTTGCCAAGCCGGCCGACCGGCCCAAGGAAAGGCCGTGACCTTCAGTCCCGTGTGCCAACCCGGCAGGCTAGGCGTGCTCGTCGGGCGTGCCTTCACCACGGAGCGTTGACCCGTTCACTAAGGAGACGGCGCCATGTGGCACGCGGTACGGCTACTTGCAGGCGTGGCGCTGCTGGGCGGGTCCGCGATTGGGCAGGTGGTTGTCTCGAACACGTACGAGCCCCTGGATACCGCGGCCGCGCGCCGGGCCGTGCCGGTAACGTTCTCGCGAATCGGGGCGGCCGGCGACTTTACGCGGGGCATCGTTCCGGTCATCGGCGGCCGGAAACAGCCCGCCCAAGTCAATGTGCTTCGCAAAGCGCTGGACGGCTCGATCCGCCACGCCCTCGTCTCGCTGGTCGTACCGGACCTGGCCGCCGGCGGTGCGCTTACGATTGATTGGCTCAACGAGGCTCCCCCGGCGCCCCCGGCGTTTGCATGGGGTTTCGATCGGTCCGCGTTCGACCTGAGGCTGGTCCTGACGCGCGATTCGGGTGTAGCCCTCACCTCCGACGTGGGCAGGATCCTGGCCGGCCAGTGGGCGGCCTCCGACCGGGTGCGGGTGCTCCACGACGGCCCCGTCATGAAAGAGGTCGAGGTCCACGACGTCCCGACAGACCCGACCGGCACACCCGACGCCACGATTGACCTTTACTGGCGTCTGAGGGCGTTCACGGGCCAGAAGTCCGTCCGCGTGGCGGTCGTCGTCGAACGCTGCAAGCCGCGCCGCCGCGGGCACAAGGAACCCATCCAGTGCGCGTTCCAGGGCGTGCAACTCGTCGGCAACGGCAAGACCCTGTACCAAGAGGGGGCCTACGACCACCTTGACCAGACGCGCTACCGCATCCTCGCCTGGACCGCGGGGGCGCTGGAGGCCCTTCATCGCCGGCCGGATTACGCGTACTGGGTCAAGGGACGGTTCTTCCCCCGGTACCGGTTCACCGACCCCACAACGAAGGCCGACGTCGACGCCATCTACCCGCGGCGCACGCCGGACCGGAACAACCAGAAACGGAACCAGGGTATCCTGGAACCCGGCATCATCCATCGGCACATGCCCGGCACGGGCGGGCGATGGGAAATGGAACCGTACCCGGCCTGGTCCGTCGCCTATCTTCTGAGCGGCGCGCCGAAGACGTACCGGGCCCTGCTTCACGCCGACGGTAACGGCGCCGGCGCGTTCTACGTGCACGTCCGGCAGAACGGTGCGCCCGGCTACGACATCCGCACGGTCAAACAGCCGCCGCTCGACCGCGGCTATCGCGTTCCCCTGTATCAACTGCCCGACGGCACGAAACCGCCCGTTCAGCCGGACCACGCCCACGCGCCGTCGCTCGGGTACGTGGCGTACCTGCTGACCGGCGACCGTTTCTACGCCGAGGAGATGAGTTTCTGGGCAAGTTATCAACTGGGCGAATGGCCGCACAAAGGCCTCCGGTGGCAGGGGATGGACCGGGCGTTTGCCTACGGCCTGCGCCACGTGGTCGACGCCGCCTACGTCCTGCCCGACGAGCACCCCCTCCTCCCAACGTTCGTGTGGGGCGTGAACGACTGCATGACCCAGATGACCCGGCAACTGGTCGAGTCCGGCCGCAAGGTGCACAGCCCGCCGGGCGCCGTGTTCCGATGCTCCGGCCGCACCAACTGGGTGAATGCCAAACGGTGCTCGGCCTGGCAGTACGCCTGGGTGGTGTGGAGCCTCGGCAACGCCGTTGACAAAGGCTTCCCAAACGCCGAGGCCGTCCGCGATTGGGCCGCCGAGTACATCGTCGGTTTTTACACCTCCGACGATGCGTTCAAGGCGCCCGACGGCAACACGTATCGCTACGATCCCAAAGACGCCATCCCCTACTCCACCGCCACACAACTCGTCAAGACGGAGACCGTTACGGACACGAACGGCAAGAAGCAGGTTAAGATGGTGGGCAACGGGCCGATGCTCGACAACTACGGCGCCGTCTGGTACTACACCAAGGTGAACGAGGACAACTCGTACGACGCGTCAGTCGGCCTCGCCACCCAGCCCGACGCCACCGGTAACTGGCCCATCCGGGCAAACGGCTGGGGCCACGGCATGACGTACAACGCCGTCACGGGAAAACAACAGCGCCAGTACAACTGGCACCGGTACGGCGCCTGGGTGGGCCTCGTGTCTGCCGTCGAGGGCAACGTGCCCAACGCCGCCGAGGCCTGGAACGTCATGCGCCGCCTCGCCTCCCCGAAAGGCATCTACGGCTACGAGATGGTTGCCCGCGGTGACCGTGAGCCGGGGTAACCCCCGGCGGACGGCGCGAGACGGGGCCATGCCGGTCCGGCCCGCCGGCGGCCGGAGGCCCGTGCGGCCTGAGGCGGGCCCCGTGCCGAGCGACACGGCGCCGGCTTTCGGCAAGATTCTCTGGCCAGCCCCCCCTCGCTTGGCGTAAAACACTGCGGCACCGCGGATGCCTCACGTGCCTGACGCGCTCGCCCGTGTGCCACGGCAGCGCCAGTGTGAAAGGAACACGCCATTTCTCCGTTCTCGCCCTCCAACACGAAGCAGGCCGGCCCCGTCCGACACCTTGGGATGCTGGACGCCATGGCCGTCGTCGTCGGCATCGTCGTGGGGGCCGGCATTTTCCGCAGCCCGTCTTTGGTGGCAGACGTCACCGGCTCAACGGGCTGGATGCTGGCCGTCTGGGCCTTCGGCGGCCTGCTCTGCCTGTGCGGAGCCCTGACGTACGCGGAACTCGCCTCGGCCTACCCGAAGGTGGGCGGCGAGTACGTTTTCCTGTCGCGTGCGTTCGGCCGGGGCGTCGGGTTCCTCTTTGCGTGGGCCCGGGCCACGGTCATTCAGACGGGTTCGATTGCGGCCACGGCGTACATCTTCGGTGATTACATGGAACGGCTCGTGCCACTGGGCGCCTACGGGCCGCTCGTCTGGGCCCTGGCGGCCACGGTCGTGCTGACGGTGTGCAACCTGGTGGGGCTGAAGGCGGGCCGCTGGACACAGAACGTCCTGACGGCCGTCAAGGCGCTCGGCGTGCTCGCCATCACGGTGGCGGGCCTCCTGGCCGCAGGCCACGCGCCGGCCCCCGTGGAGGCGGTCGCCGGCGAGGCCGGCGCCGGCTGGCCGGGCTTCGGGGCCCTCGGGTTGGCCATGGTCTTCGTCCTGTACACGTTCGGCGGCTGGAACGAGGCCGCTTACGTGGCAGGCGAACTCAAGGGCGAACGCCACAGCGCCCTGTGGGTACTCGTCGGTAGTATCGTCCTGCTCGCCGGCCTGTACGTGGCGGTGAACCTGGCGTACGTGCGGGTGCTGGGCATCGAGGGGATGGCCGGCGCCAAGGCCGTGGCCGCCGACGCCATGCTGGCCCTCGGCGGGCCATGGGCCGAACGGGCCGTCACGGTGCTCGTGGCGGTGTCGGCCCTCGGGGCGATGAACGGGTGCCTCTTTACGGGGGCGCGGGCGATATGCGGCGTGGGAGAAGACTTCCGGCCGCTGCGCTGGCTTGGGCGGTGGCACCCGAAGTCGGGCACGCCGGTGGCGGCCATCCTGCTCCAGAGCAGTGTGGCCGTCGTTCTTGTCATCCTGCCGAACCTGGGCGGATGGTTCCGACTGGCCCTCGGATCCGGGTTCGAGGCGGCCGTTGAGTACACCGCCCCCGTCTTCTGGCTCTTCTTCCTGCTCACGGGGGCGTCGGTGTTGGCGCTCAGGAGCAAGGAGCCGGAGGTGACCCGGCCGTTCCGCGTGCCGCTGTATCCCCTGACGCCGATTGTCTTCTGCCTGATGTGCGGGTACATGCTGTACAGCAGCATCGTGTACACGCGGCTGGGGGCGATGGCGGGCGTGGCCGTCCTGGGCGTGGGCGTGCCGGTGTACCTCATCTTCCGCGAGAAGAAGGCGCCGCTGCCCGAGTAACCCTGGCGGGCACCACGGGCGGGCCAGTCGGCCCGCGTGCTACCGAATCGCGGGGTACGGGCGGGCCAGTCGGCACGTGGCGCGGCACGGCTCTTACTTGCGTCCCAACGCCTCAATCGCCTCGGCAATCTCCTTGCGCCGGGCCTCGATGGGCCCCGGGTCGGCCGTGAAGTGCGTCATGTCCTTGGAAATCGCCTCGGGCACCGCGAGGAGCGCCTCGTATTCCCGGCGCGCCTCGGCCGTCAACCGGCCGCCCTTTTCGGCCAGGAGGCGACGGAGAATGACCAGGTACTCATAGTCCTCCAGGCCGTCGCGGAGCATCTCCCACCGCAGGCTGTCGACCGGCCCCTCAAGCACCGGGCCGGGCGGATGGGCGTCCGCGCACGACTCCGGCGGATACAGGAACCGGCCGTCGCCGTTGCCCCACGCTCGGCGGACGCCCTTCTCGGTTGAGTACCCCGAGACCCACCCCATCGGGTCCTCGTAGGGGTCCTGCGGATGCGCCGGGTCGGGGTACGCCGCGGTGGACGTCCAATAGTTGGTGGACCAGATGAGGACGCCCTCGATCTTGCGTTTCCAGGTTTGCCAGAGCCAGACGCGGAGTTCGGTGGCCGGGTGGTCGATGAAGAGGCCGGCGTACGGCGTCTTGGGTCCGCAGCACACGTACCACCAGAAGCGGTCGCCTTCGGCGCGGCGCTGCTCGGCCGCCTTGTGGTCGTAGTTGTGCGACACGGGGCACCACAGGTTCGGGCCGCCGACGAGTTTCGGCTCGACCTGCTCGGTGAGCATCCGCGCCACGTTCGGCATCGACTCCTTCAACTTGCGGAAGCCGTTCATGACGAAGGCGTAGTCCTTGGGGCCGGGCTCGTCGAACCAGTAAACGTAGGCGTGTGGGAGCCAGCCCTTCTGGCGCAGATGCTCCCGGATGCCGCGGCAGTAGGCCGCGAACGCCGCCTTGTACTCGGGTGTGTCCTCGGGGTGCCCGAGCAGACTGGGCTCGTACCGCCGATGAAACGAGCCGCCGCCCATGCCCGGAACGCTAACCTTGAGGGAGTTGAAGTGGTAGACGTCGAAGGCCCGGGCCATTGCCCGGTCCCAGGCCGAGAAGTCGAACGTGGGGACGATCTCCTCGGGCGGCAGGCGGTCCGTCGCGTCCTTGCGCGCGCCCTTGGGCCACGTGACCTTCATGGGATCCATCGGCGCGGGGTCGTACGGCGAAATGTGGTGGGCTGCCAGATTCGCGAGGTATTTCGCGAACACGGCGCGTTTGTCCGCCTCGCTCGTCAGGTTCTGGTACCGCCAGATGTTACCCCCGCGCAGGCCGAAGGCCGTCTGGCACGTCATGCGGTCGGGCAACCCGAAGCCGAAAACGCGGACGTCCATCGGTACCTCGGCCGTGTAATCGTCCGCCTTCAGGTGAACCCACCCGCGGTACGTGCCGGCCTTGGCGTCCTTCGGCACCGTAACGCGGACCCAGAAGGGCTGGTTGCGGCCGGCCTCGAGGTCGAGCGGCCCGGTCAGAGGCGGCATCGGGTCCGGCCACCAGCCCACGCACCCCGCCGCGTCCGTCGGCTGCGACACAAGGACGTACCGGACCTTGAGAATCTCGACGGCGCCGGCGGGAATCTCGGCACCGTCCGGGCCGGCCAGCGCCGACACCCGAACCGTCAGGCCCTTCAGCGGCGTCTCGGGCCGGACGACGAGTTGGGCCGCGTCGGCCTCGTTGCGCGCGGCCGCGATGCGAATCGCCTTGCCCACGGCCTCCGGCATGCCACGCACGCGGCTCACCTTCCACCCGGACGGGCACCACCAGAGGCCGGCGACATCGGTGGCGCCCGGCAACCGCTCGCCGTAGTGAGCGGCGTGGAGACCGGCCACCTCGATTGGCACCTCGGCGTCGAACCCTCCCATGGGCTCCGTGCACACCAAGCGAATGTGCAACGTGTGCTCGCCTGGCCCCGGCAGGGCATATCGCGGTCGGAAGGTGTGCTCGCCGGGCTGAAGCAGTACGAAGTCCGCAACCGGCGGGGGCCGGTTGTCCACGGTCACGGTGGACAGGAAAGCGAGCGTCTTGCCCGTGGTGTTGGTCACGTGCAGGACGCCTTGGTTCGCGCCGCCGGGGACGGCATCGCCGATGGACAGGACGGCCACCTTCAGCCGCGGGTCGGTCTGCGTAATCGCCACGAAACGCGTCCGGCCGATGAGTGTGGCCGGCGGGCCCGTCACGGTGACCCCGTACGTGTAACCCGCGACCTGGAGGGAGACGCGGCCGTCCGTCTTGCCGCCGGCGGGCCGGGCGCGGAGCCGTATCCAGACGGCCTCCGCGGGCAAAAGACCCTTCGGCACGGGCCAGGAGCCTCCGGTCACGCCGCCCAGCGTACCGAGCGGCGTCCAGTCGTTGCCGTCTGGGGAGGCGGCGACCTCCAACTCGCCCGCGTTGTGATAACTGACGTCGACGCTGATCTCGGCGGTCGTTTGCGAGCGGCCGGCAAGGGCGTGGCGGTAGACGACCTCGTCGCCGGCGCCGAAGGTCCAGCGGTTCGAGTTGAACCCGGCGGTGTGCGAGGCGAGCGGCCGGGCGTGGCTGCGCGACACGCCGCCGAACGGGGCCGCAAACGTGTACTCTGTGCCGCGGAGCATCTCGCCCTCGCCGAGTTCCAGGCCACCTTGGCGGACGTAAAGGGGCGTGGCCCGGCACAGATGGACGTCGTCGAACGCCACGGTGCCGGCCACCTGCCACTGGCCAAAGTGCAGACGCGAGCGGCCGTCCTTGAGATTCCTCGGGACGACGAAAATGGAGGTGTACGTGTCCCACCGGTCCGGGATGCCGCCGAGGTCGCGGTTGCAGAAGTCGGGGCCGGTGACCGGCGTGCCGCCGCCCGTGCCGGTCCGCCGGGCGCGGAACGTGAGGCGGTAGACGCACCCCGGCTCCATCGGGAGGGGGTCGGAGTGCCACCGGTTGCTGTTCTTGCCCTCGCCCGTGACGGCGACGGCGCGGTCGCCGTTGGCTTCCCCGGATGAGAGCCACTCGCCCTTGCCGCCCGAGAGCGCCCAGCCGGCAGGCGAATCGTCGCCGTTCTCGAAGGAGGGATTCGGCACGAGCACGGTCTGGGCGGTCGCAGCGGCGGCCACCGCGAGCACGAGGCATGCCACTCGAAGCGCGGTCATCGGGTTACCTCCAGGGTTGCCTTGCGAATGCTGAACGCATCCTCGCCGGAGAAGACGAGGTACATCTCGCGGCCATCGCGGCTCATCCACTTGGCAGGCAGCGAGGCGGTCTCGCCGGGACCCACGTCCCAGCGTTCGGTGAAGAAGGCGGTGGTCCACGGTCCCCACGGGTGGGGGGCATCGTAGATGCCAAAGCCGCCCGCAAACCGCGTGTCGCCGCCGGGTAGAATCTGCACCCACAGATACCGCCCGAGCGGCGCGCAGTACGCGATGCCACCGCGGTAGCATCGGCCCGGATGCTGAAACACGGCGCCGCGGCGGGCCACGTCCGGCGTCCAGACGGGTGCGCCGTCGCGGCCGCATCGCTCGAAAAACTCCCAGGCCGCACGGTCCATGAGCCGCCCCGCCGGCGCACGAGCCAGAACCATGCGGTCCGCCGGCTTATACGCCGAATCGCTGTCCGGCGAGGCGAGGTACACGGTCGCGTCGCGGGCGCCGGCATAGTTGCGTCCGACGTTGACGAACGTGGGGCACCCGAAGCCGGCCTGGAACCGCCAATCGACCCAGGTCCACGTCCGGCCGTGGTCGCGCGACGAGGCGAGCGTCGCGTTACCGGCGTTGCGGACGGCCATGGTGAGCACGCCGCCGACCATGATCATGCCGGAGGCCTTCTTGCCCCTCGCGCCGTCGCCGACCTGTTCGGCGGAGGGGGCCCGCAGGTTCTCGCCTCGCACGTCGGGCGGTGCGCCGAGGATGCGGGCGAGACCCAGGCTGAGTTTCTGCTCGACGCGAGGCTCGAACCCGTACCCGTCGCCGTAGGCGGTGTACAGGGCGCCGTCGTCGGCCCAGGTGATGGGCCAGTTGTCGCTGCCTTTGGCGAGGCGGATGATGGTCTCTTTCGGCGCCCACCGGATACGGCGGATAACGGGGCTGGGAGGATACGGTGCGGCGGTGCCTTGGGACCGAGCCCGCCGCGGAAGCGGCGGGTGATCTGCGTCCGCCGAGGAACGTGCCACAGCCGATGAAGATGACCGGACGCTCCCGCGTCCGGCTCGAACGGCACCCCCGCGTGCCGACGCACAGATCGGCTCCAGGAACGGCGCGAGGACGGCGTAATGGTCTGCGCCCTTCTCGCGTTTCCACGACTTGCCGGCACGGGCAACCACCACGTCGAGGCTCGGGATGACGACGATGAGGCTGTCATGCAAGCCCCACGACCAGTAGGCGTCGCGCGGGACGCCCGCCAGCGTGCCGTCGGCGTTGTTCCACCACAGGAGGCCGTAGTGGTTGGACGCCTTCCCGTAGTCGCCGGGCTTGATGACCGGCAGGGCGCGGACCCGGTCATCCACGGTGCGGCAGGCGTCGACGAACGCTTCGGGGAGCAGGCGCTTGCCCTGCCACCGGCCCCGCCGCAGGTACAGGTAGCCGATCCGGGCCATGGCGTCGGCGTCCGCGGAGATGCCGGAACCGAACTCGCGCCGGAGGATGCCGTCGATTTCTTTGGGCCGGTACGCGTTGTAGCGCCACGCGAGGTCGTCCGGTTCGATGCCGAGGGGCGTGAAGACCCGCTCGAAGAGGAGGTCCCGCAGGTCCCGCCGGTACTGGAGCGTGAGGCACTCGGCGAGCCAGTTCGGGCCGGAGTCGCTGTACGCCCATGCGGTGCCGGGGGCAAAGAGGAGCCGGCCTGTGCCGCCGCGCTTCTCGAACCCGGCCGTCTGCGTGGCCAGGTGGAACAGCGTGATAGCGCGGAGCCAATCCTCGCGGCCGGTGGTGTCCTTGGCCCGGCCAAAGGTGGGATGGTACCGGTGGGCGGGGGTGTCGAGGCCCTCGACCTTGCCGTCCGCCAGCGCCAGGCCGAGGGCCGTCACGCCGATGGCCTTGGTGGTGGACTTCAGGTCGTAGCGGCGGTCCTGGTCGCCCCATCGGAGGACGGCCTGTCCGTGGCGGGTGACGATGCCGGACCCGCCGCCGGTGAGGGCATAGTCCCGGGCGCGGGCCAGGGCACCGGCGTTCATGCCGACGCCGGCGGGCGTGGCCGCGGGCCAGTCGGGCATCGGCCACGGCGGCTCGGCGGCGGAGGCGCCTGCCGACAGGACCGCCGCGAGCGCCGCCACGACTACACCCAGGCGGATGCGGGTCATGCCGTCACCCCCCAAAAAGAAGCGCGGCGGCTCTTGCGAACCGCCGCGCGAAACGTGTGCCGACTTGGCCATTGGGTCAGGCCGTGACCAGTTCCCAGCCCTTGCGGGGTTCGCGCCGGACGTAGCGATTGGCCTTCGGGCAGTTGGTGACCTTGAGGGTCTTGGGGTCCCAGGTCACCTTTTCGCCGGCCTGGAGGCTGACGATGCCCAGGAGCATGGCTTCGACAAGCGGCCCGCCGTACGTGAAGTTGCTCTTCGGGTAATCCCAGGGCTTCTCGCCCCTGGCGGCCATGAGGAACTCTTCGTGATGGCCCGGCGAAGCCGGGATCTTCTCGGGCATGCCCTTTTCTTTGAACGCCTCCATGGCCTTGACGGGAATCAGGCGCGGGCTGTTGCCGTAATCGCCCTCGACGAATAGTTTGCCCTTGGTGCCAACGAAGATGTTGCCGGAACCCTTGAGTTGTTTCTGCTTGTCGGGCAGATCGGGGTCGTTCTTGATCTCGTCCGGAAGCGGGGGTTTCCAGTTCTTGCTGTACCAGTGGGCGGTGAAGCCGGGCCGCCAGTCGTTGGGGCCGAACTCCCACTTGTAATGAACGCTCTGGGGGTGCGTGATGCTGTTCTTGCCCTCGACCTGGATAACCTCGGCGGAGAGGGGGGCCTTCGGGTCCAGCGACCACCAGACGCAGTCCCAGGTGTGGCAGCCCATGTCGCCGATGGTGCCGGTACCGTAGTCCAGCCACCCGCGCCACTTGAAGTCGTGCATATTCTCGCGGCGTTCCCGGTATGGGGCCGGGCCGATCCAGGTGTCCCAGTTAAGGCTGGGCGGCACGTCCTGCTTGGGGGGCAGCTCGGCGTAGCCCTGCGGCCAGACGGGGCGGTTCGTCCAGGTGTGGACTTCCTTGACGTCGCCGATGACGCCGGCCCGAATCCATTCGACCACGCGGCGGTTCCCCTGGTTCGCATGGCCCTGGTTGCCCATCTGGGTGGCCACTTTCTTCTTCTTGGCCAACTCGGCCATGACGCGGGCTTCGTAGATGGACCACGTCAGGGGCTTCTCGCAATAAACGTGGAGACCCAGGCTCATGGCCCGGGTGGCGGCGGCGGCGTGGTGATGGTCCGGAGTGGCCACCGCGCACGCGTTCATCTTGCTGCCCATCTCGTCGAACATCTTCCGGTAGTCCTGGTACACCTTGGCCTGCGGAAACATCTCCTGGGCCTTCTTGGTGCGGGCCAGGTCCACGTCGCACAGGGCCACGCAGGTGTTGGCCTTGCCCATGCCCAGGTGGGCCCCGCCCCGGCCACCCGTCGCCACAAAGCCGAAGTTCAGTTTGTTGTTGGCGGCGTAGGTCTTAACCAGACCGGGCGCGGTCAGGATCAGCGCCCCCGCAAAGGCGCCCTGTTTCAGGAAATTGCGGCGACTAACGCGATTGGACATGGTTCGCTTCCTCCGAGAAAAAGATCCTTGTACGGTCACATGCCAGTGGCCACCTCGCGACGCTACCGCGCCGAAAGGCGGTATGCAAACGAATTTGGACCCTCCGTCCACGCCCCCCCGTCCGGCCTAACGGACGTGACCGGCAACGGCGTATTCTACAGAACCCACGCCAATAACCGGCGTACCGCCAAAACCGGGGCCGCCACACCGTCCAGGCCGGCGGGCCCGGCCTCCGACCGACCCCGCGTGGTCCCCCATCGCTACCGCTTTGCCTTCTTGGCGGCCTCGATGACGATGCGGCTCATGTACGGCGGGGGGTGGCGCGTCAGTTTGGCGAGCCGTCCCAGGAACCGGTACTTCCGCAGGCTGTTGAGGCCCCAGTCGACGGGCGGCGTGTCGAGCCCCTGGTAAAAGCCCTCGCCCTCGCGGCGGTAGTCCTGGAACCCCCAGCCGGCGTATTCGAGCGCGGCCGCCGTCAGGTTGTCCTCGTTCGTCTCGAAGGTGGCCCCGTCGTCGGCGTTGAAGAGAATCGGCTTGGGGCCGCTGCCCATCCGCTTGCGGGTGTGCTGGACCAGCCGGCCAATGCGGTCGGGGTCGTCCACGCCCTGGCCCTGGAGGAGGGCAAAGTCGCTCGCCTTCAGGAGTCCGTACGGCGCCAGGGCCAGCGCCCCGACGCTGGCGCCCACGAGCAACCGGCCGGCCGGCGATTCCAGCTTGCCCTCGGACCGTTCCTGCACCCGTTTGACCAACTCGTGCACGCGGTCCTCGGTCAGGATATCGTGGTCGTACTGGCGGTGGTTGCACGCGTTGGCCACGTCGATCAGCACGTTCGTGTACTTGCGTTCCAGGAGCCAGTCGACCACGGCATCGAGGGCCCGCACAACAGACCGCTCGTCCCAGACGCGCTGGTCCTGGCCAGAGTCGAACAGGCCGAGAATCACGACCATGTAATGCGCGTCGGCGTATTCGAGGATGCTTTCGAGGCGATCCATGTAGTCGGCCCGGAGTTGGCCTTCGCGCGTGTACGCGGAGTTGTGCCACGGTTGAGCCCGGCTGGAGCCGGCTTCCGGCGACCCGCCCTGCAGATTAACGGTGAAGGCGTCGGCGCCGCACCGCCGCCAGTACGGCAGGGCGTCGATGAAGTTGCGGGTGTTGCGTTCGGGGTCCCACGGCCCGTCGGCGTAGGCCCAGCGTTGGCGGGTTTCGGGATTCAGGTCGTCGAAGATGGCGTTGGCGGCGTAAAAACTGAACAGCAACCCCTCGAGCTTGTGCTCGACGGCGTCTTTGCCCTTGCCAATCTTCAGGACGCGGCCCGGGTACGTCGGCTGCTTGTTGAGGAAGAAGGCCTGCTTCTGAATGCTGATGCAGGTTCTGCGTTTGATCTCGTCTTCGTCCTCGCCGAGCAGCGCCGGGTCGATGGTCGGCATCGGCTCCTCTTCCCCGGCCGGCTCAGGTTTCAGGGCGGACGGCTTGGCACGCCGGCGCTGCCATCGCCCGGCCCCCGCTACGGGGTCGGCGCCCAGGAGCCCGCCGAGCAGCACACCGGCGGCCACAAGCCCTATCCACGCGTGACGCATCGTCTGCCTGCCTTTCGGGGGACGGCAACGAGGCCGGACCCACCCCCATCTCGACCGATATGGTACCACGGGTGTCCCCACAGGCGACACCCCTCGCGCAGACTTCAACCCGCCCGCCGCGGCGGCGGTTTCTTGAAAACCCCACCCCGCCTCGTGAGGTTTAACCCTTACGGCGCCTGGTTTGTTGCATCGCCGCATCTCGTGAATCGGCGCAGCGGTCCGTGGCGGGCGGCAGCATGCGGCGACCGATGGATGTCCCGCCCGCCGGTGGAGATGAAAAGGACCTGGGAGAACACCATGCGTCATCGCATCGCCTTGGCCTTCTTTGCGGCCGCCCTCGCCATCGCCGCGGCCGACGTGCGCGCCGTCGAGCCCGCCGACCCCGACCTCATGCCGGAAGCCCGGGCCGTCCTCGATTACCTGGCGTCGGTCTACGGCAAGCGGACACTCACGGGCATCAGCGGCACGAGCAACGCCGAAAAGGTGCACGCCATCAC
>Ga0272441_10001626_pt1 | contig 47524 bp, 46 predicted proteins | sample SSMProp6N_FD_193582 | JGI IMG/M metagenome (GOLD analysis project Ga0272441, IMG submission 193582) | Marine sediment archaeal communities from Little Sippewissett salt marsh, Falmouth, MA, United States - SSM-Prop-6N | ecosystem: Environmental > Aquatic > Marine > Wetlands > Sediment ... | reverse complement strand
AGTTCAACATCTCACTGCAGGCCCGTATGTCGTTGACCACCTGAGAAGCGTTTCGCGGTCGCTTGGAAACGCCTTTAGCCAGCAGCTTGTCGATGAGCTCACTGCAGCACGGCGGGATTTTCGGGGCGAAATCCTTCAATGGCGGATAATCGGCGCTGGAGACGGCACACAACAGTGCTTCGATGGTTTCACCCGTAAACGGCCTTTTGCCGGTCAGCAATTCGTAAAGCACAATTCCCAGCGAAAAAAGGTCCGAGCGGCCGTCCACTTCTTTGCCGGCGATCTGCTCAGGGGACATGTAGCTTGGTGTGCCGAATATAACGCCCGTCTGGGTTTTGGATGATGAGATCACCCGGGCAATGCCGAAGTCGGCCACTTTGATTTGCGAATTTTCCTGAAGAATAATATTGGCGGGTTTGATATCGCGATGGACCACTTGACGTTTATGGGCGTACCCTAAAGCTTGCGCCACTTCGGTGGCGATATCCAGAACCCGTTTAACCGGCAGCAAATCCCCGTTCCGGCAATAGCGGGTCAGGTCCTTGCCGTCGAGCAGTTCCATGGCGATGTAGGCGATATCGTGATCTTCACCCACGTCATAGATAGTGACGATGTTGGGGTGAGATAGTTTTCCGGCGGCTTCGGCCTCGCGAAAAAATCGTGATTTGACCTCGGCTAAGTCATCAGGGTTTATTTCGTCGTAACTAATGGTTTTAACGGCCACATCCCGATTGATACTGGGATCTCTTCCAAGGTAAACTGTTCCCATGGCGCCTTGCCCCAGCACCTTCAAAATTTCGTAGCGCCCGAGGGTGGGATGGGTCGTCCCGTTTTCAAGAAATAAGGCAGTTTTTTTGGTCGAATCTGCCGCGGGCATCACCAGCGCTTTCTCAAGCGTCAGCAGTTTTTTGATTCGCTCTTTGATATCCTTGAGTGCTCCGCCCTTGAGAATATGGTGGTAGACGGCCAAGGCTTTGTTGAACATCCGTTTGCGTTCAAAGTCCAACCCTAAATTGTACAGCAGTTCCCGCACGGATTTATCCTCAATCGGGCATTTGACGAATTTCTCAAAGGCCATATCCAACAGGCCTTGCCCTTGCAGGGCCAAGCCCAGACTTTTATTCAGTTCGGCATGTTCAGACTGCTTTTCGTACCGGCGCCGGGTGAGACTTGTGAGGGTGAAGCCGATCATTGCAAGCGCCATTGGAGCGAGGATTTTCAGCCAGATGCCCTTGGTGAAAAACAGGAACCCGCTCGTTGCGATCCAGGTCAGCAAAAAGAGGCCCAAAATAAGAGCGCCGATCCGCGGACTGACCCTGGGAATGACCAACCAGAGAAAGACACCAAAATACAGCATTGCCGCTATTTCTAAGTAAAATACCCAGTCGGGTCTCGAGATATACGTTCCATTGATCATATTTTCGACCGCACTGGCTTCGATGTCTAAAATGGAAGCCTCGGACGTAAACGGCGACTTAAAGTGCGGTGACCACTCTTCGGCCGTGAGACCGAGCAAGACGACCTTATGGCGGAAGAATTCGGCCGGTACTTTTTCGTTGAGGACATCGATAAATGAAAACCGCTGAAGGTCGGCATTGGGGCCGCTGAAGTCGATGAACATGCGATAATTTTTATCGGTGGCAATTTGCAGTTCTTTTAAATCCAGTCCGGCAGCGGTGGCTTTTAAATCCCTCAGCGGTATGCCCCGATATTTTCGCGCCACCTGAAGGGCAAAGGCCGGAAAATTCCTGTCCTGATAGCGTATCAGCAAGGGTATTCTGCGAACGATGCCGTCCGCCTCGGAGATCAGGTTCATATGTCCTACGGCGCCGGCTTTCCTCGACAGCTCGTCGTAGGGTTCGTAGAGCTGCCCGGCGACGATCCGCCGTTGCGGTAACAACTCCCCGATCCGTCTGAATCCATTGATCGGTCCCGGCGGTGCTTCCGGGAAGTTTTTCGGATTAACCGAATTTATTTCCAACCACTTGGACAGTGAGGCGGGCGGAGATTGATCAGCCGAGCCCAAGGCAAATCGAAGCGGCAATATCACATTGCGGGCGGATCGAACCGCTGAAATGAGTTGAGTATCGTGGTCGAGCTTTTTTTCAGCTTCGGTGAGAACGGTCTCGATAATGGCAACGGATGGTTTCTTGGCCTTTGAGGGGATTTCATGCCATCTTTCCTTGATGTCCTGAATTTCCACTAAACCGGGATTCACTTCTTTCGAAGGGTATAAGAGCGAGATCCCCATGGTGTGGGCGCCATAGTCGGAAAGCTGCTCGATCATTCCGGCAATGTAAGAGCGCGGCCAGGGCCAGCTGCCGATACTGCGGATGCTTTTATCGTCTATGGCCAGGATGACGACCGGGGAGGCGGTGGGTCTCTTGCGCAGCCGTGACATCCAATCGTAAATCTTGTATTCCTGAGAAGGGAACGGGTCCGTATCGAAGAAGATCTTCCCCAGAATCACCAGCGTGGTCAAAAGAATGATGATTAAAGAGGCTGAATGAAACTTTTTCAATCGCATCATAGTTTAAAAAGGGGATCAGCAAAAAAAAACCGGCGAACATCACCGGTGTCGTGAAGAATTATAGAAAAAAACGGGCGTTATGTCAACGACAGCCCTGCCGCAGAGATACGCGGGCGATATCTTAAACCACTGTATTTTTTATATTTTATTGTTTTAAGTCGTATTTGAGGAGCCAGGATCCGCTGCCGTCATTGACCCCGATGTCTTCCTGAAGGTTCTGAATCCTTGTAAGCGTTCACAGGGCACCGCATCTGCTTTGTTGTCGGGCACTTAAAGTACAAAAGTACGTCTGCGCACCCGACGCCTTGCATCTGCGGCACCCTGTAAACGCTTACAATTAGGTGGTTTGAAGCGCATCGGACTTTGCAACCCTGTGAACGGTTACGGATCCTTTGAGGTCTTTCAACTGTCATAGAGCGTTCTTCAACCGTCGGCCCGAAAGACCCGGGCTAATAAAATATTTGGGTGAACGGTCTTTCATTTATCCTGGCGGCACCGATCAAAACGCATCCCTTTCGTATCAAACCCTGCGCCATCTCGTAGAGAGCCGTGCCGCTGGTAACGCCGCCCCAGGTAACAAAAGGCACGGCACAGCATCCATAGGATGGCGGCAGGCGGGAGGTAAATGTCTCGATCGGCGGTACGGGATGATCGACATAGACCGGCGAACCGATCCAGAGGCACGTTTCTCGATCCGGATTCCGAAACGCCGGCGGGAGCCCCTTGTCGCTGCTTCTTGTGCCGAGATCGAGCACCGCTTCCACGCGACCGGATTCAGAAAGCCGCTTGGCCATCACTTCCGCCACGTGGCGTGTCGAACCATTGGGCGAACAATAGATGATCAGATGTTTCATTTTCGGATTATTTTTTCTCCAACAGCGCTGTCAGTTTCTCCCACTCGCCTTCCACCATTTTATAGGTGTGCTCGTCGGCGGGAAACACGCCCTTGCGGGCATCGTCGGCATAATTGCGGAAGGCGTCGACGGTTTTTTGGCCCAGGTCCTCGTATTTCTTGACGAACTTGGGCGTGAAGGCCTGGAAAATTCCCAGCACATCGCTGCAGATCATGACCTGACCGTCGGCATGCACGCCGGCGCCGATGCCATACACCGGGATGCTCAGCCGGTCGCGTATGATCTTGTTCACCTCGGGCGGAACTGCCTCCACCAGCAGGGCGAAGGCGCCGGCCTTCTCAATGGCTACCGCGTCTGAGATGAGCTCCATCGCCGTTTCCGCCGTACGGCCCTGGGCTTTGAACCCGCCGAGTTGGCCGGAACTCTGGGGCGTCAGTCCGATGTGCCCCATCACGAGCATGCCGGCGTCGGCAATGGCCTTGATCTGTTCGATGACCCGTTGGCCGCCTTCCAGTTTGATGGCGTCGACTTCGGCCTCCTTGAAGAACCGACCGGCATTTCGCACCGCGTCCGGAACGCTCACCTGGTAGGACAGAAACGGCATGTCTCCGATCACAAATGTCTTTGGCGCACCGCGTCGGACTGCCTCGGAATGATAGATGCATTGGTCCATGGTTACCGGGACCGTGCCGGCGTAGCCGTAGACGCACATCCCCAGAGAGTCACCTACCAGGATCATGTCCATTTCCGCCTGCTCGGCGAACTGCGCTGTCCAGAAATCGTAAGCAGTTATCCATACCGCTGTTTCGCCCTTGTCTTTCATTTGCTGCAAATCAATGCGTGAAAGCTTTTTTTTTGCCATGCTCATTCTCCTCTTTTTCAACGTATCCCAGTTCCCGCAGGGTGACCAGGAAGCGGTGGCCGGCAGCGCGGTTGGTGCCCAGCAGTCTGGCGACTCCGGAAACCGCGAGTTGTCAGTGGTCGGCCAGCAATTATATTATCTATATTCCTTTGGCCAGTGAGACGATAGAACAATATTTTTCTCCGCTTACCGACATCGAACCTCCTTCTGATTATGCGCCACCAATATCCTTTTTTATTGACGGGTTTGGTATAGTAAGGGCCGAATAAAGGCTGCCCTGTCAGCCCCAAATTGATATGGGGGGCATAGCGTCACTTGATGTGCGACAATATAACGCTATTCGTGACGGCCTAATTTTTTTCAGAACGACTGTCAAGAGGTGGCACAAATTTTTTAAAATTTTTTAATACTTGATTTTGTATTGCTGACAGCGTTATAGAGTATATATCGCAAGATTGAATAGGTCGCGGGGAAACCCCGGGAAATATATTCCGGATCAGGGAACTCGCCTCTTCTGACATTGAATTGCCGAAGCGATAGTTGCACCACAAGCCATTCACCGGCATCTCCACCAGATCTCAACCCCTGTTTGCGTCGCCTCATTTTATTTCCCACAGCGCTCTGACTGTTCGTTGCAGGCCTGATTACCACCGGAGCCGCTTTCATTCGTTTTGGCGTCAAAGTCGAAAACCGGCCCCATGCGCCAAGCTCGGCTGCGCAGGAGATTTTCGGAAACAAGCGTATTCCGGCAAACTCCGAGGTAACTGCACCACTTCAATGCACACCACCATCAAATGAGAGGAGGCCTCCATGGAAAAACCCACCATCAACTATGAATCTCTGGTCCGCATCACCAAGGCGATCTCCACCATCAGGGAGCCGGAAGAGATTGTCCTGATCACGGTGGAGGGCGTTACCCATGCCCTGAACGTCAAAGGCTGCACTCTGTTTCTGTTCAGTCCCAAGAGCGAGGAACTCAAACTGGCCGGCAGTTACGGACTGAGCACCGAGTACTTGGACAAGGGGCCGGTCAGCGCGCTTCGATCGATCGCCGCAGCCCTCCAGGACGGACAGCCGGTGGCCATCTTCGACGTCTCCGACGACCCGCGGATTCAGTACCCTGAAGCCGCACTGAAAGAAGGCATCGCCTCGATCCTGTCGGTCCCGATCATCACCGGAGAAAATTTGTTCGGGTGCATGCGGGTTTACACCACTGAACCCTGGGAGTTTACGTTGAATGACGTGAATTTCGTCCAGGCCGTGGCCCAGATCGTCGGTATGGCCATGGACTTGTGCCGGGTCAACAAGGGGCTGAAGGACAGCATCGACATTCTGAAGACCATGCGCGATCCGAAAACAATGGTGTACAAGAGGCGGACGCCGTATGAAGGCGTTCCGAAGAGCTTCAGCCGGGAGGAGGTGGCCGAAACCAGCACCTGATGCGGGAAAACCAATGATCGATGAGAACTTCAATCCACCGCGGGAAATTCGTGCTATGGAGATGGAGGTGATCCCACCGGGTACATCCGTGAATACTTACGAAGCTTACGATATCATGTTGGAGATCAAGCAAATGGCTGACCTCCTGATTCCACTGCACGAACCCCGTTTCGCCGGCGGGTCGGTCATCGGTTGAGAGTCCGGCAGAGCCGCTTGAGTCAACGGGCTCACCGGTCGTTTCTAAATTCCATGAAAGGAGGCCCACAATGGAAAAAATGCAGGCAAGATTTCAGCACTGCGATCAACGCTTCTTTCCGTATATCGAAAAAGTGCTCAGCCGGTTGCCTGGAGAAATCACGTCGGAACTTCTTGAAAGCACCAAATTTCAGATTGTTGCCAGTGACGATTTTCAGGACGCATGTGTCTTGAGCCGCAACTTCCCCGCTCCCCTGCAGACGCTGGTTTATGTGAACACCAAGATTCTCAAGGAAGCCGAACATATGATCCTCCTGGCGATCGCCTCCCAGGTAGCCTTTTTCGTGGCCGGTAAAAATGGAAAAGAAGCGCCGAGCCGGGAAGCCGAGGAGCTGCTGAAAAGCTGGGGCTTTTCCAATGAACTCGATGCCGTGCGTTATGATCAGACGGTCGCGCAAACGGAAAGTTTTCGCATCGGCTATAACTGGGCTATGCATCAGGACAAGGATTACCTGCTGACCCATTTTGGCATCTACCGAGATTCATGGGGCACTGAAAGCTGGGGGAAGGCTGCCAAGAAAAAACGGGCTGAGGCGCTCGATCTTCCCGACAAAGCCTTGCCTGTTCTTGAAGAAATCATGAAGGCGACGGCGCCGGGAGCCGGGGAGGCCAAGCATCGGACGGAAACCGGAGCCGCCGAACCCAAAGAGGCGATGATGGCCGGCATCATGCGGGCATTAAAAGAAATAGAGTGGCTCGAACAATACAGCCAGCAGGTTTGTGATATTCGCTCGATATGATCTTAGGGCTCACTCAAAATTTCGAACTTATTTTTTCGTGAACCCTACCGAAAATGGTAGGAAATTAAAACGGGAAGAGGGCGGGCTCAATTGACGCGGGCCGTTCTGACGGGTCCGGGAGGTTTACTGCCTCGGCGTGCAAGTGCTTTTGTGCGGTGCTGTTTCGCGTCCAGTGGAAACCGCCCTTATCGGCACTGGCGTTCGGGTTATCGGTTTAACATGTGGCGGTTTGGATATCGTTTTAAGCGTTTACATAAAGGGGCGGCTGGGCGATAAAAGTTTCCAGAGCCCGGTTACGGCGAAAAGAGACCAAAAAAAGACACGATGCCAGGGTAACGACTTTCTGCAAGCGAATATGCCAAGTCGGGAAATATGGACTGTAATGCATGAATCCTTAGACCTGTCATTGCTCACAACGGTTTTTTAATCCTGTTGAGTATGCCGTGTATTAATGCGCTCTCATTGCTCGGTTTTGAATTTCGTCCTGAAGGCCGTATGGACGATTTCAACAGCCCAGCCGGGATTCTGTATAAAATCCATGTTGAGCACCAGGTCGAACTCATATGGCGAGGCATCCTTGCGTTTGAAGACTTTTTTGAAGAAGCTCCGCTGTTCTTCATCTACTTCGTCGAGCTTCTTTTCCGCCTCAGCATACGATAAGTTATACATTTTTGCGAGCCGGTTTATCCGGTAACTTTTGGAACAGATAAGGCGGACAGCGAGAACACGGTCTCGTGGCAGGACCAGATGTGCACCGCGCCCGACGAAAATCGTCGGCCCGGTTTCTGCCAGGGTGTATATGGCTCCAAACAGGGCGCGAACATAGTTGCTCATGACAAAGGATTTCTCTCCAAAAAGGAATGCCCCCAACTCGGCGATCTTACCCGGATAACGCTCATCAAAGAAGCGAATCGTTTTTTCTTTCAGGGCGGCACTATCGGCGATATGTTCGATGATCAGTCGATCGGCGACGCGGACACCCAGTTTGTTGGCCAGTCCATCGGCGATCTCTAAAGCGCCGACGCCGATTTTGCGGGAAAAACACATGGTGGGTAGAATGACAGGCGGGGCTCCTTTTTTGGCAGACCACGCTTGATGGCTTTTTTCTGCCAAACTCACGTATTGTTCTGCCATGTCAGCGACATCCGGCCGAATTTTATGATAGCTCCCCGCTTGATAAGCGGCAATTCTTAACACTGACTTCATGGTTCCTCCTTTTGGTCATGCGTTTTCTCTAAGTCTTTTAACGATCTAAGCCAGCATTTTCGAAGGAAATTATATGGTGCCTATTTTTTCCAGATCGATTTTCAGTTCAAATGCGTTTGGCTCCGAACTCCTCTTCATGCTGAATCCGAGTTTTTTCCCCAGGGATAGCATCTGGGTGTTTTCTGCGAGCACTTGCCCCCAAATGGTATTTATTCCCCATTGCTTGGCAATCCGCAGGCAGTTCCTAAGCAACTCGGCCCCGATGCCTTTACCTTGCCATGAATCACCGACCAGCACCGAAAATTCGGCGTTTTTAAAGCCCCGATCGAGAATGATCCTGGCAACTCCCAGCATCTGTTCCTTGAGTCCGTCCTCCGGAAGGGCCACGAGCGCTATTTCACGGTCGTAGTCGATCTGGGTAAACCGCGCCAGCATGCTGTGGGGTAAGTGCTTCATCATAGAGAAGAAACGCATGTAAATGCTGCGGGGAGTGAGTGAATCGAACAGTTCGACCATCATTGGCGCGTCTTCCGGCCGTATCGGGCGGATAAAGATCTTGTTGAGCCCCTTGGTGACGACGTGCGTTTCGAATTGGACCGGGTAAGGACTGATAACCAAGTGAAGTGGTGCCGGCACATCGCTGCATTTAAGGCACACCCGAGCATCCACCGCACAGAAACTGTCGCCGATGGTAAAAAGTGGATTGATGTCCAGTTCGTCGATTTCCGAAAAATCGGTCATCAGTTGTGCCAGCCGGATCAGTATTTCCTCTAGTTTTTCCAGGTTTGACGCCGGTTGGTTGCGATAGCCCTTCAGAAGTTGGTAGACTTTTGTCTCTTCCATCAAGCGCCGAGCCAACAAACGATTCAGCGGTGGCAGCGCGATGGCCCGATCTTTCATGACTTCCGTCATGACTCCGCCCAGTCCGAAGAGTATCACCGGACCGAAGTCGCGGTCCTTCTTGGCGCCCAGGATAAGCTCCATCATCTGACTTGACAGCATCGGTTGGATTGTAACGCCCGCGACCGCACCGCAGTTGCCGTGAGTCATTGCACGATTTATTATCTGGTCGTAAGCACTACGGACCTCCTTTTCGCTTTCCAAGCCAAGTATGACACCACCGACTTCGGTCTTGTGAGTGATGGTGTTGGAGTAGACTTTCAGCGCAACGGGATAGCCGATATGAGCGGCCTTTCGCACGGCTTCATCTGCAGAAAAAGCAGTTTCGGTCGGATTGGTCGGAATGCCGTAGGCCGTCAGAAGCGCTTTTGACTCAACCTCAGTGAGGATTTTTTCTTTGCGTTCCATCCCGTGCCGGATCAGTGTGCGTGCTCTCTGGCGGTCAACGTCGAGCCGCCGAGGCAGTCGCGATGGTATCTGCTGCAGCAGTTCGAGGTTTCTGGAGTAGTGCCAGAGGTTGGCGAAAGCCCGAATAGCCCGTTCAGGTGTGTCCACTGTCGGTATGCCGTAGTGGTTGAAAACCTCCCGTCCACCTTCCACGCTGGGGCCACCGACCCATGAGGTGAGCACTGGAAACGGTATGGCCTTTATTTTATCTAACAGGGCGTTTGCCACTGCGGTTGGATTTATCATAGCCTGGGGAGTGAGCAGAATTAAGAGGCTGTTAATTTCAGGTGCATTTACGCAGATATCGACCACCTGGCAATATTCCTTTACCGAAGCATCTCCCAGCATGTCCACCGGGTTCGCCCGGCTCCAGTGGGAGGGCAAAACGGAGTTGAGTTTCTTGAGGGTCTCGTCGGAAAGGGTCACTGGCTCGAACCCGCAGTCAGAAAGGGCATCGGCGGCCATCACACCCGGTCCGCCCGAATTGGTGACGATCGCCAGACCGGGGCCGATGATTTTAGGCTGTTTGGCCAGGAGTTCGGCACAGTCGAAGAGTTCCTCGAAGGTCCTGACGCGCAGGATGCCGGCGCGATTGAAAGCCGCGTCATAGACGGCATCTTCACCGGCAAGTGCACCGGTGTGGGAAGCGGCGGCCGCTGCACCGGCGCGGGTCCGGCCGGCTTTCAATACGATGATCGGCTTGATACGCGCCACTGCGCGGGCTGCACTCATGAAATTGCGGTGACGCGTTAGATTTTCCATGTACATCACGATACTGCCGACCTGCGGGTCGTTACCCAAATAGTCGATCACGTCGCCGAAATTCACGTCCAGCATGGAGCCCAGGCTCACGAAGTAACTGAAACCGATATGCTCTTTGATGGAGAGGTCCAGGACGGCACCACAGACAGCACCACTCTGGGAAATGAAGGCCATGCTGCCCGGCAGCGGCATCTGTGCCGCGAAAGAGGCGTTCAGATTGACACGGCTGCTGATGATGCCCAGGCAATTAGGACCGATGATGCGCACACCGCTGTCTCGCGCGGCCTCGGCAATGGCTTGCTCCACCTCGTGGCCCCGCTCACCGGTCTCCTTGCCGCCGGCGGAAATGATCACCGCACCGCCTACCCGGGTCGCCGCGCACTCCTTTATAAGTTCGGGAACCGTTTGGATCGGAACGGCGATGAGAACCAGGTCGACGGTTTCAGGGAGGGCGGTGATTTTGGCGAACGCTTTCCGGCCGGCGATAGTGGGATGACGCGGATTGATAGGGTAGACTTTTCCCGCGAAGCCGCCTTCGGCCAGGTTTTGCATGACGGCGGCGCCGATGGTACCTTTTCTGTCGCTGGCACCGACCACGGCCAGCGATCGAGGCGCGAACAGCCGGTCGAGATTGAGTATACTCATGGCATCTACCGTTCCTCATCCCTGCGTTTCGTTACCTTACGAAACGATCCAGACCGATTTTTCGCACGCAAGGTAGACGACCTTGTTCGTCACGCGGCCCATGAAAAAATCCTGTGTGCGGCTTAAACCCCGGCGGCCCATGATGATCGTGCCGACATCAAACCTCTTACCCTCATCGACGATGGCCGCGGCCCGGCTGCGGACACCCGTGATAATCTGGGTGGTGATGCTGTCCGGTTTGAATCCTTTGGCGACCAGACGTGTCTTGGCCTCGTCGAAAGCTCTGACGATGTTTTTCTCCGCATTGTGGACAAAGTCGTCGCTTGACGCCAGAATTTCATTGGTTTTTTCGCCGCCCCGGATAATGTGCAGCAGACGGAAATCGACATCATTACCGGCGAGAAAAGAGCCGGCAAAATCGACGGCCTGCAGGGCGTCTCTGGAACCGTCGAGCGCGATCAGATATTTCTTGCCGGGCGGTTTACGGCCGGCCAGCAGCAACGGTATAAAAGATATGCTTTCCAGAAGCTTCAGCGAGACGCTGCCGAGAATAATACCCGGAATACGTCCCAGGCCTCTGCGCCGTGTCAAGACCGCTTCATACCCCGCGCGCGCTTCTTTGACGATATCCCGGGCGATCCCCTTTTTGCGCTGCTGGATTTTGACGTCCACCTGGGCTTCCGGAAAACCGGATCGAATCAAGACATTCCGGGCCTGCCCCATGAACTCCTCGATTTTCTTCTTCTGCTGAACCTCCCAGGCCCGGACGTATTTTACCGATTTCACACTCTTCGGTTCACGCTCCAGGTCCCAGTAGCTTTCCGGTACACCGCTGAACACATTGAATAGCACAATCTTCATGTCTTCAAACGACGCCAATTTGGCGATGTATTTGACCGTCAACATGCTCCGTTCTGAGCCGTCCAGCGCCACCAGGATTTTCTTCTGTTTCTTCGTCGCCATTGCTCTTCCTCATCGGTTGAAAGGGTTTTGACTATTTACGGTGCGGCTGCCGTCAACACCGGGTCACTCGCTATATATTTCACGATTGTTCATGCGGTGATCCACCATGTAGAGCACCTGGGCTTTTTGACGCAGTACGTCTTTGAGCTGTCCCAGTTTCTGGCGATCGATGCTGTGCATGCGGATGTAGACCTTGCGGTAACCGCTCTCGACGTTTTCGTAGGACGTCAGGATGCTGACCATCCTTCCGCCGAAATCGCGGACGACATCGGCCACTTCCTTGATCGAACCGGGCCGGTCCTCGAGTTTAAAGGCAAACTGAATGCCGCGGTTGCCGACCCCGGTAAGGGCGATCAGCACTCTGAAAATATCCGACTGCGTGATCACCCCGATGACCTTGCCGGACTCGTCCACCACCGGGGCCCCGGAAATCTTGTTCTTCAGAAGCACTTCGGCGGTTTCCTCCACCGTAAAGTCGAACGGCACCGTGATCGGATTCCGGCTCATGATGTCCTTGACCTTGATTTTGGATAATAGGTACAGCAGTTCATGAATCTCGAGAGTGGTGGCATCTGAGGCCGAGGCCCGTTTCAGGTCCCGGTCGGTGATGATGCCGACCAGTTTGCCTTTTTTCATCACCGGCAGCATGCGAATGTCATGCTTTTTAATCAAGCTCATCGCGTCCTGCATCGATCCGTCGACATCGACGGTGACGGATTGTTTGCTCATCCAGTTTTTTACCAGCATGGTCCAACCTCCTTTGTTGAGCCGGCACGTGTCGTTTTCTTTTATCTTTCCTGTGCGCTATTCTTCTTGCGCCCTGATGCTGAGAAGCGGAATCGGGCAGCGGCGGAACACCTTCTCTGCCGTAGATCCAAAGAGTACGCCGATCAGATTGCCGCGACCCTTGGTCCCCATGACAAGCATGTCGGCTCCCTGATCCTCGATCACTTCAAGAAGGGCCTTGAAAGGCACGCCGACCCGGATCACTTTTTCGATGTCGAGGCCGGTACCACCGGCATCATTGACCAGACCGTCCATCAATTCCAGGCGCTCTCTTTCAAGGTCTTCGAGGTACTTGTCGATTTTGAATTCCGGAGCTTGTAAGGAAACTTTGCGCATCATCTCGACGTCCCTCTGGTTGATGATGTTTACGACCAACAGTTTTGCCTTCAGTTCTTTTGCGAGATCGACTGAATAGGAGACGATTTGCGGCGTATACTCTGAAAAATCACATGCCACCATTAACGATTTTATTTTGCCCATCTCTTTTCATCCTCCTTTTGGAAGTTGCGGTGTACTTTTCTGACTTACCGTCCAAGCGCCAGAGTTTCAGGCAGCCGTGTATCTCTTGAAGTACGATCCCAACCGTCCAGTTCTATGGTTTAACTGCCGCGTTATATGATGATATGGCAAATTTTGTGCCAAGTGGCAGATAACGCGGCTGTTTTTTAACTAACTATATTGATATATAAAAAAGCCAGTTGCGTCGGCGGTCGCCAGTGGTTTCCACAACTCAGTGTCAGGTTTTTTTCCAGGCTGTAAAGAAGAAAATCTACCGAAAAAGGGGGGAAAGGGAAGCTTGTCGTAGTTTATTGTCTTTTATGGAAAAATGCTCCTGTCGCGGCTTGCTATTATAACTATAGCGATTTCTTGGCCACCGTTGTTTCAAACTGAAGATGATGCTTTTCGATCTTCGCGTGCAGGGTAGGACGGGACAAACCGAGCAGCTTAGAGGCCCGGGAGCGGTTGCCACCGCTTATTTGCAATGCTTCGCTGATCAGGACTGCGGAGATATGGTCCATGCAGGTATCGAAGATATTCTTATGTTCACCTCTGATAAGGATGTTCCGGGCCCATTGGCGGATAACATCATCAGTGTCTTCATGGGCGGGAACGACACTGGTTGATTCCGCATCAAAGGTCTGACGGATGTCATTTTTACAGATCGGGGCTCCGCGGTTGAAAATAAGGGCTTTTTGGATGGTATTGGCGAGTTCGCGAATGTTACCTGCCCAGGGATGGATGGATAGGACATCCAGGGCGCCGGGCGTGATCCCGGGGTTGTCTATGTCGAGTTCAACGGAATATCGGCGCATAAAATAATCGGTCAAAATAGGGATGTCTTCCGCCCGATCTCGCAGAGGTGGTAGAGAAATGGTGACGACCTTGAGGCGATAGTAAAGGTCTTCCCGAAAACGCCCATCTTCGATAGCCTGCTCCAGGTTGCGGTTTGTGGCGGCGATAATCCGGACATCAACGGGTATGGTTTCCCGGCCGCCGAGGCGTTCAATACTTCTTTCCTGGAGTAGCCGTAAGATCTTGGCCTGGATAGCGAAGGGCATATCTCCGATTTCATCAAGAAATACGGTTCCACCGTTAGCCTGCTCGATTTTACCGATGCGGCGGTGGGTGGCGCCGGTGAAAGCCCCTTTTTCATATCCGAACAGTTCGCTTTCGAGCAGATTTTCGGGTATGGCCACGCAATTTATTACCAGGAACGGTTTATCAGATCTGAGGCTGTGCTGATAAATCGCCCGGGCCACGAGTTCTTTGCCGGTCCCGGACTCACCGCGTATAAGAACGGTGGCGTCGGAGGCGGAAACGCGGCCGATGGCCTTGTAGACATCCTGCATCGGTTTACTACGGCCGATTATGGCTTCTCTGGCATCAGCCTCGGGCAGACCGTTCATGGTGACCGGTGCACGCATGAAGCGGCCGGCCTCCAGGGCCTGCTGGATGATGGAGAGCATGTCCGGAATTTCGAATGGTTTTAAAATGTAGTCAAAGGCTCCCAATTTGGTGGCTTCAATGGCGGTTTCCGTCGTCCCGAACGCGGTCATGATGACCACAGGCAGTTTGGGTTCGATCTGATGTATCGCTCTAAAAGTCTCAATGCCGTTGATTCCCGGAAGGCGCAGATCCAGAACCACCAGATCGGGTAGTTCCTCTTTCAAGAGGGTAAGTGCACTCTCGCCGGAAGCGGCACTGATAACTGTATAACCTTCTTCAGTCAGCAGTTTGTGGAAACTTTTTCGCAGCTGGTCATCGTCATCGATAATTAAAATCGTGCTCAAGGCGTGTCTCCTATAGCCGGCAGGGTGATGGTAAACGTCGTTCCCTGGTATTCAACCGAAGATACCTCAATGCGTCCGCCATGCTCCTCGATGATCCTGGAGGCGATGCTTAACCCGAGTCCGGTGCCCTCTTCTTTCGTGGTGAAGAACGGCTCCAGGACTCTGTCGATGATAGTGCTCGGTATACCCGGCCCATCGTCTGATATCCGAATTTGGGCCACCTTCTGTAGAGCTTTGTCATGGTGCTCATCTTCGTGGACAGTAATGGTGCCGCCTTTCCCCATGGCCTCGCAGGCATTGATAAAAAGATTGACAAACACCTCCTTCAGCTGTTCAGGATCAGCCGAAACAACCGGCAGTTTTCCGGCGCGAACGATCTGGACGTTGACGTTGTAAGATTTTAACCGCTGCGTCAGCAATTTGAGCGTGTTATCAACGACCGAAGACGGGTTGACCGATTGCATCACCAGTTTGGGGGGGCGCGAAAATTCCAAAAAATTCTGGACTATCGTGTCGATGTGGCGAATCTCTCCGGAAATAACATCAAAGTCTTCTTTTTGGGCCGCATTGAGATTCAATGTGCGGCCCAGGGAAAACAACCGCATCTTGACGGACGTGAAAGGATTACGAATACTGTGGGCCATGCCAGCGGCCAGCTTACCCACCATGGCCATTTTTTCAACCTGCAGGAGGTGCTCCCGGCTTCTGGCCAGTTCAGACTGGGTTTGATCCACGCTCTGCATGAGACCTTCGACACTCCGTCCCAAAGCGTCCACAACGTTTTCGGGCTTTGCGGCGAGCTTGTCTTGGGCTGTTGACTGCTGCAAACGTGTAATGGGGTTCAATACCTTGACAATCATTATAAATGCCAGGATGAAGGCGAGAACGATATTGGCCGCTATGGCAGCCCCGGCAAAAATGCGAAGCTCCGTCGTTCTGGCATTCATCAGATGCTGTGCCGAACGTACGCTTTGAATATGCATCTCTTTATACTTCTCGCACAGATCCAAGATGGTGGAAAACTTGTTTCGGACTGTGCGGTGCAGCTCTGTGCCGGTGTTGCGCTTGCCGGTTTGGTAGAGGGCAATGACCTGGTCTTTGAGCGCGACATACTGATTGTACAGAAATCCGATACGTTCGATCGTTTCTGCCTGCTGCCGGTTCTGAGCCGACTGACGGACTTCCTCGAGACGAGTACTGAATAACTGCCGGTATTCATTCAATTGCGTGAGCCAATCTGGATCGCCATCCATATAATAATAGGAAACGAAACCCTTTTGGTTGATGATAGCATTTTCCAGGCTTTCGGCTTTCTGTAATGCTGTGAAGTTTTTATCGATGATATCGACGATGACCGATTCCACACGATACGTGTACCAAACCATTACCAGGCCGCCGAAAAGGGTGATTCCCATCACGCCTGCCAAAGTGGCATAAATCCGCTGCCGTAAATTCAATTGTATCCTCATATTCCTACAAAGTTATCAGACCTCGGCATCCCTCGTCAGGAGCCAAAGCAAGGCGTTATCGAGGAAAATAGATCGGCGCCACGCTTGGGTACGAGATGGTCCTGCCTAAGATACCGAGGATAAATAATTTGTTAGCCAGAAAAAATCAAATCTGTAGGTAGCAGTCTCTCCCGCCGACCTATTTTGTCCTGGCGCCGACATGTAATGGGTACGCGGTCGTCGGGTCAGCCAAATATACAGCAAAGAACATGCCAGCTACCGGCCGGTCTTTATCCGGAATTGGAAATCCGGTTCGATTGAGCGGTTACCTTAGGGCCCCGGAAAAAAATAATTCCACCTCTTGCTTGTCTTATGGCCCGTCTACTGCGTTACATCCACCCACACGTATCCCGATATGCGCAGGTGGATGTGCCTTGTAGACAAACCATATTCCGGCGCAATCGTGTGGAATTATTTCTTACCGTGACCCTTAACCATACAATGTTTTTCTTAACTACCATGTTAACACATTTTTCACGACGCAAAAAAACTGACACAATTTCAACGGAACAATGAGCCATAGTATGACATAACATATTTGAATTAAATACAATAAATTTATTTCTACGATTTGGCATATTGATTGCTTCTACGCTGGTTAAAAAGAACTCTTTTCGTGGAACAAGATGAAAATTAGTCGTCCCCTATAATTGGATCGATATACCTTATTTGCACCACCAAAGGCATGGAAAGGAAGCCGGCTTTTTGACAATTTTTCGGTGGGCCGGGCGACGGTGTATTTGCCTCGTGCGGGAATAGGGGCTGATGCTGATACATGCGGCGCCGCTAGGAGTTGACGATTGATGATCACTTACGCAAGTAAGACAAGCAATGAACAAAAAGTTTCCATTTTGATTGTGGATGATCAACGCCATGTCAGTCAACTGGTGGCAATGGCCGTTCGTGAAAAGGGCATTCAAGCCGAGATAGCTGATAGTGTTGAAAAGAGCTGGAAATATCTCGGGGAATTTCAACCGGCAGCGGTACTACTAAATTCTTTGTCCGAGGGGTTCGATATTTTTGATCTCCTCAACGCTATCAAAGAAAAATTACCGGAAGCTCCGGCCATTGTTTATGCCATTCGAAGTGCGGATGGTATCGACAGGCTCAAAGAGACCATCGAAGAGGTACTGAGACAAGAATGAACGGCCAAACAGGAAATCGAATGGCACAACGAACGACGTACAACCTGAATGCCGAATGCATCAAAGTTGCCAGTCGAAGCGATGTCTTCAGTACTGGCGATTTCCTTTTCCTGAATGCCCCATTTCTTAAAACCTTCTTATTAATCAATAATAACCAGAACCAATATGTAGGTGTAGTAAAAAACTAAGAAGACAATTCTTTCACAGGTGTGGCATCGTCGATTAACTGCTCGTTCACCAGCACGCCTAAAACGAGGACCGCAAGCAAACTGATCGGTGTTTCCTTCCATACCGTTCCCTTGCCTCCGACAAGGGCATGATTTCACCTATGATATCATTTAGTAACCGGACCGATCGATTGAAAGTATTTCCTTACATGCGCGGCAATCTGCCGTTGGGTCATTTTATCGGTCGTTTGTATGTCGACCACCTTCGGTACTAAAATCTTGGAATTCTCGATTTCTTTATTCGAAATCAGGAAAATCCGGATAGAGAATTTCTTATGACCTTATTCAACGAAACGTGCTTACCCGATCACTTATCTGCGGGCCTCGACTTCGATGACGGTATTCTCGGAGCCAAAGCAGTTGGGGCAACGTTTCAAGTTACGCGGGTCGCAATACCATTTGCCGTCCACCAGAAATCGGTATTCGTATCGACCGGGATAGAGGTATGAGATTTTCTGCCAGAGGCCGTTGCCGTCTTTTTTCATCGGGCGGGCCTTGGCATCCCAGTTGTTGAAGTCGCCTAACACCAGAACTTCGTTGGCCCGCGGCGCATAGAAGGTAAATGATACCCTGCGGCGGACAGATTTATTGGTTTCATTCGTTTTGTGCATAGCTATCCTCCTTATCATCGATACGTTCAGGCAACCTGTGGAAAATTGAGAATCCCATAAGTCATGTCACGTTTTTTTACATAATGTAAAAATATCATTTAGCCCAGCTGGACTCATTGACGGTACCGTCTTATCCCTACGCCATATGATTTCGGGTTTATAGTCCCTTGGTAAACCCTGAAATGTTTACAGTTCATCGTCAAGCGATAGATATCGTTCGGATACGTTTTAGAGTTTCAGGCCGTTATATTTTTTCTAAAGAATGCATTTTGGGTGCCAATTTTTGCTCCTTGATAATCCAATTGCATCGATGATATCGGATTGAAGCAAACTCAGGTTTAAGCGGTGGAGGAGACAATTGGACAGAATAATGGTTGTCGATGATGATCGTCGGATGCGTCGAAAGCTCGAGCGCCTGCTCATTGATTCCGGCTATCGCGTCATTAAAGCCGAATCAGGTGAGATGCTACTTGAAGCAATCGGTCGCACGCCCCTCGACCTGATCATCATGGAAGCCCACCTGCCAGGCCATACCGGTCTGGAAACACTTGCAAAATTGCGTGAAGACAATCACAGGTTGCCGGTTATCATCTTGGCAAAGACCGCTGCCACTGGGGACGTTATCAAAGCCGCCAAGTTGGGTGCATTTGATTACGCCTTGAAGCCTTTTGTTGACGGAGAAATGTTGAAGATGATCGGTTTGGCCTTGGAGACCGGCCGCTTCATGCGGTCGCCCGTCAGCCTCGACCAGGAACCGGTTGAGGCCAGCGGTGACAATTTGGTTGGCCGATCTAAACCCATGCAGGAGATCTACAAGGCCATCGGCCGGGTCGCACCGACAGATGCAACCGTATTGATCCGCGGCGAATCGGGGACGGGCAAGGAACTTGTTGCGCGGGCGATCTATCAGCATTCAAAAAGAGTGAGCGGCCCTTTTGTCATCGTCAATTGTGTGGCTATTCCCGAGAGTTTGTTGGAAAGCGAACTGTTCGGCTATGAAAAAGGAGCGTTTACCGGTGCCGACAGGCAGAGGATCGGAAAAATTGAATACGCCGATAGGGGAACGGTATTTCTGGATGAAATCGGGGATATTCCATTCAGCATTCAGGCCAAATTGTTGCGTTTGTTGCAGGGAAGGAGCATCGAGCGTATCGGCGGGAAACAACCCATCCAAACAGACGTCAGGATTCTCGCTGCCACCAATGCCGATCTTGAAGCCAAAATAAAGGCGGGCTGCTTCCGTGAAGACCTCTACTACCGCATCAATGTTGTGTCCCTGAATCTACCGCCGCTCAAGCAGCGCCTCGAGGACATTCCTGTGTTGGCGGACTATTTCATGACCAGATTTTCAAAGAACCTGGGCGTTAGAAACCCCGGCATTTTGCCGGAAGCTAAAGAAATCTTAAAAAACTACGATTGGCCCGGTAATGTGAGGGAGCTGGCCAATACGATTGAAAAATGTCTTATTTTCAGCAAGGGCCGGCCGGTCGGTGAGGAAGAGGTGTCATATTTATTCTCAGGAAAAGAAAAAGCCTTGTTCGATAAGCCTGATAACCTTGATGCGTTCATCAAACGCTGGATTCGTAACAATTTGAGCCACGGCAAGAGCAACCTTTTGGCCGATCTGACCGATCACGTGGCCAGACTTGTCATTACCGAAACCCTCACCGCCTGCAATGGTAATCAAAGCCAGGCTGCCAAGCGGCTGGGTGTGTCCCGGCCGACCCTGTTGTATAAAATGGGTAAATATGGTCTTCATACGGCTGATAAGGGGGAAGCTGATAAATAATTTGATTACACTGTAAAGTTTTTTGACATTCATTCATCCTTTCAAATCTCGTCCCTCAGTGGTCCTTTTTTAGTCTTTTTTTGCATATCGATTTGAAATAATTCGTCATAAAATTATCCCGCCGACTGCCGGCCGATGGGGCTATAAGTGGCATGAAGGTTGCTAAATGAAGAGCCAGAAGGATTGGTCGATTTTATATATTGACAATCGGCAGGAAAGTTGGAAACTTGCAGGTGGCAGGATGTCCTCATGAAAGTCGACACTTTTCAAGATAGTCTTGAACAGCCGAAAAACAGAAACCTGGTGCTGACCGTCATGCTGGTCGCCGGGCTCCCCTTGCTCTTTATCGGTTTTATCATCATTCAACAGTTTGGTGACGCCTACCACACCAAGATCACCGACCATCTAACGGTATTGGTGAGAAAACACAGCCGGACGATCGACAATTTTTTGACCGACCGTCTTGGAGATATCCGTGTCCTGGCCAGATCCCATCCTATCGAAGACTTGGCGGATCAAGACTTTCTGACAAAAAAACTGGCGATTTTGCGTGAGGAGTATGGCGGCGTTTTTGTCGATCTGGGCTTGATCGACCCCAAAGGGGTCCAGCAGGCTTATTCGGGTCCCTTTAGCCTGGCCAAAGCCGACTATGCCGGCGCCGTGTGGTTCTCTGAAACCCAGCAAAGCCAATATTACATCAGTGATGTCTTCACCGGTCTGCGGGGCTCGCCCCATTTTATCGTGGCCGTGAAAATACCATGGAAGGATCAGGGGTGGATTTTGCGGGCCACTGTGGATTTCAATGCCTTTAATGATCTGGTGTCCAATATTAGAATCGGAACAACGGGCGTTGCTTTTATTCTCAACCGTGCCGGAGAACTCCAGACCAAACCCCAGTTCGAGGTTGACAGCCTCAGCGGGCCCCATAGGAATTTTCTCGACACCAATCTGGAAGTCGACAAAGTCCTCATCGAGGAGAATCCGGATGCTTTCGGTCCAGACCTTATCTTTGCCGTTACCCCCCTTAATAACGGAAGATGGATCCTGATCTTTCAGCAGGAAGTATCGGACGCCTTCGCGACATGGAATACCACCAAAACGATCGCCGTCTTCCTTTTCCTCTTCTGGGCCGTGATCGTCGCGCTCTTCACCTATTTCATGTCCAGGCGCATGACACTTCGGATTGAGGAAGTCATCATAGAGAAGGATAAAATGAGCGATCAGGTGGTCGAGGCGGGCAGGCTGGCTTCCATTGGTGAGCTGGCCGCCGGCATTGCCCACGAGATCAACAATCCCGTGGCCATCATGGTGGAAGAGGCCGGTTGGATCCAGGATCTGTTGGCAGAGGATGATCCGACGACACCGGACAATCTGTCTGAAATCGAAAGGGCTACTGCCCAGATAAAGACCCAGGGGGGGCGCTGCAAGGAAATTACCCATAAGCTGCTTTCCTTTGCCCGCAAAACCGACCCGACGGAAAAGCAGCTCGATCTCAATGAAATGATCCAGGAAATGATCACCCTCGTCGATCAGAAAGCTCGTTACGCCAGCGTTCAGATAGAAACGCAAATGGATCCCGATCTACCACCATTTTGGGCATCGGCCTCGGAATTGCAGCAGGTTTTCCTCAACCTGCTCAACAACAGCGTCGACGCAATGACTTCCTCCGGGGGGATCATCCGTATCTCCACGCAGACAAGCGACGGCCAAATTATTCTCACGATCGCCGACAACGGCATCGGTATCGCCGAAGCCAACCTTGCCCGAATTTTTGATCCCTTCTACACGACCAAACCGGTGGGCCAGGGAACAGGTCTCGGCTTGTCGATCTGCTACGGGATCATAAAAAAGCTGGGAGGAGACATCCAGGTTCGAAGCGCCAAGGGTAGGGGTACGACATTTACCATCTCCCTGCCGATGGCAAGAGACGAACGCGGCGGAGTCGCCCCTGACCGACGTTCGGAATCAGAGACCAATGAAGATGTTTTTCATACCCAATAGGAGGCAAACATGGTTTACAGAAGCTCAACTTTAGTTCCACCGGCCGTTCTGCTGGTGGATGACGAAGCGCCCTTTCTGGAAACTCTATCCAAGCGCATTGCCAAAAGAAATTTGAAAGTATCCACAGCCTTGAGTGGGTCGGAAGCTCTTGACAAGCTCAAGGCGGGCGGCGGGGCCTCAAACTATGATGTGGTCATTCTCGATGTCAAAATGCCGGGCATGGACGGTCTGGAGACCCTGGCGGCGATAAAACAGAAGCATCCCAACATGGAGGTCATCATGCTGACCGGCCATGCCACGGTGGAAAGCGCTATTGAAGGCATGAAAGCAGGGGCTTTCGACTATTTGATGAAACCCTGCGATATCGACCTGCTGCTGGCGAAAATCGATCGGGCTGTCGTAAAAAAGCGCGAGCATGAAGAGAAGATACTGCAGGCCAGAGCCCAGATGATCACCTTGAAAAGGGGTTTTTAGAGAGGGGACATGACGGTCGGCAAAGCTAAGATCCGCCTGCTTCTGGTGGACGACGAGGTCGGGTATCTCGAGGTGCTTTCAAAGCGCCTCGGGAAGAGGAATCTCGATGTCACCACCGCCAACTCAGGTCAGCAGGGCATCCAGCTATTGCGGCGCAACGATTTCGACGTGGCCGTGGTCGATCTTAAGTTGACGGACATGGACGGAATCGATGTTCTTAAGATCTTCAAGAAAATGGACCCTGATCTGTCGGTCATCATCCTGACGGGTCACGGATCGGAACAGGCGGCCCGTGAAGGGATCGAAAAGGGGGCGTTCGATTACCTCACCAAGCCCTGTGACCTGGAAAGCCTGCTGGACATCATTCATGCCGCATGCACCCGGTGCGTGCAACCGGAACCACCTGACAAACATTAGGGAGAGGGTATGCTTTTAAAAAATAAATTGGTACAGCTCTGTATCGCACTGGGGCTCGGATTGATCGTCATGCTCATCCCACGTCCGGAAGGAACGAAGTTTGAAATCATCGGCGATCCGGAAAAAAGAATACTAACCCAGGTAGGGGGTGATTTTGTTATCGACGACAACGGTGGCCAGAAAACCAAAGGGTATGTTTTAAGGGCTCTTAACCCCGGGCAGCCCCAGGCAACGGCCAAGCATCTTGAGGAAGAAGCCGTTCGCCTGGGATTGACCGATGCTCGGGTGGTCTACGTCGATGGCCTGTCTCCCACGGCCAAACGGTTTCTGGCGACCCTGGCCTTTCTTCTCTTTCTGTTCATCTTCGAGCCGATTCCTTTGGAGATCACCGCCATAAGCATCGGCGTGCTGTTGATCCTGACCGGTGTGACCGATGTCAAGGGGGCCTGGGCGCCTTACATGCACCCGGTGGTGGTTTTCATCATGTGCTGCCTCGTCTACGCCATTGCGCTGGAAAAGGCGGGCCTGACCCAGCGTCTCGGTCAGGCCATCGCGCGCAAAGCGGGCGACAGTGTCATCCGGTTCACCTTTCTTCTTTCCGTGGGACTCGGATACGCCTCGGGCCTGTTTCACGATGCGGCCGCCGCCGCCATCGGCATTGCCACCATGCTGCCCTTGATGCGGGCGGCGGGGATCAAGCCTTACACCAAAACGGCCAAATTCATGATGTTGTCGGTTGCCTTCGCTTGCTCGGCCGGCGGTATGATCACGCTGGTCGGCGGCGGTCGGAACATGGTTTCGGCCGCGTTTCTGAAAGAGTTCACCGGCATGGAACTCACCTTTTTCGACTGGATGAAGTTTGCCGCACCGGCCGGGATTATTACCGTTCCTCTGGCCGTAACCGTTTTATACTTTGTCTACCGGCCCGACCGCAGCTTCAAGCTGCCCAAGTTCGACGAAAAAATGGGGCCGTGGACGGCTCTGGAGAAAAAGACCACCGCCATCCTGGTGGTTGCTTTCGGAATGTGGCTCACCAAGGGCGCCCATGGTCTCGATTATTCGATCCCGGGCATCCTGGCCATTGCCGCGCTGGTCATCGCCGGCGTGCTCGAATGGGAAGACATCCACAAACACCTGGAGTGGGGGACGGTGCTGTTTATCTTCGGCGGCGGCATCTCCCTCGGCTTGGGCATGGATGCCTCCGGCGCTGCGCGGTATTTCGCCAACCTGTTTTTTCCCCTGTTCAAGGGGAGCGGCTGGTTGATCATGTTTATCGGGGTAGCCGTTTTTGGGGCCATTGTCACCAACGCCATGGCCAACGTGGCCGCAGCGGCCCTGATTCTGCCCATCGTCATTCCCCTGGCCCAGCTGGAGGGGGTGGACCCGCGTGTGCTGGCTCTCTGCCTGGGCATGGCCACTTCCTTTGCCTTGCTGCTGGTTATCGGCTGCCCGCCCAACGCGATCGCCTACTCCTATCGCCAGTTCAAATCTTCCGATTTGACCAAGGCCGGGCTAGTGGCGACGCCCGTGCTTTTAACCGCCCTGATTCTGGTGTGCGCCCTCTGGTGGGAACTACTGGGCCTGGTATAGGAGGCGATTATGTGGCGCGGGGAACGAAGAATCAGGATTCTGATCGTCGATGACGAAAGCGGCTTTCGGGAAACCTTAGCCAGGCGGCTCGAAAAGAGAGGCGCCGTGGTGAATCAGGCGGCCGGCGGAAAGGAGGCGTTGGGCTCTTTGGCACAGGAACCGGTCGATGTGGTCCTCCTGGACGTCCGGATGCCGGGCATGGACGGCCTGTCGGTCCTGGGAAATATCCGGCAGGAGCATCCGGACACCGAGGTCATCCTGATCACCGGAAATGTGAGCACGCAGGAAGGCGTGGCCGGCATAAAAGCCGGCGCCTTTGATTACCTGACCAAGCCGATAGAGATCGAGCACCTGATCGGTAAGATCAGGCAGGCCTTTGACAAGCTCATCCGGACCCAGGAGCAGGCCCGGGAAGCCCGCTTCCGGGTCAGAATGGAGCAACAGCTCATCGCCGCCGACAGGCTTGCGGCACTGGGTACACTGTCGGCCGGAACAGCCCATGAGATCAACAATCCGCTGGCGATTATCAATGATGCGGCCGGTTGGCTCAAAAGCAGGGCCGCCAAAGATGGATCCATTTCGGACGCGATGCGCAAGGATCTCGATTTGGCTCTGGATAAAATCGAGTCGAGCGTAAAACGGGCCCGGCGGATCACGCATCAGATGCTGAGCTTTTCCCGGCAGGCCGACTCTATGACCAAGGAGTTCAACTTGTCGGAGCTGGCAGTCGAGGTGGTAGAATTAACCCGCAAGATCGCTTCCGAGATTCAGGCTGAAGTGAGTGCTGCTTGTGAAGTAAAGGACATGCGGCTCTGGAGCGACCCGTATCAGGTGCGCCAGGTTCTGATCAATCTGGTGAACAATGGGCTGCAGGCTGCCGCACCGGGGGGCACTGTGGAGTTGATCATTACCGGTAACGAAGCCGATGCCATTGCGGTTGTCAGAGACAATGGCCCGGGCATCCCTCCGGAAAACCTCGAGAGAATATTCGAACCCTTCTTTACCACCAAACCACCGGGTGAAGGGACGGGCCTGGGCCTCTCGGTCTCACGGGGCATTATCGAAAAATTGGGCGGACGGATCGAGGTCGAAAGCAAGCTGGGTGCAGGGGCCGTCTTTAAAGTTATACTGCCCAGAAAGCCGATCCAAGCTGCCGCTAAGCAAACTGCGGATATCAGCCGATAAGGAGAAAAATCAATGGTCAAATTGCCGATAAACATACTTCTGGTCGATGACGAGCGTGATTTCGTCGAGATCCTCTCTTTGCGACTGACCGACGTCGGCCACCGGGTCCGGGCGGCATTCAGCGGGCAGGAGGCGTTGTCGGTTCTGGCCGAAACCGAAGGAGATGCGCTGCCGGAAATCGATGTGGTCATTCTCGACATCAAAATGCCGGGCATGGACGGTATCGAGACCCTCAAACAGATCAAGGCCAGATACCCCGTCGTCGAGGTAATTCTGCTCACCGGTCACGGCGCGGTCGATACGGCTATTAAGGGATTGAAGTCGGGAGCCTTTGACTATCTGTTAAAACCGGCCGATTATGACGAACTGACTGCCAAACTGGAAGCCGCTCGCAAGCAGAGGGATGCGCACGCGGAGCGTCTTCGCGAAGCTGAGGCCCGGGCTCTCATGCGGCGCAGTGGGGGGATGTTTAATCCCGACTAGAGCGCTGGCGTATTGAAGACGTCAGCCGCTGCGCAATGTTTCGAGTTTTTGCATGGCACCTCATCAACCGTTTCGACAAACCCCGTCGGCGTCGGGATGAAGCATGCCGCAAAGCGTTCCTATATATCCGACTGAGCTCACGGCTCGGCTACCACTTCAGCAAGATGAAAGCCCTGATCACCGATCGCAGGGAGGAAACTACGTCAAATTCCAGTTCAAGGGTGGAGCCGCGGACCTGGATCGAAAAGCCTGGCGCGCCCACTTCATCGGTCAACTGCTCGAAGACCACGGGTTTAAAACAGAGGTCGTCGAAGACAACCTGGAGGCCCGCACCGAGGGTCATGGCCCGGAAATTATGAAAAAATTGGATTTATTTTTAATCTCTGTAGATTCGCGACTATTAACTGTTTCCTGAGATTCCAAAAAAAATTGTGCGCAAAACGCATACAATTTCAGTGATAAGGGAATACGTTTTTCAACCAGCCCTTACCGTTCATGTATCCAATTTTCGCATTTGAGATTCTTGACAATTCCTTGATGTTTTTTGAAATAATCATCAGATCAAGACTCAAAGCATGGGCGGCGATTAGCATATCAAGGGGGCCTATCGTCTTGCCTTTGGATTCCAGTTGGACCCTTATTTCCCCATAGCACGTCACCAACCTTTTGCCGTGAAAGGGAAGAATCGTTAGCGGTAGCAGGAATTCATCGAGAGCATCTTGATTTGTATTTTTATTTTTGCTTTTCTCGACTCCATACCGCAACTCTGCGTGCGTTACGGAAGAGATCCCAAAATCATGAACGGGATATTGTTCAAATTTTCTCAGCACATTCTTTGGCTTTTTATTTATAAAAAAAGCCCAGCTTCAATTGCTGGGCTAAGATTTTAAAAAGATTATAAGGCGCCCAAAGTATCCGCTGTGGCTTCGGCTTCAAGATGGCTTTTCCACTTGCCACCCCACATATCCGGGACCGTTTCTTCGACTTCTAACATAGACTCCCAGGATATTTCGAGGTCAGAGAAGACCTTTTGCAAGGCTTTTTCGTTCGGAGCGAGCCATATGCAATACCGTACGCCTTTTTCCTTGTTGTAGCACGTTCGAACCCAGGTAGCCGATTCGACGTTGGCGAGTTTCCCCCAGTTTTCTTCTACTTTAGACCAGGGAATTGTGGGGTCTCTATGAATCACCATATATTTTAACATATTCGTCATTTTGATCCCTCCTTCTCCGCTATGAAATAGGGAGTGTTCGAATCCTCATTTGAATTTTTCACCTAAACCAAAACGCCTGCGTATCCTAACAGCACCGAGAAGGCCCTGTCAGGAGAGGCGTATGCACAATTTGAGAATTTTTTTCATGGGGTCCCCTGCATGTGGATTGGATTTTAAACCTGAAGTCCCGCGTTGCAATTCTTTAACTGAAACTGATTTCAGGCGAGAACAGATTCGTTTCAAAGTAGAGGCACAAGAAAGGGAAATCGCAATAGCTGCTTATATCCAGTGGATCAAAACCGATGTGAACATGGCTATTCGAGCAATCGCTGTCGTTAATTTTATTTTAAGCATTGTCTCATAACTTTCAAGGGTTAAATTTAAATCAGTTTATGGATCCCCAATCTGTTGAAATAGCATTCTTTTTGCAATAAGGGTTTGACATTCGGACCAGGCCCGAGGTAAGGCTTTTGTATCCAGATCGTATGTTCAATTCCAACGTCATTTCTAATAGTTACAATTATCAAGCTGTACAGGTTACAGCGCCCCCCTTTATTAAGCGATGGATATCATGATGAAATATCAAGAGATCGTAAAGTTTCATGGACATGAGTGCCCCGGCCTTGCCATTGGATATAGAATGGCATCAACTGGACTTAAAGCAATCGAGTCTGTACGTGCAGAAGACGAGGAACTCGTCTCCATCGTCGAAAATGATGCGTGTGGCGTTGATGCGCTTCAGTGCGTCACAGGCTGCACGTTAGGCAAAGGAAACCTCATTTTTCACGACTACGGAAAGCACGTATTCATCATCTACTCCCGATCAACTCGAAAGGGTGTTCGCGTGGTGTTCCTTGGTCAAAATGTGCCGGATAATGTCAGCAAGGATCGAAAGATTTTTGCCGAGTGGATACTGTCGGCACCCCAGGAGACTATCCTTTCTGTGACCTCCGTCTCTGTCCCGGAGCCTGAACCTGCCAAAATTAGAGATTCTGTCCCCTGCACCATTTGTGATGAAACTGTGATGGAATCGCGTCTCAGAAACCTGGATGGAAAATCAGTTTGCATTCCCTGTTTTGAGAAACACCAAAGTATCAAGCAATCCCCTACGCACGATGGCTGATGTCCGCTTGTGAACGGCATCGATATAAAAAGCCGGATCATACATTCAATTTCATAGCAATTACTGATAGATATAGGCTTTAAGATAAAGTTTTTGGCAAGGCCAGAGGGAGGAGGCTGTATTGTAATACGCCGACGACCGATAACGCAGTCCAAACCCTTTTTCTTAATGCCTATAGTGCCCATTAACAAATCAAAATCACTCTCTGTATGATATGCCCACCGTAAAGGAAATATCCCCACTAAAATGAATGTTTCCCCCTATTGAAAAACCTCAGAATGCAAATATATATTTAGCTCATAAAAGTATACCGCATATTGGAGCCATCAATAAATCCGTGACGGTGACGATGAATATGTGTTTCAACATAGTCCCATCTGACTTAAGGGCCCCGGCAAAAAATAATTCCCCCTCTTGCTTGTCTTATGGCCCGTCTACTGCGTTACATCCACCCACACGTATCCCGATATGCGCAGGTGGATGTGCCTTGTAGACAAGCCATAATCCGGCGCAATCGTGTGGAATTATTTCTCACCGTGACCCTAAGTGGCGTGTATTGTTGGTAGTTAGATTATCTTAGCGGGTCTTCTATCGATGAAGAAGGGCAAGCGAAGCGAGGTGTAATAATGGAGGCCAAAAAAAGACGGAAATATTCTCGATCTTTTGACCATGTTCCTATTTTGTATGCCGGATACGACGCTAAAAGTTACGACAAGGCCTTGATGTGTAATAGCTGTACGGATGGAATGTATTTCGAGTCGGACTCGCCAATTCAACCAAGAGGTGATCTTTACATTAAAATCAAGGGTCATCGAGAGGGGAGCGACGTGCCTGGACAGTACAAAGATTTTCGGGCCAGAGTGAAATGGTGTCGTCAGGTGACGGCCGATAAGATGCCGTGCTATGGAATTGGCGTTCAAATCACAGCCAAGAGCCATCTCTCATACGGTATCAATAGCACCGATTCTGATTGTCTTTGCGATTTTTGTGAGAATCGATCCTCCAGCAAATTGATCCATCAAACAGAAACCGGGGTGCAGTTGTGCCCCGATTGCTTACACCACATGGAGACACTTCCCCACTCTATCGAAAAAGCTGTGGAGCGCTTCTTATTGGGAAACGTGGTTTAAACTAATGGTTCGATCAACCGTAAACTCACTGAGTAAGGAGGGTCGTGACGAATCCAGAAGATTTATCAACGAAAGCTTCACCAGCGTGGAGGACTTTTTCGCCGCATTAGGACCTAATAAGCCTTCCGAAAAGAAAAAAAGCGGTCCAAACTGACCTCTGACCTCCCTCAGGGGCGTAGGCCCCTATGGCCAGAGGCCGCCTTCTGATCTCAGGTCTTTTCTCCTTTCCATCCTCCTCAATCCGCAATCTCCAATTTTCAATAGTCAATATCCTTCATTTCTACTTCCTTTTTAGCCCGTTTGGGGGATGTTTTGCTCATTATGATCCGTTATGGCCGTGGAGATTGTCTTGGCCGCGGTCATCCGCGTTTCCACACCGGCATCGGCGAACACGTAAGCCGGTCCCTTGCCCTGCAGGTTTTCCCGCAACAGCACCACGTCCGTTTTAAGGCTCACCAACCATTCACTGACGATTTTAGAACTCCTTATCGTTCTGATCTTAAGCAGCGTCGGATTTATCTATCTTGAGATAAGTAAGTACCTGCGAAGCAAAAGGCTGGGACTGACGGCGGAATAGCTATTACTCCACCACCCACACCGTGCAGTTGCGCGCATGGTTGACGATCTTGCTGGAGACACTGCCGAAGAGAAACTCCTCACTGCGTGAAAGCCCCTGCCTGCCAACCACAATGGTGCTGCATTTGGCATCCTTGCGTTCCGCCAGGATGCACTCTGCCAGGGAGGGGCAGTGGCGCGGGGTGGCTCGCACCGATACGGCCTCAGGGGTAAAGCCTGCCCGGATCAGGATTTGTCGATAGTTTTTCAACACGACATCGACTTTCAGCCTATATTGGCTTAACCATTTTTCTTTTTCAGCAACATCCGAAAAATAATCTTCTTCCGGTTGACGGATGACGTGCAGGATTAATACGTTGAAACCTTTTGCACCTTCCAGGAGTCTACCCACATAGGCGACCGCCCGGCGGGCGTTATCCGACTCGTCTACGGCAATCAGGATATTTTTATTAAACATTTTCTCATTATCGAACATGCATTGGCCTCCTCAGGTTAAAGTCGTCGTAGGCGAAAGTAGTCAAGTCAAGGTTTGAAGAACTCGCCCAAATCATCCAATAGCTGCGTGGTGTTTTCATAAAACCAGTTGGTGCCCTTTGAAAAATGCATCAGCACCCGGTTGAGGGTCTCGGGTATGTAAGGGTAAATCATTTTGAGATTGGCCACGCGGTTGTGAAACACGATATTGGCATCCTCTTGCCTGAGCGCCTGCAGGGCCGGGTGGTTGGTTTTCTCCAATTCCGGGATCAACACATCTCCCTTACCGGTCAAAAATACCAAAATATTGCCCAAGCCAAAGAGATCGTAGCCGTAAATATTTTCCCGGTGCCGGTAATTAAAGTCGAAATCGATCCAGCGATAGCGCCCGCTGCGGCGGTCGATCAGAATATGATCGCGCCGGATATCCCCGTGTTTTTCGCCATGTTGGTGAAGAAAGCGGATGGCCTCGATGCATTCCATAAACTTTTTTAAAATGCCGGGGAACCGCTCGTAGAAATAGGTTTGATGGTCAAGGTTTATGTTTTCCACGTCGCGATGGAGGGTAATACCGGCAATAAAATCGAGCACGCGAACGACATTACCCGCTTTATCCTTGATCCAATATCCATGCATGAAGTTTTTATGGCCGGCGACAAGATCCAGGATACGAGCCTCTTTTTTGGGGCTGCGAAAGCACTCGAATTCGATGCCGCCGATCTGGGATGTATATTTTTCGTAAAAGACGAGTTTGATGATCTTCGGGCTGCCGCTTTTAAGGTCAATGGCGCGCTTTACCCAAAATTTGACCTCGTCATCCACCCCAAACCGCCCTTCTTTGGCGTTATGACGAATGAGATAGGGACTGTCGCCCAGAACAACCACATCACCATATTCCACCCGAAAGAAATCCGTGGTGTCCGTATGAATTTCAAATCGGTGGGTACCCTGGGAGGCAGGAAGCCATCGAGAAGCCATTTGCCGAAGCTCCTCCTGAGATGGATGTGCTGTCATTTTGGACGAATACCTGGGCCAAGAAGCATTTAAAATTAATTGAGATATAAGAAGGTTTAGGGCAATACCAACGTAATGAAAATAGCCTTGGGTGTCAAGGCATGGGATGGTCATATGTGTTGCGCTTTATGATTTCGCAATTTTTCGAAAGAGACTTAGATATTTTTCTAAATGTAATTATTCATCAAACTGTATCCAACCGCCTATATATGATTAAAGATTTGTAATTACAGTATTTTGTGAAGCTGTAAGTTTCTGGTATGGTTAATGCTCTTAACATGAGGTTAGAACGAGTAAAAAAGGGGAAAAATATAGAATCAAGAAAGGCAGCGAGCAAGATATTCATTCCTAAAAAAGAATGGGGATTGAAATATACCGTTTTATAATTGCCATAAAGTTGATCGCAAAAATTTTAATTGGAGGTGTTGAAATGTTAAATAAGGATGTTACTCAGGCATCTGGTACAGGAACCTATATCGACACTGCCGTATTTCTAAATGATGTTGAACTTGCTGAGATGCTTCTCGAAAATGGGAAACAAAACGGCGGTAAACTCAGCTACTCGGATATCGTGTTTAGTCTGCGTAACTTCTTAAAAATGAAATACTATCCGGTGGCGATTAAATATTTTTTCTCAGACAATGAGCTTGAGGGTTTTAAGAAAAATGCAGACTACAAAACAGCACTGCACCCTTATACGTTCTGCCATTATGTAGCTGCATCCAGACAACGCGGAGATATATTGCTGGGTACATTGGAGAGACTCGGTTGCACAAACGCAAAATACGTGATGGATTGGAAAGAGCTGGATGACGCCGAAATTAAAAGTCACTTGAAATACACGAAGGACTGGGATCAGGCCAAAAGGTTTGTGAAGACCAAGAAGCAACTGCCTGAAGGATTGCTCGCCTTTGCAACGGCTCCATTACATAAGGCTCCCTATGAGCCGGATGTAATCCATGGTGTCAGCGATGTGCTGCAAGCTTATCACCTGGGAAATGATTGGTGTGCCGCACATGATACGCATCCCTTTGCAATGACCATGACCATGAATTCTTCGATATGCCATGGATGTGTGCAATGCCACTTACTCAGACAGCCGAACATCACGCCGATGTGCAGCAGCAGTAAAACCGCTGGTAAAACCGAACAGGATGAAATTAACTGGGTCTGGCCAGGTGACCAGCTTGAACCCACAGTTCATTGGATGCTGGAGCGAACGGTTCGAGATGGGGGTGTATCCTTTCCCAGGACCGGTGAGACCTATCCCGGGTTTGATGTCTGCAAGCTGTGCAGTTTTCTGGTTTTCAGGAAGCCTAAAGAAAAGAATATCTGAAAACCTCTGTGGGAGGTGACCTAAATGAAAGCATTTGAAGTATCAAGCGATTACATCGGAATAGTAGCACATCAAACAATGTCGTGTGATTTTTGCGGGGCAGAGGTCCCCTGTCACCAAATCCATAGGACTGATGATTTTCTCCATTTGTGTTCGAGCTGCTTGAGACATTTGGAGTCGTTGTCTGACCCAATTAAAGGCAGCGTAACCAAGTTTTTAATCGGAAATGTGCTTTGATTGTGGAATTATTTCTTACCGTGACCCTCAAGTATATCGAATCATACCACTATCCATGCTTCATGTTGTTGGAAAGGACAAGAAAATGGCCAAAATACTGTTAGTAGATGATCAGCCCTATATTCGTACATTGATATCAAGTGAGTTAAATGAGGATGGTTTCTGTGTGGTCCAATCGGCCACCATAGAGTTGATGTGGGAATGTATCAGAGAGACCCGGCCGGACCTTGTGCTGATAAATATGGACCTGGAACAATGGGACAGCTGGCAGGTCTATTATGATATCTGCAAGGAAGAACCCGGCCTCCCGGTCCTGATCTTCGCGCTTAAAAGCCAGGATGCCCTGAGGCGGCTCAAACAAGCCGTCACGCAGGTACTAGGCGAGAGGCGGTTTTGCCGGTATGTCCAACCCATCCGTTTAAACACACGGATCAGCCTTTCAGAAATGTGATGCGTTATGGATAGCCTCCTCTCATGACCACCTTGCGAAATCAACCACGAATTCTGATAGTAAACACTGAAGCCACCACTTTACCCATCGACAGCGAAGGCGACTGCGCTAGTGTGGAAGCCAGAGTAGGCGTGATTGGAATTTAACAATTTGCATGAGCGAAACCCAGCAGATCAACTTAAAGGTTTTTCGTTCATACACTATCTATTCTATTGCCCACCATTGTCCGCCCTTTTTGATTGTATCCACATCGATTTTTCCGATTTCGAAATTTTGCGAACCGAGAATTCGAAGTTCTTCTAAGTATCCCTGTAAACCAAATATTCCTGAAAAGAGAATATCTATAACAATCCGATATACTATATTATATTTATATCCAGCTCTTGGCACGCTGTATGCAAAACATGCAATGATAGAATGGCAACGAGGACTCACAATAGCCATTTGATCATTTTATGCTCTGATCATAAAAACGAGGAAGGAAGTGATTAGAAATGAAAGTAGCAATCAGTACAAGCGGCAGAGACCTGGATGCACGAATTGATCCGCGCTTTGGACGGTGTGCTCTTTTTATCATCGTGGATACGGGCGATATGACATTTGAAGTCTTTGATAATGAAAGTATTACCTTGGGTGGCGGGGCGGGAATTCAAGCGGCCCAGTTTTTGGCCTCTAAAGGGGCCCAGGTTGTTATAACCGGAAACGTGGGTCCCAATGCCGTGCGCACCCTGTCGGCGGCCGGAATTGATGTCATTGCTGGCCAGACGGGTACGGTCAAGCAGGCCATAGATGATTACGGGAAGGGAAAGCTAAACAGCGCAAGCGAGGCAAATGTCTCTGACTATTACGGCATGGGTGGAAGGGCCGGAATGGGTAGAGGGGCTGGAATGGGTCGTGGCATGGGCGGGGGAAGGCGACGTGCAACAGGTGTGAGAGGCCCAGGGAATATCTCTCAGCCCGTGGCTCCCAGTTCACCATCGTCTGATTCATCAACAAAAGAACAGTAGCTTAAGCAGCTCAATGATTAGGTCAGTGCCCAGCGCAAACAGATCGAAGTAATTGAATCCTGTATCAAGAATTTGGATTAATAATAAAAGAGAAAAGTGAAAACAGTACATGTATATTTTAGAAAATGATGAGGTAATCTCTCATGAAAACGAAAAATAAAAACAGTGATGTTAAAGACCGGAAAGCACAAAAGGAAATCCAGGACATAGAAATTAAGGAAAGGCTGCGGCATATCAAGAACAAGATCCTGGTAATGAGCGGGAAGGGAGGCGTAGGCAAAAGCAGTGTTGCCGCCTACCTTTCGGTTGCCCTGGCAAAACGAGGTTATAAAGTGGGGCTCATGGATGTGGATCTTCATGGCCCCAGTATACCACGTTTGCTGGGCCTGAAGGGAAGACTTGAGCCGGGCAGACACGCCGGTAAGGTGCAGCCGGTTAAGTATTTACCAAATATGGAGGTCATTTCCATTGAGGTTTTCGCGGGAGAAAACAAAGATATGGCGACCATTTGGAGAGGCCCGCTAAAGATAGGAGCGATCAGGCAGTTTATATCCGATATCGAGTGGATGGATTTGGATTACCTGATCATTGACTCCCCACCAGGTACAGGCGATGAGCCCTTGACCGTTGCCCAGACCATCCCGGAAGCCAAGGCATTGATCGTGACCACGCCCCAGGAGATCTCATTAGCGGATGTCAGAAAGTCGATTAACTTCTGCAGGGAGCTCAAGATGAATATCCTAGGCCTGGTGGAAAACATGAGTGGTCTAAAGTGCCCTCATTGCGGAAAGATAATCGATATATTTAAGACACGAGGAGGGGCGCTGACGGCCGAAAAGGAGAACCTAAAACTGTTGGCCACCCTGCCGTTTGAGCTTGAGGTCGTAAAGGAGGGAGATGTGGGAGATATCAGCCTTCTTGATAACGAAGAGCTCTTAATCACTCAGGAATTTAACAATATGGTCAATGAGATTACAAAAATAACACAAAAGGATACCTCACCTGTGGGCCAAGATCATAAAAGGGTTTTGCAGGCGGGTTGAAGTAATAATTTACAGCTTTAAAAATGAATTCCGAATAAATGCTTTTTTAAGCCTAGTGAGGGCATGGATAAAAAGGAGGTGGTATTATGGAATTAGTACCATGGAGAGCATTTGGAGAACTGAGTTCATTGCGTAGAGATATGGACAAGCTCTGGGATCGGTTTTCCGGCGAAACACCATTTGCCAAGACATTTGGAGAAACCTGGCTGCCGTCGGTGGATATTTCGGAAACCAAGGATAACTTTGTTGTAAAGGCCGAATTGCCCGGTCTGGAAGCAAAGGATGTCAATGTCAGTATCTCAGGGGATGTTCTAACCATTAAAGGCGAGAAGAAAACCGAAGAAGAAGAAAAAGACGAGCATTATCATTGCGTTGAGCGGTACTCGGGATCTTTCCAACGGGTATTCCAACTGCCCAGTGGGGTGAAAACCGACATGATTGAGGCCACCTTTGATAAGGGCGTATTGAATGTAACCCTGCCCAAGGTGGAAGAAGCCCGGAAGAAAGAGATTGATATCAAGGTTAAGTAAATACTTGTTGGCTCTTTCTAGGCCATAAAAATAAGAAAGACAACAAAAGTTTTTTATAATTTTGTTCATTCGATAAAGGACGCTTTAATATCCATCTAACACTCAAATTGAGCTAAAAATTTCAATTGGGAGCAATCAGCATTCGGCCATTAGCGCTCAACATAGCACTTTTCAATCTTGGGGACAATTGTTGATCCATTGAGTGGGGCTGAGACTATACACGATACAAAGACTATGATTGGCACCACACCCCAGAAGGTCGCTCTGGAAGGTGTACACAAATCTATTTACTTCTGTCGAAAAATGGTAATGGGACTCACAGAATACAATCGGAGGCATACTATGAAAATTGCAGTTTCATCAACCGGGCAGACGCTTGACAGTGCCGTGGAGGCACGCTTTGGAAGGTGCCCCTATTTTCTGATTGTCAACCCTGCAACTTTGGATTTTGATGTGATCGCCAATGCAAACGCGGAGTTGGAGGGTGGCGTTGGGATTCAGTCGGCACAACTTATTGTTGAAAAATCAGCATCAGTCGTTTTGACCGGCAGTTGCGGCCCAAACGCCCTTCAGGTTTTGAAGAAAGCCGGAATTCATGTCGTCACCGGTGTCAGCGGATCGGTGTCGCAGGTCGTTCAGCAATTCACGGCCGGGTCACTGAAATCTGGACCGTCAGTTCAGACCTCGCCGCGTTTCTCTGGAAGAACAGGCCCCGGAATGGGCGGTGGTCGTGGTACAGGCAGTAGTGGACGGTCCAGATAGATCGTGATTTATATGAATTCTCATTCAATAAAAAAACCAACTATTTATGTCGTCAGGGATATACCCGTCATAAATGATGCGACATATGAAGATGCTGTTCAGGCCGGTATTGATAAAGTCGCGACCATAATATCATCCGGCACAAGCGCTCCCGGTACCATCCTTAAAACATGCAATGCAGAATTTATAAAAACATATAAAAATTCAAAATTCATTATCAGCAAGGGGCAGGGCAACTATGAGGCGCTATCCAATGAAAAACGTCCCATATTCTTTCTCTTAAAGGCAAAGTGCCGTGTAATTGCCAATGATATCGGCGTTAATGAAGGCGATATTGTATTACTTTCTTCCATGCCGATGAAGAAATCGCTAGCCGGGCCTTTTAAATCTTGAACAAAAGGGTGAAACAAGTTGAATACCTTATAGGTTACGAAGGCAATGCCTTCGCTTTCACGGGGCATGTGGAGCAAGACCTGCTGGATATCACAGCTGTACACACCATGCGCAAAGAGGCCGTATGTGACTTTTTGGCACGAGCCGGTGTCGACTGGTCCATGGTTATCGATCTGTGTGCTAGGGAGAAACTCATCGAAACAAAGTTCGACGGGCACATGTTTTACATGCGCAAATTTGACCCGGCCGAACTCAGAATAACAAAATGACCCGACAAACGGAAATATTTCAGGCCATGGTAAGGCCCGAATTCTATCCTCACCCCGTGACCAAGGTTGAAGAAAGGGAAACGCACATTTCCAAGGTTTTTCTCACAGGCGATTATGTCTATAAGATTAAAAAAGCAGTTGATCTGGAATTTCTCGATTACACTTCGTTGAGTAAGCGTAAGTTTTACTGTCAGCAGGAAACCTTACTGAATCGTCGGCTGTCTCACGATATCTATATAGGTGTTGTGGCCATATCCCTAAATGACGGTTGCTATTTTCTGGATGGACCGGGCGAGGTCGTTGAATACGCCGTCAAGATGCGTCAGCTCCCTGAGCAATGCGCCATGGTTCGATTGCTGCGGCGCGGAAAGATGGACCGGGAAACCACCGAACAATTGGCACAAACACTTGCCGAATTCTATGGCCGGGCCGCCACCGGCCAAGGGATAAACTCCTATGGTGCCTGGGAGACCATCCGGGCCAATTGTGAGGAAAATTTCCGGCAGACAGACCGGTTCGCCGGAAACATACTTGACGAGCGGATGTTTCAGGTGATCCGGGCGGCCACCCGGTCTTTTCTGCACAGAAGAAAGGTGCTTTTTGAGCAACGTGTAAATGCGGGCAAAATTCGGGATTGCCACGGTGATCTGAGATCCGGCCATATATACTTTACCGATGACATTCAAATTATTGATTGCATTGAATTCAATGAGCGCTTCAGGTACTCGGATATCACATCGGATCTGGCCTTTCTCATCATGGACCTCGATTACGAAGGCTTTCCCAAGACCGCCCGGCATTTGCTCGATTGCTATGTGCGCTACGCAGATGATCCGGATGTGTTTGTTCTCATCGATTTTTACAAGTGTTATCGTGCGGTTGTACGTGCCAAGGTCAATTGTTTGCGTCTAGCGGATAATGCGCTTGGAAAATGGGAAAAAAGCCGGCTGCGCAGAGAAACCGATCGCTACCTGGATCTCGCCTACGAGTATGCCATATTGTTCACACGCCCGACCATATGGGTGCTATGCGGCATGGTGGCCTCGGGCAAAAGCACTATTGCCGCAGAACTCTCCGGAAAACTCGGTATCGAGGTTTTACGTTCAGATCTTATCCGTAAGGAGCTGTTCGGTCTGCAACCCCACGATTTGATGAATGTGCCCTTTGAAGAGGGTATCTATTCAAAGGGCGCCAGTTCACTTACCTATGGCAAGCTGCTTATGCTCGCCCAGGAGGAGATTGCAAAGGGAGCGTCTGTTATTTTGGATGCCACTTTCAGCAGTCAACATCAGCGCAGCGAAGCCTTACGCCTGGCCAGAGACATGGATGCAAATATCATCTTTATCGAATGCACATCTCCCATAAAGGTACTTAAAGATCGCCTTATAAAACGGGAGACTGATGTTTCAGTATCGGATGCCAGGCTTCATCATTTCAAACAATTTAAAAGCCAGTTCGAGCCCCTGCAGGACATAATCGATGAAATGCATATTCGCATTGACACCCAGAAACCCGTGAAAGAAAACATGATGGAAATCCTTTCCCATGATTATAGCCTGCTTTCGAAGGTAATTACCGCAGGACCTAAAGATGAGCTGTAAAGTTGCCAACACCGGCGTTTTGTCGATGACTTGTCAATGCTGCCATGTTAGCTGTCAAATACAAAGGAGACAAAATGAAAAAGGTCTTGGTTACCGGTGCAACGGGGCAGATCGGATCGGAGTTAACCTTATATCTGCGCAAGTTGCTTGGTGGTAAAAATATCATAGCAGCCGGCCACAATCGCGAGCCCGGTAAAGAGATTCGCGAATCAGGGCCTTACCAGCCCATCGACTGCACGAATATAGACACAATGGCCGCGCTTGTAAGAAAATATAAAATTGACACGATTTTTCATCTGGCCGCCATTCTCTCCGCTACCGCTGAAAAGAATCCTCGACTTGCTTGGCATATCAATGTCAACGGGCTCTGCAACGTGCTGGAAATCGCACGAGAATGCCTTTGTGCGGTATTTACGCCCAGTTCCATCGCAACCTTCGGGCCGGCCACACCGATGGATAAGACCCCCCAGGATACGGTCCAGCGTCCGACCACTATTTATGGAATTACCAAGGTCACCGGGGAGCTGCTGTGCAACTATTACCATACCCGCTTTGGCGTCGATACCCGCGGCGTGCGCTATCCGGGCTTGATTTCTTATAAAACGCCACCTGGCGGCGGCACCACTGATTACGCTGTGGAAATTTACTTTGAGGCAGTTAAACATGCCAAATATACTTGCTACTTGAGGGCGGGAACTTGTTTGGATATGATGTACATGCCGGACGCACTTCGGGCTGCCGTGGAGCTGATGGAGGCTGATGATAGCAAACTAAAGCACCGTAACGCATTTAATATAACCGCCATGACGCTGGCACCGGAGACCCTTGCGTCCGCCATCCAAACTCACATTCCGGAATTTGAAATCGATTACGATGTGGACCCCTTGCGCCAGGCCATCGCCGATTCTTGGCCCAATAGTATGGACGATCATGCCGCCCGCGCGCAGTGGGGCTGGAAGCCGCAATACACCCTTGAGACGATGACAACCGATATGATCCAGAATATATCCCAATTAAACATAGGTTGAGCGGTTCAGCGTTCACGGTTCCCGGTTAAAGTTTTATGACTGGTTGTTCACACCAAGATCATGCGTCAATCGAATGGAAATCTATGCTTCACCCCATGGGTAAAAGCAGCTCTTCAAAATATTGGCTTATAAAGTTAGGGATATCTGAAGGTTATAACCTCTGAACGTTGAACCCTGAATCCCGCCAGGGCGGGAAATCGATCACTTTTGATTAAAGCAATACGCCAGTTGATTTGGGAAGGGGAGGAAAAGATGTCTATCAACCGTCTCGAACAGAAATTAATGGAAAAGCTGACGGACCTTGAGACCAAAGGGACCCTTAAGGGCCGTGAGATGATTATAACGTCCATCAAACCTCCCGAGGGAGACAAGGGGCCGCGCTACTTATTGCAAGGACATGGAGACCAGGAATTCATTCGGATAAATTCCAATGCCTATCTCGGTCTCAGCCGGCATCCGGCGCTTGTGCAGGCTGAAGAAGATGCCGCCCGTCTGTACGGCACCGGTCCAGGGGCCGTGCGCTTTATCAGCGGAACTTTTATACCCCATGTTCAATTGGAAAAGCGGTTGGCTGAATTTCATGCTCGCGAGGCTGCCATGATTTTCAGTTCCGCCTATGCTACTATCATGGGGGTCTTGCCCGCGCTCATCGATTCGGAAACCGCTGTGATCAGCGACGCGCTCAACCATAACTGCATCATCAACGCCATTCGGCTGGCGCGCCCCAAGATTAAAGCGGTTTACGCCCATCTGGATATGAACGATCTGGAAGCCAAAATAAAGGCAGCCATGGACCAAGCCAGGCGCGTTCTGATAGTCACCGATGGGATCTTCAGTATGCGCGGTGACTATGCCCCCCTGGATATCATCGGCGATATGGCGGCTCGCTACAGCCCCAAATTTGCCGAAGGCGTCCATACCATCGTGGATGACTCCCATGGGGTGGGTGCCTTCGGTCGCACCGGCCGCGGCACGCTGGAATATACCGGTGCCGCCGGCATCGATATCCTGGTGGCAACTCTGGGCAAGGCCTTCGGTGTAAACGGTGGTTATTTGGTGGCCTCGGCACCCGTTGTCAGCTATCTCAAAGAAACAGCGCCGTTTTATATTTACTCCAATCCCATTGCTCCGGCGGAAGCCGGTGCCGCCCTTACGGCCCTTGAAATCCTCGATGGACCGGAAGGTGAAAAACTTCTGGAGCATATGCGGACCTTAACTCAGCTATTTGAACAGGGTTTAGTTGATTTGGGATTCGAAGTCCTTCGAAGCGCGCATCCGATTGTGCCGCTGATGATCAGGGATACGAGTAAAACCAGGGAAATGGTCCAGTATTTAAATGCCAACGGCATTCTGGCCACCGGGTTGAAGTACCCCGTGGTTCCCAAGGGCGACGAGGAGATCCGTTTTCAGATTTCAGCCGAGCACACGCCGGACGATCTGGCCTACGTGCTCCGATGTCTTGAAAAATTTCATAAAGACAAATAGTTGCCGGCATTCGACCACGATAAAATATATAACACCGACTAGTTCTACTTCCGGTTCTGATCGGGAAAAAGATTTCGAAATTTTTCTAATTAATTTTTTGGATCGTCATGATCTTTAAAACAAAAACATGCTTAACTTTTTAATATTTTTATTTAAAACCAAATACTATTTTAATGGCATATTTTATGCTTGATAAATTTATAAAAGAGGTTGAAATGGTTAAAGTCCCCAATTGCACCTGCTCAACCTGAAAACCTCTAAGGGAGGTGATCAAGATGAAAGCATACGACGAATCACTTGATAATATCGGAATCGTTACGCATCAAACTGTTGCGTGTGACTATTGCGGGGCAATGATTCCCTATGGGAAAATCCATAGAACGGATGATTTTCTTAATTTGTGTTCGAACTGTTTGAGACGTTTTGAGTCGTTGCCTGACCCGATTAAAGGCAGCGTAACTGAGTTTTTAATCGGAAATGTGATTTGACAACTCAATTGCCATAGGGGTTTGATTAAGAAGAACATATAAATAGTGAGATCTTCCGCGAGATTACTCAACGAGGCATGAAAAGCGAAAATTTGCTATCAGGGAGGTTATGGCGAACTGGGAGATTGCCGAAGAAAAATAGAGAGAAAGGGACATTTTGAAATTGGCTCGAAGGTGATAGGTATGCCAGGATTTGACGGAACGGTGCCCTAATGAGATGGGAAGCGTGAATCTTGCTGCATCCAGTTTGAGATTGCTGACTTTCAACATCCGCTTCGGATCGGGGTGTGATAAAATTCACATTCCCGGCTACGATTTGCAGAGTTCACTTAAAAACCTATACGCCATTGCCGCCGCGATCGATAGCATTAAACCCGATGTGGTCGCCCTACAGGAGGTCAGGGGCGCCGCCCAAGCAGAAAAGATCGCCGGTAAACTGGGCATGCATTACGCTTACGTATCGCATCATCTGGGATACCGGTTGTACTTCTTCGAGTGGGGTCTGGCGTTTTTATTTCGCTTTAAGATGCTGGCAACCGATCATCGTTCGGTGCTTTTGGACGATGAAACCCGAGTGGGACGCGTCGCTTTGATGGGGACAATGGACATTGGCGGCCGGCCGGTGACGTTTATCAATTTGCATTTTGATCACAAGGAGATCGCAGCCCAGATGAACAAGGTAGTTCAGTGGACGGGTGACCAGCGATTCCCGATGGTCATCATGGGTGATCTGAATTGTGAACCCGACGATCCAAAACTAATACCGCTTAAAAAGCAGATGCACGACACCTGCCGCATGGCTTCCAGCGCGCGTTCACGGGAGGCTGAAGTGCGGGGCACCTTGCCGGCAAACCAACGCCGGGTCGACTACATTTGGGTAGCCAAGGACTATTTCAGGATAAGCGACGCAGGCTTGATTCCCTCACCCTTTCAGCGGATTTCCGATCATATCGGCTATTTTGCCGATGTCGAATTGATGTGAGACCAGATGGATCCCGGGGTCATAAACCACAAATCCGTTGCCGCAGTGGCAAACACCTACCTGCAAAGAATTGATATTCGAAGCAATTTGGAGGTGCTGCGCCAGTACCTGCCGCCAACCGCCGAGATTTTCGTTGCCGGCGGCGCCATTCGCAACCTCGTCATCGAGATGATTCACGGTGGCGCACCGCCCACCTACGATATCGATCTTTTTATCGGCGGGGTGGCCGGAGACGAACCTTTAATCGACAGGTTAAGCGGATTGGATGTCCGGTCCACCGAACTGGGCGGCTGGCGCTGGCATCCACCTGAATCCGCACTGGCCTTCGACTTCTGTCTGCTGCCGAATTTTATTATTATCGCCAAATACCGCATGGCGCCGACCTTGGCGAACCTGCTGTCCTCCATTGATTTAACCGTCAATGCCGTCATCTATGATATTTTTAACAAAAAGCTTTATGAAAACAGGTGTATCAATTCGATTACACAAAGAGTGATTGACTTTAACACCCGGCGTTTAGTGAACAGGTTGTTGCTCGTCTACCGCATCTTATTAATTCACCATAAAATCGGGTTTCGATTTGCAGAGCAGGTATTTGCATTTTTAAAGCTTCAGAACAATCTGGAAACCCTCAACGCTCTCAAACCGCTGTTGGTAAATAAACAAGGTAAAGCTAAGACCCGCGCAATTCTGGCTGAATATGATCGAATTTGTCGATTTCATTCTTATACTGATTATCTGAGAGCATAGACACCCGGAATCTCGGCTGAGGGACAACTCCCCGACCAGCATCCTTTTCTAAGCATCCGCGCAATTTGACTGTATCCATATAGACGTTTCCGTTTTCTAAATTTTAAGAAAATCCATTTCGCAATTTTTCTAAACTTTCCCTGCATTTCTACTCTATTCGTAAAGATAAAATAAGGATAACGAACTGTTTTTTAAATTAATTATATCATCAATGGGGTGATGGCACGCTTCATGCTCATGATTTTTATAAGACGCAATATGTCAATTAAAAATAAGCATAACAGATAATTAAATCACTTGATCGTAAAAATACGTGAGTCGGGTTCCGTTGTCATGGGTAAAAGGAATAGAGCAATTTAGGAAAGGAAAATTACCATGCTAGTAAAAAATTGGATGAGTGCGCCACCCATCACTATCGATATGAACGATTCGATGCAGGATGCGATCAACCTTATCAGGGAGAACAGTATTAACATGCTTCCGGTCATAAACAAGCAACGTCTGGTCGGGGTTGTTACCGATGGCGATTTGAAGAGGGCATCCGCATCCAATGCTACTACCTTGGAGATTCATGAACTGCTGTATCTTATCACCAAGATTAAGATCAAAGACATTATGACCAAAGATCCTATCACCGTTCTGCCCGATTTTTCCGTGGAAGAGACTGCCGAAGTTCTCTTAAAAAATAGGATATCCGGTGTTCCTGTGATGGATGTTAAGGGGCTGGTGTTGGGCGTTATCACTCAGAACGATCTTTTCAGGGTTCTAATATCGCTGACCGGTGTGGAAAAAAAAGGGGTACAGTTTGCTTTTCTCATTGAGGATCGTTCCGGTTCCATCAAAACAATCGCCGACGTTATCCGCGATTACGACGGGCGTGTGGTGAGTATTCTAACCTCCTATGATCAAGCCCCGGCAGGCTATAGAAGACTTTATATCAGAGCCTATCAAATTGATCGTGAAAAATTACCTCAGCTGCAAAAAGATCTGAAAGCAAAGGCAACCATGCTCTATATGGTGGATCACCGCGAGGATAAAAGGGAAATCTATTCGCAATAAACACAACAACGGATACCTTGGCAATGAGATTGAAACCAAAGGAGGGTGACAGGTAATGCAACAGAAAAATAAGCGAATTTTGGTGGCCATTGATGGATCGGATCAATCGCTTAATGCCGTCCGGTACCTATCCAAGCTCCCGTTTTCGTCAAAACCGAAGGTCGTTTTATTTCATGTCGTCAGAAGGATAGATCAGGCTTTCTGGGACATCGGCGTGAGCCCTATGTCCCGCAGTCAAATGACGGAAATCAGCGGATGGGACCTGGAGCGCAAAAAGAAAGCACAGGAATTTATGAACCTGGCCTTTGAGATCCTGGTTGAAGCCGGTTTTCCACGTGAATCCGTAAGGGTGAATATCCATAACAGTAAGGTCGGTGTCGCCAGGGATATCATCAAAGAATCAATAAACGGTTATGATGCCGTCGTTGTGGGTCGCAGAGGGCTGAACAAACTAAAGGATCTGGTTCTTGGCAGCATTGCCGTCAAGTTGGTTGAAAAACTTAGCCATGTTCCAGTTTGGGTGATCGGCGGAAACCCCGAGCCGGGGCGGATTCTAGTGGCCCTGGATGCATCCGAGGGATCGATGAAGGCCGTGGATCATTTGGGGGCTATGGCCGGCGGTTCAAAGACCCATGTAGAGTTGTTCCATGCGATCAGGGCGCTTAAGACTTCACAATTTGCTTACGCCAAAACCCTGGATGCTGACTATGAAAAGGAGCTGGTAAAAGAGATCAACGAGGAGATGGAGATAACTTTTACCACGGCCAAAGAACATTTGGTAAATGCCGGTCTGGATGCGCAGGAATTAAGCACAAAGTTTAACGCGGGAGTCAGCAGCCGAGCAAGTGCTATCATTGGTGAAGCCCGGTTGGGGGCATATGGCACCATTGTGATGGGTCGCAGGGGTCTCTCAAAGGTAGAGGATTTCCTGATGGGCCGAGTGACGAACAAAGTCCTTCATATGGTCAAAAACCGGGCGGTGTGGATCGTAAATTAGTGTTCGACTGAAAGAAAATAGGGTATTGTAAAATAAGGCAATTTCAAAAAAATACTATGCCAGTTCCGGTCATGGTGGTAAATCCGTATAAAATTGTCACCTATAATAGGAACAAAACTGATGTCATACCCCATCTGGTCAATTACTACATGGCCTTCAAGATGCTGGTGCCGTATAGCGTCGTAAAGCCGCTTTAACCGCAGGTGAGCATTATGAAAAAAGAAGCCAAGGAAACCCAGGTCGTTCATGGCATTCATACCGGGGACACAAATACATTGGACCTTGTGGCGCCAATCCACATGACCTCTGCATTTGAATTTAAGAACGCGGCTCATGGGGCTGGATTATTTTCCGGAAAAGATGACGGCTATATCTACACAAGAATCTCTAATCCGACCGTATCGATGTTTCAGGCAAAGATGGCCATATTGGAGGGCGGCGAAGATGCCATCGCCACATCATCCGGTATGTCGGCCATTGCTTCAATCGCGCTCTCCTTGGCCAAACCGGGAGATAATTTTGTATCCTGCGCCACCGTCTATGGGGGGACATATGCCCTTTTTACCGAAAATCTCAAAGCACTTCAGATTGAAGCCCGTTTGATTTCCCCCGCTCTTAGCGACTCAAAAAAAGCGATTGAGAGTTTAGTAGATAAAAAAACCAGATTCTTATATATGGAAACCCCTGCGAATCCGACCCTGGACGTCATCGATATTGAAATGTGGGCCGGCATTGCCAGAAAACACCTTATCCCGCTTGTCGTTGATAATACCTTTGCGACAGCCTACCTGCAGAATCCATTGCTTATCGGCGCTGATGTTGTCGTGCACTCCGCAACAAAATATATCAGTGGGCATGCGGATACTATCGGCGGTGTCATTGTGGGTAAAAAGAAAATGATGGACCGCATTAGAGCAGAATATATTCATCATTTTGGCCCCACCATGAGTCCATTTAACGCCTGGCTCTTCCTAAGAGGGATTAAAACACTGGCCGTTAGGATGGAAAGACACTGCCTAAATGCCATGAGAGTCGCTGAATGGCTGAATTCTCATCCAAAGGTTACCAAGGTCTATTACCCAGGCCTGCCATCCCATCCAGGTCACTCCATAGCTAAAAAACAGATGAAATGTTTTGGCGGGATGATCGCCTTTGAAGTTTCGGGCGGCATAAAAGCAGGCCAGGCCGTGATGGATAATGTTCACATCTGTAGACTGGCAGTCAGTTTAGGCGATTGCGATACCTTGATTCAACACCCGGCAAGCATGACCCATTCGACATATACAAAAGAGGACCGCACCGCGGCAGGTATTCCGGATGGATTAATCCGGATATCGGTGGGAATTGAGCATGCAGACGATATAATAAAAGACCTGGAGAATTCCTTCTCATTTATAGCGTAGGCGCCTTGCAAAATACGCTTCTGCCGATGATCAAATCCGCGTGCTCCTTTGCTCTTTTAAAA
>Ga0272441_10001625_pt1 | contig 47551 bp, 48 predicted proteins | sample SSMProp6N_FD_193582 | JGI IMG/M metagenome (GOLD analysis project Ga0272441, IMG submission 193582) | Marine sediment archaeal communities from Little Sippewissett salt marsh, Falmouth, MA, United States - SSM-Prop-6N | ecosystem: Environmental > Aquatic > Marine > Wetlands > Sediment ... | reverse complement strand
AGCTTAATCGCCGAATTATACTTTTTGTTTTCCCGTTTGATTTTCGCTTCCAATAAAAGAATCTCCACCGTCGGCTGGTGTCTATTAATCTCGCAACATAATTCTTCCGCCTTTGCATGGTCGGATGCCATGAAAAAGGCTTTTGCCGCCAATCTTTTCATCCATAACACATTTTTATGCTGTTGTGCAATCTGTTCGTACATTTGTGCCGCCTGCAACCAGTCTCCATCTTTCTCTACAGACAGTGCCAGATGATACATATTATCGAACTGGAAAGGATATTCCCGGTGGCTCGGTTTCCGGAGATTAACACCGGCGGCCTTGATAGATTCTGAAACAGACAAATCAGGAAATTCTCTGCGGGCACGTTTCAAGTCGTCTTTCCTGAGAACGGCAGCCCATAGTTGTTCGGTTGCCTGTTCCGGCTGAAATCCCTGCCGGTCATTGGCATAATTGATTAAGGCAAAGAGTGGAATTTCTATCCACATGTCTTTTATTGGAAAGCCGCTCGTCACTATCGCAATATATTGTCCCTCGCATTTCTCCAGTGCTGCATCGACCTGCTGTGCCTGCGTAGAGCCTCCATCCAAATTCACAAAGACCAAATTAGGCATATCTGTATTAAGCCTGTCGAAATCGGATTGTAACATCGGCAGATAAAGCTTGTAAGGATAGAATGTATGCTGCCAGATGGAGCCGATTGTTTTTCCCGCGGATTTATCCAGCCGATCAGCAACAAAAATAATAGAAAGATCCTCGATTTTCGGCCAGGGTTTGGGAGGTCTTGTGGTTCGTACCGTCAAAACGTTCCTGAGATACTCTTGTTTATCTTTCCGCCGCTGAACGGATATCCTGTCACAATCTCCCATCGGGTGCGAATATTCGCCGGTAACCCTGTGAACATGATAGAAATCTGAAAAGAACGCGAGTCGGCGCGTCAAATCCCAATCAATCAAGACATTCAATTGCTCATTGTATGGCCCTGTTTTCTCTATCAGGTCCCGGTGGTGCATAAGCGAAACGTGAAGGACATGATTGAAATTGAGCATTAAAAAGCGGTCGAAGTCCCGACTAACCTCGACGACTTTGCTGAGAATCTGCCGGCTGCCGTCGGGAAAAACCTTACAATATGCCTTGTATAAGTCACTGTATGCTACCCGGCAGTCGGTTTCATTTTCCAGTGCATTCACCAGTGCTTCGATATGAAAGGGATAATAAACGTCATCGTCGTCAAGATAGGCAATATATTTTCCTTCAACCTCATTCAACGCCTCGTTTAGCGAAAAGGCTTTGCCGCGATTTTCCTTCCTGTTGATATACAAAAGCCTGGATTCGCCGAAGGAATCGATGACATCACTCACATCCTCGCCGCCGTCATTAACTACGATAACCTGTAGATTTTTGTAGCTCTGGTGAAATACGCTGGCCAGAGCTTCATATAGTGATTGCAACCGGTTGTATGTCGGGATAAGCACACTGACAACCGGTCCATTTGTTTTCTCATAATCTTTTAACATTACCGGGGTATTCGAATATTCTTAGGATATATTAATCCCTGCTTTTTGAGGCTCAAAGTTCTGTAAACCGCTGTCTGCAGTGACGGCTCTGCAAGTCGAATCTATCTTGTTTTCAATCTGACTGAGAATATTATTTATTCTGGCTAACTGTTCTTTCTGAGAATATTTATCTTCAACGAACCTTCGATATTTCTGCGGCCCGTACGAATCGGAAAGAATCCTGTCACAGAATTCTTCCGCGATATTGAACAGATAATCAGGAGGGAAGAGTTCTCCGGCACCCGGGAAGTTATGAATAACCGGTTTCAAACCGCATGCCATTGCCTCCAAGAGTCCCATTCCCTGGCTTTCAATGTAACTGGTCGAGACAATATAACTTTTATCTCTGAGCCAGGAACAAACATCTTCCTGCCAGCCGTCGAAGATTACGACATCTCTCAATCCGAGAGCATCCACCATATACCTTACGTACTGCTCAATCGCCGTGTCCTGAAACTGCCCGGCGAAAAAGAGACGATATTCCGGATCGATAAAGTGCAGCTTCTGCATGCACTGCAAAACCATTGCGGGATTCTTCACTGCTCGAATATTACATAAAAAGGCAATATTCTTTCGGCGAGGGCGCTCGGTAAACGCAAATTTATCGAGGTTAACTCCATTGGGAATCGTAACAATGGATGTCTGATTTTCAATACCCGGCACATTTCGTGAAAGAATGTCCCTGACGAAACTGTTACCGACGGTTATAAGCGTATCGACATTATTCCAGTTTATTTGCTGCGGCCAGAGACCATAAGCTTCATAACGATGCAATCTGATAATAATTTCGCACTGTTTCGGCCCTTTCGAACCAATTACAGCCAGATCGGTACACCACTCGAACCAGGAAATATCGCTCCACTGCATAAGCTCGTACAATTGCTCCTCCGTTTTGCCTTCAAAAAGTCGCACCTCGAATCGTTGTTGCAAAAATTCAAAGATATCATTGAGGAACGTCATCCCATCGCCGCCGCAAAAGAAAGCTATTTTGGGTCTCTTCGAACGAATGACCTGAACCATCGGTGAGAGAATTTCCTGTTCGGGGCATATTTTCAGCGAGCGGATAAGCATTTCAATCGCACCGGCTTTATTACCTTGGTTTAAATATGCATTTGCCGTTCTGTTAAGAATATCGACGTTGAGTATTTCCATCGCCTCCATGTCACCGAAAAGCCGCTCCGCTTGTTCGGCCATACCCATAGCAAGATATGCTTCCGCCAAATTCCATATAATTTCAGCCGAGTCGCTTTGAAGCTCCCTGGCTTTTGTAAAATAGGTAATTGCCTCGTCCGATCGACCGAGACAATGAAGAACTGCTCCTGTGTCGTTGAAAATCTGTGCATTGCCGCTGTTATTCTGAAGATACCTCTGCATATAATCCAGCGCCTGGTGATAATTACCCACCTTCACAAATTCCAAACCTCTCTCATAATCGTTCATGTTTTCAAACATACCATCCCGGTGTGGTTCTTTGTAAGGATTTGAATTCATTTCGATAGCCATCTGCATTACTCCTTTATTCTCCTTGACAGCAGATCATAATTCATAAAAACAAAAATATTTTCAAATATAAGTGCAAATTCCGTGCCGTTTATTCGTGTCGTCGTATAATTTAGATTAGACCGCATTTTTTGCCTGAAAGTGTATAAATATCAAACACTTATGTTGTATTAATACCCATCGAACCGGCTTAAAAACTCGTTTCGTCAAAGCTACCAGATAAAATCCAGAAGCGACATAGACATCAATCTTCCTGCTATGGATAAAGACATTTCATACAAAACCTCACGACGCGAGAGGTCTATGGCGATTTGTGCTATATCAGCCTCCTGCAAACGGGTAGATTCGTCTTCGGCATTATAGCGGAGATCGGTCAAACTTTCTTTAAGGTCGTCTAAAAAACCGATTTTAGAACCTACTGTAACTTCAGCCTGGACAAGAAGCTCTTCAACTTCCTCCAGGGAATTCAACGATACATTCTGTAGCTCTCTCAACTGCGATTCGGACAAGCTATTTTCATTGGTTAATATATCCCGAACACTAATAAGTGCGTTTAATAAATCATAGGTCCCGGGCACGCTTACCAGATCTGTTCCCACAGCGGTAATTCCGGTAGTATCGACATACAGAACTTCTCCGGTTACAGAGCTTGTTACCATCAGGTTCGTATCGGTGCCGTCGGTGTTGAAAGTAGTCAGGCCTCCATCGATTGAAAGAGTATAATTACCGGCCGAACCCGTTACCGCCAGCCATGTATTACCACGAACACTGGAAGTTCCCGTACCACATGCGGCACCGGTATCACCCCAAAATGCCGGAGTGCCGCGGTCGTCGGAACGAAAAATGTCGTCACCTACCTGAAAAACTGATGATTCCAGTCCGGGAGCAACTTCTATTTTCCGATTCGTATAGCTGCCCTGATATGTTATACTTGTTATTTTGCCGTTTTCACGCTCTATTAAATACGGAGCCGAAGATGTGGCGCCTCCCCCAAACAGGTATTGTCCGTTATGTTCGGTGTTTACCAAAGAAACCATCTGCTCCAGTATTTCATTGATTCCTTCGGCGGTTCTTTGTCTGTTTTCCTCGTTATAGATGCCGCTGGAAACCTGTGTTAGCCGCACCTCGGTCTCTGCAATCGCCGATATAATGTTCTGAAATATCGTGGAGGAAAATTCAAGTGTACTCATAGCGTCCGACAGATTATCAATATAATTCTTTATAGAGCTTTGCTGTGAATTAAGCCCGAGAACCTGATATCCGGTGGAGGAATCGTCGGAAATTCTATTAATTCTCGAACCCGTTGATGCCTGCTCCTGTAAGCGAGCCATCGCATTTGTATGCAGATGCATGGCCAGGCTGACATTGTTATATATATTATTAAGTGAACCGCCCATTTTATGTCCCGTTACTTCAATTAACGTCCATTCTTTCCGTTACAATAAATCCATAATAGTTGACAATGACGTCTGAACCGTGTTCAAATACTTAGCCATAGCTTTGAACATCTGTTCGAATACCAGCATTTTAGCCGCCTCATCGTTGATATCGATGCCGCTTATCTCGCTCTGTTGATTGGCAAGATTCTGAACTATAACTTCTATGTTTTCCTGGCTTACCTGCCTTACGGAAAGATCCAGACCAATACCGGTGACAAGCCGACGATAATATTCTCCCGGTGTAAGGGAATCCAAATCCGATACAGCCTGGTCTCTCAAACCGGCCAAACGCGAGGCATTTGTGTTGTCCGCCATATCCTGTCCCGCAGATACGGCAATTCGACCCGGGGTATCCGATACATCCGAACAAACCATTATATCCGAAGCATTTCTGCCGGAAAAAAAGGTGTTGATACCAACAGCCGCGAGTACTCCGGTAGTATCGGTCTGAGCGAACGCATCGACCTCGAAAGTATTACCATCGGCAAGGTCGCCGATACCAAGGGATATTTTAATCCCGTTGCCGGCATCGAGAATATCACCCGCCGCGTAGCCGGAGCCGACATTGAGTGTGGTTACCGTGTTGGAGTCACCATCGGTAACGGTAATTTGTAACGTGCCGTTTCCAACCGAGCCGGTCCCCGATACAGTGAATGTGAAAGTCTGGTTTTCGGTGCCGGTATATATGCCGGATACCGAAACCGCCGGCGGTGACGTCGTCCCGGAAAAATCACTGTCCGTCGGTAACGGCAAAACACACGGCAGGAAATCGAATTCATAGCCCGCATCCGCCTGGATATGAAGTTTCGAATCGGAGACCGAAGCACTCAGTCCTGTTATTGTGGTAATATCCGCAGCTAAAGACAACAGGGAATCCGCCGATACGTCAACAGGAACAGCAGTACGTTTTACGGCACCAGTATTGGTATCGATTACCCTGATATAGATATTGCCGTCGGTTACAGGCGGATTAAAATCGACAAGGTCCTCACTTACCACGGGCCAACCGGTCAATTCGGTAAAAGATCCTTCCGAGCCCGCTCCCTGAACGTGGTACTGGTTGACCTGCTGTATGAGAGCCGAGGCCAGGGAATTAAGGTCGTTGCGAATACTTGAGACAATATCATTTTTTAACGACAACAATCCCCCGAGACGCCCACCCTGAATGTCTGTATAATAATTGAATTCCCCGGCAACCGTAATACCAAGACCGATACCTTCGCTAAGACCAACCTCCAGCTCGATAGGGGTAGTCCCTGTTAAAACAGGTATTCCGGCAATACTTACGTCGACAACACCGTACTCTCTGGCCTGGGTCTGAACACTGACCAGCTTTGACAGCTCGGTTATACACTGGTCCCTTTTGTCACGCAAATTGTTGGCCTGGCCGCTCTGTATTTCCTGTCTTTCTATATTTCTGTTAAGATCGGCGATTGTATTGACAAGATTATTGATTTCCTCAATTGTTTGTTCCGCTTCGAGTATAATCTGGCTTTCCAGATTTGCCAGCATTTCATCCAACGATCCAAAACGATTGGCCATCGCTTCTGCGGTTCTCAATACCTGATTTTGCCAGACCGCCTGATTCGGATTGGACACAAGGTCCTGCAATGCATTGAAAAATTCATCTATCGCCTGGTTCAAACCGCCCTCGGTCGATATCTCTCCGAATGCAGTTTCGATTGTCCGCAGTATATCAACTTCTTTCGAGACCTGTCCGTACGAAGACTGCTGCCGTAAGATTTCGTTCTCTATAAATATGTTGACCATCCTTGTGACGCCGGCCACGTCAACACCGCCTCCGATAAGAACAGATCCCACCTCGGCCGCATAAGCCGGAACAAGCTCCAACCTCTGACGGTGATAGCCCTCTGTCGCCGCATTGGCAATATTATTACCGATGATATCAAAAGCATTCTGTGCCGCGCCAAGACCGCTTATTCCTATATCAAAACTGTCCACTTATCGACTCCGAAAAATATTAAGGATTGGATAAATCAAAGTTTCATATTCACAAAGGCCGACTCATTCTGTGTTTTTGCTGTGCCGCTGGCGTTGTAAAAAACCGTCCCAGTATTACCAAGGTCGAAGATACCCCTTAGCAGCATATTATTGAACCTGGCACACTCCGACAAAAGTTTAGCCGTGCTTAAATATTCTTTCCTGAGTTTTTCAATCAACTCTCTCAGTTTTTCTTTTCTCCGGCTTATAAGAGACTTACTTTGTTCGGTCACAGACAGCTCAAGCCTCGACAAAGTCATCTCCCTTTCGGTACAGCCTAAGGATTTCGCCAGTTGTTTTCGTATCGACTGTCTTTTCGATTCGTGCTCTTTATGTGTTTGAGACTCGGATTGAATCTCTTCGAGCAATCTGCCTAAGGCCGAATCTTCACGTTTGATAACCAGTGCTCGCAGCTGGTTGAGATTCGATAACTTTTTTCGGATGTTCTCGATATCTTCGTCGAGACAAACCAGCAGTTCATCAACTTTGTCTTCTATTTCAATCGCATCTGTTTTCATATATTTTTATCCACCGAATTTCCCGCGGATTCTGCAGGATTATTATCCGTCATTGTTTTATATATGTCCTTCCATAGCCCGAGACCGCCGTTATCCGCGATATCACGGGCAAGATACATCCAGAATATCCCCTGTATCTGCATGGAGGCCCCGTCTTTTTCGAAACCCCAATCGCCAATCGTATTTTTCATCTCGTCCAGCAATTTATTTATTAAAAGCGATTCGAAATCTTTTGCGATTTTTTCCTTTTCCTGCTCCGACATCCCATCCTGATTCGCCTTATCGAGCTGATTCAAAGGCAAAAGCGATGATGCGTTCCCGGAAAATATCGATGTAGCGATATCCATCATTGTTTCCCTACATTATTACTAATTTAGCCTGTAAAGCACCGGCCGCCTTCAAGGCATTGAATATGGCTATCATGTCACTCGGTGTAGCGCCGATTCCGTTGAGGCTCTTGGCCAATTCAGAAACCGTAACGGACCGGGACACAGGAATCAGATGCGCCGACTGTTCTTCAACTCCGATAGTCGTCTCAGGAATCTTCTCGGTCGTGCCGGAATCGGAGAATGGAGCAATCGGCTGGACCACACGCTCGGTCTCCGCGATTTTCACAACGAGACTTCCCTGGGATATCGCCACCGCCGATATGCCGACATTTTCACCGACAACAATCGTTCCAGTCCGTTCATTTATAACGACCACAGCCGGGACATCGACCTTGACATCGAGTTTGGTAATATCGGAGATAAAACCCGCAATCCCATCGGCGTTAATTTTAGGTGGAATTTTAACCTGGATCGTACCGGCATCGGCAACAACAGCACTGTCAGGAAAATCCTGATTTATTACTTTGCTTATTTGCTCTGCGGTTGAAAAGTCATGATTTCTCAGGTTCAATGTGACAACTCGATGTCCGGCGATATTTTCCACAAATGTTGCAATTTCCTCCTTCTCGACAGTCGCACCGTTCGGGATTCGTCCTACCGTCTGGTGATTTTTTGTAACCGATGCATTGTCACCGGATGCCGTCCATCCCCCAATCGAAACACCACCTTCGGCTATTGCATAAACCTGGTTGTCAAGACCTTTGAGAGGTGTCGGCAGGAGAGTACCGCCCTGAAGGCTTTTTGCATCCCCGATAGCCGAAACATCGACATCGATTCGCGAGCCCTCATGAGCAAAGGGACCTAAATCCGCCGTAACCATAACGACGGCAATATTACCACCGGACAAATCCGATGGACTAAGCACCAGGCTGGAATCTCTCAACAAATTAGTTAGTATCTGCCGTGACAGCAGCGAACTATCACCGCTATTTGACAATCCAACAACCAGACCGACTCCCCTGAGTGGATTACCGCGAATCCCCTGGATATCAACGATATCCTTGATACGCTCGCATCTGGCGGTTCCGGATATAAAGCCGCATATTATCACCGCAGCTGTTAACCGTATTGTGAGGCGTGTTGTTTGCTTTGTCTGTTTCATAAGTTATTTCCCAAAGTACGGCTAAAACCAGTTGTCGTCAAAACGGCCAGATAATATCGAATATTGTCCCGAGCCAGCCGGGTCTGGTATAAGGAGCGGCCACACCATCATTTTTTGTTAAAAGCCGAAAATCCGCAACCTGCTCGCTTTTAACCGTATTATCGAATGCAATGTCACTCGGCCTGACAATTCCGCTGATTTCAATCGTCTGGATATCACCTGCGATATTACGCTGGCGATTTCCCATTACCACAAGATTATTGTTCGGCAGGATATCCACAACAACCACGGTGATATTGTCAGTAAATTTTCGCTCGTCTTTATAATCGGCCTTGCTTGTCATCTCATTGCCCGATTCGGCGGACATACCGAATTCACCGAGGTCTGCAAAATTCCCCACCTCTCCGTTGAAAGTAGTTGACCTGTCGGTTTCTTTTTTCAGGTCTCTTTTTGCCTTGTTATCGACAGTGCTGTTTTCCGTTACTTTAATTGTCAGAACATCTCCTATCTGCCGGGCCACGTCATCGGCATACATATCCTTCATATTCCTGCCTCTCTTGGCCCAGATAGAATTTGCGTACGAACAATCCGCCGAAAGAACTGCTATAACCGCAAAAAAAAGTGCCGGTTTTATTTTTTTATACATTTTTTCTCCTTCTAAAATACAGGCTCAACAGTGCTGTCGTCGTTGACTTTTGCAACTATTATTCTTTGCGAGTCGATATTTCTTATTTTTATATATTCCCCGACCTTTCCGTCCTCCATTGCCTTACCGAGAGCGGTAATTAAAAATCCCGGCTTTTCTATTCGGATAACAACGTTTTGGTTTCTCTTAACAATAACAGGCAACCGGGCCAATCCCAGCATGTGTGGCTGGATAACTGTTTTCGCCGGTAACATGCGTTTTGCCACAAGGCCGTACGGCGGCTTCCAGTCCGACGGTTCCGGGAAACTGGAGGTGATTTTTTCTATTTTTACATTTTCCCTGTCGATAAGCGTTCCGGCTGGAATATCAATTACTGCAACCGCCGAGCGAATATTAAATTTCAATGCAAAGGTAATATCACGAGTTGCTATCTGCTTATCATCCGAAGAAACCGCAACCTTCACCGTAACCTGATTTCTCGCACCTTTTGAGATTATCTCAGATGAAAAACCGAGATTCTTGTCCGGATTTGAAATTAACAAATCCTTCGGTTTTCGAACGGGATTCCAGCCGGCTATCGAATCGCCGGCAAGATTCTCTTTCAAAAAGGACTCGGCCATTTTTACGAATGCATCGCCGCTTATTATATTATGCCGTTGTCTGACAGTGACTTTTTCGGCGCCCTGCAATGTCACCTGAGAGGCGGGAATTCCGGAGGCGGCCAATCTGCTCAGAACAACATTTTTTTCAATAACAATTTCCTGTCCCGGCAAAGATAAACGGCCCAGCATTATATTACTCGCTTTTGCCGCAAGAACTTCCGGGCCGCGAACGATACCAATTTTACCGAGTTTTAAGATTTGGTCTTTGACTGCCACATCCCTCGGGAGATAAACCTGAATGGACGAATCCTTCGTAAGGTCATTTGCAGGCTCTTGTGCCCGAACACCGCACAAAAAAAAGCAGGAAATAACCAAGCAGAAAAAAAACGCATTTTTATTAATACATTTCTTGGATGCCATTTCGATTTTACTATCCATAACAAACTCTTATCTGACAATCTGGTTCGCCGTCTGTAGCATGTCGTCACCGGCCCTTATTGCACGGGCGTTGATTTCGTAAGCCCTCTGGGCAGTAATAAGATTGACCAATTCGGTCACCATCTGCACATTCGATTTCTCAAGAAAACTCGACTGGATCGTACCAAAACCGCTCTCGCCCGGGATACCGGTTGTTGCTGTCCCGCTCGCCTCGGTTTCGGAATATAGATTATCTCCTTCGCTTGACAGACCCGAGGGATTCGGGAACCGGGCCAGCTGAATATTACCGACCACCGATTGTGTTCCCGCCGAATCCATCACGTTAACACCTCCGTCCTTTTCAATGCTTATAGATGCCGCATCAATCGGGACACTGATAGATGGCTCAATCGCATAACCACTGGTCGTGACAAGCTGGCCGTTACCGTTGATTTGTAATGCCCCGTCGCGGGTATATCTTATATCCCCGTTCGGCATTGCAACCTGGAGAAAACCTTCTCCGGCGATCGCTATATCCAAAGGATTGCCGGTATTTTGAAGCTCGCCGATACTAAAGACTTTTACGTTCGATGCGGCACGAACTCCGCTGCCTATCTCCAGACCGCTTGGCGATTTTATGCCGGAAGCTACTTCCGTGCCTTCGGCTTCCATCTCCACATAGAGTAAATCCTGAAAATTGATCTGGCTGCGTTTGAAACCCGTCGTATTAATGTTTGCGAGGTTATTAGAAATCATGTCCACCATCATCTGCTGAGCAGTCATCCCCGTCGCTGAAGTGGAAAATGCTCTTAACATATTTTTGCTCTCCTTTTATCCTAATTTACGGTTCGTCCCGAATACCATCACAACGATTCATTAGCCCATTGCAACACTTATCAGATTACCGGTTGTTTCCTTTCCGGCGTTCAGAAAATCCGTATTCGCTTCATAAAGTCTGGTGACCATTATCAAATCCACCAGCTCTTCTATAATCTGGACGTTAGATGCCTCCTGGCAGCCTTGTTTTACAATGACGTTTTCGGCCGGAACCGGCACAATGTCCGGTTGCGTCAACTGGTAGCAATTTCCGCCTACCGGGGCGAGCTTGTTTTCATCATCGCCGAAATCAACCAGCTTGAATTGCCCTATGTTGGTACCATCAGCACTTATACTCCCATCGCTTGAAACACTAATCTGAGAGGTCGAAATATTACCGGGAATTGTTATCGGCCCGGCCTGACCTGAGACAATCCGACCCTGAAAATCAATAATTTGGCCGTTCGGGTCTATATTGAAAATGCCGCTGCGGGTATAAAGAGCCCCATCAGGAGTTTCGACTTGAAAAAAACCTTTGCCGAACAAAGCACAATCTAATTTTCGATCCGTTTTAACAATGTTTCCCTGAGAAAAATCGAAGGATGTTTCCAATTCCACGGAGCCAGGCGAATATGTTTGAGTATTGTTTAGCCGTGCTTCGATAACTTTCGAAAAAGCATTACATCGACGCTTATATCCGGCGGTGCTCACATTGGCCAGATTATGCGTAATGATTTCATATTCTTTCGTTAGAGCATCGAGAGAAGTACTAATCTGATCAGTAATTACGGACATTTTTCTTCTCCTTAGACTACTACCTCAGACAAAACATTTTCTTTTTTGTTTTCACCTTTTGCCTCAGACGGGATCGACCGTATTTCAAACCGTTTTCTCAGAGATTCTGCATTTGTTACGCGGACCATTTCGCTGAGGTTTGTTTCGCTCAGGCCGGTCAATTCAACTGCTACTGAAAAACCATTTTCTGCCGCTTCGGCATGTCTGACTATACCGATATCTTCAACAATTCTGGGAGGTCTGTTATTTTCCCGACCGGCGAAAACCGAATAAATACCATCGGTTTTTGCCTGCTTGGTCAGGCGATTATTTTTATTGTCGCCAAGTTTCAGTATCACAACAACCCTGTCACCGACCTCTACTTCAAGGGAAGTTTCGAGACGCAGACCCGGTCCGGCCAGTTCCGTAACTTCGGCGGGAACAAATTCCGGCGGCCCCCATTTCCTATCGAAAGATTCGACCGAACCGGCATTGGCTTCGGATTCTTCGTTATCCGGCAGTGTCTTTGCGAAAGGAAATGCCGCGATATATGCCGGCTCTTTTGTGGGAACACGCAAAAACCGCCTTCGATTAATAAGCCTTATATTATCACTGTGATTGAGGATTAAGATTTCTCCCTCGCAATCTATCACAGTCGTATCGAATTCCCATACAGAGGCACCGAAATAGTAACGGACACACAAAGGAACATCTTTTTGTATTTCAACCGGATTGGACGGTTCGACGATAATCTCAAAATCATTATTTTCAACGACAACAGCCTCGATATTATTAAAATCACCAGTTTCAAGACTTGTCAGATAAAGCTTTCGACCCCCGGGTATATGCCGGCTGCTCATATTATTTGTCACCAATAGATCCGCCGAAGATGAAGCTCGTTTCTGGAAACCGAGCTTTTCACGCAAAATAGACAATTCCGCATTCAATTGCCTTCTTTTATCCTTTCCCTTAAGCGTAAGTGACGCTCTGATTATTTTTGTAGCCCCTCGGTCGAATGCATCGGCCATTGTGTAAATCGATTCTTTCTGTTTGAGCTTAGCCCTGGTTGCGATATACATCAGGATATGACGTTCCCGCGGATTTAGCCCCCTTTCGTCGGCATACTCGAAAAATAATCGGTTCGCAGTTTCGCGTTCTTTCTTTGCCTTATGGCAGGTCACTAAAACGAATAACAAGGACAAAATAATCAACACAGCAATACATGCTGCGATAAACCACCTCTCGCCCATAAAGCCTGCAGTAAATCCGCGTGCCGCCTGCCACCGCTGTGCCGGAGTCAATGTAAGAACAATGAAGTCTAATCCAGTGTTAATTACTAATGCTGTTATCATAATGGAATCTCTTAGCCACTATCTGATCAGATTTGTCAATTCATGTAGAATCTCATTTGCAACCGAGATGCTTCTAGCATTTGCCTGGAAGCCGTTTTGGGCCTGAATCATCTGTACGAATTCGGTCGCAACATCAGCATTCGATTTTTCCAGCGATCCGCCGTGAATTGTACCGGCTCCGCCGGTCATGGCCTGTGTAGCGATAGCCTCGCCCGAGTTTGCAGAAGGAATAAAATACCCGTTACCGATATTTTCCAGACCGGCTGTATTCTGGAACAGGGAAACCCGCAAGGTTGCAATGTTCTTTTTGATACCGTTTGAAAACGCACCGATCAGAATGCCTTCGTTGTTCACCGAGACGGTCGCAAGTCTTCCCGCTTCATAACCATCCTGATCTCTTGCGACTGCCGTGGAATTTCCCGCAAACTGCGTTAAGCCGTCCAGTCTTCCGGGAGTACCCAGGTTTATGCTAATTGCTTGAGGATTCGCAGTATCATGAGAAAATGTAATAACGAATTCGGGCGTATCACTCAAACCGGTATAAGAGCCGTCGCTCGCATCAAAAGTGATATTTTCAATTCGTCGGTTATCCATTTCAACTTCACTGATATCTCCCGTCACGGAGGTCAGCACCATATCCCAAACATTAGCCGTATCTGTTCGGACAAAAGCACCGGAGATAACATGTTTTCCTCCCTGAGAGTCGTAAGATGTAATATTGATACTTTTTACTTCCTCACCGCCGACGGTAGAAATTTCAAAATATGCAGGAGTTTCAAGAGTTCCATCTCCCGCATATGACAGAGTCATATCAGTTTTACTATAACCACTTGTATCGTCTGTGATTCGAATTTGCCCGTTAACAAGCGAGGCGGTCGAACCATTCAGCACATTATTGTTAAGATGGTTTATCAGTTCTCCCAACGTTGTGCTCCCTGTAATATCAAAATCATACGCTGCACCACTATACGACGTACCATCTTTATGATAACCACTGATAGTGAATGTTCCTGAATTCAGGGTTCCGCTATACTGATACTGGTCAAGCTGATCAATTTCCGTCGATTCGTTAGCGGTGATGCCGTTATTATATGTATATGAAACATTCGAACTGACGACCTGTGTCCTCGTTACCGCAAATGTCGCATCTGAGCTGAGATTACCGGAGACAGCTATCTCCGTTGTTGCTTTTGCCGGCATGGCAACATCGTAAGGAACATGAATATCGCTCACTCCCGGGCTCTGGAAGCCGTCAATCTCACCTTCCGAGCCGATACGCTGTACATGATATCCGGTCGAGGGATCGACAAGGTTCGAGTCTGCATCAACGGCGAAAGAGCCTGAACGTGAGTAAATATTCTGCTGGCCGTCATTTAGAACGAAATAACCTTCTCCTTCGATAGCCATATCCAGGGGATTGCCGGTATTGATAATATTGCCCTGATTCATATTGGGAGAAATACCCGATACTCCGACACCGCTGCCCATTTGTTGTGGATTCGTACCGCCGACTCCGGATGTAGGCTGAGATGCCTTTTTAATCGTCTCGCACAACAGCTCCGAAAATGTTATCCTGCTTGCCTTAAAAGCAGTTGTATTGACATTGGCAAGATTATTACCGGCGATATCGAGCATCTTCTGGTGTGCCTGCAATCCGGTTACTCCTGCTGATAAAGTAAAACTCATTTTTATTTCTCCTTATAACGAGATTCTCATTCTCATTGCTCATTTTTTACGGATATTACATCTTCAAGGCCAATAACATAGTCTCCCGAAAGTAATACAACTTCACCTTCGAAATCATTTACGACCTGCTCAACAGTGCCGCTAACAATATCAGAAGTACCTTCATCTGTTTCCGCCGTGAAGGATACTTCCTTGCCGATTAATGAGTTGGCATAGGTACGTTCTGCAGCTTCAAGTGCTTGCGAAAAACTCGAATTCATCGTCTCAAGCTGTGAAAGCTGTGAGAACTGAGCTAATTGTGAAGCCATCTCATTGTTGTCTAAAGGTTCGAGAGGATTCTGGTTTTGCAATTGAACAACCAGAAGCTTCATATAATCCATCTGGATATCGCTTGCAGTATTTGTTGTTGATTCTATTGTCATAAGTTTTCGACCTTTTATAAATTTTTCCGTGCTCTTTATTAAAACATCCAAAAGTTAAGGAGCAATTCCCGTGCCATCCTTTTATTTTTGCGGGACCAACACAACATAACATTTTATTAAATAAGTAGTTATATACCGTTGACATTTATTCGATTAGCGATCTTATCGAAGAAAAAGAATTAATAATGAGGATAGAATTTCCTGCCTTACAGAAATATTTGCCGGTCAGGATTTGATTTTGTGCGTATCGAATCCAAACTGCTTTGTTCGTAATATCGGAGGTCCCATAAGTTATGCACAACACAAAAACAACTTCCTTATGAAAACTTCTGCAATAAAGTTGACTTGCTCGGAGAGCTTGATTAGACTACAACCCATGAAGAAAAAAAATGAAAACGTATCTTTAAATAACAATAAAATTCGCCCTCATGGCATTGTTTCTGATGGCCGTGTTTATGACGGCATCGGTGAAAACTGCGGTCTGTTCGGTATCTTCGGAGACGAAGATGCCGTCAGAAAAACTTACTTCGGCTTGTACAGCCTACAACATCGCGGCCAGGAATCAGCGGGGATTGCCTCCAGCGACGGCGATTCGATCCAGTGTTATACGGGGATGGGCACTGTCAGAAGGGTCTTTCGCTCCGGACAGGATATTTTCGAAAAATTATCAAATCCGATAGCGATAGGTCATGTTCGATACTCAACAACCGGTACCAGTAAAGTTATAAACAGCCAGCCGCTTTTAGCCGAATACTCGCGGGGGCAGGTGGCTGTGGCACATAACGGCAATCTTATCAATGCCCCGCTTCTTCGAGACGAATACGAGGCGTACGGCAGTATTTTCAAATCAACAAGCGACACCGAAATTATAATACATTTACTCGCAAAGCCGACTCATATCAGCAAACCGGATCCCCTGGGGCACGTACTAAACCATCTTCAGGGGGCATTCAGTTTGCTTTTTCTTTATTCGGACAGGATAGAAGCGGTCCGCGATCCTTACGGCATCAGACCATTATGCATCGGCAAAACTCCCGAAGGCTCTTACGTTGTCGCAAGTGAAACTTGTGCCTTCGATACAATCGGCGCAGAATACATTCGGGAAGTTCAGCCGGGAGAAATCGTCACCCTGGATAAAGACGGTCTGCACAGCAGATTCTTTGTGCCTCCCGAAACAATCAAACCGGCCCATTGCATTTTCGAGCATGTTTATTTCGCCAAACAGAACAGTACTTTATTCGGCGAAAACGTACACCAGTTCAGGAAAAAACTCGGCAGGCAGTTAGCCGTCGAAAATCCCGTCGATGGTGATGTTGTCATCCCCGTCCCGGATTCGGGAACATCATCTGCAATCGGATATTCCGAGCAGAGCAAAATACCTTTCGACATGGGAATGGTAAGAAGCCATTACGTCGGCAGAACATTTATCTCTCCGGAACAGAGACAAAGAGAGCTGGAAGTTAAATTAAAACTGGCGATCATCAAGGAAGTCGTCAACGGCAAACGCATCGTGGTTGTCGATGATTCTATTGTTCGCGGTACGACCACCAGAGGTAAAATAAGGACTTTACGTCAGGCCGGTGCAAAAGAGATTCACATGCGAGTAAGTTGTCCGCCGATAAGATTCCCCTGCTTCTACGGAGTCGATTTTCCAACAAAAGAAGAGCTGCTGGCAAACAACCGTGATCTCGAACAAATCAGGGAATTTCTCGAAGTTGACAGTATCGGATATATCTCGCTCGAAGGCATGCTAAGCTGTACCGCCCTGCCGATCGATCATTACTGTACTGCATGCTGGTCGGGAAAATACGTTATTCCCGTTAATACCGCGGTTAACAAGTCCTCTCTGGAACGATATCAGCTGCGTATGTTCGACGAACAGAATTATTAAAACTTTTCAAAGATACAGAACCGACTTATACTGCCACCTATATATATGAAAAAATAATATCATCCAGCCTTTGGATTCTGTGATTTATGAGCAAGTTCCTCAGCTACGAACAATCGGGTGTGAGCATCGATGCCAACGACCGGATGGTCGAGCAAATCTGGTCGGCAGTAGCCGGAACATTCGGTCCACGTGTAATCGAATCAAAAGGCGGTTTTGCCGGAATGTTTCGACTGGATTACGATGAGAAACTCTTCAAAAGAAATTACAAAAATCCCGTACTTGTTGCCTGTACAGACGGCGTAGGCAGTAAAGTTCAATTGGCCGTCAAAATGAAAAAATTCGACACAGTCGGCATCGACCTCGTTGCAATGAGCGTCAATGACATGCTTGTCGCTGGTGCGGAACCATTGTTTTTTCTCGATTACATCGCCGTGAACAAACTTATACCCGAGATGATTGCCGAGCTTGTCAAAGGTGTCGCCGCCGGTTGCCGTCAGGCCGATTGCGCTTTAATAGGCGGAGAGACGGCTGAAATGCCCGATACCTATGCCAAAGAAGATTTTGACATGGCGGGTTTTGCTGTCGGTGTCCTTGAGCGGGATAAAACCATCACCGGCGAAAATGTCAGAAAAGGCGATGTGATTCTCGGCCTTGCCTCGAACGGCCTGCACAGCAACGGATATTCGCTGGTTCGTAATATCTGCTTCAAGCAGGCGGGTTTAAAAATGTCCGATGTGCCGGATAAACTCGGCGGCTCAATGCTCGGCGATGTCCTTCTGGAACCGACACGCATCTATGTCAGGCCCGTAATAAAACTGCTTTCCCAATACAAGGTCAAAAAAATCGTCCACGCAATGGCCCATATAACCGGCGGCGGCCTTGTCGGGAATATTCCCAGAGTGCTGCCGAAAGACTGTGACGCCGTTATTAAAAAATCTTCCTGGCCAAGACACCGGATATTTACATTCCTACAGGATACCGGCCCGGTCGAAGTAGAGGAAATGTTCAGAGTCTTTAATATGGGCATAGGATATGTTTTAATTGTAGCCGAGGATTTTGCAGATTCGATAATGAAGAAATTAAAAAGATACGGCGAAAAGGTCTATAGAATAGGCAGGATAACAACAGGAACCGGCAAAGTCGTACTCAAATAATCCAAACTCTAATGAAGGAGGAAGGCAACATTCTTAAAAAAAGCAAACTTTGCAAAGACTATCTATTCTTACTTGAATTTGTAAAATAAAACATGATATAATATCAATATCCGGTAGCTCGGTAGTCCCGTCGAGCATAAGAACAAGGAAGTCACAGGCAAAAAGGGCCCCATTTTGCATACAAAAGCAATAATGGGAACCCAACAAACAGGAGGTAAACCATGAGCGGAATCTTTGGAGTGGTCTCAGAGGGAAATTGCGCGGAAACACTTTTTTACGGTACGGATTATCATTCACATCTCGGCACCGAATATGGGGGTATTGCAGTCTTAGATAAGGAATTCAACCGTCAAATCCACAATCTCAACCAAAGCCAGTTCAAGTCAAAATTCTATGATGACTATAAATATATTAAAGGCAACAAGGGAATAGGCGTCATCAGCGATTATGACGAACAGCCGATTTACCTCAATTCCCGGCACGGGCCGTTCTGCATTGTCACCAGCGGATACGTGGAAAACGCCGAAGCGTTGGCCGAAGACATGCTTAATAAGGGAATCTCTTTTAGTGAGGTCAGCGGCAGAGCAGTCAATACACCGGAATTGATTGCAAAGTTGATCAATCAGGGAAACAATATTGTTGACGGCATAGAGAAAGTATTCGAGCTCATCGAAGGTTCCTGCTCACTGCTCCTGCTGAGCAAAGATGGCATTTATGCCGCAAGAGATAGGCTCGGATATACGCCGCTTATCGTCGGAAAAAGAGAAGATGCATGGGCGGTTACGGCCGAGACGAGCGCCTTTCCAAATAACGGATTCGAGATTATCAAGCATATTGCACCCGGAGAGATTGTACTGCTAAACGAAAAAGGCATGGCCCAGAGCAGAGCCGGCGACGACAGTCAAAATCAAATTTGTGCATTTCTATGGATATATACCGGTTTTCCGGCGTCAAATTACGAAGGTATCAACGTCGAGATTGTCAGGGAAAAGTGCGGAAGATTTTTGGCAAAAAACGATAAGGACATCGAAGTTGACCTGGTTTCAGGTGTCCCGGACTCAGGTCTGGCCCACGGATTAGGATATGCGATGGAATCCGGCAAACCGTTCAGGCGTCCCTTGGTTAAATATACGGCCGGCTACGGCAGAAGCTATACGCCTCCCTCTCAGGAAACAAGGGATTTAATCGCAAAAATGAAACTCATCCCCGTTAAAGAAGTCATCGAAGGCAACAGTATTGTCATCTGCGAGGATTCGATTGTCAGGGGAACCCAGTTAAAGAATTTCACCATTAAAAAACTTTGGGACTGCGGGGCCAGGAAAATTCATGTCAGGCCAGCATGTCCGCCTCTGATGTTCCCCTGCAGGTTCAATCTGTCCACACGCTCGGTTAAGGAGCTTGCAGCGAGAAAAGCAATTCGAAACCTGGAAAAAAAGGAAATCACGGATGTTTCGGAATATATCGACCATAAATCCGAAAAGTACAAAAAAATGGTAGCGGGCATAGCCAAAGATGTCGATGTCACTACATTAAGGTATCAGACTGTGGACGACATGGTAAAAGCCATCGGACTGCCCAAAGAAAAGCTATGCCTCTACTGCTGGACCGGCGAATGTCCGAAACAGGTTTGCCCCAAATCCAAAATCAAGATCGTAGACATCAAAAAAACGACCACAAAAAAACCGGCTCAAACAAAGGCAAAAATCTAAAACGAACCAGTTGTATAAAAACTCCTGACTTTAAGTTATATGCATAAAAACAAGTATGTTATGTTTTTTGGTGCGGCTTTGTTGTATACCGGTTTTTCGGTTTACTTATATCTGCCGTATCTTGGAAAATTCCAAAGGTTCCAGAATCTTCTGACAATCAATCTGATTTTCGCCGCATTGGGATGTTTTATTCTCAGCCGGCGCTGGATATGCGGCTTTATCGAGTCACTATTAGCCGGCGCCCTTTACGGTTTCGGGCCTTTTACACTATCTTTAGCTCGATATCACCCGACGGCAGGTTTATTGGCCGCATCGATACCCTGGTTATTCTTTCCGGCGGTATTCGGGCCTAAAAAACGTCCGTTATGGTCGAGCGTATTATTTACGGCGATTCCATTTCTGGCAATCGTATTGTTCTTCAAGGTCACCGTTCACTACCGTTTATTTGCAGTTCCTGCACAGGCAGGGCTTGAGCCGAATAAAATTTACAGTCTAATGGCTCCGCTGGTCGCAGCCAAACGGGAAACGGTTTTAATCGGTTTTTATCATGTCCCTATCGCCGCTTTGATTATGGGCTTCGCTCTGTTAATGAAAGCCAGGCGGTACGGTGTAATGGCCGTTTTAGCTCTGGGAATAATTCTAACGTTCTGTCAACCGGTTAATTCTTCCCTGGAAGTCAGTCCGATTATGTGGCTGACCGTCAGCGTACTTTGCTGTTCGATTATAATCGGCGTAGGTTTGCAGGGATTTGTATCGGCAGGTTTCGCCGACCGCAAATGGATACTGGCAACTATAGTAGTTATGGGCTGTCTTGCAATCGTGACATTACTGCTGGCGACGAAATATTTCCAGACATTCCTGGGACTCGGTTCCGGATATGCCAGGCTTTTCACCAGGGAAGCCAAAATATATATTCTCGGCGCAGTCGCCTTCGCAATAATCTTCTTTTTATCGCGTGCCAAATTGCGAATGCATTTGCTACGCGAAGCCATTCTATTTGCCGCAATCGCACTGGATGTGTTTCTCGGAGCGAGATTCATCATCGACGAGATTTTTTAACAAACACAAAAATCCAGACAACAATATTTTTAAAAGTGACCTTCAACTAACTCATCAATTTTAATAGGGAACGCCGTTTTGCTGACCCTCATGAGCCTGAACTTCGTCCACATCAACCTCATCTACAATGCCGTCAGCATTTATATCCCACTTCAGGGGCGAGGCTGATCCAGCCACATTTGGTCCATCCAGAACCTTCCCATAGATATCCCAGTTCTCGTTTCGATAATCCTGCCATACAACCATATAGCCGCCAACCGCAGTATTAAAGCTAATTGCCGGACAGGTCTGATTAGCTGAGTTGGATGTTATCTGAAAAGAGTCTTTTGTAGTCAGATTTAAACCATAGATATCCCAATTTCCATTTCTTTTGTCCTGCCAGACAACGATATTATTACAAATATCGGCATTTTGAGAATCGGAGTTTTCATCAGCAGCAAGAACTTCTCCGGAAAGAGGATGGAAGATATTATCACCGCTAATATCCCACGCTCCTGAAATATTATCCTCACAAACAACCCAGTTTCCTGAAACAGCGGGCATTTGTTGCTGTTCAAACCGGGAAAAAACCGAAAACCAATCAGGCTCATCCGGATTTGAGATATCAACGCCGCTGATATCCCAGTCACCTAAATAATTATCCTGATAGACAACAATATTTCCAAAAACATCCGGACGCTGCTGCTCCATAGAACTTGCATCAACTCCAAAGATATTCTGATTATCAGGTCTTGAAATATCAGCGCCAAATATATCATAATCCGAATAACCTTCTAATTTGACCTGAGCAACGACAATATTACCATAAATAGAAGGGTATCGTTCATCCGCAAATGACATGAAAATTGGAAAAGATGTATCTGTCCTTAAATTATATCCTATTATGTCATAATCTTCATACAAAAAAAACTTTTCTTCCCATACAACAATATCACCGTATACGGCAGGATTACGCGCTTCACTAAAAGAATCATCAATGGCTTGATGCTGGATATTGGAAAGGTTAGATATATCAGCGATCGAAATGTTCGATTCTCCACTACTATAATCTTCGCAAACAACAATATTGTTATGAATGGCCGGATTTTGCTGATTACCCGATGCTCGTATAATCGGGTACGGCCCCATGTCGCCCAGTGACATCGCCGGATGAAATACGACAGATATCAGAAAAATGAAATAAAACTTACTTGATACAGATTTCAACATGACTCACTCTCCTTTCAAATATGGTTTAATTGTTAATATGGCTTTCTATATTATTTTCTGAATGGAAATCAACTCCATTAAGGACACTTCTATTGAACTTTATTTCAAAAGGAACGATTCTCGCACTTTGTTACGTCATTGAATTACAAGCACACTTATTACACTTGTATCAATTAACACAAAATCCTGGGTAAGCCTGAAACATCTCCATGTTTTTAATTTTATCAACTTCCAGGATGTTTGTCACCTAAATAATGAGAAATTTGAGGTAAAAAAGACACTAAAAAGCCTCTTTTGGCAGGAAATGAGGGTTTTTTAATATACTTTTTCTCGTTCGATTTGACCGAGTATGAACCGGCCGTCATTACGCATAAAATCTATAATGGAATCGAACTGCCGGTCGATAAAACGAGATTCGTTGGAAACCACAGCAATACCAATAACCGCATATGTTTTATTATCCTGATGGTCAACCTCCGCGATGGATATATTAAAGCGGCTCTTGAGTCGGCCGATTACACTTTTAACGATACTTCTTTTGCCTTTGAGCGAAGTCACTCCCGGCAGAGAAAGATGTGCTGTCATAACACCAACAATCATGCTCTCTTCATTTTTTCTTAATTTTCTTTAAACAGAATTTATTATTCATCATATACTTTAACTATACGCCGTATTTCTTCATTCACTCTTTTCTGTAGTTCCTCAAAATCTACTGAGTGATTGTATTGACTTCTTACCCTTCTTCTTATTATTCCTTGTATTGAGGCAGTCACTTTAGAATCTCTCGAAGTGAGAGTCACTTGTGGTTCCTCTTTATATAGATCATTTATCAGCCGCCATATACTTATTCGTATCGCATCCACAGGACGACCATCTTTATCAGCAGCATTTAAGCAATTGTATAGACCTTCCCGATAGTTTTTGAGTAAATTTCTTGATGAGTAGAGATAGAAAACACCGACAAGCTTTTTTCTGAATTCCTGTTCTTCATTTGTATCCATAATTTTATCAAAGTATAGATCTGTATACTTCTCAGGCATACAAAGAACAAGTCCAACAAAGGCATAAGGTCGGATAAATGAATTAGCATCTTGGACGTGCTCAAGCAATTTTGCTTCGATAGCTTTATCTTTAGTTTTACCCGCCTTAATTGCTGCCGAGCGCCGTAAGGATTGGTTATAATTGGGATCGCTCATTATCTTGACAAACAACTTGGCAATATCTGGGGGATTTATTTCTGTAAGTGCAGCCATAGCGGCACTTCTAATACTATCTGCAATCTTAGGATTTTGTAAAGTTGCCGTTAAGTCGGGCACTTTGTTCGGGTCTCTGATTGTACTAACGGCACTCGAAGCGTTCATTATCTTTCTCTCTTCGGTATCCGGAGGAATATTTAAAAGACTATTTACTGATCCCAACTGAACAAGAGCTTCTTCGACGGGATTGCTGACCATCTCGTATCCGAGGTATTGGATACCCTGGAGTGATTCGAGCACAGGTATCGCTGATTTATCACCCGTCTCCCCAAGGGCTATAACAGCTTCTGTGCAAGCATAAAATTCCATCGCCATTCGATAACGTTCATGATCGTTTGTAGATTTTGAATTTTTTAGCTTTTTTTCAAGGGCCTGTAAATCTTTACTCTTTAAATATTCAATCAGTACTTTCGTGCTTTTGGGATTCTTGATAACATGTAAACCTCGAGCACCAAGCCATTGTACTTCTCCATTATTATCATTTAGAAATGAAATATAATCCGGCAGCAACTCCTCGGATGCAAATTTACTGTTTCTTTTTCCAAGAGCATTAATAATCTGGATAAGTTGTCCTTGTTTTCCTTCTTTCTTCGCATCACTTACAAACTGCTGCAGTTCCCTTGTTATTCCCGATAAATCCTCATTGGTCTCGCTACTTGTCGCCGGGTAAATAACAAACCCAAAGATAATATATGTCAATAATGCTGAACCAAAAGACCTTATCTTAAGATTCATTAGCTTTCTTCCTTAGCTATATTATCTAAAACAAAAAAGAATCTCGCCTAAGATTTCACATTCGATTCTTATCTCATGTCTGCATATGCTGGTCGCGGATTTTTTCAAGCAGCTTTTTCGTGGCCATAATTCCCTCGTTCTCGCTGAGCCCCGAGCCTTCGTACTCCACATTGACATAGCCGTTGTAATCGGCATCCAGCACAATTTTCATCATCCTGTAATAATCGGTTTTGGTTTCGTCCCCGTTTTCATCGAAATCGTAGCTCTTGGCACTGACACTTTTGGCATAGGGCATCAGCATTTCGACGGCTTCGTAGCGGTCAACATCCGGCGGAAAGTTCCCGAAGTCCGGCAACGTCCCGCAATTGGGCAGATTTACTTCCTTTATTACGGTAGCCAGCCACTTCGGATTCGACGACAAACCGCCGTGATTCTCGACAATCACGTTGAGTTTGTGCCCGGCCGCGTATTCGCATAAACGCCGGAGTCCGTCGGCGGCAAGCTTCTGCTGCTCATCGTAAGTGCCTTGCGAAGCGGCGTTGACCCTGATAGAGTGACATCCGAGGTGCTTTGCGGCCTCGACCCATTTATAATGATTTTCCACAGTTTGAGTGCGCTTTTTAGAATCCGGATCGCCGAGGTTGCCTTCGCGGTCGCACATAATCAGCAGACTCTTTACGCCGTTATCGGCGGCCCTCTTTTTCATATCCGCCAGATACATAGTATCTTTAGCTTTATCCATGAAGAACTGGTTAACGTACTCAACGGCATCGAAACCAAAGCTTTTGGCCTCCCTGGCAAAGTCGAGATTATCCAGTTTCGGCTCGGCCTGCCCGAAAAGCCTGCGATGCAAAGACCACTGGGCCAGCGAAATCTTAAACGGTATTTTTTTGCCCGGCAAAATCGCCTGGAAACCGGTGCAGCCGACCAGAGTAAGCCCCCCCGCCGTGCCGGCACCGAGCGCCAGAAATCTTCTTCGATTCATTTTCTCCATTATGATTTTTCCTTAAAAAATACCGAGTCAAATTTGTTTTCGCCATTTTGTGCGGAGATTTCAATATTGCTTATCTTGACCATTCTCACCTTAATACCCCAGGGTGCAGTATCCTTTTCAAGAACACTCTTAAGATTATTCATTAATATCTCACGAGAGGCACGAAGGTCTTGGGCGGCAACTCTGCCGCATTCGTGCCTTAAAATCGCCCGGACGACATTATCTATCGCTTTTTTATAATTATCCACCTCGAACAGGGCTTTTCCCGGATGGTCGATTTTATAACAAATCATCACGTCAAGTTTACACCTTATGCCGTCACTTGTAACAGCCGACTCCCGTTCATAGGGCACCGTTGTTTCCTTACACTGGATTAGAGGCATATCATTGTAAGGACGCTGATAAAATCCCCAAAGGCTCAACATACAACCGAGTCCCGGATTGCATAACTTTCGAAATTTCCCGAAAGTAGTAACGACAAGGACATTGCCCTGCGGCACGGCGTAGAATTTGAGCAATCCCAATGTCGCAATACCAAGTAATCTGCAGGATATGGGCCGCTGGGATTCAAATTTTTCCAAATCGGTTTTTTCGTTAGACTCATTCCAAACGCTTTTCGGCACTATTTCGAGTCCGGGCGGCACTCGGTTTGCTTTTGCTTTGGCAGCCTTTTTTTTCTCCGCTCGTTTGCGAGTAATTGAAAATGCCAGATAAGAAGTGCCGCCGATTAAAAAACCGGCGCCGCTGCATATATAAACGGGTAAAGGCTGAGTTATAAACGCTTGCCCGGCCTTGCTGAAAGAGTTCACCTTCTCAAAAGTTAACCGGTCGAAGGTTATTTTTTCCTCTTCGATTCGACCAAAAATCAGCAATCCCAAAATAAGTGTCAAAATTCCCAGTAAACAGGCAAACAAGAGTGTCTTCATTGTCATAATCCGTTATTCATATCCAAAAGTATGCTACAATTTCAATTCCGTCCATTGACTTCATATTACACGCCCAAATCATAAACACTCCGTGCTATCGAGTCAATCCAATTATCGCCGTAATCCCGACAAAGAGAACATGACCGAATTTTAATGGCTGAATATCTATAGCGTCGAATATATTTTCACGGTATTTATATAAGAAACGCTCCATTTATAACATCCCGACTGTTTGTATTGTGTTTATAAGGAATAATAACAACGGCAATATCGGCACGGGCGTATCAGAACAGAGCTATTACATTATTAATTCAATTAATTATATTATACTTGCAAATGCTTTATGGATTATTTAAAATTGAACCGATTAAATGATTCCAGCGTATGAAGCCTTAATATAAAAAAGAAATTATATCCGGAGGCGATTATGTTCACAGCAGAAGAAATCATGACCAAGGACGTAATAAGTGTCACTAAAGAAACGCCGATTCGAGAAGCGATGGAACTGATGCTTAAACACAGAATCTCTGGCCTTCCGGTCGTAGATAATGACATGAACTTAGTTGGAGTCATTTCGGAGAAGGACGTAGTCAGCCTGTTGTATGATATTGAGACTCTCGATTCTCAAAAGGTACGTAATTTCATGACCGAACGGGCGATTTATTTCGATATCGACGACAACCTTGTGGATATATGTGACTTTTTCTCCAAGAATCTATTCCGTCGGGTGCCTATTACTTCCGGAGGCAAACTGGTGGGAATTATCAGTGTCCCGGACATTATCGACTATACCCTGAGAATTAAAAAGGAAAAAGTATATACCGATAAATAGAGAAAATTATAAAAGCCGATCATAAGGACCGCTTTTTACTGAAATCGCAAGAGATTCAAACCGGAAACCTCATCGAATTTTCTTCGACCGTTCAATCCCTCGATTTCGATTATTGTCACTTCAAGAATCAGAAATGTTTTAACCCCTCCCCGGGGACAACCTACTATTGTTTTGTCATCTTTTCCGATTGCAGAATGAATATGTAATTTCGGCCCATCGTCATCACAATATATTGTTCCGACACCGAGCACTTCACCCGGACCGGAGAATTCCTTCTTGTTGCCGACGATTTGCGGCTTTTCCTGTTTCGGCCCGACAATTACATCGGCTTTCCTGAACCCGCCGGTGATTAAAACCGCGGCGGACCGGATATTTTTCTTTCGAGCAATTTCCTCAACGGATTCGTAAAGATCCTCCCCCTCGAACAATCTTGCTGCTATTATTCTGCCTGTTCTGCCTACTGCATATTCCATCCTGAGACTCCCGGAATTAAATTCTCTTATCGCGGCAATAAATTTATCATTGTCGGCTGGTTTCGGTCACAGATTAATTCACCATCCTTATACTTTAATTCCACTACCTGAATCGAGCTGCGGGCCTGCTCGTACGGGCTCGACGGGCCGCCTTTGCGCCGGCTCGGATGTGTAAAGTAGAATAGATAGGCCCTCTCGCCGCTGACGACTACGTCCGGATGACCGCCTTTGACCTGATCGTCGAGGCCCGTGCCGGGCTCTTCGAGAAGATTCATCTGCCGGCGCTTCCATTGGAGAAGATCCTCCGAAGAATACACACCAATGCCGGACCAGACATCCACAACCATCCAGTACCTGCCTTGCCATTCAAACACTTTCGGGCCTTCGCCGGGCCTCTCGCCCACGGCCTTACCCTTGTCGGTCCATTTATACAAATCAGGGCTGTCCGCATAATAGATGGATTTGCCGTCGCGTTCATTGTTATACCACAGGCGCCATGTCCCGTCCGGCAGTTGAAGAACACAGGCATCTATTACCCGCTCCGAAGCCAGTTTCAAAGTCGATTGATAATCCCACTTCAGCAGGTCTTTACTGGCCAGATGCACAATGTCCCTGGGATGTTTCCAATCGTTAAATATCCCGGGCACCAGCGTCAGATACATATGATATGTTCCCTCGTGCTCTATCACTTCCGGCGCCCAGTGAGTCTGGTTAGGCTCGCCGAGATCGATATTCGCAATTCCTCGATATTTCCAGCTCACCCCGCTGTCCGACGATTCGGCGATCCCGATATGCGTCCCGTGCACCCAGGCGACACCCTTTGCCTCGGCGAGTTTTGCCCGGCGATTGGTATAGAACATGAACCATTTTTTCTCGTGTCTATTCCAGCACAGGACAGGATCCGCTGCACCATCGTATATAGGGTCACGGAATAAAGGCATGGAAGCAACTTTATCCGCAGGTGGTTGTGCCTCACAATCAATAAGCACATATACAACACAGAATAGTAATACTGCGACCCAACTTTTTTTCATTTTATAATTCTTCCCCATCAAAAATTTAATAATAAGGGGTGCGTATCCCTGTAATCATACCGGTATTAAACAGTCAAATATATCCTATCCAATTACAACTTGACTTCATCTTGTAACTTTACAGAAAAATAGAATATCAATTTTGCGGCAAAAATTCAAAAATGAATAATTTATATAAGAAAAATTTTATCACGAATAATCAGTTCCGTATCAATCTATTAAACATTTACATAAACAGAGTTTGCATATACTCGATCTTCATACTTAACCGTATTATCTCAAGTAAAACTATGGAAATTCGAATAAGCATATCCATCCTGACCGAAAAATATTATTGACAATTTAAAACATACCTGATAACTTTGTTATGCAAAGATAATAGAGTTTACTGCTTTTGAATGTAGGGGGGAATATTGTTGGAGGAGGCACATAATGAAAAACATATCATTTTGTCCCATTCCGATGTTCTTTGCACATATTCGTACAATTTGCCGTTCGAACGTTGCGTCCGAATCTTTACATATACTACTGTCACCCCAATTGACGGTATTATCAGGAAAGTAAACGCTTCGTATCGGCCGTGTGAAATAATTACATGGATGTTAACGACTATAAAGCTCAATGGTGTGAGCTTTATACGGGCTGGGTGCATGAAGCTAACAGCTCTTTTTGCAGCCCCTGCCTTATAGCAGGCTCCTTAGGGCGGGGGCTGTTTTTATGGAAAGATAAAAGTGCACAATTCAAATCTTAATATCACCGATACCGGATACTTAACAGAATTCATATCACAGGTCTATCTATCAGATGAATAAATAAAAAAAAGAGCTGCAAAATTTATATTTGCAGCCCTCATGAAGAAATATATTGAATCACAGAACTCTTTATAAAGTTCTGCGTCTGCGCATCCAGCCGACAAGTCCCGCACCAATACCGCCTAACAAAATCGCACCCGGAGCTGGTATTGTAGCATCGTGGCTAAAAAAGTACTCACCCGCAGGTAAAACAAGTGGTTCATCAAGCGTGTATACGAGACGATAAATCGGATCTGTCACACCTTCTCCCCAGCCGGAATATTTTCTTGCAACGCCTGTATCACTCCATGTGAAGGTTCCCGCTACGTTGTCACTGCTAAAAACGTCACCAGTGAAAGTATCTGCCGAAGGCATTGGATATGTATCGTCCATGACACAATTCCAGATATTCATCCTGTATCCAATCGCCGGGTCATCAGGATCAAAATTGCCGTAATAACCTGTCCCATCAAAGTATCCCATAATAGTATCTACGGTGGTTTCTTCAGCCAGCTTAAAATAACCGGAGTAAATCCAGTCATCGTTGTTACTCATTGCATAGGACATATATAGACCGGCAACAGAAGTCTGACTGTCGTCATAATACCCACCGTGCGTGCCGTCTTCGATTCCGTTGTTGTTGTAAACAATACCGCCGTTATACTTCATGGTCAGGGCCAATCCGGCATTTTCTGTAAACCAGTCGTCCCGGGTCCAGTTCTGATATGCTTGTGGATATCCCCATGGATGCGGATTTCCATCATGGATAAAACGGAAAACACCTCCACTGGCATTGTCTCCATTATATGTTTGGCCGTTGGTGAATATACCTCCGGTGATTTGATAATATCGCCCGAAATGGTCTGTACTATAGTCAATATGACCATTCATAACTGCCTGAGACGTGCTGCTTACTGCCAGAAAGATACATGCTGCTAAGCCGATTACTATTAGTTTATGCATAACTCACTCCTCTCATATTCACTTGTCTATAAAAACAAGTTACTCATACTCTCTCATGAAGGTTTATTGAATTTTATGTTTTCCTCCTACAAATCAAAAAAATTATGCACAAGACAACATTCAGAAGAGAATATCGCTTTATAAGCATAAATAATTGAAATTTTCGGCCGTTAAAAGACATGTATAAAATGACCGTTCCTCCTTGATTAATAATTGGATTTTACTCTATAAAGCTGGAAATTTCAAGAAAAATATTCAAAGATAACAAAAAAACTTGAAATTTCTTATTCTTGTCTTCATAAGACCAATATTGGCATTGACATAAATACAATCCTAACGATCTTTCTAATATTTAAACCTGAACATAAAAAAAGGGCTGCAAATATAAATTTTGCAGCCCTCACGAAGAAATATATTGAAATCACAGAGCTTTTTATAAAGTTCTGCGTCTGCGCATCCAGCCGACAAGTCCCGCACCAATACCGCCTAAAAGAATCGCGCCCGGTGCAGGTATAACAGACATCGAGAGGTTGCTGAACTCAACTTCTCTCTGTGAAAAATGATATAAACCCAGGCTGCCGTCACTGAAAGTACCTGTGTAATCCAGTTCAATCGATCCATCTATAAACAATTGCACCCTGCCCGGCATATAAACGAGCTTAAAATCATAAGTATGTTCGTCGGTCCAGCCGGTTGAACCATAACTAAGTGCCCGTGATTGTTCGGCAATGGGGCCTGTGTGCTGCCATGCATAATCATTCCCGGGATTCTCACCTGCAACAGAGCCTGTAACGGTTGAGAGGGCAAGACCTGCATAAGCTGTCCCTGAGCCGGAGCCGAAATCGAAATCCTGAGTAACCTGTTTCCAGTCAATCAGGATATAATTTGCACCTGCATTTGAATAATCATTATTATTGTATCCGATAACAAAGCCGAAAAAATCATCATCGTGTGTCGTATCGACTCTGACCGAACCTTCCAGCATATAATTACGGTCGTTCGTACCGCTAAATAGCACGGCACGAGTCGTACCACCACTTGCAGTTGTCGTCAATGTTGGAGAATTGATCGCAAATCCCTGACCGGCAGTATCATCTGCAATAAGATTTTCAGTCCAGGTATTGAGATCAAGTGCCGCATTTACCGGCGCAGTTATTGCCAAAACAAACAAAAAGAGCGCGATTGTGTTTTTTACTGATCTTCTCATTCCAAACCCCCCAATAGAATTGTTTGATACTATTTACTATTAATCAACTTTGTAAGAAATCGTCCACAAGGCAATTCTTTACAAAGCTCTGCGTCTGCGCAACCAGCCGACAAGTCCGGCTCCGATACTGCCTAAGAGTATCGCGCCCGGAGCAGGTATTGCGATAATACTGCCTGAGGACAACATGTCATTTCCACCGGTTGGTAAGGCAGAGGGGACACCGACGCTGCTGAAAGCCGAAGGTGCCAATCCATTTGCACTAACATAATCCTGAATGACAAATTCCCATACCTCACCGGGTTGGAAAATACCATCTACAATCATACTTTCCATTAACAATGGCGTATTTAGCCCGACGGCATCAATCTCGAATGCCAGCCCGCCGTTAACCCAGCCGTCATCGTTTGCTATCGATGTTGACATATCTGCAACATACCAGACGCTCGTCCATGCAATGTTGGTTAGATTGACAATACCGACAACCGGATTCGGGATATTCGGATTGTCAGCATTTACTGCACATGGTGTTACTTGTATCTCGGGAATAAAGTCGTATGAGGCGATTAGCTCATTTTGTGGAAACGGTGCCGCTCCTGCCGGATTTACACCCAGCTCATGGACCATATTCGGTAGCCATAACGGATCCTGATTACCTACATCAAGCCATTGAACTTGTGTTGGGATTGCCAGTGCCGTATTGCCCAGGCACACAAGCAACGCAAGAAAAATTGAAGCGATAATTATTTTTTTCATCTCAAACCCTCTTCCTCTTCTTAAAAATTACTCTAATTTTTCCTCCTGCTTAAATTGCTTTTGATGATTTTCTCAATGTTGTATTGTGTCAAAGCACTTGCTTTTTAAGATGTTCGGCCGGTTTTTTTGTGAAAAAAAACATCCAGACCGCCCGTCCCTGGGTGTATAAATAACCATTATGATTTTACTCAAAACCACCTACATAGTCAAGATTATTTTGCCTATATTAACTTTTTTCGATAAAATGTTCATTTTTGGGGGATTATTCAGGTCAAAATTTAGTTTTTTTCTACTGAAAATGGTAGAATTTTCCGGGAAAATCTCATCCTCAGGGATGTAGTTAGCTTTTATGCTTTCATTTGTGCGACGAGTCGTCGGGTCTCGGGTGATTGATTAGCCTGGGCCTGTTTGAAGGCATCGGCCGAAGTTGAGTTTTGCTTTTTGAACAGCTCGTTGCCGGCAATAACTTCCTGCAGGGCCTTCGATTTTGTCCGGGCCTGTTTAAGGAACCGTACCGTCTGCGTGCCGTACACTCCGCCTATCAAAGCGAAGATACCGATACCCAATTCCATAGCTGAATCGGCAATCTGCCAGCCGTCCGGTCGAGTCGATGAGGATTCCAGTGCCGCCTCGGCGATTTTGAAATTCGCCTCGGCAAGAACATCCTCGGCCGTTTCCGCCGGCGGAAATTCCCTGGGAAGACCGAAATAGGAAACAAACGCCCTGCTCTGAATTTCCCCTAATCGGCTGAGAGCCTGCAGCTTCTCGGAACCGAATTCTTCCCGTGTCGTTTGTGCGGTTATCGCCGCGGTGCGATTGTGCAGCCAGGCGTTTTGTTTTTGAACCTCGTTCGGGGCAAAACGCAGAGACTCACAGCCGGTTACGAAAAGAACAATACATAATCCAATAAATATCTTTTTCATCTTTCTTCTCCATATATTAGTGACATTTAAAATGTTTCTCCGCCAATATTTTCTCTGTTCGTACTTTTCTCGATGGCTCGCAAGCGGTACTCATGCGAGATACTCCTGGACCAGAGCAGTTCTATTTTCTGCTCGAATTTTCTTTGCCCGTCCAGCAGCATATTGACGTCCCGCTGGAGCAGATCGAGCTGCCGTTGTAAATTAATCCAGCTTCCGACAATCAAAGAAGCCAAAAGCAGCAGCTGCACAATCACAGAAAGATTAATCTGCCGGTTCAGCCGCCATCGGTTCGAATTTTCTCCTACCATTGCTCTTGCCTCCTTTAATGTGGAATTTTATGCCGGTGCATAGAAGACATTTTTATTACCCACTCTGAACATCACGACAATCGTCCCGGCCGAAAGAGTCCCCTGCTGATTGTAAGGCTCGGCCAGATTCACCGCCTGCCTCTGCTGACCTATTTCGTACGGCTCAATGCCGGGACTGGTGACCACTACGGTGACAACATTATAAAAATTGTATGAGTAATTGCTTTTTATCTTTGCCGCCCATACAACCGCACCGGCACCCGGCGATATCACTATCGCCGTCTCGGATGTTCTTTGGGAAGGTGCCCTTGAAAGCTGTTCCATTGCCTGCTGTCTATTAGCCTGGTTTATCTTTTTACTCATGATTTTCTTTTCCGGACAATTCTTAAATATGTGCACTGTTTTTCGAAGTCCATCCGCACACGTGATATTTGTTTTTGACTGCGATTGTCCTCGCGGCAGCCCGGCATCTCCCGCCTTTTGGGGCCGGAGGTCACCTTGTCACCGACTTGGTAATCCATGACCAGAAAAGGAGTTTGAACGTCTATTGTTTCAATTATCCCGGACGATGCCGCAGCAACACGACGAACATATTCATATAACGCCTCGGAATCATCGACCGTATCGGCAGCGCCAAGCATAGGATCTGTGCTGTTTGCGAAGATGCTTTGGTCGGAAATTTTTCTATACTTGAATCGCTTCGGCAGAACAATCGCATGTTCAACCACCGGAGCGACCGAATTAATCGGACCGTCGGCAACTTCGGCTCGCAATCGCTGGTCGCTGATAACCGAGGCGGTGATTCTAAAACCCAGTCCGCCCTTGAGCAACGCATCCCATAGTTCCGTGCCGAGTCGCTCGCTGCTGAGCCACACACCGCATTCGTCGGTAAGAATATTGAACGCGTCGAGATACTGCCACCAGTTCTGACCGCAATCATAAGTAACCTGCAGATAATATCCCAGCGATTTGCCCTGACTGTCTGTTGTCAGTGTCGGCCGGAAGCGCCTTCGGCGACGAATATAATTATTACTCTGGAACATTTTAGAAAAATCGAAAGCTTCGCCCCGATTGTAAGGCGGGCCGCTGTAATCGCCGGCCTCGTTCAATACCCACTTGCGAAAAACATCCCTGACCTGGTAGAAATCCGGATTGGTAGCCGGGCAGAACTTGTTATAATCACCGCTTACAAGAGAGCTATCCCAGCCCAGCGTCAAATTAAAGGTCGCTTCGAAGATTTTAAAATCTCCCATGCCGATGTACTTGTGTGTGACGGGCCAGAAATATTTTCTACTGCTTGACCCGGCGATATTTGTTCTTGATGGGTTAAAGTTGTCACCCGTTTTCTGGCAATCCATCTCGATTGTCCTGCATGAATCGGCTTTATAGAACACAATAGCCTGACGCAGGCCGGCCGGATCCATCCGGGGGACAAACTTGAATTCGAGAGCACCCCTGTCACAGCAGCGATGCAGAGCTTCCAAAAGACTTAATCCGGTGACGTCGAGGTCACGAGCGATTTGGCCGTCGGTCAGCACTCGCAGTCGAGATATTTCCGGCGTATGCAAAGTCCCCGCCGGCAGATACTCACTCAAAAGATAATCTATCACATCGGCATAAGTCCATAACCTTCCTGTCAAGCCTTCCGGGCAGAAAACCGTATAGTTTTTACCGTCAATCTGTACCGCAGATTCACTTGCATTGGGCCTGCCATCGGGATTGAATATCGTATCGAAACCATCCAGCACAACAGTTGTTCCATCGGCATTTTCAATCCGCTGGCCGAACACCGTGATACGTCTCAGATTCGAACTGAAATCCTTCGCGATAATATCCGCGATATTTTCTTGTAGATTTGTCCCTATTGATTCTATCTGGCCTTCGAAGACCGGATAGCTGAAAACCGCCGCTCCCGGAGTTCCTCCGTTGTACACTGCATGGATGCTTACTGATTTTCCCATTGGAAATAGTGTCTCGATCTCTTCCAGTGACACCGAAGAAGCCTCGGCATTCGCGGCGGGATTATATCTTAACCTGGCACTGCCGAACTGCGGCCATCCGCCGCGGACAATCTCAATCGGTTCCAGTGACGGACATAACATACCATCGACGAATATCGAGACAGCGGCCGCGGGAAATGCCGGCGACGATAACTGCGATTGAATAATATCGATACAATTGGACATCTGAATATCCGAATTAAAGAACTGTCGTTTCCAAAATATTTATTATCCCGGGACTTTTGGTATCAAGTTGAATTCTTACCTGTGCCCGAGATTCGTCCTGAATACCTTCGACACTTTCCGCCCGAACGGCAAAAAGATATTGCCCGCAAGCTAATTGCGAACTTTCATAGCTGTAAAACTTATGCCCCTCATAGGCGATTGTAGCCAGAGGATTTTCATAATCGATCTGACCCGAAGCGTTATCGTAATATATCCTGAAATTCTCCGGCGGCGATTTCTGTTCGAGCGGACAATAGAACCATACGAGTCTGAGGCGGTTGCCGTCGATTTGCATTGCTGTTACGGCAAAAATCCTGTTCGGCTGAGGCTCTTTCATAGAGCCGTCTGATTTTATCGAGACTTTCACCGCTGCCGACAGAGTACGTTCCTGTAAACCACAATTGTTGAACCGGCGAACAACATAAAAATATACCGAGCCGGCCTCATGTGGGACAAAGCCTGGCGGATTTATTTGTTCGGTATCCGGCTCGCAGACGGCAAGGATATTATCAAAATCGATTTGTTCCATCGAGCAGCCGCGATAAAGTGCCGTACAGCCGTTCACACGCATCCAGAACCAGCCCGAAGTTAAAATTGTCCCCAACTTAAACGCGTTTGCCGTCATGCCGTTAAACAATGCATCTCGAAGCCATCTTCTTTCAAGCTCCGCAGTTCCGTGGGACAATGTCAACTTTCCCGTCAAGCTCGATTGTGCACTAATTGTCCCGGCAAGCAGCACAATCGTGGGAGCACAAATCGATGCCGGAGTCAAACCACCGGCGAACATACGGAAAGGCTCGCGGTATAATCCATATATCTCATTTGAACTCAACCGGCGGTTCCATATCGCGACATTGTCGATTCTGCCGTCGAAATAATTTGAGCCGTCAAGTCCGCCTATTGTCAAAAATGATCCCTGGTCTGTGTATGTCACGGCCGCCGTTATTGTCTGGTTAAATACTCCATCAACATACATATCCCATTGTCTTGTGGAATTGTTCACTACGAATGTGAAAAAATGCCACGACGTATCGACGGCCAACGTGGAATCAATATAATAACCGTTTACACCGTTTGCGGAAGTCAGGACCGACCATAGATCGCCGGACGCATTAACTGCAATCGCCCAGGAGCGTTTGTTCGCGGCGTAATCGTACATGGATACGACATAACCGCTCGAAGTATAGTTAGTGACATCGGATTTCGCCCAGAAGCCAATCGTCATAAAAGGGCCGCAATACAGAACAGGATTGTATGCGATTTTATGCCGACCGCTGCTGCCGTCGTAATCGATACAGCCGCCGAATAATCCCGAAGACCAGGTAGCCGTCCCGGTAAGCTGACCGTAATTACCATTATTCGAGAAGTCGGATATTTTCCCGCCAGCCCCTTCGAGCATCGGCCAATACCCCACGAGTCCGCGGGCAAGCGGATGGCTTTTACTCGGTAATATTCCTCTTGTCGGTTTCAAATTCGGCATACTTACTAAACCCTATCCCCTATACGCTAACTTGATTGATAATTCCAGCTCTGCACGTACGCCCGGACATCGTGACTATCGGTCGAGCCGGTTTGTTTGACTCCGATTCTAAAATGTGCCAGGTCCCTGACGATGAAACTCAACTGCTGCGGGTCGGTGCCGCTGTCACCCTGGATAGTCCAGAGCGGCGTATCATCGTAATTACTGCCGTCAAGTGAGCCGTAAAGGCTGATTTCAACTTCGTCGGTCGGAGAAGCGTCATAGTCAATTTCAACAATCAGATGCGCCCCTTCATATCCGTTCGACTCGAGATCGACATCGGACGAAAAAGACTCCGTCGTGCCGGATAATGTGATAAAACCATCCCCGGAACCGATTATCTGAACTGACGAAGCCCAGTTTTTGCTTATCGTTACCATTATTAAATCCTCAATTGTTTTGTATCAGTTTAATCCAGATTGACTACCAAATCTCCCGCGGCGAATTTCGCAATCACACCGCTGCCGACAACTTTCGCCGGGCTCAATGTGCCGTAAGCCAGCATATTTCCACCCGTAGCGGCATCGAAAAGAGCGAAGTGGGTAATAGTACCCCAGTTTCCCGTTGCCATTGGAAAGGTAATGTCACCGGAGTTGTCCAGAGAACCGCCGGCGGAGGCATTCCAGTTAGAGGCTGAAGTCTGCGCCCTTTGATAGGCGCTGCCGCTCGGTTCGGCTAAGCCTGTTCCGTCTTCGGCCGGTTCGGCTGTCAATAAACCCAGGTAAATTACCGGTGGAGTCAAATCACCCTTGCCGAAAATGTAATCCAGTAATTTGTTTTCCCAGTAATTAGAAAAACTTCCCATTGCCCTGTCCCCTAATTATTAGGATTTTATCCCGGCGTTTTTGTTATGCTCATTTGGTTTTCTGAAGGTGTCTGCGTCAGTAAAACCGTTTGGCCGTCGTCATCGTAATATTTAATTTCGCCGGTCGATTTGTTCTGAACCGCCTTGTTGGCGAGCAGCTTTTCGGCGGTGATTTTACCTGAGCCGGTCCAGAAGATTTCATCACTCGATATCAGGGTGTCACCGTCGGCCGGATTGGCACCGGACTGCAAAAATATCTGGATCGAATATCTTCCCGGCGAAATATTGCCGTCGAAGTCGCCTACGTATCTGCTGCCGGACTTGTCGGTCATAGATATATCGTAATCATCCGCGTCGCGCCCATCGGTGCCCCACACTTCGAAAACTTCCCCAGCTGCGTACCAGACATCCCCCGAGACATCACGAACAACGGCGTAAATCGTATTGCCGGATGCGTAATCAGCTTGAATTTCATTAGCCATTTATAAACTCCAATATTTTTATAACTTTAGGCACTTTTAACTTTAGTCACTTTACACTCTTATTATGTTTCTTCCGTCCATGAGCCGTTCTTTGTGATAGTGACCCAATCGCCGTTCGAATCAGCCACCAGGCACAGGCTTTCTCCGATGTCATCGGCCGATTTGTATTTTCCCGCCGTCTGGCCGCTGTCGTCCCGGATTGTCGCCGAACCGGGATCGATTCGCATCTCCTGTGCCGCCTGCACGGCAAAATAAAAGACAGTTCCCGCCGGTGCGGATGCCGGTAGAGTCAAAGTCACCGTGGCACTCGCACCCAGGTTGGTGTGAATGCTGCCGGACTCGGCCTCCGTAAGCGTGTCATCGGTGGTGTGTGCCTCGATGGTCTTTTTTATACCGCCGGCACCATGCGGCATTACAAAATTATGACCGGCCCGGCAATCGTTTATCGAATCGATGTCACCGCCGGATGTCGAGACAATCGCCAGACGGATGTGCGGCACAGTCATCATATCGGGGAAATAGCTGTACTCGTCTGTGACAAGACTACCGGCCGAATCCAGATAGATATGAATATTTTCCTTATCGTCAGCCAGAGTATTGCCGGACGAGCCTTCGTACTCGATGAGCTGGTTGCCGGCCCAGAATTTCCCCGCTTTAACGCCGATATCCAGAGAGCCCTCGTCATAGACCCTCAAATCATTCGCCCGGCGGCTCGCCAGAAGCAGTCGATACAGCAGCTTTCGAAAGTGCAGATAATACGGTGCCGTCCCGGTCGGGATATATTCGACGCCCGTCTCGCTGTCGGATTGCAGATTCAAAAGCTCGTTATCTGTCGGATATGTTTCAGCCATAAGAAACTCCTGTTATGTAATTTTCAATACTAATTCATTTGCCTGTTTATCGAACGAATCAACTTCAAGCCCACCTGCCGGTTCTGCAGCAGGTGTCACCGTGACGGATTCGGTTTCGCTGACGCTGCTGTCATTTCCCTTTGCGTCGGTGACAACCACGGCGAATTTATAAACGCCGGCCTGCAGCGGTGGGCTTACCCATTCGATTGCATCGGCGTCGAGTCCGAACCGGCCGTTGCCGAAACTTCCCCTGCCAAATCCGAGAGCCGCGGCGGAATCGTAGCCGAAGTCGCTCGATCCGAACCGACTCATTCCGAATCCGGCCTTGTCCTGCCAGGCGGGCCAGAGCTCAATGGGAGGATCGGTGAGTGGATTTTCGTAATCTATCTGGCCGGTCCCGTTATCGAAGTAGATTCGTAAAGTTGCCCCCGGCGGTAAATCCTGGCTGCGAAGCATCGATATTTTCACGCGACCGCTGCCGGCCGGAGAATTGTCAAGCTCATCGCTGAAATCCACATCCGCAAACTGAGCTTCGACGGCGAAAACTTCGATACGCACCGGATAATCCAGGCAGCTCGGCAAAGGAACAACCATTTGTCTCTGTTCGGTATCGAGTGTCGTACCGACGAATTTGCCGTTGACATAAACCTGATAGAAAACATCACTCAAAACCGACCGCCACCTGACCAGTGCCGTTCGCGGAGCTTCCAACTCCCGGCCGTCACCCCATATCCCACAGGGCAAGGCAAACGCTCGAACTGAATTTATCCCGTTGCTAACCAGTGACATTTGTATCCCTATCAGACTAATTGCGTGTACGTGATTTCATAATCGACGACAATGCCGGCACCATCTACTCGTTCATTTTTCACGGCGAAGGAATCCATGCGCAGATTTTCGAATTGCCTGCCGTCGCTGGTGACAAGAGTGTGAGTATCGCCGTCCATATAACTCGATATAGCGGCGATTCTATCGTCCAGATGGGTTCTGCTTTTGGCCCGCAAAGTTCCCGTTTGTTTTATTTTCCTGCCGCGGCGGCCCATATCGACGGTCAACATACCGTCCAAACCCGGCACGGCTCTTTCTATCGAGTCCCGGGTAAAACTGCCGGCCTCGATTTTCAAATCCTGCCGGTCGAAAACTTCCTGAGTCTCTATTGTCGTGGTCATATGAAATATCCCGATTTACAGTTATCAATCCCGGACTAATTTAGCCGATGAGCCGATTTGAGTGACATCGACCACGCCGTCCGAACCGAGGTCGATACTCAGCCGAGCACGTTCTCTCGCCTTATTAAAAAGCTTCTGGTAATACAGGGACTTCTTCCAGAAATTCTCATCCTGAGCTTTACCGGCAAGCATTGCATACACACACGCCAGCACGGCAAAAACAGACGCAGGCCTCAATACGCTGGTATCGAGAACATCCTGGATGCCGTAATCGGAAGCGGGATTGCCCGGACGGATACCGAAATATTCGGTCAGCTGGAATCCGACCTCATTCGCCTGCGGGGCAAAAGTGCCGATGCGGAAAGAAATGTCACCAGCCGCAGGCGGAGACACGGCATCTGCCTGCGAATCCGCCCGCAGGACCGAAACACTAAGCTGTGTCCCCGAGTCCACCGAAACAATCTCGAAAGCCCCGTCCAATACTTTATTCTCTGAGGCCAGATAGATAACTCCTCCGGCACAAACACCGGCAGAGACAAAATCCGCTGCAGCCGCGGTGAAAGTTGTCCCGCTGAGGGTCCCCCCTGTGCCCTCAGCGATGACCTGCCACGGCAGATGAAGCTGCCCGAAAAGCATCGGCTCATATTTCAAAATGTCCACATCGTTCGAAAAACTTGCCATAATTAAACGTCCTTTTCATAAATTCGATAGGAATAACCCCCGGTTAAAACCGGGGGCTAATTACCATTTGTTTAACTTGTGCTCAGATCGCGAATCATTCCGTGAGCCGCTTCGTTTTTAAGTTCGAGGGTGTATTCACCGATCAACTCGCCGCACTCGTAATCGCCGCTGCTGGCCAGAGGTTTGAAATGGAAACTCCGTCCGGCCAGAGGCAGAACATTGACACGAGACGAATCCAGCAGCAGCACGGCATCTTCGGGCATCCACCGGGTCGTGATAATCCGGCAGACGCCGAAGTCACTCTCATAAATGCTCACCAGGTTAGTGAATGTAGTATCGTTCGCTCCGAAACTTCTGCTGTCGGCACAAAACGCGTTAATCTTTCGCTTTTGATAACCGCCGACGACAATCAGGTCAACGTTGCCGCTGCTGCTATCCCAGATTTGCCGAAGCACGTAATTAATCTTTTCCTCGTCGAGGTCGGTGCCGGAAGGAAAGCCGCTGTCACCGGTGTTAAAGACGTTAGTCGAAAAATGCTGAACGATTCCCTTCATTGACCTTCTGACCGAGCCGCTGCCTTCCGGAGTGCCTGACGGCTGACCGCCGTTGATGACGGTATTTTCAAGGTCCCGAATCAATTCCCGCATCCGTTCCATTTTTTGATAATCCAGCTCATCCGCCAGGCCAAGCTGGCTGGCCGCGATATCGGTCCCGCTGACCTCGACCGTCGCGGTGAATATCTGCGTGTAATTGCCGCAGCGGCTGCGACTGGAGAATCTCGCGGTAGGTTTGTCCGCCCCTTCGAGAGCCGCGTTGCCGAGAATGTTTATCACCTGGTTGTCGGCAAGGTCCTCGGCGGTTGTGCCCGCGTAGCCGCGAACGACCGTCAGGGTATTGGTGCTAACTGCGGTGACAAGCATAAGTTCGCCGCTGCCTTCGATTTGAATCTGGTCGCCGATGCGGAACCGAGAGCCGTTATCGACTACAAAGTCGGTATCGGCGCTCGGATCGGTAAAGGTGCTGTCGTTGACTGCGTCCTTGTTCGGCAAAAGCTCATCCTCGAGCCATTCATGATGAGTGCTTCTTGCCTGCCGCATCGGATCGCCCAGAGCATCAAGTAAAGGAGTCTCGTAAGGTGAAATTAGTCCGATTACGTCTGAAACATCCTCCGCCAGTTCCGGCAGAGTTGTTCCCGCTATATATGTCGCTTTTCCTGTAAATGCCATTTGTTTTCTCCTCGTTAATCTCCCTGATTAATCAGGGATTAATCTTTTTTTACCTTTATACTTTCAAATATAGTTTCTTCTCAGTTTCAAATATTCCTGTAAATCCGTTCGAGAGCCGGTGGCGGCCGCTTTTTTCGCGGCTTTTTCCAAAACCGTATGGACACCGGCATCTCTTTCTTTCGCACCGGCGGTTTTTGTCACCGTGACATTTTTGCCGGTGTGCTCGAACAGATACTGCTTTTGTTTTTTCAATTGTTCTATCACGACGTCCGCGTCCGAATCTTCTTTATCCTGCATTCTGGCCTTGACAAGCAGCACGGCCGACTCGACATCGACGGCACCGGCGGATATCACCTTTCGCATAAGGTCCTGCTCGGCGCGGATGTCACTCAATTGCCCGGATAATTTCTCCGACTGCCGCTGTGCCTGTGCCAGCTGCTCGGTTAGCTCCTCGATTTTTTTCTCGGCACTCTGTGCCCTTTTTCGATAACGAATAGATTCGGCCACCGGAACCATTTTTACCTCGTCACTGTCCTGTGACTGTTCTATATCTTCTGATGTAACTTGCTGCGTCTGCATTAGACTTTCACCTCCCGGAAAATATTTTACGATTCATATCCCAACTCTCTGAGCAGCTGCTCAGTCGGTACGCCTAATTCCTTTTTCATCATTGCCTCTTCCAGCTTTTCCGTCATGTTCTCCGGCAGCGGGCTGGGGAAAATAATCTCCACCTCCCTGTCGGCGGCATCTGTTTTATAAATACCGGCTGTATCGAGCATCGAAAGAACCATCCGGCAGATTTTCCTGAGCCCCTCGCTGTATGTAAATTTCTTCCGCTCGTTCTTGGAAAGCATCCCCATCAAAGTCAGCCTCAAAGCCACCGCACTGGTAAGATTGCCGAGCCTGTCCTTTAAGACCCCCGCAACCAGCGGCGTCACCGAGCTGACTTTGTCCATCGCTTCTCTGATTTCTGCGATATGCAGTGCCTCGCTCGGGGTTGCCTCGTCTCCGCCGAACTCTTCGATGGAAGCTTCCGGATTATCGGTGTACCACATCCTGCCGGGTGAGACGGGCTTATTCTCAAAACCTTCGATTCCCTTACCCAGATACATCTTGAACGATTGAAACGTTATCCTGTTGGCCCTGTCGCTCAGTCGGGTGTTGAGCTCATCCTGCAGTGGTATCAGCGGCTCGACGTCACTGTGCCCCTCGTAATAATACGGCTGAGCGATGTTCTGGATGTGCACCACCGGCAGAAATCCCCACGGCATTTTGCCTTCTGCGACAAGCTCCTTATCCTCGTATCTCTGCCAGGAGCCGGCGGAGATTATCTCCGTTACCGCGACAACCTGCCGATTATCGCCGGATCCTCGCGAGCCGGATAATATCCGCGAAAGAAATGAACTTTTGCCGGCAAGGGAATTTTTCTTCTGATAGAAATGCTGCACGTAATACCTGATTTTCTTATAATCGTTTTCATCCAGGATCGGCAGTGCTCTTGGTGCTTCAATCAGTTCGAGGCCGATTGTTTGTACCAGTCGTTGTGCGTCTTCGACGGACCCCGCACTTAAAGAGTCCGATTTGGGGTTAAAGGAGGAGGTAGAAGTGATACGCCCTATGATCTCATCGCCAGGCCTGACGAGACAATCGACAAAACCGTAAACACTTCCGAGCACCGCCATATCCTGGAGAAATCCGATAGCACCGTTTGCCGAAAACAGTGCCTTTAATATCGCTTCAATTTCTGCACTTTTTTTCTCGTCCGGTGATTTGGAAACAATACTGACAGGTTTGCCGAACAGAAAATCCACGGCGGCGTTTACCCGCCAGGCGATGTCGTTCTCGATAACAACCTCTTTCCTCTGTACGTCCCCGAGTGACCTTATGCCGGCGGACGCCCGGCCTTTATGGACATATCCGGTTATTCTCGCCGGAAGACCGAATTCCTGTGCCTGAACATAGTATCGTCCCGATTCGCTCAATCTGCCGTCGGCTAATTCAGTGGTCGGATTTGCGTAATAATTCCATAGCTGCTCGAAGTGACTCTGGATATCGACCCATCGTGTATCGATGAGCCAGTCTAAATAATCTGCTTCGAGATTTGTGTCCTGGAATATTTCAGTTTCAAATGCCATCGGCTTATTCTCCGGTCTCAATTTTTTTCACTTCAACATCAGCGGGCAAAAACATGCGCCCTCATATATGCTGCTACCTGCGTAAATGAAGCGAAAATATTGAAGCGCTTTGAAAAGGCCGTTTTCTAAGTCCTTGCGGGAACAGGAATAAAAAATTTTATTTTTTTCCGATTTTTGTTTTTACCCCCCTGCGTAAATGCATCAAAAATATTGAAGCGCTTTGGCCAAACTGATTATTCCGTGACTTTGAGAAATGGACATGAAATTAAATTTCCTTGACCACTCACTAGTGATTTTTGTAAAAATATTAATGTCTTAAGGAAGCGATTGACTTTTAATTATTTAATGGTATATGCCAGTTTATACGTTTGTCTAAACTGAGAGCGTCTATACGGAAGATTATTGTCAATACCTCATATGGAAACCATTAAAATAAAAGATAAGAAGATATATAGGCTTCTTGTACAGAAAGAAATCGAAAGGAGTAATATGAGACCTACGCACGTGGTTATTATCTTAATAAGTTGTCTCGTTGCGGCATTGGCTCTTGCGGAACTTCCTAGTGAATGGGGCGAAGGGAAGAAGCAAGAAGACGGCTCGATTGTCTATAAGCGTGTTTTTCAAATACCCGCAACCCATTGGGAGCCAAGCGATATTACAAACTACTACGCAAAACTCGAGCATACAGAGCTACATATTGCAGAAGGGAAATCAGGCAAGTACCTTCATATAATGTACTCGCTTCCCATCAAGCACCAGACAAACCAAGGCTCTTCCAGCAATGAACGGACAATGGTTATCAATCGAGACGACAACAAGATTGCTACAGAAATGAAATTCCATTTGGGTGAATACTTATACGTTGATTTCGATGTTAATGGCAAGCTTGACCTATTACATGATAACAAGAATGAAAAATCGTTTATCATTTTGGAAGACAGTCTATTGCGGGTAAAACGTAAGAGAACTATAGATCAAGATATTCAGACTTCTTTCCAGGATAATTACGTTTACAAATTCCGCAATGGTACATGGGTTCTACAGGAGAATCACTAATAAAGGCAGAAAGGCTACGCGTTTCATCGCAAGCTGATTGCCCCTGGCGAGACTATTATTTATCTTTGATAGACGATTTGCATTTCCAGCCGTTGATTTGTTCAGGAACGATTAATAACGATTGCATAAAGGAGATTACGATATGAAAAATTCAAAGACAACAGTAAGAATTCTTTTATTTGCCGGATTACTTGTGGCCCTTGTTCTGTTTGCCGGCATGTTTGACTCATCCATCTACGGCAATCAGGTATCGAGAACCTTCTGGCTTGGGCAGTACGAGAACGGCCCTGTAAAAGTTGTTTTCATCAAAGCGCCTCCAGAGAGCGAAAGGATTGTCAATGCCCGTCTTATTTTGGTGGAAACAAGTGGTTTGGTTTTGAGATTACCCAAAGAAAGTAACAAATTCTTCCCGTATGCCAATATAATCTCTGTCGACCCGAGGTGAATCAAGGATTTGGAACTATCTATTGCATGTCTTCTTTTTGCAAGAGCTGGATAATATCCGCTTTTGATGGCATCGCTTCTATCGATCCGTATTTTGTGCAGGCAAGTGCCCCCGCCGCCGATGCGAATTTAACTGCTCCTCTTACGTCATCTTCCACTGCATAGTATGCGGCCAACGCTCCTGTAAAGGCATCCCCCCTTCCCGTGTTATCGACGGACTCGATTTCAAACGCAGGTATCTGGTCGGCTCCATCTCTATCGACTACCATGCACCCACGTTTACCCATAGTGATGACAGCCGATTTGACACCTCGTGCGACCATATCCGAGCCGATAAGCTTCGCCGTTCGTATTCCTGATGTCGAGTGATCCGTTATATCCGCGGCCTCGCCGAGATTGGAAATAATCATATCGACCATGAAAAATTCATCAGGAAGTCCGCCGCTTTCTTTTACTTTTTGCTCGATAGGCTTCTCAGGATTTAGAATTGCTTTTGTTCCGTGTACCTTAGCACATCTTATGGCAGCTACTATTGCTTCCTGCGGCAGGCTTCCATGAATTAAACACACATCAGCCTCGGAAATGATATCCTCCGCCGCTTCGATATCTCTTGTTCCCAATGCAACATTCGCACCGAAATATTGGCATTCTGCATTTTCACCGGTCGAACTTACAAATGTTACAATTATACCAGTATTCTTTGCTTCGGCCTTATGAATATATTCCACGTTTACATCGTAGTCGGATAAACTCTCCTTCGCCATTGTTCCGAAAGTATCTCCGCCGATTTTGCTTATTAAATGGACGTTACATCCGCATAAAGCCGCTTCGACAGCCTGATTAGGACCCGAACCGGTGGTTATATATGACAGGTTATTACCAATAACAATCTGCCCTGATATGGGGATATGGCTGCAACGTATTGCCATATCTACGAAAACAGGACCAATAACGACGACACCCGGCTTCCTTCCCGAGACCATTTTTTTATCCTCCATGTATTTTGATTTTTACAGATTAATCAAAACTGGATATTTTCAATAACTAAATATAGCTTTCAATCAAATTTATTCAATATTTCTTTTTAACTTTCACAACCAAACATAAAAATTCTTATCGAAAAACGCGTTTTTCATTTTATTACTCTACTAACATTGTTCACAAAACACACAATTATAAAATATTTTTAATATATTTCAAAATAATTATTGACAATTTTTACCTATAGATTAATTATAGATTTGTGTTAGTTATGTATTTTATTAACTTTATTATTTACAATGAAGAAAATAAACAACATACAATCTGCGGATACACATTACTCTAAAAATCCTCAAGCTGAACACAAAGACCTTCTGCGGCACAGGAAGGACCTTCTTGACGGACAGGATAAAGTCTTTATGACAATGTACTTAGATAACGGCAACAGCTTCCGGCAGATATCTCGCCTTCTCGGCGTATCGGAGACAACAATCGGCCGCAGGATCGAAAAATTAACAAAGCAGCTCACCGGAGAATCTT
>Ga0272441_10001624_pt1 | contig 47583 bp, 42 predicted proteins | sample SSMProp6N_FD_193582 | JGI IMG/M metagenome (GOLD analysis project Ga0272441, IMG submission 193582) | Marine sediment archaeal communities from Little Sippewissett salt marsh, Falmouth, MA, United States - SSM-Prop-6N | ecosystem: Environmental > Aquatic > Marine > Wetlands > Sediment ... | reverse complement strand
GCTTCGTATCTGGGGGTGGCGAACTACTCCGCGCTTGCGTTGACGTTCCGAAACTGGGGCGTTGCCACGATGCTCCTCAATTCGGGAAGTATCCAGGGGTACGACGCCACCGGCGGGCAGACGGGCGCGCTGTCGTTCGGGAACACGGGGATCCTGTTCGGGGTCGGCCTGCGACCGAGCGATCTTCCCTTCTTGCCGGATATCGGCTTCGACTTCTCGGTCGGGGCGCGCATCAAGTACGTCACCATCTCGATCGGCGACTCGAATGGAAGCGGCTTCGCATTCGATCTGGGATTCCGGAGCGGACTGCCGGATATGACGTTCGGAGGGCTCCGCATCTCCGAGATCGCGTTCGGCGTTACGGCCGTAAACCTTTTCGGCGCGGTGACCTACGAGGCGGAGAGCGAGGACTTCGGGATGGATCTGAAGGTCGGCGCCTCCGCGAAGCTGCTTGACGCACTGCTTGTGGCGTTCGATCTCCATCTGGGCGGGGCGGCCCATGTCGGGCTTGCCTACTCGCCGATGCCGACGTTTGCGCTGCGGCTCGGTCTGATCTCGGCCGGCGAGCTGAGCTTCACCGCCGGTGTCGGCGTGAACGTCGATGGCTTCCTGATCGACTATGCGTTCGTCAGCAGCGCGATCGGCGGTACGCACCGCGTCTCGCTGACACTCGACTTCTCGGCGCTCGATCTCGGGGCGCTGTCGCGGTCCTTGCGGAGGATCCTTCCGTAGAGACGGCACGTATCCAAGAGCGGCAAACGGTGGGGGGCACGCAGCCCCCCGCTTTCTTCTTCGAGCCCGAATGCGCTATCGATCGCACTCCCATGCGCGCGCGAGCTGCGTGAGGCGATTCGCTTCGATTGCGTCGCGGATCTCCGCCATCAGCCGAACGAGGAACCGCAGGTTGTGGATCGTCGCCAACCGGTAGAAGGAGAACTCCCCGGCGCGGCAGAGATGTCGCAAGTACGCACGGGTGTGGTGTCGGCAGGTGAAGCAGTCGCAGTTTGCGTCGATCGGGCGATCGTCCTCGCGGAAGCGGGCGTTTCGCAGGTTGATCCGGTGCCGCGGCGCGCCCTTTAGGAAGACAGTTCCGTTTCGTGCCAGCCGGGTCGGGGCGGCACAGTCGAACGTGTCGATCCCGCGTCGCACGGCGGTGAACAGATCCTCGATCTCCCCGATCCCGAGCAGATGCCGGGATCGATCCTCCGCCAGATGCGGAAGGGTCCACTCGAGGACGTTCAGCATGTCCTCCTTCGACCGCCCGAGGGATCCGCCGACCGCGAAGCCGTCGAACCCGAGCGCGCCGATCACCGATGCGCTCTCCTCGCGAAGGTCCTTGTAGGCCCCGCCCTGGACGATGCCGAACAGCATCTGGTCGGGGTTCGGGAAGGACGGGTCGCCATCGAGAACGTGAAAGGCCGCGAGACCTCGTCTCGCCCAGCGGTGCGTTCGATGCATCGCACGACGGGTATAGGCGTAGTCGTGCAGCGGCGATGTGCACTCATCGAGCGGGAGGATGATGTCGGCGCCGAGCTTGCGCTGCAGGGTGATCACCGATTCGGGAGTGAACGTGTGCTCGGAGCCGTCGATTACCGAGCGAAAGCGCGCGCCCTCTTCGGTGAGATGAACGAGACGTGTTCCCCCCGTCTTCCTCCGGCTGGCCCTCCGCGAGCCGCCGGCGTTGTCGGCTCCCGGGAAGATCGACGCGACCTTGCCGACGCCGTGCTCCTTCGAGGCCCCGAGGCTGAACACTTGGAAGCCGCCGGAGTCGGTCATCGTCGGGCCGGACCAGCCGCCGAATTGCTGCAGGCCGCCGAGCCGAGCGACGGTGTCGGCCCCGGGGCGAAGGTGCAGATGGTAGGTGTTCGAGATGACGATCTGCAGCCCGAGGTCCGCGAGTGCCTGCGCCTCGACCGCCTTGATCGACGCTCTGGTGGCGACGCCGACGAACGCCGGGGTCTTCACGTCCCCGTGTGCGGTGTGAAGGAGCCCGCTTCGTGCGGCCGTCGCGGCGTCGCGGTGCTGGATATCGAACGGAGATCGATCGCGCAACGAGCCCTCCCTAGAGAACGTGGATGTCGTGCGGGATCGTACTCGATCGGGGAAAGGGGGTGCCAGTGTCCAAGCTGAGCCAGCTGTCACAAGAACCGCGGCAACAGCGCTCACCACGAAGCCCATGAAGGCCGCGATGTCAACGAACGGAGCTGTCATTCCCGCGCTGCGTCGGTCGCGAATCCGGCGCTCCGACGTGAGAGCGCATTCAGGCATCCCCTCACGCCTTTCTTGTCTTCCATGGCTCGTATCTGCCCTCTGCCGCTGCGTTGGCGACATGTCACGTGGCGTCTCGTGGGAAGATCCCGTTCTCCCGCAAAGGCGCAGAGGACGCAGGGGCAACCTCTCACCATGAAGGATATGAAGGACAGGAGGAACTGCGCACCTGGAGGGCTCTCCTCCGCCGTGATGGCTTCGTGTTCTTCGTGGTGCGGCTGTTGAGCTTGATCTCCCGCAGAGGAAGCTCTCACCAAGAAGAGCATGAAGTAGTGACGGGACGGAACGCAACCCACTGCACGGCGCCGTTCTTCCTGCCCTTCAGGTGGATACTTCTCGTGTCTCTTGCGATGCTGAGTATCCGAAAGGCGCTTCCTGTCCTTCTTGGTCAAATGGTGTCGAAGTCTCTGGGGACTTGGCGGCTTTGCGAGATACCGGATCTCGACTTGGCTTGCGAACCGGGCGCCGCCACACACCGGCGCGTTCGTGCTGGAAAGCAGCACGTGGGCCAAGCAGCCGGCGCGGGCGCGTCAGTCGAGCGCGCGGTAGAGGGCGTCGTACTCGCAAGCGGGGTGCCAGAAGAGCATCCCGTCCGCGCCGCAGGCGACGGCGGCCTCGACTTGCTCGGAGATGTAGGTCTCGAGCGACATGCTCGGGGGAATGAATCGATCGAAGGCCTGGAGGTACGGGCGGAAGCACGCGTCGACGCGCGCGTTCCCCGAGGTGAGCCCGTCGCGGATGGTGCGATACGGGTCGTCGCGATAGGCCTGCTCGACGTAGTGGGATGGATAGAGCATCGGCGAGATGAAGTCGACGTGCTGGGACACTGCCTCAAGCGATTGACCGATCGGATCGATCCGCTTCTCGTTCCAGCCCCACATCACGCGGCCGAACAGGTCGGCCGAGATCGCGATCCGCCCGGAAAGGAGCGCCTCGGCTTCGGACAGGAAGCGGGTCACAGCGGCATAGCGGTCGGCGTAGATCGGCTCGAGTGCGCCACCATCGGCGTACCGGACGTAGTCAAACTGGATCTCGTCGAATCCGAGTCCTGCGACCTCTTCGGCGATGGCAAGGTTGTAGGCAATCGCTGTCTCGTCATGAGCGGGGACCCATGATTCATCATGCCCGAGGTGTTTCGCGAGGAGCGGATCGTAGAACAGCACCTGGCGGGCGATCAGATAGAAGCCCCGGGAGCGAAGCTCGCGAAGCAGCGCCGCGGGTTGAAGTCGATCGATACTCGACCCAATCGTTCGCGCCAACGGTACGGCACTGTCGTACGTGATCTCGCCGTGCATGTTCTTCACGTTGATCACCACCGCATCGATCAATCCCCGCTCCCGGGCCGCGAGGAGTTCGCGCCAGACGGACGCTTTGCCGACGGCATGGGACGTGAGGTATACGCCCGTCCGTCCGTGTCCGGAGGCGGAGAAGGCCGAGATGCCGATTTCGGCCCCCTGGTCAGACGAGTGAAGGACGAACGCGACGACGAAGAGACAGGCAATCAGCGTGCAGACAGCCTTTGCGCGGTTCATGGGGGCAGTGTACGGGACCGGCTGCAGCGCGCTGATGCAGAGGGCGTCGCGTGATTGGGACGTTGCGCACGTCGGATGCGGACGAAATCGGGAGACAACGCGACGCGGATACGGCGCGGCGAATTCATCGCATTGCCACACGAGCCCCACGTGGCTTCCAAGGGGACAGCGTACGATGAAAGACGCGTAGGGATCGGGCCTGCACGGATTGCCGGTGTTTGCGGGCACCGATATAATGGCCTCGCACCGACGGGTGTGCGCGCCGGGTGGCGCGAAGCCAACGGGTGGTTTGGAATCACAAAGGAGTTCATCCTCATGAAGCGAGTGGGTTTCATTCTTCTGACACTGATGGTCCTGTCGATCCTGTCGCTGGGATCCTCCGCTGCGCGCGGACCGATCGTCATCCTCGGAAACAGCGACTTCACCGAGGAGAACGGCGTGGTCTCGGGAACGGGAACGGCGGCCGATCCGTACGTCATCATCGGCCACGAGATCCATGCCGAGCCGGATCAGCGCTACGGCGTGCGGATCGAGAACGTCACCGCATCGTTCGTTCTGCGCGGACTATTCGTGAGCAACGTGACCCATACCGACGGCGCGGCGATTCGGGTCGGCTTCAGCTCCGGCGGCGTGATCGAAGGGTGCACGATCGCGAACTCGGCCAACGGAATCGAGCTGATCTCGTCGACCGATGTTGCCATTCGGGAGAGCATGATCTATGTCTCCGGGCGCGGGCTTCGCGTGGTCGGGGAGGCGCCGGAGGAGTACCGCCACGAGATTGATCCGACCGTCCTGCTGAACGACGTCCAGGTGCTCTACTACTACGATCTGGATGGGGATACGATCCAAGGGAAGACGACCCGGCACATGACGGTCGCGAACAGCAAGAATGTGACGATCACCGGGAACGACGTCACCGACGGCGACGGGCTCTATCTGGCATACGTCACTGACTCGACCGTCACCGCAAACTCGGCCGGCCGTGCGATGAACATCATGACGGAGCATGCGATCGAGCTCTTCCGATCCGACCGAAACGAGCTGACGTTCAACTTCGTTCGCAATTCGCGGCTTGCGGGCATCCAACTCACGCTCTCCTCCGAGAACGACATCTCGGGCAACTACTTCGCAGTCAACGATACCGGAGTTCGCCTTGTCGCTTCGGACAGGAACACGATTGGCGAGAACAGTTTTCTCGGCTGCTACACAGCGATGTGGCTGAGCGGAGGCTCCTCGGGCAATCGGATTGCAGAGAACGTCGTGATCGGTCAGACGGAGAAGGATGGAGATCGGCGGAACGGGCTGAACATCGAGTTGGCGTTCGGCAACGAGATCGTCGGAAACGCGATCACGGATTGCGAGATCGGCATCGACATCTCGTCTCAAGCATCGAGCAACAAGTTCGCGAGCAACTCGATTGTCTCCTGTTCGTACGGGATTTCCCTGTCGGGGTCGAGCAACACGTTCGACGGGAACCTGTTCGCCGGGAACACGAGGGGGTTGATCTTCCCGGAGACGTACGGGAACTCGACGACGCGAGGAAACGAGGTGCTTCGCAACGTCTTCTCGGCGAACGGGACGCACGTCTACACGAACCTCGATTCCGAAGGGAACACGTTCGCCCGGAACCTGTTCCTCGATGACACCTCCGCGCGTGTCGCGGACAACGGGACCGGGAATCGCTGGATGCTCGATGGCATCGGCAACTACTGGGAAGATGCCGTGTTGACGGACGACGACGGCGACGGGATCGGCGACTCGCCGATGATGGTCTACCCCGCGGGGGCTCAGGACCAAGCGCCGTTCATCGATGTCGCATCGGCGGATGCGAGAATCGGCATCCTCGGGGCGCTCGAGCGCGCCGCAACACAGATCACGACCACGGATGGCGTGGTGATCGCGATGGAAACGCTGATTGCCGATGGGGTAAGCGAGCGGGCGATCGGCTTCCAAGGATTCCCGGAGCAGCTGTTGGACGGGCATCCCGGGGTTCTCTTCATCTTCGACCACGAGAACGACAGCGCCTTTCACATGAACAACGTGGGCTTCGATCTCGACATTGCGTTCTTCGATGTCAGCGGTTCCCTGGTCGGCAGCGCACTGATGACGGCGGAGTCCGAGGATCTGTACTCGACCAGCGTCCTGTACCAATATGCGCTGGAACTCCCGGCCGGGATGCTCGGCGAGCTCGGAATCGGCGCCGACTCGACGCTGACGGTTCCATAGGCTTCTTCGTGCCTGCACTCGACGCAATCCTCTTCGATCTCGACGGAACTCTCGTTCGCTATCATGGGATTCCGTATGAGTCCAGCTGGGGCGCGGTCGTTGCGGCGGCGGGCGTGGAAGAAGCAGCGGAGCGGAATCTCCGCGAGTACCTGCCGCGACCGGATGCTTACGCCGAGTGGGTGGCGAAGGACGCCGAGCTCCTGATCGGGATCCCCTTCTCGCGGGTCGCGGACCGCGTGCTGCCGGCGCCGTACGCCAAGGGCGTTCGAGCGGCTGTCAACGCGCTCCGCGGAAGCTATCGCTTGGGCATCCTCTCCTCGGGTGTCGGATTCGTGGCGGACTGGGTGTGTGCCGACCTGGGGCTGGAGTTTGCCGTTGCGAACGAACTCGGGGTGAGGGACGGGGCTTTCAGCGGAGGGAGCCGCACCAACGTCGATCTCTGGCGAAAAGGGGAGACCCTTCGGAGGGTCGCGGCGGAGCGCGACCTGCCGCTCGATCGGGTCTGCTTCGTCGGAGACCACTTCAACGACCTCGGTGCGATGGAGATCGTCGGGTTGGCGGTTGCCGCCAACCCGAAGGACGAGCGGCTCCGCGAGGCGGCCGATCACACGATCGACGACTTCGCGGAGCTCCCCGATCTCATCGAGGCATTCGTCGCGAGCTAGCGCCGGCCCGCTTGGGTCTTCGTCGAGGACAACCGTGAGGACTGACGTTATCGAGGGTCCTCTTCGAGGACAACCGTGAGGACTGACGTTATCGAGGGTCCTCGTAGTAGAAGACCTGGTAGACGAGGCGATCGAGCACCTCTTCTTTGAACGTCGCCCCGAGGCCTCGTCCGACGAACGCGGGGAGGCTCTGGCGAAGCATCTCGGAGTAATCGACCGCGAGGACCGCGTTTTGTCCAAGGGTGGTTACCGCCTCTTGGAGAAGCTTCGCGCCGATCCGGCGGAGATCCTGATGCTTCGGGTCGATGACGACGGCGGGAAGGAAGAAGATCCTCCCCGCGCCGTAGCGCTCGGGGTAGCGCCGCGCGAAATACGCAGCATTCACCCACGGGACCTTCGTCAGAACGTTTGTCAGAAGCGTCACCCCGACCAGCTCGTCCCCGGCATAGACGAGGAACTTCTGGAAGTCCTCGTCCTGCAGGACGGCCTCGAACTGCCCGACACTGAAGCCTCCATGATGAATCGGCGTCCGCTCGTTCAGGCGTTCGAATGCCTGACGATAGATCGACCAGAGGCGAAGGCGTGCCTCCGTCTCCTCGATCGTGTCCGCCTCGACGATCCGTATCTCCCTATCCAAAGCCATCGCCCCCGTGAACTAGGTTCCGAAGATCCGATCACCGGCATCCCCGAGGCCCGGCAGGATGTATCCCTTTTCGTTCAGCTCGCGATCAAGGGCCGCGGTGTAGATCGGGACGTCCGGATGGGCGTCCGAGTAGGCCTTGACGCCCTCGGGCGCCGCGACGAGGCAGAGGAACTGGATTCTCGTGCCGCCCTCTCGTTTGATGATGTCGGTCGCCGCGATCGCGCTTCCTCCGGTGGCAAGCATCGGATCGACAAGAATGACGTGCGCTTCCGGAAGTTCGGGCGGCAGCTTGCAGTAATACTCGACCGGCTCGAGGGTCGCCGGGTCGCGGTAGAGACCGATGTGTCCCACCTTCGCTGTTGGGACGAGGTCGAGCACGCCGCTGAGCATGCCCGTTCCCGCCCGCAGGATGGGGATCAGGACAATCGGTTCGGCGAGAACTTGGCCGTTCATCGTTTCGAGCGGTGTGCGTGTCTCGCGTTCGCAAAGCGGATACGAGCGCGTGATCTCATACGCCATCAGTGCTGTCAGTTCATCGAGCATTCGGCGAAAGGTTGCGTTGTCGGTTTCGACGTCTCGCATCCGCGTCAGCTTGCACTGGATCAGCGGATGCTTCAGTACTTGAAGATTCGTCATGCTCCTCCATCTCGGTTGAATCTCGTGCGGCGTCCGACCGCCTCACGTCCTTTCCGTCGACTCGATCTCCGGCTACTGCCCCGCCACCTGCAGCTCGTCGATCAGGATGTAGGGTGCTCGTCCCACGGCGAGCATCGAGTCGATGTAGTGTCCCTTTTGCTCGCGGCTGACCGCGCGGACGCTCAGTAGATCTCTGTAGATGTCCCCTGAGACCATCGTCTTGTCGAGCCGCCCGACGACCCTCCCGTCTCGAATGTGAAACCCGACCGCCTGCACCGAGAACTGCCCCTGCGGGTAGTTGCCCGAGTGGAATCCCATGCCGCTCGTCAGCAGCAAGCCTTCGTCGAGGTCGGCGATCATCTCCCGGTAGGAGATCTCGCCCGGCCGCGTCTCGAGATTGATCGGCCACGGATTCGGACTGAGTTCGGTTCCCTCTCCGAAAAGCGCCTTCTTGCGAGCATTCCCGGTGGACGGGACGCTCAGCGCAGCCCCGTTTCGCTGGTCGACTAGGAATCCCTTGAGCACTCCGGCCTCGACGACCGCACGCTTCTGGCAGGGAACGCCTTCGTCATCGAACGCTCGGGAATCGATGTCGCCGTCGAGCAGCGCGTTGTCGACCAGGGTCAGCTTCTCCGAGAGGATCTGTTCGCCGACCCGGTTGCAGAGCGGCGATGTGCCGCGCTGGACAGCGTCTGCGCTGAGGCCGGCGCAGAGTGGAAGATGCAGCAGGAACGCTGCCTCCGGGGCGAGGATGACCGGAAGCCGGCCGGTCGACGGGGTCGATGTCTTCTCCGTCCAGCCGTACCACTCAAGGAACTCCTCAACCAGGGCCTCGTTGAGTTCGAACGGAGCAATCGACGCCATCGACTTCACCACGCGGATCCCGGCGCCCTTGATTGGAGCGCTGATGCCAAAGCGGATGGCCGTCGAACGGGATTCGGCGTCCGCGCCATGGGTCGTCTGGACGATGCGATGGAACGTCTCGCGCCTCGCTTGAATTGCGAGCGCGATGTCGGGGCGCTTGCTCCGGATGCGTTCCTTGGCGGCCTCGCAGAGCGCGACGAGATCCTCGCTTGTCAGGGAAGCGGCCTCTCCGTCGTAGGTTCGCACCTCCGGGTAGTCGGCAGCCGGTGCGAACGAGAACGTCGCTGGGTCGCCGTGGGCTGCCGCAGTTCGGGCATCCTCCAGCAGACCGTCCTGATCCGGAGTGATGCCGTAGGTCGTGCCGAGCTTGCCGTCCGAGACAACCCGCAGCGCCACGGATGAATGCTGGTCCTGGGTGATCGTCTGCATGCTGTAGTTGGCGTAGCGGACATCGATCCGGTCGGTGCGGTTCCAGTACAGCTCCGCCTGGTCCACGGTTTGCTTTGCACGGTCGATGATCGGGTTCATCCGACACCTCCTACGGTCACGCGATCGATCTTGATATGAGGAGCGCCGCTTCCCGATTTGCGGTTGAGCTGCATCGGGCCGCCGCCGCCCTTGCCGCATCCGCCGCGCTCGCCGAACTTGCGGTCATTCCCGATCATCGAGATGGCCTCGAGTGTACTGAACAGCTCGCCGCTCATGTTGATGTCTCGCACCATCGGACCGAGCTTGCCGTTTCGGATGCGATAGCCCCACTGCGCACCGAACGTGAACTGGTCGCCGGACGTCTGGCCGCCCTTGGCGCCGACGAGGTAGTAGCCGTCGTCGATCGAGGCGACCATATCGTCGAACGTACTCTCACCCGGTTCGATCGAGATGTTCGACATGCGGACGATCGGCGTGAACTGGATATCGACGGCTCGCATATTGCCGGATAGCGGCTCGTCAAACTCGGCCGCCGTCTCCCGCGAGTGAAGCCGCCCGGTGAGAACGCCCTCGGTAATCAGGTGTGTGCGAACGCCGCGAACGCCTTCGTCGTCGATCTCGTAGCTCCCCGGATGTCCGGGGACGGTCGAGTCATCGGTGACGGTGAGGATCGGCTTGGCGAGCGTGGTACCCAGCTGGAGCCGTTCGCGGAACGCGGGGTTGTTCTGCAGGCCGTCCGCCTCGGACAGGTGGCCGAAGGCCTCATGGATGAATAGGCTCGACTCGCTCTGATCGAGAATCACCGGGAAGAGGCCCGCCTTGGCCGGTTCCGCGTCGAGTAGCTCCTGGGCTTTGACGATCTGTCTCTTCAGATCGTCCTCGCGGCCGCGGAGACCGGCGAAGTCCTCGTTGCCTCCGAACGCGAACCGGATGCGCTGTACGACGTTCCCGCGCTTGGTGACGACAAACCCGGCGATCCCGACATTGAGGAGGTCGTACTCGACGACCGACCCTTCGCTGTTGATGAATTGCCGGCGGGAGTAGAACTCGTCGTAGGCGGTCATCGTGGAGACGACATCGGCCTCGCCGAGGATCAGCTCGTTGTAGTGCGCCGCCAATGCGAGCTTCTCTTCCAGGGGAAGGCTTCGAGGATCCTCGGTCGGCGAGACGAGGAATGAATCGGTGACGACCGGCGCCGGGGCAATCCGAAGCGGCGTATCACGGCTGGCCCCGACCAGTCGGGCGGAGGCGACCGCCGTCTTGGCGATCGAACCCGCGGATGCAGGGTCGGAGAAGGAAGCGATCGAACGGCCTCCTCCGGCATAGGCGCGGAGGTTCCCTCCGGCGGTCGAGGAAGCCGTGATCTGCTCCAGCTTCTTCCCCCGGTAGACGATCTGGATCTTGCGGTTTTCTTCGTGGCGGATGTCTGCGTAGTCGGCGGACAGATCCGTGACGAGTTCGGCGAGCTTGTGCTTCATGGCGCCACCGTCGCTTTCTCGGATAGGTTGGGTAGATTCTAGAAGCTTCCGCGGTGTGCAGCAATCGGACATTCGAGACGACGGCGCGGTGCGGCCGAGTGGCGGCACCGCCGGAGACGAGCTACCCTGAACACGGAATGAGTACGACGATCGGGAACGGAACGCATCGGGGGGCGTTCGCCAGTCTGTTCATCGCGGTTGCGGTGGCGATGCTCGGCATCGGGATCATCGCGCCGATCCTCCCGCTCTACGCGGACACGTTCGGGGCGAGCCGCCTCGCTGTCGGCCTCGTCTTTTCGGCTTTCTCCGCATCTCGATTCTTGCTCGGCCCGTTCGTCGGACGATTCTCCGATCGGATCGGACGGAAGCGGATCATGCTCGCCGGGCTGGGCCTGTTTACCCTGATGTCCATTCTGTACATCGTTGCGCAGAACATCTGGGAGCTCGCAGGGTTCCGGCTGCTGCAGGGGGCTGCTTCGGTGATGGTGACGCCGATTGCTCAGGCCTACGTCGGGGATATCACGCCGAAGGGGCGGGAGGGAAGAACGATCAACTTGCTCTACGCCGCGATGTTCTTCGGGGTTGCGCTCGGGCCGCTTCTCGGCGGGCAGCTTACGGCGATCTGGTCCTATGAGGCCGCATTCGCCGCGATGGGGGGCCTGAGCCTGGTGGCCTTCCTGCTCGTCCTCCGGTTCGTGCCTGCGGATCACAGTCGGCACGCGCGCGCCGGTGCAGAGCGGGCGTCACGGCTCGTGCCGCTGCTGCGCGTGCTCGGAGACCGTTCGGTCGGCGGGATCGTCGCCTATTTCGCGACGCGCGGGTTCTGGCGTCAAGGATTCAGTGCGTTCTATCCCCTGTTTGCAGTTTCGATCCTCGGCTGGACGGAGGGGCAGGTTGGGACGATCCTTTCGGCCTATTTCTTCGCAGGCGGCGCCCTGCAGATCCCGTTCGGATACCTCGCCGATCGATTTCGGCGCTACCCGCAGATCGTCATCGGGAGCTTCGGTGCGCCTTTGCTGTTGGCGTTTCTGCCGTTCGTGCACGCAACCTGGGCGATCGTTCTTGTGATGCTCGCGATGGGCGGGCTGTCGGCGCTGTCGCGGGCGTCTGTGCTGGCGATTCGAACACGGCTCGGCCGGACGCACGGAATGGGTACGCTCGCCGGGCTACACGGCTCGTCGTTTGCGTCGGGCCAGTTTCTCGGCCCGATGACCTGTGGGGCAATGGCCGACGCATTCGGGCTCGGCGTCGTCTTCCCATTCGGATGCGTGATGGGGCTCCTCGGATCGGCGCTTGCGGCCGTCCTGCTGCGCGGGGAGCGTGCACGAGCCGAGTGAAGTCGCTGCTCGACTAGAGCAGGGATTCGATCATCGCCGGCGTGAGGAACATCGGGTGGCCGGCGTAGCGGATGATCCCCTGGCGATCAAGCACAAACGTGTGCGGGATGCCAACCGGTCCGCCGCTCAACACGCCGTAGCGCTGAGCGATCGGCGTATACTTCGCGCCCGGCTCCCAGATGCTTACGAAGCGCGTGAAGCCGTTTTGGTCAAGGTAGTCGACGGCGTCGTGCTCGAAGTCGTCGGTGCTCACGAGCACGGCGATGAGGCCGTCGGAGCTGTAGGCCTCCAGCAACTCATCGATGTGAGGGAGGCTCGACTTGCACGGGCCGCACCAGGCGCCCCAGAAGTCGATCAGAACGACCTGCCCGACGGCCTCGTAGAGGGTGAATGTTCCGCCGTCGGTCATGTCGCCGGTGAAGTCCGGGGCACGCATTCCAACCTCGGTGCCGACGGGGGGACCGTCATCGCTCACGGTGATCGTGGCAGAGTCGACGGCGATCTTCCCTTGGTCGTCGGTGACGGTGAGGCGAGCGACATGCGTTCCACCGACATCGTAGGTGTGGTGGATGATGATCCCGAACACGATGCCGGTGAGCGGGTCGGAGCTGTCTCCGAAGTCGAGACGGTAGCTGATCGGACGCCCCTCGGTGTGATCGCAGTGGGACAGGTCGAATTCCGCGACGAAGGGTGCCGGTCCGGAGATCGTAGCCGCACCGAGAATCGCGATCGGCCCGGTGCGAAAGCAACCGGTCAACGCGGCGAGAAGCCCGGCAAGCAGCATCGCCAGTGGGAGCAGTGCGACGAAGCGGACGCGATTGCGATTCATGAGAACAGGATGCCGCTTCGCGGATCGTTGCTCGAGGGCGGCTGGACGTTCGCGACCTCGCATACGTCGGCACACTGGGGGTGTCGGATGTCGCGACGAAACAGCAGACGCTGCTCCCTGGCAGAGGGCTCGGATGTCGCGTGCCGTAGCATGCCGGGATATGCGAAACACGCATTGACAACGGTGTTTCTCGTCGCTATGATGGCCCGGGTTTCTCATGAACAGCCTGAAGGCTCGATACCAACCATTGCTGATCTATATTGCCGAGCCCCGATAGGGGCGATCCGGGCACCATTGCGAACAGTCACGAGCGATTTCATGGAATCGGAATGCGTTGAGCAAGGAGTATGAGCGATGAAGCGGTATGAGAAGCTAGCGAAGAGTCCGGCGGAGCGCGAGCGAGCAATCCTGGAGTTCTGGGCGGAGCACGAAACCTTCGCCAAGAGCCTCGAGATCCGCGAGGGCGATCCGCGATTCGTCTTCTTCGAAGGGCCGCCGACGGTCAACGGTTGGCCGCACCTCGGTCACATGATGCCCCGCGTGTACAAGGATCTGTTCCCGCGGTACAAGACGATGCAGGGGTTCTACGTTGGGCGAAAGGGCGGCTGGGACACGCATGGTCTGCCGGTCGAATTGGAGGTTGAGAAGGAGATCGGCGTCGACAGCAAGCCGCAGATCGAGGCCTACGGCGTTGAGAAGTTCGTCGAGAAGTGCAAGGAGTCGGCGCAGAAGTACAAGGGCGAATGGGAGCGAATGATCGATCGGATGGGGTTCTGGATCGATCTGGAGAACGCCTACGTCACCTACCGCGACTCGTACATCGAGACGGTCTGGTGGGAACTGAGGCAGATGTTCGATCGGGACCTACTCTACCAGGGGCACAAGACGCTTCCCTACTGCCCGCGCTGCGGCACCGGGCTGTCGAGTCATGAGGTCGCGCAGGGCTACCGAACCGTCGAAGACCCGTCGGTGATGATTCGCATGCCGATCGTCTCCGACGATGAGGCTGCCTACGCAGTCGAGGTCGAGGGGAAGACCTCGTTGCTCACCTGGACGACGACTCCGTGGACCTTGCCGGCAAACGTGGCCCTTGCGGTCGCCGAGGGGGCAACCTATGTCGAGGTCGAGCAGAACGGCGAGCGGCTGATCGTCGTCGAGACGCTCGTCGAGCGGGCGCTTCGCGGGGAGCATCGGGTCATTCGCGAGATCCCGGGCGCCGATCTCGTCGGGCTCGTCTACGAGCCGCCGTATCGACTGACGGAGGATCCGAAGGCGCACCGCGTCTACGCGGCCGGCTTCGTCAACCTCGAGGACGGGACGGGGATGGTTCATATCGCGAGCGCGTTCGGTGAGGACGACTACCAGCTCGGCCAACAGGTCGGGCTTCCATTCGTGCAGCCGGTCGATCTCGAGGGCCGGTTCACCGACCTCTTCCCGTTGCACGCCGGAACGTTCGTCAAGGACGCCGACCCCGCGATCGTCGAAGATCTCAAGGAGCGCGGCATTCTCTATCGCGTCGACGGCTACGAGCATGAGTATCCGTTCTGTTGGCGTTGCGACACGCCGCTCCTCTACTACGCGATGGACTCGTGGTACGTGCGGGCGTCGGCGGTGAAGGACGAGATGATCGCGAACAACGATGCAATCCACTGGGTTCCCGCGCACGTCGGCGAGCGACGGCTCGGGGACTTCCTCGCCAACATCCGCGACTGGGCCCTCTCCCGTGATCGCTACTGGGGAACGCCGCTGAACCTGTGGGTCTGCACCGAGTGCGGCGAGGTCACCTGCGTCGGGAGCCGCGAGGAGCTCGTGGAACGAGCGATCGACCCCGATCTTGCACGGGAGGTCGAGTTCCATCGACCGTACATCGATCGCGTCGAGCTCTCATGCAACCGATGTGGTTCCGTTGCACGCCGCGTGCCCTACGTGATCGATACGTGGTTCGATTCGGGGAGCATGCACACCGCTCAGTGGCACTACCCGTTCGAGAACGAGGAGACGTTCGAGAAGAACTTCCCGGCCGACTTCATCTCGGAGGCGATCGACCAGACGCGCGGGTGGTTCTACACGCTTCTCGCGACGAGCACGATCATCCACGGGAAGCCGCCGTTCCTGAACTGCGTCGTGACCGGCCACGGACTCGATGAGAACGGGCTCAAGATGTCGAAGAGCAAAGGGAATGTGCTCGATCCGTGGGAGATGATTGACAAGTACGGAGCCGACTCGATTCGCTGGTCGTTCTTCTCGCAGAGTTCGCCGTGGAAATCGAAGCGTCTCGGCGAAGCGGCGGTGCGGGAGCCTCTCTATCGTTTCCTCGACACGATTCGCAACTGCTACGATTTCTTTGCGCTCTACGCATCGATCGACAGGTATGATCCGGCGGAACACGCTGTCGATGACGCCGAACTCTCAACGCTCGATCGCTGGCTGCTGTCGCGTACCGCTTCGACCTCGAAGACGGTGACCGAGTCGCTGGACGGCTACGACGTCCTCGGGGCGACGGCCGCGCTCGAGACGCTTGTTGACGACCTGTCGAACTGGTACGTGCGTTCGTCGCGGCGGCGCTTCTGGCGCGGCGGATTGGAGGCCGACAAGATCGCGGCCTACCGGACGTTGCGCGGCACGCTCGTGGAGCTGGCCAAACTCCTCGCTCCGTTCGTGCCGTTCCTCGCCGAAGCCGTCTACCGGGCACTTCGAACGGACGACGAGCCGGAGAGCGTCCATCTGTGTCGGTTCCCTGCCGTTGACGAGGAGCGAATCCTCTCCGGCCTGGAGGCGGAGATGCGGACCGCACGGTCGGTTGCCGCGCTGGGGCACCAGGCGCGGAACCAGGCGCAGACGCGCGTGCGGCAGCCGCTTGCCCGGGTTCTAATCGCGCTCAGCAAGGCCGACGATCTCTCCGAGCCGGTGCGCGATCTGCTGAAGACGGAGCTGAACGTCGAGTCGGTCGAAGTCGTTGAGTCGTTCGAGTCGGTCCAAGGAGAGGTTCCGGTACCGAATTTCCGGAGCCTCGGGCCGCGGCTCGGCTCCCAGGGCCAGGTGGCGGCGGACTGGATCCGGCACCAAAAGGCGGGCCTTCTACGGGAGCGCCTCGCGGATGGTGCAACACGTGTTGAGATCGATGGGGAGACGTTCGAGATCCTGCCCGAGGACGTCTCCTACGATGTGGCACTTCCGGCAACGCTTGTGCTTGCGGAGGAGGGCGGGCTTCGCGTGCTTCTCGATACCGCAATCGATGAGCGGCTGACGGAGCTCGGCCGCATGCGCGAACTGACGCACCAAATCCAATTGGCGCGAAAGGATGCCGGTTTCGAGGTCACCGACCGCATCGTCCTCGCCTACGAGGCGGACGAAATCGGTGAGAGAGTGATTGAGGCGAATCGTGTCGAGATTGCAGACGAGATTCTCGCGACGGATGTCCGCGCAGGAAGGCTGGAGAATGTGGAACACAGTGCAGCGGTCGATTTTGAGGGCACGACGATCACGATCCATCTTGCGAGAACGGCGAGCGCGTAGGAGGACCGAATGGCCACAGCGGTGCTTGGACTTCAATGGGGCGACGAGGGCAAGGGGAAGCTGACACACCTTCTTGCCCGCGAGGCGGACATGGTCGTCCGGTTCAACGGCGGCCCGAACGCCGGACACACGGTGATCGATCGTGGCGTCAAGTTCGGGACGCATCTCGTTCCCGCCGGCGTCTTCTACGAGGGCACCACCTCCGTGCTGGCGTCGGGGATGGTGATCGACCTTGCGATTCTGAGAGAGGAAATGGAGCAAGTATCGGCGCATCTCGGTTCGACGCCCCGGATCCTGATCGCCCAGAACGCCCATCTGATCCTTCCGTATCACCGGATGCTCGAGGAACTCGAGGGAAGCGGGAGCCACTTCGGGACGACGCGGCGGGGGATCGCCCCGACGTACAGCGACAAGGCGAAGAAGATCGGCATCCGAGCCGGGGATTTGCTGCGGCCCGGGGATCTCGAGCGGCGACTCGAGCACCGGTTGACGCTGCTGCGACGAGACTGGCCGGAGGCCGAAGAGATCCAGGCCTTGACCGCAAAGGAACTCGTCCGCGATCAACTCGAGCTGGCGGAACCGTTCCTCTCCTGGATCGGCGATGCGACGACGAGGATCGCCCGCGCCCTCGCAGAGGGCGATACCGTGCTCTTCGAGGGCGCCCAGGGGACGCTGCTGGATGTCGACCATGGGACCTTCCCGTACGTGACCTCTTCTTCCACGACGTTCGCGGGACTCGGAAACTCGATTGGAATCGCGGTGCCCGACGTTGCGCACCGTCTCGGTATCGCCAAGGCGTACCAGACGCGCGTCGGCGCGGGGCCATTCCCCACGGAGCTGACCGGCATCGAGGGTGACGCATTGCGGGAGAAGGGCGGCGAGTACGGCGTGACCACCGGACGTCCGCGTCGCTGCGGATGGCTCGACGGGGTGGCACTCCACTATGCCGTCAGACTCAATGGAGTCACGAGCCTCGCATTGACCAAGCTCGACGTGCTCGACGAACTCGACGAGATCAGCGTTGCCGTCTCCTATCGATCGAACGGAGAGACGATCGGTCGATTCCCGCTTGCGGCGGAGGAGCTTGCGGCCTGCGAGCCGGTCTATGAGGCGCTCCCCGGCTGGGGGGTGTCGACGGCTGGGGCTCGGGCCTTCGAGGATTTGCCTGCGGCCGCGGTGACATACATCGAACGAATCGAATCGGTGGCTGGCGTGCCGGTGGAGATGATCTCGGTCGGTCCGGAGCCGGAAGCAACGATTCGTAGGGAGCTTTGAACCCCGCAAGGGCACTCGGTATAATCGCGCCCTCGATGGGAACACGGGTCAAGGAGAGACGAAATGCAGCGGACATATGTGGCGAAGAACGAGGAGATCGGGACGGACTGGGATCGCGAGTGGTACGTCGTGAACGCAGATGGCAAGAGGCTTGGACGCATGGCGACGGAAATCGCGACGATCCTGCAGGGGAAGCACAAGCCGATCTATACGCCGCATGTAGACACCGGTGATTACGTCATCGTGATCAACGCCGAGAAGATCGCGCTGACCGGCGACAAGTGGGATAAGAAGCTCTATCAGCGCCATAGCGGCTACATCGGCGGCCTGAAGGAGATGAGCTACCGTCGGCTGATCGCGCGACGCCCCACGCTTCCGGTTCGGGAAGCCGTCCGCCGGATGCTCCCCAAGAGCAAGCTCGGACGCAGAATGCTGCGCAAGCTCAAGGTCTACGAAGGGCCTGCACATCCGCACTCCGCACAGCAGCCAAAGGATCTCGAGTTCTAGCGGCTCGAATCCCCAACTTCCGGCAGCAACCGTACGATTCAAGACTTCGTGAGCCGTCGCTCTTCAACGGAGAGGGCGTCGTCGTCCCGTCGTCGGCGTCGGGGCCAAGCGGCGAACTGGGTACGAGAAGGGCACTTCGGCGCTCGCTTGCGACCGGCGCTGGCTCTCTCGATCGGATGCACAGTGTACGAGTTCCCGCGAAACGCGACATTTGTCCACGACCCCCTAGACAAAGTCGGAATGGCGGTTCGACACCCTTCCTACTGGCCGTGAGGCCCCACACCTAGACTCCTTGCAGACTGGATTGCACGGAAAACGGGTGGTGGGGAGAGTATGAGAAACCGAGCTCGAAATGCCGTAGGAGGGTTCATCGTCCTGCTCCTGCTCTTGATGCTTGGCATCGGGGGGCTCGGGCAGAGCTACAAGGTCGCTGTCTTCGTTCAGGCCGCCGCTCCTGTGCCGGCCTCGGACCTGGAGATTCTCAAGAACTACGCGGCCCAGCGCTGCTCGATCGTTACTGGGGCACAGGTCGCTACGCAGGGCGAGTTGCTCTATGCGCAGCGGCTCACGGGCGTCTATGTCGGGAACAGCATCACCGTAGAAGGGATGCGGCATCTTGCGCAGACCCTCGGTGTCGATCACATAATCATCCTGCGGCTGGTCCGGTGGGAGTCGAAGATCTCCTACAAGCCGGAGCGCTCGCTTCTACTGCTCGGTGCAACATCATTCCTGGATACGTCGCTTCAAATCCTCATCAGCCCACTCGGCTTGATGCTCGGAATCGAGAAGGAAGCAACGGTTGGTGTCTTTGCATCGGTGTTTAGCCCGCAAGGGGATGTGAAGTTCACCACGACAGCAACACATACGGATCATCCTCTGTTCTCGCTCCTGACGGCGGACCCGGTGGAGGCGGCGAAAGGCGCCGTCGATTCCACCCTCTACCAGATGGCTGTGGCACTGTGAGAATGGCGAACAGAACGCGAAAGGGGGCTTGTCGACAGCGTAATCGGTGTTACAGACTCAAGGGGAGCTGATCTGCTAGAGTGAGGATCAAATATGGCTTTGAGCGTTTCACAAGCTGAGAAAGGCAACAAAGGAGGTAGCAATGAAGGCGAGTAAGGTCAGTCTTTGTGGCCTTTGCTTCCTTCTGGCGGTGGTCGTTCTCCTCCTTCCAATCGTGGGTATTGCGCAAGGAGACGGGTTCTACACTGTCAGTCAGGGGACGACGAAGGTTCCCATCGTGCCACTCGAGCGGGCTGGTGATGCTGCCGGGTTCTATGCGATGACGAACATGCAGTCGGCCACAGGCTTCGAGGAAGCTAACACCGCAGTCCTGTTCCTGTATCAGGACACGGTGGGCGGCGATCTGTCGCTGTTCGTGTTGCTCGGTGGAGCGGCCGGAACGGCGGGCGCCGCGGCGATGACGCTGGACGGCATTCCTGCCGGCGCGGCGTTTACCGTACAGGATGACGGCTTTGACTTCCGTGACGTATGGGCGATCACGCCCCCAACTGGGAACGTCACGTGGGCATGGGATCAGGCGCGTGGAGACGGGATGGTCCTCGGACCGCTCGGGCTGGAGTTCGATCTGACGTTGTTCCCGCAGTTCACAACGGGGATTACGCAGGTCAAGTTCCTGCACGGGAACATCGCCGCGCCGGACACGATGGCACTCAACCTGACTGATCCAATCATCATCCAGGGTGCACCGAACGTCCCGCCGGAAGTCGCGGTCTTCTCTTCGCCGGCCGAGCCGCACATCAACGAGCCGATCACATTCGATGCGGCTTCGTCCTTCGATCCGGACGGTCGGATCGTCACATACGAGTGGGATTTCAATGGCGATGGGCTGTTCGAGCAGCAGACGACGGATCCGACGGTCACGTTCACGTACACGACGAGCGGATTCAAGAGCGTGACAGTCCGCGCGACGGACGATGAAGGCGCGATCGGCCGTGCAACGGTCTCGATCAACGTGGAAGACGTTGCCGTCGACGTATCGCGCACGATCTCGACGATCGCGGCGCTTCCGGGAAGCACGTTCCTGGTGATCGTGCGGATCGAGCCGCAGATGGACCTTGCCGGCGTCGGACTCAAAGAGAATCTGCCGATCGGCTGGAAGGTCAAACCGCTCGAAAACGCCGGCGCTGCGTTCAAGCGCTCGACGGTGGAGTGGGTATTTGTCGATCAGATTCGCGCGAATACGACGAAGGTGATCTCGTACGAAGTGACGGTCCCGACGAGCGATCAGCTGATCGCGACGACGTTGCCCGTCTGCTTCACGATCACTGGAACCTTCCAGGCGATGACGCCGTTCCTTGAGATTCCGGTCGAAGGGGACGCGAAGATCGAGATTACCGACGCGCTGCCGCTGAAGACGGCGATTGCCCATCTCGTCCCGAGGATCGGGTATGACACGGAGGATTCGATCGATCTGCGGCTGTCGCAGAAGATCGAGCCGAGTCAGCTCACCCGGGCGATCGAGATGTGGCAGAACGAAGAGGTTGTCCCGTGGACGCAGGGTGAGACGATCAGCCTGACCGAGATGAAGGAGCTTTCGGCGTACGCCTATACGTGCACGCCGGTCGATCTGCCGCTCCCGCTCGTTCCGCTGGCAAACATCACGGCGGTTCGGACGATCTCGACCCCGGTTCCGTGTAACAACATCCTTCTCAACTACTACGGACCGGGTGGAGACAAGGCAGGCAGCACGTTCACCGTGAAGGTCGAGATTTGGGCCGACCAGGATCTGTATGGCGTTGGCCTCGAGGAAGATCTTCCGACCGGATGGCGGGTCATTCCGATCGACAACGGCGGCTTCTACTACAAGGCGTCGAAGACCGAATGGATGTTCCCGAGCAAGGTTGCGGCCGGCACGGTCAAGACGATCATCTACCAGGTCGAGGTCCCGCAGACGACGGCGCTCGAGATCGCCGCAAGCGATCCGTGCTACGCGTCGAGCAACGATCTCTACGGTCTGGTCGATGCCGCGCTGCCTTGTATGGAAACGGTGGTGATGGGTGACACGGGGGTCGACGTCAGCGATTGTGTCTCGGTACTCGTCGCGATCTCGCGATGGGATGTCGAGAATGACCGATTGGATATCACACTGTCGGACAAGATCTCGTTCCAGCAGGTCCAGCGGGCGATTGCCTTCTGGCTCGAGGATGAGGTCGTGCCGCGCACGTGCGATCAGACGGTCGGTTACCACATGCTGAAGGAGATCATCGCCTATTGGTTGACGAACACCAACATCTGCGACCCGCTTCCGAGCGTGCCAGATGGGCCATGTGATCCTGACACTTCGACCTGCGACGAATAGGCGCTTCCAACCAAGCGCAATCCGTCTTGGGGAGATGATGCGAATGAGAACGACCAACCACGCGGCGAGAGGGAACCCTCTCGCCGCCCTCCTTGTTCTTTCGATCGTGCTTTCACTGTCGATCGCAGTCGGCGCCGGCCAATCGGTCGTCGTATCACAGACGGTCGAGTGGCAGGAAGCCGACGACGGCGTGCGAATCGCACCGCCGAGTCTGGCCGAGTTGACGCTCCGCGTGCTTGGCGTCGGGCCGACGGATGGCTATCCACTGGATTGCGTCCTGGTCATGGACGTCTCTGCGACGTCGGATCTGTCGACGGCCAAGTCGTTTGCGTTTGATCTGATTGACGAGTTCTCGGGCGAGGATCGCTTCGCGCTCGTGTCGTACTCGTCAACCGCGCGGCTCGATGCCCAGCTGACGAGCAACCGCACGGTGCTGAAGAGCGCCGTTGGCGACCTGACGACCGGCGGCAAGTCCGCCCTCGGAATGGCGATGCAGATGGCGCGGCGCGAACTGCTTCAAGCGGGGCGCGAGGACTCAGTTCTCGCGATGATCCTTCTGTCCGACGGGCAGAGCAACGTTGGCATCGATCCGATCGTCGAGGGCGAGATCGCGGCGGAGGCGGGGATCCGGATCATCTCGGTCGGGATCGGGACGCTGATTAACCGCACGTTGATGCAGGAGTATGCCACGGAGACCGACGGGCTGTTCTTCTCTCGTCCGACGGTCGCGGCGCTCTCCGAGATTGAAAGACATCTTGACGTGGATGTCGTTGCCAAGGACGTGAGGATTGACAAACGCCTCCCGGCCGGGGTTCGACTGCTCTCGGCACATCCGATGGCCGCGGAGATTGACACGCTGTCCGATGGGACGATGTCGATCGTCTGGCGAGCTGCTGAGCTTGCTGTCGGCCAGGAGATTGAGATCACGCTCGAGGTCGAGGCGACCGATCCCGATGCCTGGGAGACGGAACTCGACTCCGTGGTGACGTACACCGACTTCCGCGAGGTGGAAGGGTCCGTGTTGATCCCGGCTCCGAACTGGCCGCCAACGGCCTTGTTTGGCTACGAGCCGGAAAGGATCACCACGTCGGAGGTCGTGGCGTTCGAGGACCTTTCGACCGACCTCAACGACGATGGCGAGATCGTCGCTTGGCAGTGGGACTTCGGCGATGGGTTGACGAGTGCCGACAGCGATCCGGAACATCGGTACGCGGAGCGCGGCGAGTTCACCGTTCGTCTGGTTGTCATCGACGAGTGGGGTGCCGCGTCCGTCGGGTACGAGCGAGTTGTCACCGTCGGAAACGCTGCTCCGTCTGCGGGCTTCGTGCTTCGCGATGCGGAGACGCTTGCCGAACTCGAGCAACCGCACCTGGGGGTTGAAATCCTCCTCGACGCGAGCCTCTCCTATGATCTCGATGGCGACATCGATCAGTATGGATGGGACTTCGACGGAGATGGTGTGATTGACTTGGTCACCGATTCGTCGGATGCGAAGTACGCCTTCCCCGAGCCGGGGGAGAGCGAGGTATCGCTCTACGTGATGGACGATGAGGGAAGCGGCGACAGTGTCAGCAAGACGTTCGAGATTCTGCCGAGCGTCGCTGCCGTGCGTACGATCGAGACCGGACTGCCGGACGACTGGACGGTTCCGGGAGCGTTCGTCTACGTCACGCTGCACCTATCGGTGAACACGACGCTCCATGGACTCTCCGTCACGGAGACGATTCCGGATGGTTGGACGTTGATTCGGAGCGCCCACGGCGCAGAGCCGCAGGAGGGCGAGATCACGTCCGACGATGGCGCGACATTCAACCGGAACGGAGACAACGACGAGATCCTGGAATGGCTCTTCCTCGACAAGTTCACAGTCGACGGAATCGACTCCCAGCGGGAGATCCGTTACACGCTGAGAGCGCCGGCCGTCGGCTCAACGGACACCCCGGGCGGGATTGACGGATCCGTTGGGAGTTCGTCTCCACGCGTCAGCCTGGCGATGGCGGGAGAGGATCGGGTCACGATGGTAGAGGTGCTGCCGGTTGTCGTGGTCATCTCTCGCTGGGACACGGATGCCGAGAAGGTCGATCCGTTCCTCGGCGAAACGGTCGGATTCGACCAGGTTCAATACGCGGTGGCGCTGTGGCAATCCGATCCGAAGATCGAGGTTCCGACCAGCGGTGGCGAGGAAATGACGCTGGCGCTGATGCAGGACCTGATTGCCTATTGGCTGACCGGGAGTTCCGTGCACGATCCGCTCCCCTAGGGGCGGGTCGTGTCCGATCTGTGTGAAGGAGGGGGCATGAGAAACAGATGGCTTGGCATACTTGGCTCGTTCGCCACACTGCTCCTGGTTGCGCTTGCCGGCTACGCGTTTGAGGCGGATTTCGAACCGTCAACATACAACCCCAGCGTGGCCGAGCTCGTGAACCTCGAGGTTTGCGAGTCGTGCCATGGCGATGGATCGGGGTTCTACTACGCGTGGGACTTCGACGGGGACGGCCAGACGGATCTCGAGACGGCGGACGCCCTCGTGTCGACATCCTTCGAAGCGGAGGGCTTCTATCAGGTGAAGCTGACCGTCTTCGACGGCAGTGGACGACGAACCACGCGTGTCCGTGGCATCCTCGTTGGAAGCTATCCGGCAATTGGCGTTCGCGAGTTGATCCGCGAGGCGGATGGAAGCGTCTATGTACTCGTGAAGATCACGATCCACGACGATCTCTCCGGTCTTGGGTTCGAGGAATCTATGCCGCAGGGGTGGCAGATGATCGAGGTTGACGTCGGCGGAGCGATCACCAATCGAAACGCGTCTCGCAAGGTGCTCGAGGCACTGTGGGCAATGCAGCTGGAGGCGGGAGAAGAGATCCTCTTCTCCTATCGGCTGCACCCATCCTATGCGACGTCGATCACGCAGCTCCTCGGCGAGTTGAGCGGCTACTCGAACGGGGCTCGCTTTGTCGGTGGAGTGTGCGGTGATATGGATCTGATGCTGTAGCGGAAAGGCCTACTCGATGGGAATCGGACGGGCGACGCGGGAGAACGCGCCGCCCGTCTTTCTGTTCACTGCTCGGATGCGTCCGGCGTCTCGATGGTACTCCGGGCGAGCCGAAGCAGAACGACCGCGACGAGCAACGTCCCGACGGCAAGGCCGAGAGCCGGCGAGAAGGAGAGCGTCGTTCGCCAGAGAGCCGCCGCTGCGGCGAGCCCGATGCCGAGGCCGGCAAGGATCGAGGAAAGGGTGATGTAGCGGACCACGAACCTGCCCTTCGCCGACTTCCGGAAGGCAGCGAGGCTGTCTGCGGTGAGAGAGAAGTCCCAGCCGTAGATCGAGGCAGTGAGGGCGAGTACTGCGATTAGCGGAGGCTGCCCGGTGAAGACCGCAAGGCCGCAGAGCACCGTCGCACCGACGAGGATCGGCGTCCGCAGTCGTAGAAAGCGCTTCAGCCCGACGAGAAGAACCCACAGGGCGGAGAGCGCGAGTGCGCACAGCCCAAGCAGACGTTGCCGGCTCGCAAGCGAGACGAACGCGAGCAGCGACAACCCGGTCGGGAGTACGAATAGGGACGCCGCGCGCATCATCGGCTTTCTCCTCTACGGCGCGTCACTTGCTGGACGGCAACAGCCAGCGGTTCATCAAGCGGCCAGTCGACGACCTTCACGCCGAACTGAGCGAGCGACTCGAGGAAGATAGCGCGCTCCAATCGGAGAATGCGCGTTGCGAGTTTCGAGGCCGTCGACTCGGGATGGGCGCGCCGCTCCAACGGGAGCGAGTCCGGGCAGACGAGCATGAGGCTGTAGCCGCGCGCGCGGAGTAGCGCGAGGATCTCGACATCCGACTCCCCGACGAGCGGGCTCACCAGCACAAGTTGCGAGTGGGCTGGGAAGAGACGCGCGGGAATCTGTCGCAGATCCTCGAATGCCTTCTTATCGGCGATGTTCGCATGCGACAGGGCATCAAGGATCCTCTCCGTCTGCCCGCGACCGAGGGCGGGGAAGACCCAATTCAGGTAGTCGCCATAGATCAGCAGACCGACATTGTTTCCCTGCTCGATGAAGTGGCTCGCAAGACTGGCTGTCGCTTGGGTCGCATGGTCGAAGGTGAAGGAGTCGCCGACTTGCGTGTGAGCGCGAGCACGCGCATCGAGGATCAAGTTGACATCGGCGATCCGCTCTTGCTCGAATTCCGTCACGACGAGCTCGTCTCGAAGGGCATAGGCTCTCCAATTGATCCGACGCACATCGTCGCCCGGAACGTAGGCCCTGCTTCCGAAGAAGTCCATCCCGGTCCCGCCGATGTTTGCCCTGACGGGGCCGGCGAAGGCGCGGGTCCGACGCGGATGGATGGGGATCCGCGGAAGCGGTTCCACCTTCGGGACGCAGCGCAACGTCTCGGGAAGCTCGCCGACGGATTGGCGCATCGCCATTCCGAAGCGCGACCACACCGTGAGCCGGATCGGAGCGAGACCGTATTCGCCACGGGTTGCCTTGATTGAGTAGGTGATCTCACTGCTCGGGCCGGCGAGATCGCCGAGATAACTGGTCTCTCCATCGACGACCGCGACCCCAGATGGGAGCACATCGCAGATGCCGACGAATGCCGAAGGCGCGCCTTGCGATCGGAACGCGAGTTTGGCCAGCACGGCATCGCCCTCGCTGAATCGGACTCGATCGAACCGGCGAACGATCTCGACGCTGGGGTCGGGAAGGAGAAGGAGCGACACGAGCAGGGCGCCGCTGTAGACGAATGCGGGGATGGACAGGACGAGAAACGGCGCCAGACGGAACACCACGCCGACCAGCGCGAGACTGAGCCCCAGGCCGGACGTGATGAAGAACCGCCACTGCGTCGGCATCGTCTAGGGGACCTTGGGGACGGGAACGATGGAGACGACGCCGGTGACGATATCTTGCGCGGTGACCTTCTTGGCCCAGAGATCGGGACTGAGGATCAGCCGGTGGGCGAGCGCGGGAACGGCGAGTGCCTTGACATCGTCGGGAAGGACGTAGTCGCGGCCCTGAACGACCGCACGAGCCCTCGCGAGCTTGATCAACGCGAGCGAACCGCGCGGACTCGCACCGACGTAGACGCTGGCGTGAGACCTCGTCTTGGTGACGATCGACACGATGTAGTCCTCGAGGTCCTGTTCGACATGGACCTCCTCGGTTGCCGTACGCATCGCGAGAAGCTCGTCTCCGCTGCAGAGGGCGTCGAGTTGGAGTTCGTCCTTCTTGCGGTCGAGTCTGCGCCGGAGGATCTCGACCTCATCGTCGTGGGAGGGATAGCCGATCGAGAGGCGGACCATGAACCGATCGAGCTGAGCCTCGGGGAGGGGGAAGGTGCCTTCGTACTCGATCGGGTTCTGGGTAGCGACGACGACGAACGGCTGAGGAAGGGGGCGGGTTTCGCCGCCGATCGAGACCTGCTGTTCCTGCATTGCCTCGAGGAGGGCGGACTGGGTCTTTGGAGTGGCGCGGTTGATCTCGTCGGCGAGGATGATGTTGGAGAAGACGGGACCCGGAGCGAGGAGGAACTCGCTCTTCTCGCGATTGAAGATGTGGGAGCCGGTGATGTCGGCGGGGAGGAGGTCTGGGGTGAACTGGATGCGTTTGAAGCCGATGCCGAGGACCTGGGCGAAGCTTCGGGCGATGAGGGTCTTGGCGAGCCCTGGGAGGTCCTCGAAGAGGATGTGACCGCCTGCGAGGATGGAGGTTACGACGAGTTCGAGGACGTCGCGCTTTCCGACGACGACGCGCTCGACCTCGGAGACGATCTCCTGTGCCTTCTGTCCAACGTCCTGTAAGTTCATCTAGGCCTCCTGCGATTCGTCTTGCTAGCCTTCTCGGTGGAAACGCTCGAGGAATGTCAGGGTCCCGGCAAGCTGGACGAGGAATCCCTTCCCCGCTGTCGGCCGGCCGTGATGTCGGTGCGGCGTGAGGAAAGCGATGATCTTCCGATCGGCCTCCCACTCTGCCTGCCGCATTCGGCGGCGCGCCTCGTCGAGCGGAATGCCGTGTCGTCTGGCGAGCAATCGCATTGCGGTATCCGAAAGGTGTCGACAGATCCGAACACGAGCGAATCGGCTAACCCGCGTTCGCTGAATCTGTCGGATCATCTCCTCGAGCTTCCCCTCCCCCGCTTGGGCCACGCGCCCTCTTCGGCGACGGCCTGCGAAGCGCGGCATCACGAACATCGACCGGACCACCAACAGCGTGACGACGAGGACCGGCACGACCCAAAGCAGCAGTTGAGGAAGCCGGAGCACATAGGCGCGCACGGTGAAGTACGCCGCAATCAACGGCGTCAGAATTGCTTCATGCAGCTCGGCTCGGACGGACGGGACGAGCAACGCTGCGAGCGCAATCGCGATTGCAGGCACGACCGCCGCCGAGCCCCAGAGAAGGGTTCGCTTGCTCATCGAGGATCATCCTCCCGGAGTGAATGGGCCGCCTGGATCGCCTCAAGGCACGCCAGAGCTTCCTCCGAGTATCCGGCGTCGTCGCGGTTTCCGTAGCGAACGAGCTCGAACAACGAGGTCAGGCGGTCGATATGATCGTCGGACATCCCCGCTTCACGGAGCGACGCGGCGAACTCTCGCGGTGTCATGTAGGTCGGCCGAAAGCCTCGCCACCGGGACAGGATCTCCTGCATGTCCTGGTAGCAGCGGATCACCGCGCTGCGGAGGTCGCCACCGGTCCGGATCGAATCCGCGGCCTGTGTGACCTGGTCGACCAGCTGCTGGAGCGGCTCAGCTTGCGGGCGTCGCCCGAGCCACCAGCGGCGGACTCGCGTTGCCGCGCAGCCGATCGCGGCAATCGATGCGAGGCCGAGAACCGCGACAAGAAGTGCAAGTACCCAAGAGGGAGCCTGCACTCCTGTCGCATCCGGAACGACGAGTGGATCGAACTGTGCGGTGCTCTCCTCCGACGACGCGCCACCGAGAAGGCGGCCGAGGAAGCGCATACCGACGAGAAGGAAGGCGCCGAACGTGCACGCGGACGTAATGTACATCAGTGCGGCGCGCCGGAAATCCGGGCTGACGATCGCAAGCAGACCGGCACCGATAACGGAGGACAGCGTGACGATGCCGACCACACGGCCGATTGCTTCCGCGGTTGACTCAGTCTCTGGAGGTGGCGGCACGACCTCGCTATCGTCGTCGGCCTGCTTCCTTGGCAGGGGCTGCCCGGGACGGAAGGTGAGCTGGTCGAGCGTCCCGCTCAGAAGGATCAGCATCGCGAGCAGCGCGACGAGTGCGACGACCGCTGCAAGTGCCTTGGTCCTCGCGGAGGCCTTCATTGCCTGTGCAGATCGAGTCCTAGCTGATGCAGCTGCTCCGTTGCCACCGGCATCGGTGCGTCGGTCAACGGGCAGGCTCCGTTCGTCGTCTTGGGGAACGCGATGACATCGCGTAGCGACGTCATCCCCGCCATGAGCATTACGATTCGATCCATCCCGAGCGCGAAGCCGCCATGGGGCGGTGCGCCATACTCGAGCGCCTTGAGGAAGAAGCCAAACCGAAGCTCCGCTTCCTGTTCGGAGATGCCGAGCAGCCGGAAGATGCGTTCCTGCAAGGAACGATCGTGGATTCGGATGCTGCCGCTCCCGAGTTCGAGACCATTGAGAACGAGATCGTACGCGTTCGACAGCGCGTCGAGCGGTGCCGACTCGAGTGTCGGGATGTCCTCGTCGCGCGGCGACGTGAACGGATGGTGCGAGCTTGTGAGCTGCGCATCTTCACCCAACTCGAGCAGCGGGAAATCGGTGACCCAGAGGAAGTTCCACTCGTCGTCGGCGAGATCCTCTCGCTCTGCGACGGCGAGTCGAAGCTGCCCGAGCGGCTCTTCGATACGGTCGCCGGCGAGGATCAAGAGGAGATCGCCGGTTTCCGCTCCGAACGCGGCACGGATTGCCGAGAGCTCCTCTTCGGAGAGGAATTTCGCGATCGGCGACGAGATCTCCTCGTCGATCTTGATCCAGACGAGCCCCTTGGCGCCGGCCGCGACGGCTGTCGCCTGCAGCCCGTCGAGCACCGAGCGTGAGTAGCTGGAGCAGCCCTCGGCACGCAAGCCGGCGACCTTGCCTCCATTGGCGACGGTCTCGGCGAAGACGCGGAACGACGAACCGGCGACGTGCTCGGAAATGTCGAGGATCTCCATTCCGAAGCGAAGGTCCGGCTTGTCCGACCCGAATCGCGCCATCGCGTCGGCATGCGCGAGGCGCGGAAAGGGTGTCTCGAGTTCGATCCCGAGGTTCTCGCGGAACGCGAGCGCCACCGCGCCCTCAAGGAATCCGAAGATCTGCTCCTTGTCCCGCGGGAACGACATCTCCAGATCGAGCTGCGTGAAGTCGAGCTGTCTGTCGGCGCGGAGATCCTCGTCCCGGAAGCACCGCACGAGTTGGAAGTAGCGGTCGACGCCGCCGATCATGAACAACTGCTTGAACAGCTGCGGTGATTGCGGCAGGGCATAGAACGACCCCGGCGTCATCCGGCTTGGAACGAGGAAGTCACGCGCTCCTTCCGGGGTCGATTTCGTCAGAAACGGCGTCTCAATCTCGATGAACCCGTTGTTGGAGAAGTAGTCCCGAATGCTCTTGAAGACGCCATGGCGCAGCCTGAGGTTGCGTTGCATCGTATCTCGCCGTAGATCGACGTAGCGGTACTTCAAACGCGTTTCCTCGGTGGTGTCCGACCCATCCCCCTCCACCAGGAAGGGGGGGGTTGCGGAGCGGCTGAGGACATCCAGCGCCTCGACGCGAATCTCGATCTCTCCGGTTGCCATGTCGGGGTTGATGTTCTCTTTGCTCCGTCTCGCGACCGTCCCGGTAATCCGGATGACGTCCTCGCGATTGAGGGTGTGGGCCTCGGCAACCGCCGCATCCTCGCCGTCGAAGAACAGCTGCACGATGCCCGAGCTATCGCGCAGATCGACGAATGTAATCCCGCCGAAATCACGGCGGCGGCTGACCCAACCAGCCAGGGTCACGGTTTGCTCGATGTTCGCCGTCGTTAGCTCTGCGCAGTAGTTCGTACGCATGGTGACTGCCTCCGTTGCTCTTTGGATAGCGACAAAGTATACGGGGTCAGGATTCAGGCGCAATCGGCGTTTGCGCTCGATCGAACGGCATGAAGCGCTTCGTCGTGTCGTCAGTCCTCCTCTCGGGAACGCGCATGCAAGATTCGGATGAAGGATGCGACAAGCAGCAGCAGCGCGATGGACGTCGCAAGCGCGGTGCCAAACGTCAGCGAGAGACGAAGAAGTGGCAGGAGTCCGAGTACGCCTCCCAGGCCGAGGGAGGATGGAATCGCGCGAAGCAGGTACTGCACGGCGAATCGATGCGAGTCCTCTCGGGAGGTTGGCGCCGATTCCGTCTGGGCAAACCGATGGGCGGCGTTCCACGCGAACAGGCATAGGGCAGCGGCTGCTGCGGCAACCGCCGCGGGCACGCCGACGAACAGCCCTGCCACGGCGACGCCGACGCTGACGATCAACAGCACGTTGGCGGAGCGCTCCGCGGAGAACAGGCGCCCTGCGGCGCAACCTCCTCCGATGGTGACGAGTGCGAGTGCCGCATAGCCGAGTGAGCCGACGACGAGTGCGGGCACAGAGAGCAGCAGCGCGGAGAGACCGGAGAGCACCGCCAAGATCCACGTCATGCATGCCTCCGATAGACCGAAACACCGAGGTCTCGCTCGATCGCGTAGGCGAGGGGCTCGGCGACATCCCAGCTGACGACTCGCGCGCCCGCCCGCGCGAGCGTGTCGAGATACAGTGAGCGCTTCATCGCCGCGATTCTCCTCGCCGTAGCTGCTGCATCGGTTGAGTCAACTTGCTCTGTCTCCCAGGCGGTCGCATGCGGACTGACCAGGAGCAGCGAGTAGCCTCGGTCGATCAGCTGGGCGATCACCTCTACGTCCTCCTCATCGACGAGTGGACTGACGAACACCAGTTGGGAGCGAGGCGGGAAGAGCCGCGTCGGCATATTGGTGAGGTCCTCGAAGACCTCCCGATCCGCGGCGAAGGATGCTGCGAGCTGATCGTGAATACGGCGTTCCTGGACCTTCCCTGTTCCGGGAAAGACCCATCGAATGATGTCTCCGTAGACGAGGAGGCCGACGATATTCCCTGCGTGGAGGAAGTGGCTCGCGAGGCTGGCGGCAGCGCGGACCGCATGATCGAACGTCGTTTCGTGATCGAGACGGAAGTGCGCTAGCAACCGAGCATCGACGACGATGCTGACGTCGGCCATCCGTTCGAGTTCGTACTCGTTGACGATCAGCGTCTCCTGCCGCGCGTAGGCGCGCCAGTTGATGCGCCGAACGTCATCCCCGGGCACGTAGCTCCGGCTGCTGTGGAAGCTCAGGCCCTGCCCGCCGCGGTTCGCCTTGACGGTCCCGGCAAACGCGCGGGTCCGGCGCGGGCGGATCGGGATCGCCCCGAGCGCCGTCGTTCGTGGGCGCGCGACGATGAGGGAGGCTTCATCCGTCGACTCCTCCTCGACAGTCCCGGTGCCTCCGGCCCAGGCCCACGTCGACCAGGCGAGAGCGCGAACGCCGGGAAATCGATGGACGCCGCGGGGCAAATGAAGTGTGTACTGGAGCACCGCAGAGTCGCCCGGAAGCAGCTCGCCGAGATACTGGTTCTCCCCATCCAGGAGAGAGGCTTTCGTCGGGATTCGATCGATCACCGAGATCTTCCCACGGTACGGATCTGCGAACGGGATCTCGATCTCGGTTGTCACGTCGACCTCTTCGCCCTCCATCACGCGCTGCCGGCTGAGCCTCCTTCGAATTCGCACGGCCGGGGGTTCGAACCGCAACGACACGATCGCGAGAATGCACGTGAAGAGAAGCAGCGGGGCCGAGACGATCAGCAGACCGGCATGCCGGAGCAGTAGGCCCGCAATCAGGACCCACAATCCAAGGACGAGAGGGAGGAAGAGCCGTCGTTGCATCGTCTAGGGGACCTTGGGGACGGGAACGATGGAGACGACGCCGGTGACGATATCTTGCGCGGTGACCTTCTTGGCCCAGAGATCGGGACTGAGGATCAGCCGGTGGGCGAGCGCGGGAACGGCGAGTGCCTTGACATCGTCGGGAAGGACGTAGTCGCGGCCCTGAACGACCGCACGAGCCCTCGCGAGCTTGATCAACGCGAGCGAACCGCGCGGACTCGCACCGACGTAGACGCTGGCGTGAGACCTCGTCTTGGTGACGATCGACACGATGTAGTCCTCGAGGTCCTGTTCGACATGGACCTCCTCGGTTGCCGTACGCATCGCGAGAAGCTCGTCTCCGCTGCAGAGGGCGTCGAGTTGGAGTTCGTCCTTCTTGCGGTCGAGTCTGCGCCGGAGGATCTCGACCTCATCGTCGTGGGAGGGATAGCCGATCGAGAGGCGGACCATGAACCGATCGAGCTGAGCCTCGGGGAGGGGGAAGGTGCCTTCGTACTCGATCGGGTTCTGGGTAGCGACGACGACGAACGGCTGAGGAAGGGGGCGGGTTTCGCCGCCGATCGAGACCTGCTGTTCCTGCATTGCCTCGAGGAGGGCGGACTGGGTCTTTGGAGTGGCGCGGTTGATCTCGTCGGCGAGGATGATGTTGGAGAAGACGGGACCCGGAGCGAGGAGGAACTCGCTCTTCTCGCGATTGAAGATGTGGGAGCCGGTGATGTCGGCGGGGAGGAGGTCTGGGGTGAACTGGATGCGTTTGAAGCCGATGCCGAGGACCTGGGCGAAGCTTCGGGCGATGAGGGTCTTGGCGAGCCCTGGGAGGTCCTCGAAGAGGATGTGACCGCCTGCGAGGATGGAGGTTACGACGAGTTCGAGGACGTCGCGCTTTCCGACGACGACGCGCTCGACCTCGGAGACGATCTCCTGTGCCTTCTGTCCAACGTCCTGTAAGTTCATCTAGGCCTCCTGGCTGATTCTCTCGATCTCATCGAGGATGCGGTCGACCCGCGCGAGGGTGTGTTGCGTGCCCTTATGCCTCGGTTGGTACGCGTCGGTCGTCAGCGCCTGTCGCACGGTCTCCACGTCGGTCCAACGCTCTTGGTCGAGCAGATCCTTGGCTTCGTGGACTGGGATGCCTCGCTGCCGCGCCAACACGCGAGCCGCGAGATCGCGGAGCTCGACTGTCAGTTGTGCGTTGCGGTGTCTGTAGCGAGAGGATTGCTCGATCAGCTGCGCGATGCGCATGGTCGGCCCCTCGGTTGGGAAGCGCGGGGCGGCGGACGCGACCCGTCGTTTCTCGCGCCTCGGCAGCCGTGAGATAGTGTAGACCAAGCCGATGACGAACGAGACGAGCAGCACGATGAGCCACTGAAGATCCTGCGACATGTATTGCGACAGCGACCGGAACGCGTTGATCGTGCCGACGATCGGTTCGAGCACGACTCTGCGAGCGGTCGGAGTGAACACGAGAAGAAGGCTCAAGACGATGACCGCAACGGCGGCCCCGGCGACAACGGCGGTGCGTCCCTTCCTATTCATCGGTGACATGGGCCTCCTGGATCGCGTCGAGGCACGCCAGTGCCCGCTCGGCAAAGGATGCATCGACCCGGCCGGCATAGCGCACGACCTCGAACATCTCTGTCAGCTGCGCGACATCCTCCCCGGACAACCCCGCTTGCTGGAGACGGAGCTGGAACTCACGCGGGGTGAGGTACGTCGCATCGATCCGTCCGGCGACACTCAGGATGCGAAGCATCTCCTGATAGCAGTACAGGACCACCGTGTACGGATCCTCTCCGGCGCGGATTCGGCGGGCGGCCGTCGACAGAGTCTCCAGGATTTCCGTCACGGCGGTCTCCTCTTCCCGTGGGTGGGCGCGTAGCCATCGAATCAGAGCAAAGCCCGCGATCGCGACAACAACGCCCGAGACCGCGAGCGCGGCCAGGATGTAGTGGAGGTTAGTGGAACGAGGAGCGTCAGGGAGGGGCTCGGCCCAGTCCAGCCTCTCCGGCGGCTCCAGCATCTCGCCCGTCTCCGGCTCGTCAGTCCCCGCGGGTTGGGACCGATTGCATCCGCCGAATTCGGCCAACAGGAGAATCCCGACGAAGATGAAGATCAGCACCAGGTAGAAGAGTCGAAAGCCCTTGTGGAAGAGGATCTGGAAGATGACGACCACGACGGCGATCGTCACGAGCACGCGCATCAGGATGGCGACTGCGCGCCAGCCGGTGGCCTCCTCGCTGTCGCTGCCTCCGGACGGAGCGGACGAGTACTCGAGCGGTCTCGCCGAGCGGAAATCGAAGCTGTCGACGCCCGCGATGACGAGGATCAACGCGGCGAAGAGCAGTGCCGCGACTCCGATGAGCGTCAGCTGGAGTGTCCGGGTTCGTGGGCTTCGCATAGTGTCTGCGCGAGATGCTACGCAACAATCATGAGCTTCCCGTGAAGGCTCCTCCTCGGCGAGGCTGCCGGCCTATCCTTCGCGGAGCTCCCCTTTGAAGAAACGACGTTCGTGATTTCGCTCCCAGTCGGTGAAGTCTCCTTCCTCCGAATCCGCGTCGATATGCGCTCGGATCATGTTGAGCTTCGCCGAGAGGTTGTCGAAGTAGTAGACGGCGATTGCCTCGAGTGTCTTCGGGACCATCGCCGCAGCGTACTGTAGCTCTCCGTGATGAGCGATCAGGATGTGCTCCAGCAGGTGCGGCAATCGCGGATCGGGCCAGTCGTGATTCGGCGCCTCTTCGCGAACCATGTCGCGTCCAAGGAGGAGATGCCCGACGAGTTGACCGTCGAATCCGTAGCGCGCTGCGATCGGGTTCTCGAGCTCGATCAGCTTCCCGATGTCATGAAGAATCGACCCGGCGGCGACGAGCCCGACATGAAGGCCGAACGCCTGCTGCTGTCGCGCGTACGAGACGGCCCCGTGGGCGACCTCGAGCGTGTGTTCGAGTAGGCCGCCGATGTACGCGTGGTGCTTCGAGACCGCGGCCGGATACTCCTTGAGAGCGTCCTCGTGCTTGCGCAACAGCGCGAGCGTCAGATCGCGGAGGGGCGCCGGCTCGATTGACTCGGCCAGCTCGATCAACTCGCCCCACATCTCTGCGATATCGCGGCTCGATGCCGGAACAAGGAGCGCGGGGTCGAAGTCGGGAACCTGGCCTTCGTCCTTCTCGTGATTGCTTAGGCGCCGGATCGAGGAGACGATGATCTGGAGGTTCCCGCGGTATGTCTCCGATCGGCCCTCGACGAACACGAACTCGCCCTCATCGAATTGACCGGCGTAGCGCTGTGCCGCGTCGGCCCAGGCCCTCGCGGGGAGGGTTCCGGTTCGATCCGCGAGCAGGATCTCGAGATACGGATCGCCACTGCGCGTGGAGCGCTGGGTCTTCTGCTTGACGAGAAAGCACTGGCCGATCTGCTGCCCGTCTCGGAGGTCGACAATGGGGACGTGAAGAAGCGAGTAAGGAACCTCTCCGCGCACCCGGTCGGAGAATCGATCTGTTGGCATGTCGTCCTTTCTATGGAACGCTGTCTCAAGTGTAGGGAGGGTGTGACGGAAGTCAACCTGTTGTCGTCATGGCGGAGCGGCTGTAGGCTGCCATTCGTCTAGCTGTACGAAGGAGGAGGAGCCATGGAACGAGATGAACTGCTCGGCATCGTGCGTCGAGCCATGGAGGTCGAACGGGATGGATTCCAGTTCTACTCTCTGGCGGCGGACCGATCCGAGGATGCCGGTGCTCAGGAGACGTTCACCAGGCTTGCAGCCGAGGAGAAGCTGCACTATGAGGCGCTTCAGCGCCATCAGCGCGCCTTGCTCGAGAGCGGCACCTGGGACGCCGCCACGGTGCTCGGAGACGCCCACGCGTTCGAGCCGTCCGGCGAGATCTTCTCGGAGGACTTCCGACGACGCCTGAAGGGCAAGCACCTGGAGATGTCCGCGTTGTCAATCGGGATCTTGCTGGAGAAGAACGCAATCGAGTTCTACCGGCACGCCGCGGAGGATGCGGCCGACGAGCACGCCCGGAGCTTCTTCCTCGAGCTGGCCGAGTGGGAGGAAGGACACTACCAGATGCTCCTGCGCTACGATGAAGCGCTCAAGGAAGAGTACTGGAGCGAGAACCGCTTTGCGCCTCTGCTCTAGGCACGCGGACAGCTGACCGTCGACGTGGTGAGACTGGAAAGAGGAAGCCTGTCGCGTCCGAGGGGCCTCCTGCAACGAACCCGTCGTGCGCTTGGCACGACGGGTTCAGTCAGGCCGTAGGAAGGTTGCCTCAGATATCGCAGGACGCCGGCGGAGGTGGCTCGACCAGCGGATGGAGCATGAGCGGGAAATTGTCCTTGTCTCCGTCACTGGTGATCTCGAATGGGCTGTCCCAGATGCCGTCTTCGTCGGCATCGATCGCCTCGAAGCCGCCCCAGTAGTTGCCCTCCGCACCATCGTCCCAGAAGTTCGGATCGTCGGTGTGCGCGTGGTGAAGGTTGTCGATGAAGGCATTCCCGAGGATCGTATTCTCCTCGGAGCCGAAGTTCAGATAGATCGCCATGTGCGCTGTGGTCACGTAGTTGCGAAGAAGCTGGTTCCGGTCTGACGCATCGAGCCAGATCGCCGTGTCGCTCTCCTCGAAGTAGCAGTTCATGATTTGGTTCTCGCTGGAGAAGTAGAAGTGAATGCCGTCGGTGTTGTCCTCGAACGTGCAGTTGTCGATCTGATTGTACGTCGCGAAGTTGAATGTGATGCCCGTCCAGTTGCCGACGAACAGCGAGTCGAGGATCTCGGCGTTCGAGACGTAGCTCAGATAGACGGCCGCCTTGGCCGCGCCGCTGATCTCGACGTTCTCGATTCGGAATGCTCTCGTCGTTCCGTGGATGCGGATCCCGTAGTCGTCGTAGCCGGCGTCGATGATCCAACCGGCGATCACGTACGGATCGTCGAGTGTTCCGGTGCCGGCGCAGACGCCGTTCTCCACCGTGAATTCGTAGTCGTTGTTGATCACGATTGCCTCATGAGGCACGCGGTCGCCGGCGGAAACGACCAACCCGACAATAAGCAGCAGGAAGACAGTGCAACCGAGGAAGGCACCCCGTTTCATTGGTCATCACTCCTTTGGCCTTGTGGCGCTCGCTCCAGAGCGCTTGGGGCCATCATACCAACTCAAACCACCGGTGTGAAGGCCATTGTGAGCATCACAAGGGACAAGTGACCGTGCACTCAGTGGCCGAAACGTCCGCGGCGGATCATCCGCCAGAGCACAACGGGAACGCCGCGACGGCGGAAGGGGAAGACGAGAAGCGCTCCCGCGACGAATCCGCCGATGTGAGCGAACCAGGCGACACCGCTGCTCATCCCGAGGGACGTTGTGCCGCTGATGACCTGCAGAATGAACCAGAAGCCGAGAAAGAAGACGGCCGGAATCGAGATCAGCCGAAGGAAGAAGAAGATGGGTACCAGCGTCAGCACCTTCGAGTACGGGAACAGCATGAAGTAGGCGGCGAGTACGCCGGCAATCGCGCCGGACGCCCCCAACAGCGGGACGGTGCTCGACGGCGCGAGGGCGATCTGTGCGAACGTCGCCGCAAGCCCGCAGAGCAGATAGAAGATCAGGAACCGCACCGGCCCCATCGCGTCTTCAACGTTGTCGCCGAAGATCCACAGGTAGAGCATGTTCCCGAGCACGTGCATGATCCCACCATGCATGAAGACGGACGTGATGAGGGTGACCCAAAGCGGAAGCGGGATCGTCGGAGGGAGATCCGTTCCTCCGAGAAGCTCGCCCGGCGTCAGCGCGAACCTCATCACGAACAGATCGTCCCGCGAAATCGGGTAGCGGAAAACGGATTGCCCGGGAAGCCGCGGCCCGAGAGCGTAGTACGGATTGAAGATCGGCGGCGGATCAAGACTTCGCTCGATCCAGGCCTGGCGATCGCCGGACCAGTCTTGGAGTTCCGGCTCCTGTTGTCCGAGGTATCCCTGGTACAGGAAGACGAGCAGGTTGATGACGATCAGCGCAACCGTTACCACGGGGAAGCGTCGGCTCCGAAGCGTGTCTCGGATCGGGATCATGGAAGGATGGTACCGGTCGAAGTGCCGCTGCGACAACCGAATTGATCTTGGTCCGGCGAGGACTACACTTAGCCAGAGAGATTGCCGCAACAGCGAGGAGGGCAAATGGATCTACTGAAGAGACTGAGCGAGGCTGCGGGCATTCCCGGCTACGAAGCCTCGGTACGAACACTTGTCAAGGACGCGCTCAAGGGCCATGTCGACTCGCTCGAGGTCGATGCGCTCGGGAACCTGATCGCGCACAAGAAGGGCGAGGGCCCGGTCGTGACAATCGCCGGTCACATGGATGAGATCGGCTTCTTCGTCAGCCACATCGAGGAGAAGACCGGCTTCCTTCGGATCAACCCCGCCGGCGGCTTCGACCCGGTCACCCTGGTGGCGCAGCGGGTGTTCGTTCACGCCGAATCGGGCGATCTGATGGGAAGCATCGGGCGCAAGGCGATTCACATCCTGACGCCGGAAGAGCGAAAGAAGCCGCTCGAACTCAAGGATTTGTTCGTCGATCTCGGGCTTCCCGCGGAGACGGTGCTCGAGAAGGTCAAGATCGGAGACACGATCACCCTGCGACAAGACTTCGTCGAGATCGGGGATCTCGTCTCCGGGAAGGCGCTTGACGACCGTGTTGGCGTCTACGTCGGCATCGAGGCGCTCAAGCGGGCGAAGAAGCTCGGATGCGACGTCTACCTCGTCGGGACGACGCAGGAAGAAGTCGGATTGCGCGGCGCACGCGTCGCCGGATTCTCGACCCATCCGCAGATCGGGATTGCCCTCGATGTGACGATCGCGGCCGACACCCCGGGAGTCAAGAAGCAGGATCAGGTGACCCAACTCGGGAAGGGCGTCGCGATCAAGATCCGCGACAGCGCGTCGATCTCCCATCCGGCGCTCGTTCGCGCGATGCGGAACCTTGCCGAAGAGAGAGGGATCCCCTACCAGATGGAGATTCTCCCGCGCGGAGGCACGGACGCCGGCGGGCTGCAGATGGCCCAGGAAGGGTCTGCGGTGATCACGCTCTCGATCCCGACGCGCTACGTCCACAGCGTCGTCGAGACGGCACATCCGGACGACATCGAGGCGACGATCGCCTTGTTGGCTGCGTTCCTCGAAACGGCCGACCAGGTAGACCTCGCGGGCTGATGAAGCGCACGCTGTTCGCGGGCTTTGATGTTGTCGCGACGATGGACAATGCGGAACAGGAGTTCCGCAACGGGTATGTGCTCGTGGAAGGGAATCGGATTGCTGCCGTCGGGAGCGATCCCGCGGGGATCGAGGCCGACGAAACCGTCCGCGGCGACGGGAAGCTTCTTCTCCCTGGCTTCGTCAACACGCACCATCACTTCTACCAGACGCTGTTCCGCAATGTCCCAGGCGCCTCCAACGCCAAGCTGTTCGACTGGCTCGTCTTCCTCTACGAACGCTGGAAGGGGATCGACGAGGAGGCGATGCGCACGGCGTCGGCGATCGCCTGCGCCGAGCTCTTGCTCTCTGGGGCGACGACGACGACCGACCACTGCTATCTCTTCCCCCGCGATGCGGGCGACATCTTCGCCGCCAACATCGAAGGGGCGCAGCGGACGGGGATTCGCTACGACCCATGCCGCGGCTCGATGTCCCTCTCGAAGAAGGACGGCGGCCTACCCCCGGACTCGGTGGTCCAGACCGAGGATGAAATCCTCGCCGACTGTCAGCGTGCGATCGAGCGTTGGCACGATCCGGAACCGCTCGCGATGCTTCGGATCGCGCTTGCACCGTGCTCGCCGTTTTCGGTGACGCTCGACCTGATGCGCCAATCGGTGAGCTTGGCCGAGGAGTATGGCGTGCTGTTGCACACACACCTTGCCGAGACACAGGACGAGGAGGTTTTCTGCGATCGCACGTTCGGCAAGCGGCCTGTCGATTTGCTGGAGGATCTCGGCTGGCTGCGGGAGGACGCTTGGTTCGCTCACCTGGTTGTGCTGAGCGAGGCGGACATCGCGAAGCTCTCCGCGGCGAAGGTCGGGATGGCGCACTGCCCGAGCTCGAACATGACGCTCGGCTCGGGGATCGCTCCGGTGACCGAGATGAAGTCGACCGACGTCAAGATCGGCCTCGCCGTCGATGGCTCGGCGTCGAACGATACGTCCAATATGATCCGCGAGGCGCGGCAAGCGATGCTGCTTCAACGAGTCAAGTACGGTGCAGACGCGATGACAGCGCGCGAGGCGCTTCGGATGGCGACGATTGGCGGCGCGCGCGTGATGCATCGCGAAGCCGAGATCGGCTCGATCGAGCCGGGCAAGGCGGCCGACCTGATCGCATTCGATCTGAACGAACTCGCGTTCGCCGGGGCGCATGCCGATCCGGTAGCCGCCGTTGTGCACTGTGCTGCGGACCGCGTCGATTTCTCAATGGTGAATGGCGCGTGGCGCGTGCGCGATGGGCGGCTCGTCGACGAATCGCTGCTTGAGCTGATTCCGTTGCAGAACGAGATCGGGAAGCGCCTCACCGGAGCGGAATGAACATCACGCTCGAGATCGCGTTCAGCTTCAAACGCGAGCTTGCCGAAGACTACAGCGCGCTCGAGCTTGCCGAGGGGGCGACCGTGCGTGATGCGATCGTTGCGCTGGTCGAGCGGTTCCCAGAGATCCGCGAGCGTCTCTTCGACGAGCAGGGCGGGATCCGCCGGCACATCAACGCACTCGTCAACGGCGGCAACATCCAGTTCCGTGAGCGATTCGACACGCGCTTACGCGAAGGCGACCGCCTGAGCATCCTTCCACCCGTCGGAGGGGGGTAGGCGGGGAACTCCCGGCGAGTTCCCTGCGGTTGCACGACCGAATTGGCCGCGAAACGCGCCAACCAGTAGCGGAAGCAGCCTCTGTCTAGTAGAAGAAGTGTCTGAGTACAGGTCCTAGAAAAGGGTACTGGGGAGGATCGGGTGCGTTCCCCCCCAGTTAGGTGTGGTGGCTATCCGCAAGGAGGTTTAGCGGAAGAGCGGCATTTCTGCTGCTGGGTAGAAGAGTGCCCTCGGGTTGTGTGTTCGGTGTGAAGACGGCGTGTACTTCCAGTGAGTCGGTGATGCCGGGAACGCCCGTGGCAACGGCATCTCCGGGATGTCGAGCCCGGGGCTAGTCCGCGGAGCGGGTGCGGGCGCGCTTGTCGGCGATCCCCGCCTCGAATCGGTCCTCGTCGATGATGAATCGCTCATGCATTGCCCGTCCGACGAGCTCGACCGGATCGCGGGCGTCGATCTCGAAACACAATCGCCGCCGGTCGATCTCGGTCAACTGGGCGCGGACCGTGACCGTCATCCCGGGCGGTGTTGCCGCCAGATGCTCGAGGCTGACCTTTGTCCCCACCGTCTTCTGGCCCGGCTCGAGACCGGCCTCGACCATCGTCCGGGCGACCTCCTCGCAGAATCCGACGAGGACCGGCGTCGCGAGAACGTCGACGAGCCCGCTGCCGAACGCGCTCGCCAGGTGCTGAGGCTCCACCGTCCAGGTCATCTCATGCGTGGTTCCGACGGGGATCATTTCGTCCCTCCTGCGGAGCGCTGCAGCGTGTAGAGGTCCGGGCGCCGGTCGCCGAGCTTGTCGTTGTGCTTCGTGATTGCCTTCTGGCGTGCGCGGGCGATGTCGATGTCCCCGACTGCGACCTCTTCACGGTCGACGGAGAGCCGAACCAGAACTTCACCATATGGCGCGACGATCTGGCTCTGGCCTGTGAAGACAAGCGTCTCGTCCGTTCGCGATTCCTCGCCGACTCGATTGGCCGTGCCTGCGAACACTCCGTTCTCGAGTGAGCGGATCGCCATCGTCCGTTGGGCGAGATCGGGCATCACCAGGTTCGCCGGATGGCAGATGATGTCCGCGCCGAGCAGGGCCAGGCTGCGTGCCGATTCCGGGAACAGATGGTCGAAGCAGATCATCATCCCGATTCGGACGGTCTCGTTACCGATCGTGATGTCGTGCACTGCGAACGGCCGGTCTCCAGCTGAGAACCAGAGCTTCTCCTCATAGAACAGGTGCACCTTGCGATAGCTCGCAATGAATCCCTCCGGCCCGACAAGGACGGACGAGTTGAAGAGCTTGTCCCCATCCCGCTCCGGCAGGCCAGCCACGATATGGCACCCCGCGCGGCGGGCCTGTTCCACGAGCGCCTGGGTCGTGGCCCCGCCAGGAACTCGCTCCGAGAGTTCCCCGGCTTCATCAGCGCCGCGAACCTGGTATCCGCTGGCAAACAGCTCGGGCAGCACCCACAGGTCCGCCTGCTCTTTCCCGATGAGATCCAGAGCCCGTTCCGTGTTGCGAGCGATCTCGCCGAAGACCGGCGATGTCTGTGCGATTCCGATGCGCATAGGGAAATGATATCCGGCAGATTGGCTCATCGCGACGACGAGGCACTGAGCGGACGGCTCTGAGGGGAAAACCGATGACGCACTGGGCGGGCATAGAAGATGTGAAGTCGGGATGGTAGAGGGGGCCCCGCTCATCTATGATAGACACCGAGGAGTAGAAAGGAGAACGGAGCTATGCCTGGAGCGCTTTCACTCGTTAGCCAATTGGATGACGTCATGATCAGGCAGCCGGCTGGGCCGAAGCGGGAAGAGATGATGATTTCTCCAGCGTGCCAGCGGGTGTGAGGGAGGAGCTGACCACACGCTGCCTTGCTGTTATCGATCGAATCGCAAGGCCAGGCTCTCCCTATCTGGCACGAGTGGAGGAAGTGCTCTCAAAGGACTGGAACCTGGGGTACAAGCTGAGCTGCCTTCTTGGAATCGTCGCGGCGCTTCGTGCAGATATGGCAGCCGGTTATCTGCTGGCGGTTACGGAGCTGATCCACGGAGAGACCTTCGCAGACTTCCTTGAGATGTCAGGCTACTTGCTTGAGGAAGGGTACAAGGATGCAGCGGCAGTCATCGCTGGGAGCACCCTGGAAGCTCACCTACGTGCACTGTGTCACAAGGCCGAGTTGCCGGTAGAGCGTGCTTCGTCAGATGGTGCGAAGCCCAGGAAAGCAGAGACTCTGAATGCGGATCTGGCGAAGGCACGAGCCTATTCGAAGCTTGACCAGAAGTCCGTAACCGCGTGGCTCGGACTGCGCAACAACGCTGCGCACGGGGATTACGCTGCCTATGGCGCAGAGCAAGTTCTGCTGCTCATCTCGGGTGTGCGCGAATTCGTGGCACGTGTGCGCGCCTAGCTCTGAACCCACTCCGCCGAATCGCCCTCCGCGAGGATCTGCCCGACCCCCGGCCAGGGCATGTGGGTGCCGAGGACGAGGGCGCCATTCTCCGAGGCCCGGGCGATCAGTGCCTTCCGGCTCGCGACGGCCTGGTCTGGATCCGAGTCGCCGGTGATCGGCAAGTTGAACTGCTCGATGAACAGGGGATGGAAGAACGCGTCGCCCATGTGCAGGACGGGGGATCCTTCGGTCGCGAATTCATACGCCGCGTGCCCGGGGCGGTGGCCGGGGCAGGGGACGAAGGTGATTCCGTCGAACACTTCGTGTTCGCTGGCCAGTTCCGTCTCTCCGTCGCAGAGGATAACCCTTCCTTCGAGCCGCTCCACGAGGATCTTGAACAGCCGCCGCAGGTGTCCGGGAAGTTCGTAGTAGGTTTCGTCTTTATGTAATTCGGCCCACAGGCCGGCATCGATCGCGTACCGCGCATTCGGATACGTCAGTTCACCATCTCCGACCTGAAGGATCAGGCCGGCGACGTGATCGCGGTCGACGTGGGTAATCAGCACCAACTCAATCCCTGCGGGCTGGATGCCAAGCTCCGCGAGCTTGGCGCGGACTTCATCGCCGTCCAAACCGCCATCGACCATGATGTTCCGGTCGCGATGGTTGATGTAGCAGCAGGTGTACGAGAAGACGAGCGAGTGGTCCTGGAAGTGCGCATGCTCGTCACCAAGCAGCTCGCTCAGCGAGTGCGGATCGTCATCGAGGATGCGGATCACCGCGCCGGTCAGGTCGTGATGCTCGAACAGGTGAATCTGCTCCTCTGCGGTACGCTTCTTGCTCATGCGTCCTCCGGTGCTGACTGTATGGGGGTCCATCGGTAGGTGGCGCCGTTGGCGTCGTCGGAGTGGGGGGCGGCGCGCTCGATCCGGCCGATCCCCGGAAACGCGATGTGGGCCGTCATCACAAGGGCGCCCGTCGACGCGGCGCGTTCCAGTGTGCGCCTTCGGCTCGCCGCTTCGGCTGGCGGATCGTACGCCATGCGATCGGGCCAATCCGGATGCTGGGCGAGCAGCGGATGGAAAAGCGTGTCGCCGAAGTGGTGGATCGGCGCTTCCTCAGTTGCAAACTCGTAGGTGCAATGCCCCTGCCGGTGCCCGGGGCAGGGGATCGCTCGGATGCCTTCGCACACTTCGTGCTCGTCATGGAACAGCGTCAGGCGCGGTTCCATGGATGTTGCCAGGGCGGCGAGCAGCGTTCGGCGGTCCTCGGGAAGCTCGGCCAAGGCGCGGTTGTCATGCCAGAAGTCCCAAAGGTCCTGGTGCATGACGTAGTTTGCATTGGGATAGGTGAGCGTGCGGTCTTCAGTCAGAAGGCCGAGGACATGGTCCCCGTCGCCGTGGGTGATCAGCACGAGATCGATCTGAGAAGGATTGACGCCGAGGTTCGCTAGCGAGTCGACGATCTCTTCCGACTCCCAGCCGCCATCGACCATCACGTGATGATCCCCATGGGCGATGCACGCGCAGGCGTAGGTGAAGGAGACGGTGGCGTCGCCTTCGCGCCGATGCTCGACCGGCAGGACCTTGTTCAGATCCCACGTATCGGCCTCCGCGACCTGGATCGCGGCACCGGAGACGCCGCCTTGCGTGAAGGGGAAGACTCGTTTGCTCATCGAACTCCTTCTGTGATGCCCGTCACAGTCGCCGCGTCAATTGGAGGCGACGGGGATCCAAGTGTACCGATCCTCACCGCGTCGTGTGAGCTTCCCGACGCCGGGCAGTCGGAAGTGGGATCCGACGACAGCGGCCTCCTCTGCAATTGCCCGTTCGACAAGCATTCGACGTGTGTCGCGCGCCTGCTCGGGACTCGTATCGCGGACGTTGGGGATGCCGGTGTGCTGGAGGAAGACCGGATCGAACGCGGCGTCGCCGATGTGAAGCAGTCTCTGGCCGCTCGATTCGATCAAGTACGCGGTATGGCCGACTCGATGGCCGAGCGCCGGAATGGCCCGAATGCCCGGACTGACCTCGCACTCAGTATCGACCAGACTGCCGGTGTCAACGAGCCGGTCACGCAGAAGCTCGACGAGCCGTCGGACGGCGGCGGCCTGACCTGGGAAGTAGAGACCCGCTTCCGGCGGAGCATGCCAAGCCTCCCACAGGTCCTGGTGGAGGATGAAGCGGGCGTTGGGGTAGACGAGGGCCCCGTCGGCGCTTAGCAGGCCGCCGATGTGATCCGGATCTCCGTGCGTCAGCAGGATGATGTCGACCGATGCCGGCGTGATGTCCGCGGCTGCGAACGCCGCCTCGGCGGCATGCGTTCTCGGCCCGCGATTCGGGCCGTTGCCGGCGTCGAGCAGGATCCTCCGATCGGCGTCGTCGATCAGCATCAACCCGCCTTCCATGAACATCTCATAGTCAGCCAGTTCGGGCGGGACGGGCTGCATGAACTCGTCGAGGTTCGGGTTGCCCGCGGTACCGTCCTTTACGATAAGGCACTCACAGGCCCCGACTCGAATGCGGTGCGTCGCGATGTTACTCATGTGGCATTGCCTCCTCGCGCTGCTCGTGGATGCTTCGAGCGCATCAAACGAGCGGCTCTCAGTACGCTCGATGAAGAAGATCACTGGTCGTAGGGCGTCAGTGCAGCTCGAACCGTCGCTTCGGGCGCCGGTTCGTTGCGCAAGCCGCGCTTCTGCTTCGGACCCTCTTCACTTCGGGTGGAGAGGACCCTCTGCTGCCCGGATGCCTCGAAGCGATCCACGCTTGTCTGTCAGTCAGTCTCGATTCTCTCCAGTTTGAAGATGACCGGTCGCAACGCATCCGTGCAGCAGGCAAGTGCCGTGCCCGGGTGCTTGATCCAGGGGCGCATGTCGCCGCCGCAGGCGAGGGTCAGGATCTCCTTGTGCATGTCGGACCAGGCCCATACGCAGAAGCCCTCGGGACAATCGGCGAGGCTGCTGACGATGAACTCATCGCCTTCCTGAAACAGCGTGCAAACGGGGTTTGCCAGGCGGGCATCGCGGACTTCGTCGCCCATGTACTCGGCGACAAGGTCCGGGTGCGCTGTCTTTCGCAATACCGTGATGCGTACGTCGCTCACTCGGCCTCCTCGATTCCTTCAGGCGTGCCAGGCTCGATGCGCTCGATCGCATCGAGCGACGTCTCTTCGATCCGCTCGATGAAGAAGACAACCGGATTCAGTCCGTCTGTGCAGGCGAACCGCTGCTTCGGGCATCGGTTCGTTGCAGAACCTGCCGCTACGGCAGGCTCTGCGCCGGGACCGCTCCGCTGCGGGCGGACTGACCCCGCTGCTGTCCGGACAGACCGCGTCGGCCCTGTCATCCGTCTTCCTCCTCAATCCGTTCGATGTGAAAGACGACGGGATTGAGTCCATCCGTGCAGCTGGCAATCGCCGTCCCGGGTGTCTTGTGCTTTGCCTGCACGCCGCCGAGGCAGACCCAGACGACATCGCGCTGGATGTCGGCCCAGGCCCAGGAGCAGAAGCCTTCCGGCTTCGTCATTCCTTTGGAGATGAACGTGTCGCCCTCCTTGCAGAAGCTGCAGGGAACCTGGCGCTCCGGGTTCTCTCCGCCGGTCGCGTACTCACGGATCAGATCGTTGTTCGCGAACCGCTTGACGCACGTGATCCGCGCGTTCGGGAGTGGGCTCTGTTCGATTCGGGGCGGGGACTCGGGTTCGCCGATCCTCTCAATGAGGAAGATGACGGGCTTCCGCCCGTCGGTGCAGGAGGAGATCATCGTGCCCTTGTGGCGCATCCACGGCGCATCCGCTCCGTAGCGAAGGAGCGTTACGTCGCGCTGGATATCCCGCCACGCCCAGGAGCAGAAACCAGCGTGCTCCGAGTCTTCGGAGCAAAGG
>Ga0272441_10001623_pt1 | contig 47603 bp, 52 predicted proteins | sample SSMProp6N_FD_193582 | JGI IMG/M metagenome (GOLD analysis project Ga0272441, IMG submission 193582) | Marine sediment archaeal communities from Little Sippewissett salt marsh, Falmouth, MA, United States - SSM-Prop-6N | ecosystem: Environmental > Aquatic > Marine > Wetlands > Sediment ... | reverse complement strand
ATCGCCATACGACTTGAGTCGTGGTAGAATAACCTACCGGTTAAAGCAATAGGAGTTAGTCATGAAGGTTAGGGCTTCGGTTAAGCCGAGATGCGAGAAATGTAAAGTAATCAAGCGGCGCGGGGTACTGCGGGTTATCTGCAACAACCCCCGTCACAAGCAGAGGCAGGGTTAGGTCCCGGCTGGATTAAGGAGGACGTAGAGGATGCCACGTATCGCCGGTATTGATATCCCCAGGAACAAACAGATTTGGGTATCTTTACAGTATATTTATGGAATCGGAAGAACGACCAGTTGCCGGATTCTCGAAGAGACCGGGATTAAGGCGGATACCCGCACTGATGACCTGACCGAGGACGAGGTTAACCGTCTGCGGGATATCATCGGCCGCGAGTATATCACCGAGGGCGACCTGCGCAAGGAGGTCAACTTCAACACGAAGCGGTTGATTGAGATCGGTAGCTACCGGGGACTGCGGCACCGCTACGGTCTGCCCTCACGGGGGCAGCGCACCCGTACCAATGCCCGGTCGCGGCGCGGTACCAAGAAGACGGTGGCCGGTCGCGGTAAGCGGCGCGGGGTGGCCAAGAAGTAACTAGGGCCTCGTGAAGGGGATGACTTAGGCAATAACCGGTTTCGGGGCCGAGGAGCCCGCGAAACCTACAAAATAGCAGGGGGAACAGTAATGGCGCAGAAAAAGAAGGTTAAGAGCCGCCGTCGGGAACGTAAGGCGATTCCGGCGGGCCGGGCTTATATTCAATCGACGTTTAATAACACCATCGTGACGCTTACCGACCCGCAGGGTAACGTGATTGCCTGGGCCAGCTCCGGGACCGCCGGCTTCAAGGGGTCGCGCAAGGGCACACCCTATGCCGCGCAGCTCGCGGCGCGAGATGCCGCTCGTAAGGCCATGGAGCACGGTCTGCGTCAGGTGGAGATATACGTTAAGGGGCCGGGCAGTGGCCGCGAAGCGGCGATTCGCTCGCTGCAGAGTTCGGGCCTATTCATTACTAGTATTCGGGACGTGACCCCCATTCCGCATAATGGCTGCCGTCCCCCGAAGAGAAGGCGGGTGTAGAGGAAGATGGCGAGATATACAGAAGCTGTTTGCCGGTTGTGCCGCCGCAGCGGTGAGAAACTAATGCTCAAGGGGGGACGCTGTTTTACCCCCAAGTGTGCCATGGAGAAGCGGGCCAAGCCGCCGGGATCTCAGATGGGGCGCCGCCGCCGCATCTCCGACCGCGGGTTCCAGCTGCGAGAGAAGCAGCGGGCGCGTTATACCTACGGTATTTTGGAGCGCCAGTTCCGGCGTTTCTTCACCCAGGCGGAGCGGCAGAGCGGTATCACCGGCGAGAATCTTCTGGTGCTGCTGGAGAGAAGTCTGGGTAATGTGGTCTACCGCTTGGGGATGGCCGACTCGCGTGCTCAGGCACGACAGCTCGTCTGCCACGGTCACATCACCCTTAACGGGCGCAAGACCGATATTCCGTCGTGCCTGGTGAAAGAGGGCGACGTTATCGGCTGGCGGGAGAGTAGTGCCAAGAACGGATATTATGCCGAGATGACGAAGAATATCGGCTCCAAGGTAATTCCTGGCTGGTTGAGTCTTGACCGGCAGAATATGGTGGGGCGGGTCGTCTCGCTGCCCAACCCGGACGCGATTGATGTTCAGTTCGAGGTGCAGAATATAGTTGAGTACTACTCACGGTAGTGAGTAAGGAGGAATGTTTTGTCTCGCTTAGCGATACCGAAAATAGAATGCGTTGAGAGCCAGGATAACTTCGGGCGGTTCTCCGCAAGTCCGATTGAGAAGGGCTTCGGGGTTACTCTGGGTAATTCGCTGCGTCGGGTGCTGCTCAGCTACCTGCCGGGGGCGGCGGTGACCCGCATACGAATTGAAGGCGTCCTCCATGAGTTCTCGACGATCCCTCATATTAAGGAAGATGTCACCGAGTTTATCCTTAACGTGAAGGAGCTGCGCCTGATTCCTATCTCCGGCGAGCCGGGTAAGCTGACACTAGAGGTTTCCCGCGAGGGGCCGATTTACGCCTCCGACATCAAGCCCTCCAACGACTTCGAGGTGGCGAATCCCGACCTGTATCTGGCGACCCTTGATTCGGCGGAGGCGAGCCTGGAAGTGGAGTTCGAAGTTGAGCTGGGCGAGGGTTATCGTCCGGCGGAAACGAGCGACGACATGCTGATCGGTACCATTCCGGTTGATGCCATCTTCACGCCGATACTGAAGGTTAATTATAACGTTGAGCCGACTCACGTCGGTAAGGAAATCAGCCGTGACCGGCTGCAATTAGAGGTCTGGACCGACGGCTCGATATCGCCGGTGGAGGCCGTCAGCCAGAGTGCCGCAATCCTGGTCGAGCAATTTAACCCATTTGTAAAATGCTCGCAGGAAGTGGCGACAAAGGTCGAAGAGCAGCGGGTCAGCCTGTCGATTCCCGAAGAGCTCTACAACATGCCGGTGGATAAGATGGAGCTCTCGGTGCGGACGATGAACTGCCTGCGGCGCGGCGGGATTGAGAACGTGGGCCAGATAATCAGCCGGGGCCGTAAGGGGCTGATGGCGCTGCGCAACTTCGGGCAAAAATCACGTGAGGAGTTGGAGGAGCGGCTCGCTGAGATGGGTCTGAATATCGACCAGAACAGCGACGAGGAAGAAGAGATGTCAACTGAGGAAGGAACCGTCGATGAGGCATAGAATCGCAGGCAGAAAGCTGGACCGGCCCACCGGACATCGCCGGGCTCTCTACCGCAATCTGGTGACCGATTTCCTGGGTTATGAAAAGATTACCACGACCGAGGCTAAGGCCAAGGAAGTGCGGGGCATGACCGACAAGATGATTACCCTGGGTAAGAAGGGTGATCTCGCCGCCCGGCGTCAGGCGCTGGCCTTTATCCTGGATGAGAAGACAGTAGACAAAGTCTTCAGCGACCTGGCCGAACGCTATGCCGAGCGCAACGGGGGTTATACCCGCATCGTGAAGCTGAACCCGCGGCCGGGTGACGGCGCGGCCATGGCCCGGCTGGAACTGGTGGAGTAACGAGGGCAGTGGCCGTTGCCACCAAGCTGGTCTTAATAATTGAATACGATGGTATCCGGTATCACGGTTTTCAGTTGCAGCGCGATCTGCCCACGGTTCAGGGAGAGCTAGAACAAGCCATCTATAAACTGACCGGGGAGCGCCGCCGGGTGCTGGGGGCCAGCCGGACCGATACCGGGGTTCATGCCCGCGCTCAGGTGGTCAGTTTTCGCACCGCCTCAAGCCTGGAGCCGGAGATATTCGTCCGGGGGCTGAACCACTACCTGTGCCGGGACGTCGCCGTCAAGGCGGCCTACCGGGTGGCAGATAGGGTTGATGTCCGCCGTCAGGCACTGAGCCGGGAGTACCGCTACTATATCCTGAATGCGGAGGTTCGCTCGCCGCTAAGGCGACGGTATGCTTACCAGGTGCCTTATCCGCTGGATGTGGCGGCGATGGACCGGGCCTGCCGGATACTAATTGGCAAGCACGATATGGCCTCCTTCGCCAGCAAGCTGGAGGATGAGCATAAGAGCACGGTGCGTGAGGTGTACCAGGCCGGCGTCAGCCGGGAAGAAGACCTGGTTGTCTTCACCATTGTCGCCAGTTCTTTCCTCCCTCATCAGGTGCGCAACACCGTGGGGGTGCTGCTGGGGGTGGGGTCGGGCAAAGTGGACATCGAGGTTGTCCGTAGTATAATGGAGAAAAGACAGCCGGGATTGGCCGGGCCGACGGTGCCGGGCCACGGGCTCTGTCTGGTGAAAATAGAATATCCAGTCCCGTTCGAGGAGATGTGATGAAGACCTATAGCGCCAAGTTATCCGAGATAAAACGCGATTGGCACATAATTGATGCCGAGGGCAAGATACTGGGCAAGCTGGCCACGGAGGCGGCGATGCTCTTAATGGGAAAGCACAAGCCGATGTACAGCCCAAACCTGGACGTCGGTGATTTCGTGGTTGTGATCAACGCCGAGAAGGTGCGGGTCACCGGGGACAAGCCCCGCCAGAAGATGTATTACCGCCATTCCAACTATCCCGGCGGGCTGAAGAGCGCCAGCCTGGAGCAGATGCTGGCGACCCATCCCACCCGGGTTATCGAACATGCCGTGCGGGGCATGATACCCCGCACCCGCCTCGGGGAGAGCATGATGAAGAAGCTAAAGGTCTATGCCGGCAGCGAGCATCCCCACCAAGCCCAGGTCGGGGCTGCGGAGGAATAACCGCCGTCGGGCTTTTTAACAGTAAATAATCGAAAACTATCGGAAAGAGACAGGGTTTCATATGGAAGAGCAGAGATATTTCTACGGAACCGGAAAGCGTAAGGAAGCGGTTGCCCGCGTGCGGCTTTTGCCTGGTAACGGGGCCATCATCGTCAACAACATGCCCTACGAGGAGCGCTTCCCGCGCCTGGAGCACCGCCGTAAGATACAGCAGCCGCTGCTGATCACTGAGAACATCCAGAAGTACAATGTGCTGGTTAAGGTTGAAGGCGGCGGCGTCGCCGGGCAGGCGGGGGCGATTGCCCACGGGATTGCCCGGGCGCTGCTCAAGTCGGACGAAGAGCTGCGGCCGGTACTGCGCCGCGACGGCTTGCTCACGCGGGATGATCGCGTCAAGGAGCGCAAGAAGGTCGGTCTGAAACGGGCCCGTAAGGCGCCGCAGTACACCAAGCGTTAAGAAGCGGGTTCGGGGGATATTTCCCGGCCATTATTACCGTCAAAATCAAAGAGGGCTGTCCGTGAGGGCAACCCTCTTGTTGTTGGGGATAGCTGGGCTCTCAAATGCGGTTGATACCTTTGATATAGAAGGGGAATCGCCGGTTCTAAATCAGGCGCCAGTCCTTGTAGCCCTGCTGGATGAGCGTCAGGTATTCCGGGGACGGCCGGGCGGCATCCCCCGGATTGTGCCGCAGATAGGTTAGCGCCTCCACCGGTTCGCCGTCCTCGTTGTTGACGATGACGCTCATCTGCCGGAAGTCGCTGCCCAGCTGCCGTTCTATCTGCCGCAGGCAGTTATCGTTGACCTCGTAGATACCACCAAGCACCTTGCCGCCCCGCTGGGGCTTGATGGTGGCGGTGGCCCCTCGCCAGAGACGGGTCCAGTCGGTGAAGACGAACTGGTAGTGGTGCAGGGTGGCCGGGAATTTGGGCTTGCTCTGCGGGCAGTTCTTGAGCATTTGCTGGCGGTTGAGGTTTAAGCCGTAGGCAAAGTAGTACATTGGGCACCTGCCTTCCTACCGATTCGGTTGCGTTTCAGCCCTGGGCTAGCTTCTCGGCCTCTGCCAGCAGCGCTGTTACCTGCTCGGGCGAGTGGCCTTCGGCATAGAGCCGCAGCAGCGGCTCGGTGTTGGAGAAGCGGACGAGCAGCCAAGCACCGTCGGCCAGCGTGAAGCGATCGCCGTCAATCTGGTCGCGCTTGGCGACCGTCTGCCCGGCGATCTCCTCCGGAGCGTGATTCTTGACCCGTTCGATGATGGCTGCTTTATCCCCGGTAATCTTGATATCGTGGCGCTGGTAGTAATGGGGGCCGACCTTGCTGTGTAGGTATTCAATAAGCTCCCGCGGGCTCTTCCCGGTGCGCACCATGAGGTCGAGGAAATAGAGCCCGGCCAGGATGCCGTCACGTTCCAGGACATGGCCTTGGAAGGCATAGCCGCCGCTTTCCTCACCGCCGATGAGGGCGTTCTCCTGCCGCATCTTGGGGGCGACGTACTTGAAGCCGACCGGCGTCTCGTAAATTGGTACGTTGAACAGCTCGCCGAGACGGTGGATCATGTTGCTCATGGTGACCGTGCGTATAATGGCCCCCCGCTCCCCGCGCACCTCCAGCAGGTAGAGACAGAGCAGGGTGAAGGTGTGCAGCGTGGAGATGAAGCTGCCGTCCTCGGCGACGATGCCTACCCGGTCGGCGTCACCGTCGGTGGCAATCCCGACGGCAGCCCCCCTCTCTCTGACGGTAGCGACGAGCCGGGTCAGGTTCTCGGCAATTGGCTCCGGCTGCTTCATGCCGGGGAAGAGCGGGTTGCGCTCGCTGTTAATCTCGATAATCTCACTGGCCCCGCCCCCCAGCAGGCGCCGGAAATAGCCCATCCCGGCCCCGAACATGGGGTCGATGGCAATCTTGAGCCCGGCGCGGCGGATGTTGTCCAAATCGACCAGTTTCGTAATTTGCTGGTCATAGACCGGGGTCAGGTCAACGTACTCGAAGGCATCGTTATCCGGAGTGAGGGGACGCCGTTTGACCCCGCCCTCCCGCTGGAGGCGGGCGATATGCTCTTCGAGGCGGGCGGTGATTTCCGGACTGGCGCTAGTGCCGGTCTCCGTCTTCAACTTAAAGCCGTTCCACTGCGGCGGGTTGTGGGAGGCGGTGATGATAATGGCCCCGCCCGCCTGTTTAGCGGTCACCCCGAAGCTGACGACGGGGGTGGGCGCTGCCTCGCGGCAGAGGTAGGTCTTGATGTCGCTGGCACTGGTGACTTCGGCGGCGGCGGCGGCAAAGGCCTCGGCGGCAAAGCGGGTATCGTGGCCGATGATCAGCCCTCGCTCTGCCAGACCGCTCTCCTTCAGGTAGTCGGCGACGGCCTGGGCACAGATGCGGACGTTGTCGAAAGTATAATCCTCAGCGATAACCGCCCGCCAGCCGTCCGTCCCGAATTTTATATTAGCCGGCACAATCGGCCTCCTCTGTCATCAGATCACAGAAGCAGAAATCACCCCGTTGGACTTTCTCTCCCGCTCTCACGTGAAGAGTCTGGCGAAAGACTGGTCCGCCGTAGGCGAAGCTGTGAAATTCCCCGTTCTCACCGGCCGGGTCAACCCCGGGCGGTAGATCATCAAGGAAGCCGTTGTCGATGATTCGTCCGGCGAAGCTGGTATCGAGGGTCCTGGTATCGACACAGGTGGTTACCGCTCGGAATCCCAGGTCAATAAAGGATTGGGTGAGAACCGCGCTTTCCCGACCCCACAGGGGGAAGACACCTCGCATCCCGATACGGTCCAGGTTGTCCTCACGGTACTGCCTGACGTCGGCGAGGTGGATATCTCCGAAGGCAACATTATTTACTCCGGCCTGTTGAAACTTATCAGGGGCAGTTCTCATGCGGGTGCCGTACTCGTCATCGCTGGCCTCAGGCGGGATATCGACCTCAGTAAGGGGCAGGCCGAGTGCCGTAACCTGACGGCGCAGTAGAGCCCGGCTCACCCCGTGCAGGCTAATCCGGTCGTAAGTTTCCGTTATCGTAGTCAGCAGTGAGACCACCCTGTACTCTTTACTCCTTTGCAGTTCGTAAAGAGCCAGCGCGCTGTCCTTACCACTGCTCCAGCAAAGGAGTATTTTTTCCATTTTCGTAAAGACTTCCCGTCGTTTACTTCCCGAAAGCCTCTTTTTTCAGGATTGCTGCCTTGTCGGTGTGCTCCCAGGGCAGGTCGGTGTCCTCCCGGCCGAAGTGGCCGTAGGCTGCGGTCTGCTGGTAGATGGGGCGGCGCAGGTCGAGGTCGCGGATAATCGCTGCCGGGCGGAGGTCGAAGTGCTTAGCAATCAACTTGTTGATAATCTCTTCGTCAACCTTGGCGGTGCCGAAGGTCTCGATGGAGACCGACAGGGGGTGGGCGACGCCGATAACATAAGCAATCTGAACCTCAAGACGGTCAGCCAGTCCGGCGGCGACCACGTTCTTGGCGATGTAGCGACCGGCATAAGCCGCCGAGCGGTCAACCTTGGTCGGGTCTTTGCCAGAGAAGGCGCCGCCGCCGTGACGGGCGAGGCCACCGTAGGTATCGACCAGAATCTTGCGTCCGGTGAAGCCGGTATCCGATACCGGCCCGCCGATGACGAAGCGTCCGGTGGCGTTGACGTAAATCTTGGTCTCATCATCCATCAGCGCGGCGGGGACGATAGGCTTGATGACGTGCTCGATGACATCCTGCCGGATTTTTTCCTGGGTAATGTCGCGGTTGTGCTGGGCGCCGATGACGACGTTGGTGATCCGCTTGGCGATACCGTTGGCATACTCCACCGTAACCTGCGACTTGCCGTCGGGGCGGAGGTAGGGCAGGGTATGGTCTTTGCGTACCGCAGCCAGGCGGAGGGAGAGCTTGTGGGAGAGGGCGATGGGGAGGGGCATCAGCTCGGGGGTCTCGTTGCAGGCGAAGCCGACCATCATCCCCTGGTCACCGGCGCCAATCTTGTCGAGGTCGTCGCCGGCAGCTGCCTTGGCTTCCTGAGAATTGTCCACCCCCAGGGCGATGTCGCGTGATTGCTCGTTGATGGAGACCATCACCCCGCAGGAACGGTAGTCGAAGCCGTACTCGGGGCGGGTGTAGCCGATGTCGTGGACTACCTTGCGCACGACTTTGGGGACGTCAACGTAGCAGTTGGTGGTAATCTCGCCCATGACGATGATGATACCGTTGGTTACCGCCGTCTCACATGCCACCCGACCCATCGGATCCTGGGCCAGAATCGCATCCAGAATGGCATCGGAAATTTGGTCGCACATCTTGTCGGGATGACCCTCGGTGACCGATTCCGAAGTGAGCAGATAGTAGGGTGAACTACAGAAACTGTTCATTAAAATTCCTCCAATAAATCAGATTGTATGAGTCGTTATTTATGTTCCTTCCTGCCAGCTGTTGAGGTATTTTTCCTGTTCGGCAGTCAGGGTATCGATATCAATCCCCATCGCCGTGAGCTTGAGACGGGCGATTTCCCGGTCGATGACCGAGGGCACGGGGTAGACCCTGGTTTCCAGCTTGTCCCGGTTCTTGACGATGTACTCCAGCCCCAGCGCCTGGTTGGCGAAGCTCATGTCCATGACGCTGGCGGGATGCCCCTCGGCGGCGGCCAGGTTAATCAGCCGGCCCTCGCCCAGGAGGTACAGCGTACGGCCATCGGTCATCTGGTACTCATCGACGAAGGGCCGGACCTCGCGTTTGCCCTTGGCGGTGGCTTCGATGGCGGGGATGTTAATCTCAACATTGAAATGGCCGCTGTTGGCCATAATGGCACCGTCTTTCATGACGGCGATGTGGCCTTTATCAATGACGTGCTTGTCGCCGGAGATGGTGATGAAGATGTCGCCGATACGGGCTGCTTCCAGGAGCGGCATCACCCGGTAGCCGTCCATGGCGGCCTCCAGGGCGCGGGTGGGATCGACCTCGGTGACGATTACCTGGGCGCCCAGCCCGTGGGCCCGCGTGGCGATGCCCCGGCCGCACCAGCCGTAGCCGCTGACGACGACATTTTTCCCCGCCCAGAGGATGTTGGTCGCGCGGGTGATACCGTCGATGGTGCTCTGGCCAGTGCCGTAGCGGTTGTCGAAGAAGTGCTTGGTCTGAGCGTCATTAACGGCGATGATGGGGTATTTCAGCTCCCCGGCGTTGGCCAGGCTGCGCAGTCGGATGACGCCGGTGGTGGTCTCCTCGGTGCCGCCGATGACGTTGGGCAGCAGTTCCTGACGCTTGGAGTGCAGGGTAGCTACCAGGTCGGCGCCGTCATCCACCGTCAGTTGTGGCTTGTTCTCCAGGGCGGCGTCGATGTGTTTGTAATAGGTCACGTCGTCCTCGCCCTTGATGGCGTTGGTCGGGATGCCGTATTCTACCAGCGCAGCGGCGGTATCGTCTTGGGTGCTCAGGGGATTGGAGGCGCAGAGTACCAACTGTGCCCCCCCGTCGCGCAGGGCGAGCGCCAGATTGGCGGTCTCGGTGGTGATGTGAAGACAGGCCGCGATCCGGACTCCCGCTAACGGCTGCTCGGCGGCGAAACGCTCCCGTATCATCTTGATGACGGGCATCTCACGACCCGCCCAGGCGATGCGCTGCCGGCCGGCTTCCGCCAGGGAAAGGTCTTTAACGTCGGACTGTTGTGGTGAAGTCATACTTGCCTCTAACTCCTTTCGTCTCTGCCAAAAAATCATCAGGGCACATCAGCACACGGGGTAATCATCCCGGATTAGGGGGAATGATGAATATCATAATGGGGGGTGGTACTTGTGCCCAGATACTTTTCGATTGTTGAGATTAGACATTGTCTACTATAGTGTACCACATCCCCGGCGGTGACCACTAGTATTTCCATAAAACGGTCGTGGAAGGATTCGTAATTACTTCGTGTAGCTATATTACTTCGTGAAACCACTTTAATTCTTGTGATTACTTCCCCGGTGACCGTCTGGTGACGGCAGCCCTGATGCGAGGGGCGTGTTTTACTAGGATTAATACCGTTGGGCCCAGTGTCGGCAGCAGCAGATTTGGGTGCCAGAGATAGACGAATATCAGGGCGATACCGAGTCCGGCCAGGCGGCCCGGTATCTGGGTGGCCACCGTCTGGAGGGCTTCCTGAAAGCTCTGCAGACGCTCCCCCCGTGAAGTAATGGCGTGGGCGGTAAAGATACAGGTCACCATGGTGGTTCCCCAGACCCCCAGCGCCGTCGGGGCCAGCGCCAGCAGGATGCCCATCATGGTGGCGAACCCGATGCCGCCCTCCCGGAAGCGGAACCAGACGGGGTAATTGTGCCCCAGGATAACGAGGGTACTGGCGACGGTCAGGGCGGGGATGAAGTAACCGGTATCCGCCGGGGCCAGCCAGCGGGTGATGTAAATGGCGAGGACTCCCTTACCCACGTCGCCGATAAGTACCAGGCCCAGTCCCAGCGCTGCTTGGCGGCCCGAGCGCTTGGCCCGCGTTAGTTCATAAGTGTTCATGCCGCCGACGTTACCGGAGCCGTGACGCCGGATGTCCTGTCCAGTGAGGCGCCGACTGACAAAATAGGCGGTCGGGAACGAGCCCAGAAAATAGCTGATAACGGCGGTTACGACCAGCCAGGCGGCGGTGCTCATCGGTGGCCCACCTCGCCGGGGGTAATCAGGAGGGTGGTCAGCTCGCGAAATACCCGGTCGCGGTTGGCAGCGGTAACCTCAATGAGGCTGACCTGGTCGAGACGCTTGATGGCGTCAGTTACCGGGTGTGGGCTTGACATAATAGTGCCAAGGACGCGGCTGCGGCCGTCGTCAATAATGCCCGTGACCATTTTCCGAAAGACCTCGGAGCAGAGCTCCATCTTACCGATCTCGTCGATGACGACCAGCTTGCCGTCTCCGGCCGCCCGTACGAGAGCCGCTAACCCGATGCCCTCCAGGGCGGCGATGTCTACCCCGTACTTGCCCACCCGGTAACGGCTCTTGATGGTGGTATGGGCCAGTACCGCGGACTCACCGTCGAGGGTTATCAGCCGGAAACCCTGGCGTGCCCCGCCGCTTCGTATCTCCTCGGTGTAGAAGCCGCCGGCGGCCGCACCCCACCCCGCGGCGAGGCGTTTGATAATTGTCGTCTTGCCGCTGCCGGGACGTCCGGTGAGTAAATTGACCCGTTTCATGGCCGTTACCGCCGGGACATGCGTTTAGGACTGGGCCTGGGCTTCCTTCTTCTTCGCTTCCAGCTTCTTACGGCGGATGCGGTGTTTCTGATCGGCTACCTTTTTTCTTTTGTTCATGATTAATTATCATAAACCATTTGCGCCGGTTCTGTCACGCCGTCCGGCGCTGGTGATAGCGGACGAAGTTCGTAATTGAGCGGTCGTACGTGCGCTCTAGCTCCGGCGGGAAACAGCAGGCAGGCAGCTCATCAAGGCTGAGGTGATACTTGATGCACTGGCAGCACTTGCCCTTGCGGTGGCAGGGTTCGTAGGTGCAGTTGCACCCGGTGAGGTTGGTTTCGAGATTGCATTCCATCGCCATCGTACCCTCCGGTTTATCGGTTACGGACTAGGCGTAGCGCTGCCGGACGCGCGCCGACAGGTCGCGGAGCAGTCCCATAATCTTGGTGACGGCAGCCTCGTCGCGCAGCGTCCCCAGGCCACAGCTCGGGGTCAGCAGCCCCTGAGTAATGAGGTCGCGGAAGGGGATACCCTTTTTGGTAATAGAACCGAGCGCCGCCTCCAGCCGGTCCTGAAGATTGGCTACGGTCTCCCCGGCGGCAGCCTCCTCGTCGGTGGGGACAATGCCCCAGGCGATAGTCCCGCCCCGCCCTAGGAATTTCTGTATTTGCTGCGGGTAGAGGCTCAGCGAGTCGGGGTAGTTATAGGTATCGAAGCTCAGGATATCGACGCTGGTGTCCAGCAATATCGACCAGTCGGTGTTACCGCAGCAGTGCACCCCGGTCAGCCCCTCGACCCCGCCGAAGGCCTCCTCCAGAAGCTCGATAATCCGCTCCCGGGAGAGGATGACACCGGTGGCCCCGTAGGCGGACATGTACGGCTCGTCGAAAAACATGATGGTGTGCTTCGATATCTGCCGCAGTTGCTTCTCCTGCCAGGCGGCCTTGAGGCGCACCAGCTTGGCGACGACATCACCGAAGACCTCGTCGTACAGGATACCTCGTTTCTCCTCGTCGGTGACGGTCAGGCCCCAGGTAACCGGCCCGGTAACGTGCCCCTTGACAGCCCAGGAGGTGAGGTTGCCCAGCCGGAGGAAGGTATCCAGCCCGGCGGCGTAGTTGGGGGAGATGGGGTATTTATCCACGTCGTTTTCCAGGTAAGCGGTATAGAACTCCGCCAGGGCCCCGGTGTTGTCCTGACGGCGGTCAACGTAGATGCTGTCGTCCCTAACGACCAGTCCGGGGAAACCCTCGCTGTACTGGACGCACATATTCTCCAGAAAGGAACGCTTCGGAAGCTGGGGCCAGGTCGGGATGTCCTTAAGGTGTTCCGTAATCTGGCGGCAGGCGACTTCGGGGTCAGTATGGGGCATACTGCCAATGATGGTGGGTCGGCACCCGAATTCAATCCGTGTCATTTTTAGTCCTTGCCTCCGCTCAGATATTTGCCGGCAATAATCTCCAGCCGGGCCCGGGTTGCTTCGGGGATGGCCTCCGGAGAGGTGACGATGGCTGTCTCCAGGGCGTGCCCGCAACCACAGCTCTGCCGGGCGGGTAGTCTTCCGGCCAGACGCCGGATGATTCCCCGGATTTTCTCGGTTATCTGGCGCTGCGTTTCGATTATAACGTCAATGGAAATCGGCGCGCAGCTTTCCTGCCAGCAGTCGTAGTCGGTCACTCCGGCGATAGTAGCGTAGCATATTTCCGCCTCACGCGCCAAATTGGCCTCGGGGAGGGCGGTCATGCCGATGATGCTGGCCCCCCAGCTACGGTAGAGGTGCGATTCGGCGCGGGTGGAGAAGGCCGGCCCCTCCATGACGACGTAGGTGCCGCCCTGGTGGGTGGTGGCCTCGACCTCGGTGGCGGCCTGGTAAAGGGCCTGGCGCAGCTCGGGGCAGAAGGGCTCGGCGAAGATGATATGGGCGACGATGCCTTCACTGAAGAAGGAGCTGGCCCGGTGCTTGGTGCGGTCAATAAGCTGGTAGGGGATGACCAGGTGGCCCGGTTTAAGCTCGGCCTGCAGGCTACCGACGGCAGTGACTGAAACGATGTGCTCGACCCCCAGCGACTTCAGGGCGTAGATATTGGCCCGGTAGGGGATTTCGCCGGGGGAAAGATGGTGCCCCCGCCCGTGACGGGGCAGAAAGGCGACTGCCGTATCTCCCAGCCGCCCCACCGTAATCCGGTCGCTAGGCTCGCCGAAGGGGGTCTTTACGGCTACCTCACTAATGTTGCTCAGTCCCTCAATATTATAAAGCCCGCTGCCCCCGATGACTCCCATTTTCGCCTGCGGCATTTGTCCCTCCTTAATATATCGGCTTTTCGTCCAGTACCGACTGCTGAATTTTCTTCTTCAGACCGTACTTGGTGGTCACCGATTCCACCAGCTCATGAAACCATCGAGGGCTGGTGGGCGCTAGTTAAATCTTGTACTATTGCTCTTAATTCCTTCTCGTGGTCAAAACTCTTTCTCTTGTGTAGAAAGGGAGAGAGAAAATCCTTTGGAATGTTGTCTTTCTCGTAGTCGATGTAATTCACCTTGCCGATGTAGACATCAGGTTTGGTATCCTTGAGGCTATCTCGTAGCCGCCGGAAGGTGGAACGGATGGCAATGCCCTCATTGCTCTTGAGATACAGCTTCCACATTACGAATGATTCGTAACTGTTAATATGCCAGCAGTTGATTGCCGTGATTTTTGTTAGCCATTTATAATCTCCACTGATATCTTCTGGAGAGATATTATCTTTATATAATTCTGCTCTTAGCGGTACATTTGCTTTTGTTTGTGAACCCTCAAACGGGTCATCCAGCTTGTCGGCGCGGCAGAAGAATAGCGCTTGCCTATCGAGAATGCTGACGAATTTCGTAAAATCTAGGTAGCGCCAGACGGTCATGTTATCATTAGGGACTTCCAAATTAGGGTGTTTCTTATACATACGACCCCCTTAGTCGCTTAGTGCTCTTAGTCCCTCCCCGTAGGGAGCGCGGACGATGCCCCGCTCGGTGATGATGGCGGTGATGAGGTGGTGGGGGGTAACGTCGAAGGCGGGGTTGGCGGCGGTGATGCCCTCCGGGGCGGTGGCGATACCCTGCAGGTGGGTTACTTCCCCCGGGGCTCTCTCCTCAATTGGGATTTCATCACCGATGGCCAGGCTCAGGTCGAGGGTGGTGGTGGGGGCGGCGATGTAAAACGGAATGTCGTGGGCATGAGCGAGTACCGCCAGTGAGTAGGTGCCGATCTTGTTGGCGGTATCGCCGTTGGCGGTGATGCGGTCGGCGCCGGTGATAACGGCATCTACCCGGCCCAGATTCATGAAATGCCCCGCCATCGAGTCGGTTATCAGGGTGAAGGGCACTCCGGCCTGCCGCAGCTCCCAGGCCGTCAGGCGGGCCCCCTGTAGCAGCGGGCGGGTCTCATCGACGAAAACGTTAACCACCTTGCCCTGCTCGTGGGCGCGGATGATAACCCCCAGCGCCGTTCCGTGGCCGGTAGTGGCCAGCGGCCCGGCGTTGCAGTGGGTCAGGATGGTGCTGCCCGGCGTAATCAGGGTGGCACCAATCTCGGCGAGGGTGCGGGTGGCCTCGATTTCCTTACCGTGGATGCGGATGGCCTCGTGCAGCAGGGCCTGTTTTATTTCGGCGACGTCGTCACCGGCAATCGCGACGGCCTGTTTCATGCGGTCGACCGCCATGAAGAGGTTCTTGGCAGTGGGGCGGGTAGCGGCAATCGTTTCGATGACCTTATTCAGCTTCGCCCGGAAGTCATCGGGGGCGGTAGCGGTGATTCCCCAAGCGCCGAGGGCAATGCCGTAGGCCCCGGCCACCCCGATGGCGGGGGCGCCCCGTATCTTCATCTCCTTGATGGCGGCGGCGACCTCACGGTAGTCTGCCGTTTCCAGATAGGCTATGGTGCCGGGAAGCTGTGTCTGGTCGAGGATTCTGACCTTACCGTTCTGCCACTCAATCGGGGGGTTATCTTTTAACAATTATCCTATCATGCCTTTCAATCGTTGGCTGCCGCCGGGTTCAGCTTTTGCCATTCGTAGCGGGTTATCTCCATGACGGCGAAGTGATAGCCGTCATTGTTAACGTAATCGTGGAAGGTGAAGCCGCATTTCTGAAAGCACTTCTGGGCCCGGATGTTGGTCGCCAGGGTCTTCAGATAGACGCGGTTGAGCTTCGTCTTTTGAAAGATGTATTCCAGCATGGTGGTTACGGTCGCCGTACCGTAGCCCCGGCTCCAGTAGTTGCGGTCGCCGATCATGATGCCCAGTTGGGCTTCCGACTTGCGTTCGTTGATGTCGTAGTAGGAGCAGTTGCCGATGTGCTTGCCGTCGGGGGTTTCGATGGCAAAGGCCTTGCGTTGGGGGGAGGGGTACTTCAGCTCCGCCAGGTACAGCGAGAGGAAGTGGACGAACGAGGTATTGAGCACCGGGGCGGCATCGAGTCGTACCAGTTCCAGGTCGGTCTGCCACTGGTAATTATCGAAGGCATCAGCGATTTTCTTGGGTCTTAGCCTGATTTTCTTGTCCGTAGTCATCGAAGTCTCGGGCTTTCAGAGTGTGAATAATCCCGGCTCTTCACCGGCGTCAATCTCGCGCAGCGCATCTTCGGCGGCCATCTGGATGGCCTCGCTGACATCATCCAGGCACTGTTCGAGGCAGTTCTTGGCCTCGGTGTTACCAATCTTGCCCAGCGCCCGTATCGCTGCCAGCTGGACTTCGAGGTCACTGTCATCCACCAGCTCGACGAGCCCATCTACCGCCTCCTCATCGCCAATCTCGCCGCAGGCACAGGCGACCTCGTAGCGTATCTCGGCATTGCGGTTGCCCATCTCGCGGAGCAGTATCGGTAGCCACTGGGGGTTGCAGTTCTTGCCCATGGCATAAATGGCGCTCACCCGGAGCTTGGGCTGGCTGCTGCGATAGGCCGTGCTGATGATCTGCTCGACCTCGCCGGAGTCCATGGGGGCGATAGCCTCCAGGGCGCGGCGCCGCACCTCGACCGGTTTACGGCTATCGTTAAGGATGCCGAGCAGGGCCTGGTATATCTTGGGGTGGTAGTTGGCGGGAAGCTTCTGTTGCTCGGCGAGCAGGGTGAAACGGCCCAGGGCCGTTGCCGCCGCGGCCTGAACCTTATCCGAGGGGTCGTTCTGCAGAAGGTCGAGGAGGTAGTTAATCAGGTTCAGCTCCTCATTCTCCCAGAGGCCCTCGATAGCCTTGCTGCGCACTTCGTCATCGGGGTCGTCGAGGCAGCTCTTGAAGATGCTGTCGAAGTCAAGCTCGAAATTCTCTTCCGCTAGCTCCACCAGACGCAACATCACCTGCCGCCGCCGCTCCGGGTCGATATCTCTCCAGAGCTTCTTGAAATCGGCCAGCTCCTCGCTGTTGAGGCTGGTCAGGTCCGAGAGACGGCTGTTACCCAGGGGTTTCTCGGTATCGGCCAGCTCGCTGATAATCTCTTCAATCAGTGACAGCATTTCGCTCCCTAACCCCGGTTATTCCTCTTCTTCATCTTCTTCATCGCCCTGCTCCCAAATAGGTTCGGTAAAGTAGTCGATGTACTCGCCCATCGCCTCGGCGGCGGCCCGTTTCATGGCCTCCCGCGTCTCGGCGGCCAGTTGCGTCAGCTCAGACAGGTCGATCTTGATGTCGAGCAGCATCGTCAGCATCTTGAGGACGGCCAGGGCGGCAATCGGGTTCTGTATCTTGGTGGCGTAGGTGGGAACCTCGCCCAGCAGACAGATGCCGTCGATGCCCCGCTCCTTGGCGACCCCCAGTATCAGCCCGTTGAGGCCAGCAATCTGGAGGTTGCCTTTCTGGGTCTGATTGATCTTCTTAAGCTCCTCGGCGGCGGCCGGGTCGGTGGCTACTCCCCAGGCCTTGGGCTGCTCGGTGTGGTGGATGCGGGTCAGGGCGGCGGCGAAGGTGTAGATACGCTGGACGTTGAACCGGGCGCCGACGTCGAGGATGCAGTTGGCCAGGTCGTAGCTCTTGGCGGCGGGCTGCTGGTCGCCGATGAATAGGATGATGTCACTGGCGCCGTTGTCGTTCTTCCAGTAGTAGAACCGGTTCTGCGGGAAGTTGGGCGCCTCGACGACGCCGTTACGGACGATGATGCCCAGCGGGTCGAAGAAGTAGGAGGCGCGTATCTTGCCCAGGCGCTTGAAATTAAGCGATTTCTCCAGATAAGTAGCGACAATCATCGCTACGTTACCGATGCCGGGCCAGGCCGCCAGCATGACCGGCTCGTTGAGCTTGGGGTGGGCGCTGATCTTATATTGTTTATTCATTCCCTCACAGTCCTTGACTACGGTGCAGAGTTACCGGCTGGCGACCGACAGCTCGGGGCAGTAGAGTGACGGGGTGTAGACGGTATCGCCTACCCACCGCCCGTCGCTGCCCAGGGCGCTCAGGTCTTTCAGGATCTTATACACGTTACCGGCGACCATCTTGTCCTTCACTCTACCTACTATTTTACCATTTTCTATCTTATAGCCAAGTAGGACGTTGCCGCTGAAATCGCCGCTCAGGATATTGCCCTGCGAAGCCCCCATGACGTACTCTACCAGCAGGCCCTCTTTGATGTCGGCCAGCATCTCCTCGAAGCTGGTGGTGCCGGGGGTGATGATAAAGGCGCTGGGGGCAGGCTGCGGCATCCCGCCGCCGCGGCTGCCGTTGCCGGTGCTCTCGGTCTGCGCCCGAGCCGCCGTCAGCCGGTCGTAGAGGAAGCCCTTGACAACCCCGTTTTCGATAAGCGGCGTCCGTTGGCTGGGGGTGCCTTCGCTGTCGGCGGGGCGGCTGTGGGGGCGGTAATCCAGGGTGGGATCATCGTGCAGATTGAGCTTGGTATCGAACACCGTCTCGCCGACCTTATCGCCCAGGGGGGATGCCCCTTCGAGGACGACCTTGCCGTTAAAGGCGCTCATCAACGGCGTGATGAGGGCGCTGGCGATCCCGTTGGGGGTAAAGATGACTGGCAACGGACGGCTGGGTAGCTCGGCGGTCTCGCGGGCCATCTCCAATTGCCGGATGACCCGTTGGCTGACGTCCTTGATATCAGTAATCGGGCGGCAGGAGTCCTCGCCGTCGCCGACGAAAAGCATATCGGTGCCTCGGATGAGTTGTCCTTGCAGGCTGAGACCGAACTCGGTCTGCTGGTAGCTTACCTCGGCCCCCGCTGAGTTAATAAGCCGTAAGCTGGCGCTCTCCTTGCTCACCTCGGCATCGCACATTATTTCCGGGGTATGGCCCCGTGCTGCCTCTACCAGTTCTGCCCCCAGTTTGACCATCGCGTCCAGGCTGACGGCACTTACCGCCGGGTCGTGGGTGACAACGTTGGGGTAGGGGGTGGGGCCAAGGAATGAAAATCCGGCCTCCATGCCGAACTCGGCGGTAGCTACGGCGGCGTCAACCAGCTGCTGCCGGTCGTCGAGGTTGGTGGTGACGGCGTAGCCGATTCTCCCCTGGCGGATGATCCGCAGCGCCACGTGGCGGCTTTCCCCGCTGTGGATGTGCTTTAAGCGGTTGGCTTCAAACTGCACCGGGGTCTCCTCGGTGGTGACCATGAAGACCTCGGCGGCCTCGGCGGCTTTCATTGCCCGACTCAGGATTTCTTCCATCAGGCGCCTCCCACCAGGCAGCGCCGGATGCGGATGTGGGGGCTGCCGTTGGATACCGGCAGCGGGTACTGCGCGCCCTTGCCGCAGCCGCCGCCCTGGTTCATGTCGAGGTCATTCCCGATGGCATCAATGTTCTTCAGGGTCTCAAAGACGTTGCCGGTCAGGGTGACCGGCCGGATGGCCTCGGCGATTTTGCCGTTGCGTATCATGTAGGCCTCACCGGCGGAGAAGGTGAACATCTCCATGCTGGTGGTGCCGCCGTACCAGTTCTTGGCGTAGATGCCCTCTTCGATACCAGCGATGAGGTCGTCGAAGGTTGCCTGGCGCGGCTCGATGTAGGTGTTGGTCATGCGCACGATGGGGGGGTGGTGATAGCTCACGGTGCGGGCCTTACCGCTGGGGGGTTCATCCATCTTAGCGGCCGTTTCCCGCGAGTGCAGCCGTCCCACCAGCTTCCCCTCCCGGATGAGATAGGTTTTTTGTCCGGCGACGCCCTCGTCGTCGTAGCGGTAGCTGCCGCGCAGCCCGGGTAGGGTGGCATCGTCGATGATGTTAAGCTCGGGACAGCCGAACTCCCGGCCGAGCACCATCAGTTCGCGGAGCTGCGGGTTCTCGTAAACGAAATCCGATTCCGAGAGATGCCCGAAGGCCTCATGAACGAAGACCCCGGCCAGCACCGGGTCGAGGACCACGGTATACTCGCCGCCCTTGACCTGCGGCGCGGAGAGCAAATCGACGGCGTTGCGGCTCATCCGGGATACCTGGTTGTGGAGATGGGTGATGGCATCGAAGTCCCCGGCGCTCCCCAGGCTGAGACCCGACTGCTGGACGTTGCCGTCGCGGTTGGCAATGGCCGCCAGGCGCAGGGTGACGTCGGCGCGGTGCTGCTCGATGAAGCTGCCCTCGGAGCTTATAAAGATGCGGCGGCGGAAGCCGTCGCCGTAGCTGATAACTGAGGTTTGTAGATTCGGCGTCTGCCAGATGAGGTCGTTGTACTCGTCGAGCAGCCCTTTTTTGTCGCGGAGCGGCCGGTCGACCGCCGTCTCCCCGGTGGGTGTGTCATCCTCCTTGATTACCGGCACCGGCGCCAGGTTGACCGCCTCGCCGCTGGCGAGACCGGCCTGTTTGACCGCCATCTGCACCCGGCGCGGCAGATCGTCGAGGCTGTTAAAGCTGGTAAAGCCCCAGCCGCCGTGCACCAGGGCGCGCACGTTGCCGCCGCAGGCGCTGCTCCGGCCGACCGCTTCCAGCTGCCGGCCACGGTAGGTGATATGGCTGGCCCGGCTCTCCTCGAAGTGGGCCTCGATGTAGTCGGCCTCGTACTTGCCGAGCACCTCGCGGAGCTTGCGGGCGCGCTCTCTGATATCGGGCATTAAATATCTCCGTATCGGGCTAATCGGACAAGATTAGTTTACTCAGAGCGTAATCACCTTGTCAATCACAGTTCGTCTTTACAATTCTGCCCCTGATACGGTATCCTAGCCTAAAAGGAGGCGCTTCATTGTACCGGGCACCACGCGGCACTCAGGACATCCTGCCGGCCGAGCAGCCTTACTGGCGCTATCTCGAGCAGCAGGCGGCGCAGTTGGCCGGGCTCTACGGCTATCTCCCCATCGAAACCCCGACCTTCGAAGATACCCGACTCTTTACCCGCAGCGTCGGGGAAGGGACGGATATCGTCGAGAAGGAGATGTATACCTTTCAGGATAAGGGGGAGAACTCGCTGACCCTCCGGCCGGAGGGGACCGCCTCCGCCTGCCGCGCCTATCTGGAGCACGGCATGAATAACCTCCCCCAGCCGGTCAAGCTCTATTACCGGGCCTCGATTTTCCGCTACGAGCGCCCCCAGGCGGGCCGTTACCGCGAGCACCATCAGTTCGGCTACGAAGCCTTCGGCGATGACTCGCCGTCGCTCGATGCCGAGGTTATCGAGCTGGCCTGGCGCTTCTTTATCGGGCTGGGCCTCACCGGCCTCAAGCTGAAACTGAACAGCATCGGCTGCCGCGAGTGCCGGCCTCATTACCTGGAGGTGCTGCGCAGCTATTACGATAAGGCTGATGCCACCTTGTGTCCCGACTGCCGGGTGCGCCGGGAGCGTAACACCCTGCGTCTCCTCGACTGCAAGCAGCCGCAGTGCCAGGCGCTGGCCGATAATGCGCCGCGTAATGCCGACCATCTCTGTGACGACTGTGCCGCGCATTTCGAGCAGTTGCAGGGTTTTCTAAGATTGCTTGAATTGCCCTTCGAGATTGACCACCGTCTGGTGCGGGGCCTGGATTACTACACCCGCACCGTGTTCGAGGTCCAGCCGGAGAGCGAGGGCAGTCAGAGCACTATCGGCGGCGGCGGCCGCTACGACGACCTCATCGCCGAGCTGGGCGGCAGGCCGACCCCGGCTATCGGGTTCGCTACCGGGCTGGAGCGCGTTGTCCTGAATCTGAAGCGGGCGGGCATCAATGTGCCTCCCCTCCCCCAGCCCCGCGTCTTTATCGCCTATATCGGCGAGGCGGCCCAGGAGATGGCTGTTAGGCTGAGCTCGACGCTGCGTAAGGCCGATGTCGAAACGGGTGGTCTGGTGGGGGGCAAGAGTCTTAAGGCGCAGCTCCGCCAGGCTAATAACCAGGGGATGCGCTATACCGTTATCATCGGCGAGGATGAGGTGGCCCGGGGCACGGCGGTGGTGCGCGACATGAGCACCTCGGCGCAGGAAACAGTGAACGCCGATGATTTACCGGGCTGGCTGAGGCTGAAACTGGCTGAAGACGAGCGGGAGGGCTGAATTATGAGATTGCGAATTACTACCCTTAGTGAAAACACGGCGACGTTGGGGTGCTGTCTCGGGGAGTGGGGTTTGAGCCTGCTGGTCGAGAACGATAACGCGACCATTCTCCTCGATGCCGGGCAAAGCATGTCGGTGGTGCATAACGCCGCCGTCATGGGGATCGACCTCAAGCGTATCGAGCGTATCGTCCTCAGCCACGGCCATTTCGACCACACCGGCGGCCTGGAGCCGCTGCTGCGGCGACTGGGCCGGGAGATTGAGATTATTGCCCACCCCGATATCTGGGCCGACAAGTACGGCTGCCGCGACCCCAAGCGCCCCGGCTACATCGGCATCCCGTATCAGGCCCACCTCCTGGAGAGCCTGGGGGCCCGCTTCCGGCTGAGCCGGGAGCCAGTCGAGGTTGCTCATGGCATCATGACCACCGGCGAGGTGCCGATGGTAACCCCCTTCGAGCAGGTGGAGCCTTACCTTCAGGTTCGGGAGGACGGCGGTTTCAAGCCGGATGAGCTGCTCGATGACCTGGGTCTAATTATCAAAACCCCTGCGGGGCTAGTGGTGCTGCTGGGCTGTGCCCATCGCGGTATCATCAACACCCTGTATCATGCGCGGGAGATTACCGGGGAGCCGCGCATCGACACCGTTCTCGGCGGCTGCCATCTGATGGATGCCACCGCGGAGCGGGTGCGCCTCACCATTGAAGCCCTCAAGGAGTTGGGGGTGCAACGGTTGGGAGTCTCCCACTGCACCGGTCTCAGCGCTGCCTGCGCTATGCAGCAGGCCTTCGGCGAGCGGTTCTTCTTCAATAACGCGGGGATGATAATCGACCTTTACTGAGGAAATGACAACGAATATTTCGGTTAATCTGACGCCGCAGCGTAAGCCCGGACTGGTGCTGGCCAATCCGGTGATGCTGGCTTCGGGCACCTGCGGCTACGGCAGCGAGCTTACGGAGATAAGCGATATCCAGCGGCTGGGCGCCCTCGTCTGCAAGGGTACCACCCTTGAGCCCCGCGAGGGCAATCCGCAGCCGCGCATCGTGGAAACCCCGGCTGGGATGCTCAACTCCATCGGCCTTCAGAATATCGGGGTCGAGGCCCTAATCCGCGACCTGGCGCCCGTCTGGGCAGGCTGGCAACTGCCGCTCATCGTCAATATTGCCGGAGCTACTATTGAGGAATACGCGGCGGTGGCGGCGCGGCTGGAGGGAGTTGCCGGTATCAGTGCTATCGAGCTTAATATCGGCTGCCCCAACGTTAAAGCGGGGGGCGCTGAGTTCGGGGCTAATCCTGACGCGGCGGCAGCGGTAACGGCGGCGGTGCGCCGGGCGACCAAATTACCTCTCCTCGTCAAGCTGACGCCGAACATCACCGACATCGTGGCCGTAGCCAGTGCCGTGGCCGAGGCCGGAGCCGAGGCCGTCACCCTGATTAACACCCTGCGTGGCTTGGCGATTGACATTAACCGACGCCGCCCGTTGCTGGGCAATATCTACGGTGGCCTTTCCGGCCCGGCGATTAAGCCGGTGGCCCTTGCTATGGTCTACCAGGTGGCAGCGGCGGTGCCCATTCCGGTGATTGGCTGCGGCGGTATCGTGACCGCCACCGATGCTTTGGAGTTCATAATGGCCGGGTCCAGCGCCGTTGAGATTGGCACGGCGGCCCTGGTTGATCCTCTGGCGCCGCTGGAGATTCTGGAGGGGATAACCGACTTCATGGCGCGGGAGGGGATCCGTGATATTAATGAAATTATCGGCGCGGCACAGCCGCCCGCTACCTAGTCGTCCCGTTACTACTGATGAATGATTCACTATCTGCCGCTGCCATTACCCGTGACCTTAATACCACCGTCATCGGGCGGGAGGTCAACTATTATCCCCAAGTGCCGTCCACCAATCAGGTCGCTTTGGAAATGGCCCGGCAGGGCGCGGCTGAAGGGTTGGTGGTTATTGCCGGCGAGCAGACCGGGGGGAGGGGGCGGCGGCAGCGGGTCTGGCAGTCGCCGTCGGGTAGTATCTCCCTCTCGATTGTCCTGCGGCCGGAGGTGGCCCAACTGCCGGAGCTTATCATGCTGGCCTCGCTGGCGGTGGCCCGCACGGTGCGTGAGGTAACCGGCCTCAGCCCGCAACTCAAGTGGCCCAACGATATTCTGGTGGATGGCAAGAAGGTCTGCGGTATCCTGGTTGAGAGCGAGATAAAGGGCCGTCTCGCTCAGGCCGTGATTGGTATCGGTATCAACGTGAATAACCCGGTCCCCGCATTGGCGGAACGTACCGCTCCGATTACCAGTTTGATGGCAGAAGCGAGGAGGCCGCTGCCGCTCCTCGAACTGGTGCGGCGGCTGCTCGCGGCGGCGGATGAGTTTTATGGCCGTCTGCGCTCCGGTGGTTCCGTTTTTGAGACGTGGCGGGACAGCCTGACGACGCTGGGGCATGAGGTCAGCGTAACCTCGGACGAGGGAGAGCTGGTGGGGGTAGCCGAGGCGGTTGACCGGGACGGCAGCCTGTGGGTGCGGGACGGCGTCGGGAAGCGCCATCGGGTCATTGCCAGCGACGTTTCGTTGCGCCGCCGCTCCTGAACCCAAAAGCCCCCTCCGCCCCCGTTAGGGTCGGGGCGGAAAGGGCTCGTCGTTCGCAATCAGGAACCGGGTTCGACCTGAGGTCGAATTGGGTGATTACTCTTCTTCGTCCTCGCTCGTGGTCAGCATCTTGCCCAGCTTGCCCATGTTCTGGAAGGCTTCGAAGATGTTGATCGGCACCGGGAATATGATGGTGCTGTTTTTCTCGGCGGCGATGTTATTCAGGGTTTCCAGATAGCGTAGCTGCAAGGTGGTCGGTTCCCTGGCGATGATGGTACCGGCTTGGGCCAGTTTCTCCGAGGCCTGAAGCTCACCTTCGGCGTGAATGATCTTAGCGCGGCGTTCCCGCTCGGCTTCCGCCTGGGCGGCCATTGAGCGTTTCATGGCATCGGCCAGCTCGACCTCTTTGATTTCTACGGTGGTTACCTTGACGCCCCACGGGTCGGTCTGCTCGTCAATGGTCTTCTGCAGGATCTGGTTGAGGCGTTCACGCTCGGAGAGCAGGGAGTCAAGCTCGGACTGGCCGAGCACGCTGCGCAGGGTGGTTTGTGAAATCTGCGAAGTGGCCCGGATGAAGTCGAGTACCTTGACCACTGAGGCCTCGGGGTCGACGACTCGGAAATAGACCACGGCGTTTACCCGGACGGTGACGTTGTCGCGGGTGATTACCTCCTGGTAGGGGACGTCCATGGTGATGACCCGGAGGTCAACCTTGACCATGCGGTCAACGAAGGGAATGATGGCGAAGATACCCGGGCCCTTGGCCCCCATCAGCCGTCCCAAACGAAAGATAACTCCGCGCTCATATTCCCGCAGAATCTTAATCGAGGCCGGCAGGAATATCGCCAGCAGGACTACCAGTAGTATGATGCCCCATATTGGCATTGCTTACCTCCTTAGATTAATCTTAGTTTTCTCGTTATCTTAATGACGATACTATAATATACACTATTATGCCGGATTATGCAGTATTTTTCTTGCTCACCATCAGTTTGAGGCCGACGGTCTTGGTAATAATCACCTCCTCCCCGGTTTTCGCCTCGCCCTCATCGATGATGGCCGTCCAGAGCTCGCCACCATAGAAAACAGTGCCCTCCGGCTTGAGCGGCGTTCTGACGGTGGCAATCTTACCTTTTAATTCTTCCCGGCCGGTTTGCGGCTGGCTGCGGTGGGTACGGACCACCCGCCAGATAATCAGGCCCGCAACCGTGCCGATAACGCCGGCGATTGTTGGAATTACCCATGGATCCGGTTGAAACAATGATGGCCTCCCGCTGAATAATATTAGGAGGCCAATAACCAGCGCGGCTATGCCTCCCCCGGTAAATATTCCGAAACTGGCGGTAAAGAACTCGGCGACGAATAACCCTCCGGCCAGGGCCACTAGGGCAATCCCGGCGTGGTTAATCGGCATGATGCCCAGGGAGTAGCTGGCCAGAAAAGCGGCAATGCCGCCGAAGACGCCGGGGAAAATCAGGCCGGGATTGAATATCTCGACAGTGATGCCGAGCACCGCCAGGCTGAGCAGCACCACCGCAATGTTGGGGTCGCTGATGGTCAGTAGGAAATCCTCGATGGGGCTCATCGGGTTCTCGCTGACGCCGGCCCCGGCGGTATTCAGGGTTATCTCCTGGCCGTCGACCATGGCCACGGTGCGCCCGTCGAGGAGTTCGAGCAGGGTGGCACGGTCGGGGGCAACCAGGTCGATGACATTAAGCTCCAGGGCTTCGGTTTCGGTGGCCGAGACGCTCTCGCGTACCGCCCGCTCGGCCCACTCCATGTTGCGGTTGTGGGCGTTGGCGATGCTCCGGATATAGGCTGAGGCATCGTTGACCACCTTCTCCGCCATCTCCTCGCTCATCTGGGCCTCGCCGTCCTCGCCGATGGAGACCGGATGGGCCGCCCCGATGTTGGTGTTGGGGGCCATCGCTGCTACGTGGGCGGCCATGGTGATGAAGACCCCTGCCGAAGCGGCGCGGCCGCCCTGCGGGGAGACGTAGACTACCACCGGCACCGGGGAGTTGACGATATTTTGGACGATGTCCCGCATCGAGGTATCCAGCCCGCCCGGGGTGTCCATCTCGATGATGCAGACCTCAGCGCCGTCTTCCCAGGCCTCTTCCAGGCCCCGTTCGATATAGTTGGCGACCACCGGGTTGATGACGCCCTGAACCTGAATCATGCTGACCTGTGGTTCGGCGGCCCGGGCTGGGGCGGTAATCGCCATCAGGCAGCCGACGATGATGCCACCCAGTAATACCAGGCGGGTGGTTTTTAATAGACCGATCGGCAAATAAAATATCCCTCCGCTGCAACGCAGCTTAACTCGCATCAAAAATTATATCTTTATTGTCTATCTAATGCAAATAAACCGCGGCAGCCGAGCGGGGCTGTGCTTGATGCCGGGGCAAGATTTGGTATAAAATTTAGAGTTGACCGTACTAATCGTGAAGGGGTAGTCATGAGGGGTCAGAGATGTAAAGGTTTCCGCGACCTGTCTCCGGAGGAGATGGCGCGCTTCCGTGGCATCGAGCGTGTTTTCACCGATTGCTGCGTTACCTGGGGCTACCGCGAGGTCAGAACGCCGACGCTGGAGTACCTGCACCTGTTCACCGCCACCGGCACCCTGACGCCGGGGATGCTGGGTAAGGTCTATTCCTTCCTCGACTGGGACGGCTGGAGCGGGCAGCGGGTGGTTCTCCGCCCCGACGGCACTATCCCCGTCGCCCGGTACTACATCGATAATCTGGCGGCAGCCGGCTTTGCCAAGCTCTTCTATACCACCAGTATCTTCCGCTTTGAGGATACCGGCCGGGAATCGCGGGAGCGGTGGCAGGGTGGCGTCGAGTTGATCGGGGCCGGGTCGCCGGCGGGAGACGTCGAGCTGATCACGATGGCCCTCGGGGTACTGGCGCGCCTCGGCATCAAGAAGATGAACCTGCGGCTGTCTCATGCCGGTCTCTTGCGGGGTCTGCTGGCCCGGCTCAAGTTGAGCCCGCGGGAGCAGGACGATGTCCTCGACCAAATTCTCGACGGCGACGGCGAGGCGCTGGCCCGTATCAAGTCAGAGCGCCCCGGTCTGGACAAGGCGCTGCGCTCCCTGCTCGAACTAAAGGGGAACTCGTCGGGCATCCTGCGCAACGTGCGGGCGCTCTTCAATCACGGTTTGCCGGAGATGGAGGCTGCCCTCGACAACCTGATCAGTATCGTCGATTGCCTGGAAACACTGGGCTATCGTTACCGGATTGATATCAGCTCGGGCCGTGGCTTCGAGTATTACACAGGTCTCATCTTTCAGCTTTTCGTCGGGGAAGTAAAGGTGGGTGGTGGGGGGCGCTACGACGCCCTGATTCCGTTGCTGGGAGGTGACGATGTCCCGGCGGCGGGCTTTGCCCTTTACTTTGACCACCTCGTCGACTTGATGGCTCCGGCGGCGCTACCCGCCGCGACGGCGCCCCGGGTGCTGATTAGAGCCGTACCGGCAACATTGGGCCGGGCCTTCGGGGTGGCGGCACGCCTTCAGGAGGCGGGCTACCGGGCGGAAATCTGCCATGGGGCTGAAATAGCGGACGATATCCGCTGGCTGATCGAGATTAACGAGCAGGCGCCGGTTTTCGTGGCCCGCGACCGCGTGGCGCAGACTGGTGCGGAGTGTGATACTATCGAGCAGTTGCTGCCGTTGCTGGGAGAGGTAGATGGCAATCAAGATCGGACTGCCTAAGGGGCGCCTCATGGGGGCGACCGCGGCCCTCCTCGGTCAGGCGGGTTGGGGACTGGACGGTTACCACGAGGGGGCTCGTATCTACCGTATCCAATCAACTTCCCAGCACTCGCTTTTTGCGAAAATTTTCCACGAGCGGGACGTCCCGGTGCAGGTGGCTATCGGCAATTACGACCTGGGCATCTGCGGTTCAGACTGGGTCGATGAATTACTGGTCAAGTATCCCAGCAGCAGCCTGGTTAAAATCAGGGACTTAAACTACGGCGGCGGGACGCTGCACCTTGTTACCGGTCAGGTTAACGGGGTTGTGCCGTCGCTGGCCGACTTTCAAAGCTGGCCGGGCAATGTCCGGCTGGTCAGCGAGTACCCCAACCTGGCGGAGGTCATGGCGCTTAATCTGCGCCTCCGGGAGTTTAGCATCCTGCCGCTGTGGGGTGGTGCCGAAGCCTATCCGCCGGAGAGCGCCGAGCTGGCCCTCCTGCCGGGCAGCCGGGGGGAGCAGTCCTTCGGCTACGGTCTGGCGTCATTGGGCGAGATTCGGCAGTACCGCGCTTATATCATTGCCAATAAGGAAAGCTGGGGAAAGAAAGACATGAGTGGGCTGCTGGCCTCGCTGGAGGCCGCTATCGGTGTCCTTGACCTCGATACCCAGGTGGCGCCGTTCCGGCGCGCCGGTGGAGACCGGCCCTATTTCCCGAATAATGGTGATGGGGAGGATATTGTCCGCCTGGCCCTGCCCGATGGTCACCAGCAAAAGCCGACGGTGGCGTTGCTCAAGCGGGCGGGCATTATGCTTGATGATTACCCTTCGAAAACCGCTAACCGCCGCCCGCAGATGCGGCGGGAGGGGGTGGTGGTCAAGGTCATTCGACCTCAGGACATGCCGCTGCAGGTAGCCAATAATAACTTCGACCTGGCGATTACCGGCCAGGACTGGGTGCGGGATCACCGCTACCAGTTCCCGGGCAGCCCGGTGAGGGAGCTGGCCGAGCTTGGCTTTGGGGGAGTGCGGATTGTATCCGTGATGAAAGAAGATGTCGCCGTCAACGACGTTACCGAGCTGCGCCGTTTTACCGCCGAGCAGCCCCGGCCGCTGCGTATCGCCTCGGAGTATGTCAACATCGCCGATAAGTATGCCCGTGACAATCACCTGGGCCGGTACCGGGTGGTGCCGACCTGGGGGGCGACCGAGGCCTTTTTGCCGGAGGATGCCGATTTACTGATTGAAAACACCCAGACCGGCAGCACATTGGCCAAGAATAAGCTCAAGATTATCGATACCCTGGGCCATTCCGTAGCCTGCCTTGTAGGTCGTGACCTGGGCTCGGTCACGGCTCGTAAACGGGCTCGGATAGAGGCACTGGTCGAGGTATTGCAACGGGCAGCGGCCGCCGATGGTGTATAATTAGACTGACGGGTATTATCCCTGAAGATTAATTGCAAAAAAATCGCGGAGATTATACTGGAAGATGACTAACGTGAGGATTATCGAGGGCTTTGCCGGGGCCAGGGAGGCCCTGACGCGGCGGGTAACCGGGGACTACCGGGATATCTCCCCGTCGCTCCGACGCTCACTGGAGGAGATGTTCGGCACCAGCGACCCGGAACTGGCGGTGCGCCAGATTATTGATCGGGTGCGTGACGGCGGCGATGCCGCGCTGCGCGACCTGGCCGTGGAGATTGACCATGTCGAGCTCAAGCTCCAGGAGGTAGCCCGACAGGAGATTATCAGCGCCTACGAGATGGTTGACGTCAAGCTGGTGAATGCTTTGCGCCTGGCGGCGGAGCGCATCCGCCATTTTCATACCCGCCAGAAAGACGGCCTGAATGGACTGGCGATGCAGAATGGCCTCGGGCAGCTGATTCGCCCGCTGGAGCGGGTCGGGGTATACGTGCCTGGTGGCACTGCTTCCTATCCCTCGACGGTACTGATGACGGCCATTCCCGCCCGGATTGCCGGGGTCAGCGAGATTATCCTGGCGACCTCGCCGAAAACCGGGGGCATGGTGCCGCCGACGACGCTGGTGGCCTCGGATATCGCCGGGGTTGACCGGATATTCAGCGTCGGCGGGGCGCAGGCCATCGCCGCCATGGCCTGCGGCACCGAGTCCATCCCTAAGGTGGATAAGATTTGCGGGCCGGGCAATATCTTTGTCGTCATCGCCAAGAAGCTCCTCTATGGCGTAGTTAATATCGACGGTCTTCAGGGACCTAGCGAGGTCTTGATTGTCGCCGATGGCACCGCCTCACCGGAGTACTGCGCCGCCGACATGATTGCCCAGGCGGAGCACGATATGCTGGCCGCTTCGGTGCTCATTACCACCAGCCCGCGTCTGGCGGACAAGGTTGTCCGCGAGATTGAGCGGCAGGTGGCGACCTTGCCCCGCCGGGGGCTGGTGTCGGCCTCGCTGGAGACGAACGGCATCATCGCCGTGGTTGCTAATCTGGATGAGGCTGTTAGTCTGGCTAATCTCTATGCCCCGGAGCACCTCTGCCTGATGGTAGATAAGGCCGGGGATTATGTCGATAAGATAACCAATGCCGGTTGCGTGTTCCTGGGGACGCAGTCAACGGTGGCCCTGGGCGATTACGTGGCCGGTCCAAGCCATGTCTTGCCTACCGGCGGTACCGCCCGTTTTAGTTCGCCGCTCAACGTCACCGATTTCATCAAGTATATCAATCTCATCGAGCTTGATGGCGCCACGCAGTCGGATTTGGGGCAGGCAGTGCTGACGATAGCCCATGCTGAGGGCTTTGAAGCCCATGCCCGGGCGATGGAAAAGCATCTGTCGTCGGGAGGCTAGTAATGCTGACACCTGATGAACTAGTGCGCTACCAGCGGCAACTGAGCCTGTTCGGTGAGGATGCTCAGTCCCGTTTAAAGCAGGCGCGGGTCCTGGTTGCCGGGGCTGGCGGCCTCGGCTCCCCTATCATCGTCTATCTGGCGGTGGCGGGGGTTGGTAAGCTGCGCATTGTGGACCACGATACCGTTAACCTGAATAACCTCAACCGCCAGATACTGCACTGGGATGAAGATATCGGGCGCTCGAAGCTAGAATCGGCCTCCCGAAAGCTGGCTGGTCTCAATCACGGAGTTGAGGTCGAGACCATTTCGGCGACCATCGACGATAGTAGCGCCGTTACCGTTACCGCGGAATGTGATGCCATTATGGATGCCATGGACAACTACCCGGCGCGTTATGCACTTAACCGGGCGGCCCTTACTCGTCGGATACCATTCTTCCACGGCGCCGTGCATGGCTTCTACGGCCAGGCGACAACGGTGATTCCGGGCCGCACCGCCTGTCTGCGCTGCGTTTTCCCTCAGGTGTCGGCCGCGCCGCCGCCGCCGGTCGTCGGGGCCACCTGCGGTATCATTGGCTGCATTCAGGTCACCGAGTTGCTAAAATATATTTCGGGTAAGGGGCAGCTTTTGGAGAACCGGCTACTGATGTGGGACGGGCTCAGTGCTCAGAGTGAGGAGCTGCCCGTCAACCGCAATCCCGAATGCCCGGATTGTCGTGATGTGGAGGCTGTAAAATGAAGGTAACCGTTAAATTCTTTGGCGCGCTGTATGATTTATTTGGTTTCGAGGAGAAGGTACTTGATCTGAACGGGGCGGATGATGTGGCGGCACTGGTCGCCGTTCTGGGTGATGCGGGCGACCAGGAGATATTGGATGCCAAAGGTAACGTCAGCGCCGAAATCAAGATGCTGGTTAAGGGGAACCCGCCCCGGTTCCTGAAGCACGCTACAGACAAGCTACGTGACGGGGATGTGGTCACCATCTTTCCGCCGATTATTGGCGGTTAGGGTAAAAGAGTAAAACATTTTCCGTATCCCGACTGAGCCACCGTTAAGGTGGCTTATTTGTTTGCTGGTAGGGGCCTATGGGCGAAAGAGCGGTTTCGTGCTAAAATAGGTGAAGTTTAGTCCCGTTTGGGGAGTTAAAAGGGATGGATTATTTAAGGATAGGGTAATGGAGAGATTCATGCGCGCCGAGCTGGCAGCCTTCAAGGGGTACAGTGCCCGCGAGGCGGCGGAAAACATCAGTGATGAGATTACGGTCGCGCCGGAGGCATTTATAAAACTGGATGCCAACGAGAACCTCTACGGCTGCTCGCCGGGGGTTGGCCGTGCCCTGGCCGCCTTCCCCGATTTCAATATCTACTCCGATGCCACCCAGACCGAGCTTCGCCGGCTGCTCGCTGGCTATACAGGCGCAGCCCCGGAGGCTATAGTTGCCGGTAGCGGCAGCGGTGACCTCATCGATCTCTTGCTGCGCCTCTTTGTTGCCCCTGATGATGAGGTTATCGTTAGCGTGCCTGCCTTTACCATGTTCGATTTCAGCTGCCGGATGTACGGCGCCCGGCTGGTGGCCGTCCCGCGCCGCGATGATTTCACGATTGACCTGGCGACGATGCAGGCCGCGGTAACGGACCGGACAAAACTTATCATGCTGGATAACCCCAATAACCCCACCGGCAACCTCACCGCCCGTGATGACATCATGGCTTTGGCGGATACCGGCGTGCCGCTGCTGGTCGATGAGGCCTATGTCGAGTTTGCCGGGGAGACAGTAGTGCCGCTGACGGACAAATACCCCAACCTGATGGTGTTACGCACCTTCAGCAAGTGGGCGGGGCTGGCGGGGCTGCGGGTCGGCTATGGCATCTTCCCGCCGGCGGTGGTCCGCTGCCTGATGACGATAAAGCTGCCCTATAACGTGAACGCGGCGGCCATTGTCGCCGTCCGCGAGTCGCTGCGGGATATCGATTACCTGATGCGGAACGTCGATGCCATCATTACCGAGCGGGAACGGCTTTATCAGGCGCTCAAGGGCTGCCGATTGCTGGCGCCGTTTCCGTCGCGGGCCAATTTTATACTCTGCCGGGTAGCGGGGGAGGGCAAGGCCTCGGATTTGCAGCGGGGGCTGCGCCGCCGGGGCATCATGGTGCGCTACTTCGACACCCCGCGCCTGCGCGATTACGTCCGTATCAGCATCGGCCGGCCCGAGCACAGCGACACCTTGCTCACGGCACTCCGGGAAATAGAGGAGGAGACCAATGACGAAGCGGGTATCTAGTATCAAGCGGGAGACCCAGGAGACCAACATCAGCCTGGAGCTTAACATCGATGGTCGCGGCGACTGGGAGATGAACACCGGCATCAGGATGTTCGACCATCTCCTGTCGCAGTTGGCCCAGCACGGATTATTTGACATAAAGATAACAGCCACCGGCACCGACCAGCACCATATCGTCGAGGATGTGGCCATCTGCCTGGGGCAGGCCTTGCTCGAAGCGCTGGGGGAGCGGCGGGGTATCGTACGCATGGGCGATGCCGCCGTACCGATGGATGATGCCCTGGCGACGGTGGTGGTTGATCTCAGCGGAAGGGGTTATCATGTTCTCGATCTGGAGTTCGAGGACAACGATATGAGCGATTTCCCCACCGACCTGGTGCGTCACTTCCTGGAGACACTGGCCGTCGAGGGGCGCTTCAACCTGCACTCCTGGACGGACTACGGTACCAACGATCACCACAAGGCTGAGGCGCTGTTCAAGGCCCTGGGTCGGGCGCTGGATGCGGCTACTATCATCGACCCGCGCCGCGGCGAAGCCCTGCCGACCACCAAAGAATTTTTAGAAGGGTAGCCTTCTTGGTCAAGGCTATTCTTGCTTAACGACGTCCGTTGGGAATTACCATAGGACACCTCTGAGAACGGGCCTCATCTCCGCGTAATGACTTCCCTAATTGGGGCTTTTGTAAAGGACGAAAAACACCACGCCAAGTATTTTCCTGGAAGTCAGGACGAAACCCGGCTCGGTTTTCGAGCCGGGTTTGATTTGTCAGGGGAGCGGCTGGCCGGCGAGGCGCTCGTAGGCGGTGCGGTAGCGCTGCCGTGATGCTTCGATGACCTCCGGGGGCAGTGGGGGAGCGGGGGGCTGCTTGTTCCAGCCGGACTGGGTCAGCCAATCGCGGATGGGCTGCTTGTCGTAGCTGGGCTGGGCTTGGCCTACCTGGTAAAGAGCGGTATCCCAGAAGCGGCTCGAATCCGGGGTCAGCAGCTCGTCAATCAGGATGATTTCGTCGCCGTCCCAGCCGAACTCCATCTTGGTATCGGCCAGGATAATGCCCCGCGACTCGGCGTATTTCCGCCCAAAATCATAAATCTTCAGCGTCATTTCCCGGAGGGTGGCGGCGGTCTCCTTGCCGACCATGCCTTCCATTTCTTCCCGGCTGATGGGCCGGTCGTGGGCCTCGATTTTGGTTGTCGGGGTAAAGATAACCTCGGGCAGCTCTTCACTTTCCCGCAGGCTTGGCGGCATCTGCTCGCCGCTGACCGTCCCGTGCTCCCGGTACTCCGCCCAGGCCGAGCCGGAGAGGTAGCCGCGAACGACGCACTCCACCATGATGCGGTCCACCTTCTTCACCACCATCGACCGCCCCGCGAGATACGGGGGGTAGTCGAAGCGTTGTGACGAGGGCAGGTAGCGGTCAAGGTTTTGTACATTATCCAGCGGCTCGACCATGTGGTTCGGGATCAGGTTTTCCGTCTGGCGGAACCAGAATACCGAGAGCTGGTTGAGCACCCGGCCCTTGTCGGGGATGCCGCAGGGCAGCACGAAGTCGAAGGCGGAGATGCGGTCACTGGCGACGATGAGCAGGTGCTCGCCCAGGTCGTAGGTGTCCCGCACCTTGCCCCGGATAAAGAGGGGTAGCGGCAGTTGGCTCTCGATTAATACCGTTTCTTCGTTCATATCGTTTTCGGCGCCAGGTCGTCGAGCGAGGGGGCGCTTACCTTACCCTTCCACTGGCTTTCGGTGAGGCCGACCCGCTTGAAGATATCGTCGATGTAGCGCAGGTAATACTGCTCGTTGAAGATGGCTTCCAGTTCCTCCAGTGAGAGTACCTCGCAGACCTCGCTGTCGGCCTTGAGCAGATTGATGAAGCGCTTGTTCTGGTCCCAGGACTTGAGGGCGTTCCGCTGCACCAGCTTGTAGGCCTGCTGGCGTGATAGCCCCTTCTCGATGAGGGCCAGCATGACGCGCTGCGAAAAGATCAGGCCCTTGGTAATTTCCAAATTGCGCTTCATTCGCTTGGGATAGACGTCCAGCCCGGCCATCACCGAGGTGAACAGCCCGAAGCAGTAGTCCAAAGCGAGGCAAGAATCGGGTAGGGTTATCCGCTCCGTCGAGGAGTGGCTGATGTCGCGCTCGTGCCACAGGGCGATATTCTCCATTGAGGTCAGGGCATAGCCCCGGACGAGGCGGGCCAGGCCGCAGATGCGCTCGCAGAGTTCCGGGTTGCGCTTGTGCGGCATCGCCGAGGAGCCGGTCTGGTGGGCGCCGAAGGGCTCGGCGGCCTCCCGGACCTCGGTGCGCTGCAAAGCCCGGATTTCGGTGGCGAACTTCTCCAGCGAGCCGAATATCAGTGCCAGGGTGGTCACGAACTGGGCGTGGCGGTCGCGCTGCAGTATCTGGCTGGATACCGGTGCCGGGGCCAACCCCAGCTTGGCGCAGGCCTTCTCCTCGACCTCGGGGGGTACCGTGGCGTGGGTACCGACGGCCCCGGAAATCTTGCCGACGGCGATGTTGCGCTTGGCGGCATTGAGGCGCTGGCGGTGGCGCTTCATTTCCTCGACCCAGAGCGCCATCTTCAGTCCGAAGGAAATCGGCTCGGCGTGGATGCCGTGGGTGCGGCCGATCATGACCGTGTACTTGTGCTCGATGGCCTTCTGCGCCAGGACGCTAATCAGGTCTTTGATGTCCTGGTTGATGATGTCGGTGGCTTCGACCAGTTGCAGGCTAAGGGCGGTGTCGATGACGTCGGAGGAGGTCAGCCCGGCGTGGATAAAGCGTGATTCATCGCCCAGGCTCTCGGCCACCGAGCCGATGAAGGCGGTCATGTCGTGGTGGGTCTCCTTGAGGATTTCCTCCATGCGGCGGTAGTTGCAGCGGGCCAGCTTTATCTTGGGCACCGCTTCCCGCGGTATGGCACCCGCATCAGCCCAGGCTTCGCAGACGGCAATCTCCACTTCGAGCCATTTGTTGAACTTGTTCTCGTCGGACCAGACCCTCTTCATGGGAGGGCGCGAGTATCGTTCAATCATTTGTTGTCTCCTTGCAGACTGTTGCGATATTTGTCGTAGGCCTGCCGGATCTCATCGTGGCGCAGGCCCAGAATCTCAGCGGCCATGTAGGCCGCGTTCTTGGCTCCCGCCGTGCCGACGGCCATGCAGGCCACCGGGATTCCCGTCGGCATCTGGGCGATGGAATAGAGGGCATCGACCCCCTTAAGCTCGCTGGAGGCCAGCGGCACGCCAATGACAGGGATTGTGGTCCAAGAGGCAATAACGCCGGGCAGATGCGCGGCCCCGCCCGCCCCGGCGATGATAACCTCGATCCAGCGGCCGCGGGCGGCCTGGGCGAACTGGCGCACCTTCTCCGGGTTACGGTGAGCGGAGAGTATTGCCATCTCGTACTCGATACCGAGCTTGGTCAGGACATCAGTGGCCCCACGCATATCATCCATGTCCGATTTTGAGCCCATGACAACGGCGACTAACGGCATTTTACATCCTCACTTCCTCAGGAATAGTAGCAATAATAATAGATAATATAATATAACACATCATCGGCTTGTTGGCTTGTGGAAATTATACCAGCGCGATGTCTTTGCGGTAGTAGCTTCCGGCGAAGGAAATCCGCGGGATATTCTCGTAAACCTTGGCGCGGGCCTCGCTCAGGGTCTTGCCGGTGGCCACCACGCTGAGAACCCGTCCTCCGCTGGTCACCACCTCGTTTCCTTCGAGACGCGTACCGGCGTGAAAGACGATGACGTCATCCGACACCGTGTCCAGCCCGCTGATCGGCAATCCGGTCTGGTACTTGCCGGGGTAGCCGCCGGAGGCGATGACCACCCCCACCGCCACTTCATCGTGCCATTCCACCTGAATCTGGTCGAGGCGACCCTCGATGACCGCCAGCATAATATCCACCAGGTCGGTCTTGAGGCGGGGCAGGACAATCTGGGTCTCCGGGTCGCCGAAGCGGGCGTTGAACTCCAATGTCTTCGGCCCGGCATCGTTTATCATCAGCCCGCCGTAGAGGACGCCCTGATAGGGCCGTCCCTCGCGGGCCATCGCCGCCACCGTCGGCTGGAGAATTTGTTCATAGGCCTGACGGTAAAGCTCGGGGGTGGCGAAGTGGGGGGGGCTGTAGCTGCCCATGCCGCCGGTGTTGGGGCCTTTGTTGCCCTCGTAGATTGGCTTGTAATCGCAGGCGGCGACCATCGGCACCACGGTCTTGCCGTCGCTGAAGGCGAAGGTGCTCATTTCCCGGCCGTGGAGGAACTCCTCAACGATAACCCGGTCGCCGGCCTCACCGAAGACGCGATCCGCCATGACCTGGCTCAGGAAATCGAGTGCCTCCGGGATGGACTGGGCCACCCCGACCCCCTTGCCCGCCGCCAGCCCGTCGGCCTTGACCACCAGCGGCGGCGTCTGCTTTCGGATGTACTCACGGGCTTCTTCCGGGCGGTCGAAACTCTCGCTGTGGGCGCAGGGGATGCCGTAGCGCTGCATCAGATCCTTGGCGAAGACCTTGCTCGACTCGATCTCGGCGGCGCGTTGAGTGGGCCCGAAGATAGGGATGCCGATTTCCTGAAAGCGGTCCACGATGCCCCCCGCCAGCGGCGCTTCCGGCCCCACCACCACCAGGTCGATTTTATGGGTGGTGGCCGCATCTATAATGGCGGGAATGTCATCGGCTTTAATATTCAGGTTCTGCGACAGGCGGGTGGCACCGGCGTTACCCGGCGCCGTGAAAATTCCAGTTACCCGGGGGCTCTGGGCCAGTTTCCAGACCAGGGCGTGCTCACGGGCCCCGCTGCCGATTACCAGTATCTTCAAGTGCCTGCCTCCTTAGCTTCCGCTGCGCTAGTTGATATCATACTCGATGCGGACATCGATTTCCGCCTGGGGCGAGGAAGATTGGATGTTTACGAGGTAGTCCCCCGTCGCCGTCGCTTCATAGAGGAAGTGGCCTTCTTTGGTTGATTGTCTCTTATTCTCCTGGAGTGTGCCCAGACCGATGTCCTTGACGTCACCGGCCGTGCCGTCGCTGGTGTTGTAGCCCAGCATGGTCTCCTCGGGGGTGTACAGCCAGATCCGTATCGGGGCACCGTCGGCGTAGAAGTCTAAGCTCAGTTCCTGCCCCTTATCCAGGTAGATGCTGAAGTTATAGCTTCCGTAGTTATCGGTGTCGCCGATTTCGGCATTGGAAACGATGGTAAACTCCATTACTTCGTCCTTGGTTGTCGGTGAAGTCGCCGTGGGTATGCAGCCCCCGAGGGCTATGGCGGCAACGGCCAGGGCCAGGACGGTGGTTAATATCTTTTTGGGCATGAGTTTTCTCCTGACTGTCTTAATTATTCCCACTCGATAGTCGAGGGGGGTTTAGAGGTGATGTCGTAGACGACGCGGTTTACGTCGGGCACCTCATTAACGATGCGGTTGGAAATCCGGGAAAGGAGGTCATATGGCAGCCGCGCCCAGTCGGCGGTCATGGCGTCGTCGCTGGTCACGGCGCGAATCGCCACCAGATAGCCGTAGGTGCGGAAGTCACCCATCACGCCTACGCTGCGGACATCGGTCAGAATGGCAAAACTCTGCCAGAGATGACGATAAAGATTAGCGCGTTTGATTTCCTCCATCACAATCCAATCGGCGCTGCGCAGTATCTCCAGCTTCTCGTAGGTGACCTCGCCGATAGTGCGGATGGCCAGACCCGGCCCGGGGAAGGGCTGGCGCCAGATCATTTCTTCGGGTAACCCCAGTTCCAGCCCCACCTGGCGTACCTCGTCCTTGAAGAGGTAGCGCAGCGGCTCGATGAGCTTGAGAGTCATCCGGGCGGGCAGCCCGCCGACGTTGTGGTGGGTCTTTATCTTGGCGGCCGCCTTGCTGCCGGATGAGGCGCTTTCGATGACGTCGGGGTAAAGGGTGCCCTGGGCCAGGAAATCAACGGTGCCGATTCTGGCAGCCTCCTCCTCGAAGACTTTTATGAATTCCTCGCCGATGGCCTTGCGCTTGGTCTCAGGATCGATTACCCCGGCCAGCTGTTTGAGGAAACGATCGGTGGCATCGACGTGGATGATGTTCATCCCCAGGTTCTGACGAAATACCTTGAGGGTGCGCTCGCTCTCCTCGCGGCGCAGCAGGCCGTTGTTGACGAAGATGCAGGTTAGCTGATTGCCGATGGCTTGGTGGATGAGGGTTGCCACCACCGAGGAATCCACGCCGCCGGAAAGGGCGTTGATGACCTTGCCGTCACCGACTTGCTCCTTGATGCGGGCCAGGCTGTCGCGGACAAAGTTGCCCATCGTCCAGTTGCCCTGGCAGCCACAGATGCGGTAGGCGAAGTTACGTAGGATAGCCTTGCCCTGGGGGGTGTGGGCGACCTCGGGGTGGAACTGAAGGCCGAATACCTGATGGTCGTTGCCCATGATGGCGTAGGGTGAGGTCTCGGTGTAGGCCAGGGCCTTGAACCCCGGTGGCATCTCATCGATCTGGTCGCCGTGACTCATCCAGACCGGCGATGAGGTATCCAACTCAGCAAGCAGCGGTGATTCTTCGCCAGTAAAGTGAAGGATGGCGTGGCCGTACTCCCGTTTTTCGGCCGGGACGACGGTGCCGCCCAACTGGTGGGCCAGCACCTGCATCCCGTAGCAGATGCCCATTACCGGCAGGTTCTTCTCGTAGACGTAGGCCGGGGCCAGCGGGGCGTCGGGCTCGTAAACGCTGGCCGGCCCGCCGGAAAGAATAAACCCCTTGGGGTTTAAGGGGGCGATTTTCTCCCAGGGGGTATCGTGGTGGACCAGTTCGCAGTAGACCTGGCACTCGCGGATGCGGCGGGCAATCAACAGGCTGTACTGGGAGCCGAAGTCGATGACGATGATGGTCTCCCGTTCCGCGCCGGAGACAGCCTCACCCGGCGCCGAGGGCTGCTCGCCGCCCAACTCCTTGGCAATCTCCAAATAAGTGGCAACTTCAATGTCACCGCTGGCGGTGACCCGGTGGCTCTTCTCGTTCTCCTGCGTCATGCGCCTCCTTAGCTATCAGATTCTATGCCCTCAGATTACCATTGTGATATACTATCGTCAAGAATGAGGAGGGACTTTGGGCGACCTCAGGTGGCGGGAAATGCCGGCCGAGCTTTCCCCGGCACTTCGCTGTCAAGTTGAAGCGGGGGTGGCGGTGCTGCGGCGGGGTGGCGTGGTGGCCTTCCCGACCGATACCATCTATGGCCTGGGCGCGGCCGCGGATATTGCCCCGGCGGTGGCTAGGGTCTACGAACTCAAGAAAAGACCGCTGAGCCAGCCGCTGCCGTTGCTCTTGGGCGCTCCCGCGCAGTTAGTCGGTATCACCAACTCGGTTTCACCCCTGGCACAGTCTTTGGCGGAGTCCTTCTGGCCCGGTGCCCTGACCCTGGTATTGCCCCGGTCTCGTGCGGTGCTTGATATCATTACCGCCGGCGGAGATACGGTGGCTGTCAGGGTCCCGGCTCATCCGCTGGCGCTAGCCCTGATAAACGGGCTGGGGGTGCCGGTAGTGGGCACCAGCGCCAATCTCAGTGGCTGGCCCAGCACCCGTACCGCCGACGAGGTCAGGGCCCAGTTCGGGGAGAAGCTGGAGATGGTCATCGACAGCGGGCGCGCCCCGGGTGGCCGGGAATCGACCATCATTGATCTCATCGGCCCAGTGCCGGTAGTACGTCGCGCCGGGGCGATTAGCCTTGATGAAATCCGTCGGGTTGCGGGTAAGGTCATCGCGCCTGGTGGGAATTGACATAAAGTAGTTTGCAACGAATCATCGAGGAGGGTAAATCATGCGGATTGCGATTGGCTGCGACCACCGGGGCCTTGAGGTCAAGCGTTTCATTACTGAAATCATCGAGGCCGCTGGCCATGACGTTACCGACTGCGGTACCTATACCGAGGCGGCGGTGGACTACCCCGACATCGCCCGCGCGGTGGCGGCAACGGTGGTGGGGGGCGAGTGCGCGTTGGGGGTGCTGATTTGTAATACCGGCATCGGGATGAGCATGGCGGCCAACAAGGTACGCGGCGTGCGTGCCGCCCTCTGCTGCGATGCCTTTATGGCCGGCCGCGCCCGCCAGCATAATGATGCCAATATCCTTTGCGTCGGCACCGAGGGGGATCGTGAAGTCCTCCGCGAAATCGTGAACGCCTTTCTGACCGCTCAATTCGAGGGCGGGCGGCACCAGCGGCGGGTGGACAAGATTGGTGCTCTGGAAGGCTAATATTATGTTTACCGCGTTTGACATTAGGTAGGGGCTATGTTATGTTTTCCAACAAGGTTCAAAGTCGTTTTATAATGGCTGGTGGTGTCTCTGGGCTTGGCCTTTAACAGCTTAATCGGGAAGGAGTCGAAGGTAGCGACGATGAAAAGTGATATGGCGAAAAAGGGTTTGGAGCGGGCCCCGCACCGCTCTTTGTTGTATGCGCTGGGTTGCACCCCGGCCGAGATGGAGAAACCCTTCATCGGGATTATCAATAGCTATAACGAGATTATTCCCGGGCACCGGCACCTGCGGCAGATTGCCGAGGCGGTCAAGGCCGGGGTTTATGCAGGTGGCGGCGTGCCCTTCGAGGTGAACACCATCGGCGTCTGCGACGGTATCGCCATGAACCATCCCGGCATGAAGTATAGCCTGCCCAGCCGGGAGCTGATTGCCGATTCGGCGGAGATCATGACCCAGGCTCACGCCTTCGATGGTCTGGTCTTCATCACCAACTGCGATAAGATCGTCCCCGGTATGCTGATGGCGGCGGTGCGGCTCAACGTCCCGGCCATCTTCGTCAGCGGCGGCCCGATGCTGGCCGGACGTCTTGGCAGCGACCACGGCGTCAGTCAGATGGACCTCAGCTCGGTCTTTGAGGCGGTGGGTAAGGTTGCCAGTGGCAAGATGAGCGAGGCTGAGCTTATTGAGCTGGAGATGGTTGCCTGTCCCGGCTGCGGTAGTTGCTCGGGGATGTTTACTGCCAACACCATGAACTGCGCCACCGAGGCGATGGGCATGGGGCTCAGTGGCAACGGCACCATTCCGGCGGTCGATAGCCGCCGTATCGCGCTGGCCAAAGAGGTCGGGGAGCGGGTGATGAGCCTGGTCGCCGCTGATGTCAAGCCGCGTGATATCGTCACCCGGCAGGCGATTGAGAATGCCCTGGCGGTCGATATGGCCCTCGGCGGCAGTACTAACTCGGTGCTGCACCTGATGGCGGTTGCTCACGAGGCCGGTATCGATTTTAAGCTGGCCGATATTAATAAAATCAGCGACCGGACGCCGCATCTGTCCCGCATCCGTCCCGGCGGTGACTATCACGTCGAAGACATCGATCAGGCGGGCGGCATCCCCGCGGTGATGCGTGAGATCAAGATCGTCTTGAACCCCAATTGCCGCGGCGTCTCCGGGAAATCGGTGTCTGAGATTACTGATGATGTCCGCTTCGTTAACCGCGAGGTCATCCGCGCCTTCGATAATCCCCACTCCCCCAAGGGCGGTATCTGTATTCTCTTCGGCAACCTGGCCCCCGGGGGGGCGGTTGTCAAACGCAGCGCCGTCGCCCCGGACATGATGGTTCATGAAGGCCCGGCGCGGGTCTTCGATTCCGAGGAGGATGCCACCAAAGCGATTATGAACGATGAGATTCCAACCGGCACCGTTATCGTTATCCGTTACGAAGGCCCCAAGGGCGGGCCGGGGATGCGCGAGATGCTGACCCCGACCTCGCTCCTCAGCGGCATGGGCCGTGATAAAGAGGTGGCCTTGATTACCGATGGCCGCTTCTCCGGGGCCAGCCGTGGCGCGGCCATCGGCCACGTTTCTCCCGAAGCCGCCAGCGGCGGGGCGATTGCCGCGGTGAAGGACGGTGACATTATCAGTATCGATATTCCCAACTACCGCCTTGAGGTTAAGCTCAGCGAGGCTGAGATTAAGGCCCGGCTGGCTGCCGTGCCGGCCTTTGAGCCCAGGGTTAAGACCGGCTATCTCCGCCGCTACGCCGAGAAGGTCTGTTCGGCGAGCACCGGGGCGGTCTTTAGCGACACGGGAGAATAAAATGAAGAAGACTGGTGCCCAGATTGTTTGCGAGAGCCTGATTAACGAGGGAGTCGATATTCTCTTCGGCTTTCCCGGTGGCATGATGATACCCTTATATGATACCCTGCCGCAGTATCCCCAACTGCATCACGTGCTGGTGCGTCACGAGCAGGGGGCGGCCCACGCCGCCGATGGCTACGCCCGAGCGACGGGTAAGGTTGGGGTGTGCCTGGCGACCTCGGGGCCGGGGGCGACCAATCTGGTGACCGGGATTACCAACGCCCTTTTGGACTCAGTGCCGATGGTGGCGATTACTGCCCAGGTGGTGCGTTCCTCGATCGGCCGCGATGCCTTTCAGGAGGTTGATACCACCGGTATCACCCTGCCGGTGACCAAGCACAACTATTTGGTGCTCGATATCAATTCCCTGGCGAGGACGCTCAAAGAAGCCTTCTACCTGGCGCGGACGGGCCGGCCCGGCCCGGTGCTGATTGATATCCCTAGCGACGTCTTTACCGACGCCGCGGAATACGTTTATCCCGACGAGGTCAAACTGGCGGGCTACAAGCCGACCCTGGAGGGGCATCCGGCGCAGATAAAACGGGCTGCCAAGATAATCAGCGAGGCCGAACGCCCGCTGATTATCGCCGGGCGGGGCATCAACATTGCCCACGCCTATGATGAGCTGCGTGACCTGGCGGAAACAGTGGAAATACCGGTGCTGACGACGCTGCTGGGCATCGGCAGCTTCCCGGAGAGCCACCGGCTGAGTTTCGGGATGCTCGGGATGCACGGCATGGCCTACGCCAATCTGGCGGTCGATGCCGCCGATTTGATAATCGCTGTTGGCATGCGCTTCGACGACCGGGTGACGGCTAAGGTTATCGCTTTCGCCTCGCACGCCAAGATTATTCATATTGATATCGACCCTGCCGAAATCGGTAAGAACATCAAGGTGGATGTGCCGATTGTGGGTGATGCCCGGCTGGTGCTCGGGGCGCTTAACAAGGAGATTGCTCACGGCAGTCATGAGGAGTGGCTGGAGCAGATAGAAACCTGGCGTGAGGAACACCCTTCGATCTCGATCCGGGATTGCGCCGAACTCCTGCCGCAGTACGTTATCCGGCAGATAAGCGAGGTGACGTCGGGTGAGGCGATTATCGCCACTGGCGTCGGCCAGCACCAGATGTGGACGGCGCAGCACTGCTGCTATGATAAGCCCAACCGTTTGATATCGTCGGGTGGACTAGGAACGATGGGTTATGGTCTGCCGGCATCGGTGGGGGCCAAACTGGGGCGGCCTGACGAGACGGTCTGGTGCGTTGATGGTGACGGCAGTTTCCAGATGACGATGCAGGAGCTGGGCACCATCGTCCAGGAGAACCTGGCGGTGAAAATCGCCATCATCAATAACGGCTACCTTGGCATGGTACGTCAGTGGCAGGGCCTGTTCTACGGGAATCGTTACGTGGCGACCCCGCTCAGCGGGCCGGATTTTGTGAAGATTGCCGAAGCCTACGGGATACCGGGGTTGCGGGTGACGCGGCGGGAAGGGGTGGTGCCAGCCCTGGAGCGGGCGATGGAGGATGACGGCCCGTTCCTTATTGATTTTGTTGTCGAGCCGGAGGAAGACGTTTATCCGATGGTGCCGGCGGGATCGGCGCTATGCGAGGTCCTCGAGTTCCCGGTGGTGGGCGAGGTGTCGGTATGAGTGTTTCCAAGCATATCCTGGTGGCCCTTCTCGAAGACCGGCCGGGGGTGCTCAACCGAATGGCCAGCATTTTCCGCCGCCGCGGGTACAACATCGAGAGTGTTAACGTCATTGATACCCTAAGCTCGGAGACCGGTAATCTGACGCGGGTGACCATCGTCGTCAGCGGCTCCAAGGACATGATTTCGCAGCTCAAGCACCAGTTAGAAAAGCTTATTGATGTCGTCCGGGTGTCCGAAATCCCGGTCAACGGTAAAACCGGTAAGGCCGAAATCGGCAGCAGTTAAGAACTCGGGAAGGGGGTGGCAGTGTGGCTGAGATGAAACATACGCTGGTAGCCCTGGTCGAGGATAAGCCGGGGGTGCTCAACCGTATCGTAAGCCTTATCCGCCGCCGTGGTTTTAATATTGATAGCATCGCCGTGGGCGCGAGCGAGATTCCGCATTTGTCGCGGATGACCATCGTCGTCAACGGCTCGGCACCGATTGTGGAGCAGGTGCGCAAGCAGTCGGATAAGATAATCAGCGTTATCAAGATATCGGATATATCAAAGGAAGACACCGTTGTCCGGGAGCTGGCCCTGATTAAGGTTAGGGCCACCCCGGCCACCCGCAGCGAGATAATCCAGATTGTCGATGTCTTCCGGGCCAACATCGTGGATGTAACCCCCGATACCATGGTGATTGAGGTTACCGGCGACGCGGACAAGGTTAACTCACTGCTTTCCCTGCTGCGGGGATTTGGTATTCGGGAGATTCACCGCACGGGGCAGATTGCCATGGTTCGGGGTGGTGGTAGTGTTGCCCCTTCAGGGAAAAAGGAATCCGCCCGGCGCCAGCCGAAGAAGCCGGGTAAGTAGCCGGGGGGGGGGGTGGGTCCCCATCCGGTCGCGGGCCGGGCGCTGGTTCTTCAGAGGACAGGTTTCGTCCGCTTGGTTTTTAGAGAGAAAGAGCTTATTTGGGGTGACAGGAGCACTGGTGAGATGAATGGTGCCCAGATGATATGGGAATCATTGGCCTGGGAGGGAGTGGAGGTTATCTTCGGCTATCCCGGCGCTGCCAGTATCCTGCTCTATGATGCCCTGTCGCAGTATCCGCAGATGCGTCACGTACTGGTGCGCCACGAGCAGGGAGCGGCACACGCCGCCGACGGCTACGCCCGGGCAACGGGTAAGGTTGGGGTGTGCACTGCGACCTCGGGGCCAGGGGCGACCAATCTGGTAACCGGCATTGCCACCGCCTTTGCCGATTCGGTGCCACTGATGGTGATTACGGTGCAGGTGGCGCGTTCGGCCATCGGGCGGGATGCCTTCCAGGAGGTCGATATCACCGGCATCACCCTGCCGATTACTAAAGAGAGTCATCTCGTCCTCGATATCGAATCGCTGCCACGGATAATCAAAGAGGGTTTTCATCTGGCGCGGACGGGGCGGCCCCGGCCGGTGCTGATCGATATTTCCAAGGACGTGCTGGCGGAGGATGCCGATTACGTTTATCCAGAGGTACTGGAGTTACCGGGCTACCAGCCGACGCTGGCGGGGCACCCGGCGCAGATAAAGCGGGCTGCCAAGCTGGTTAACGAGGCCGCGCGTCCGCTGCTGATTGCCGGACGGGGGGTGAGTATCGCCCGGGCCGATGCTGAATTACGTCGGCTCGCGGAGCGTGCCGCGATACCGGTGGCGACGACGCTGCTGGGTAGCGGCGGTTTCCCGGAAAATCACCCGCTGAACGGAGGGTGGTGGGGTACGCCCTCGGTAAGTGAGGCCCTGGCGGCGGCGGATCTCGTTATCGCCGTGGGGACGCGGCTCGATGGTCACTTGCCAGGTAAGATAATACATGTTGACATCGATCCTGCCGAGATTGGGCGCAGCCTGAAGGCGGACGTTCCCATCGTCGGCGATGCCCGCCAGGTGCTCGGGGCGCTGAGCAAGGTGGTTGCCGAGGGTAATCACCGGGACTGGCTCAAAAATATCGAGAAGTGGCGCGGCGGGATGTCTCAGGCCGAGATGAAGGCGGGCGGTGCCCTCGGCGCGCCGGAGGTTATGCGCCGGTTGTATGAGGTAACCGGTGATGCGGCCGTCATCACCACTGGTCTGGGGCAGCACCCCGACTGGGTGCCGTCAGGTGGGAATGACCAGCGCGGTTGCCTGATTGCCTCGGGTGAGCTGGCGACGCCGGGCTTTGCCCTGCCGGCGGCCATCGGGGCCAAGATTGGGCGGCCGCAGGATACGGTGTGGTCAATCGACAGCGATACCGGCTTCCGGGCGACGATGCGCGAGATGGGAACCATCACCCAGGAAGGGTTGGCCGTCAAGATGGCGGTGCTCAACTCGGGGCAGAACCCGGGCGGGCCCGATTTCGTGAAGCTGGCGGCGGCCTACGACGTACCGGGGAGGCGGGTGGAGTCGGGGGAGGGTGTCGTTCCAGCCCTTACCCAGGCGCTTGCTGAGGACGGCCCGTTCCTGATTGATTTTGCCGTCACCGCCGACTGAGGCGGGATTTTAAATATCAAGCCGGATTATGTTATCTTTTAATAGCGAATAAAAATTTGGAGGTTTTCTGATATGGCAAAGGTATACTACGATAAGGACTGCAATCTCGATCTGATTAAGAATAAGGTAGTTGGTATTATTGGGTTCGGCAGCCAGGGACACGCTCA
>Ga0272441_10001622_pt1 | contig 47658 bp, 70 predicted proteins | sample SSMProp6N_FD_193582 | JGI IMG/M metagenome (GOLD analysis project Ga0272441, IMG submission 193582) | Marine sediment archaeal communities from Little Sippewissett salt marsh, Falmouth, MA, United States - SSM-Prop-6N | ecosystem: Environmental > Aquatic > Marine > Wetlands > Sediment ... | reverse complement strand
CGGCCATCGCAGTGGATAACGCGTCGGAGCCCAGCGATCCCGTCGCTGCCGGTGCAAACGCCGATCAATGGACGTCGCCGTTTAGTGGCGCCCAAGTTTTGGCGGACGCTCTAGGTACGGCCAGCGCAGTGGATAACGCGTCGGAGCCCAGCGATCCCGTCGCTGCCGGTGCAAGCGCCGATCAATGGGATTCACCGTTGGGTGGCGCCACCGGCCTTACAGATATCGTGTCCACGGCTCTCGATGCCGGCTCAAGCGCCGGCCAGGAGGAACCGCCCCCAGCTCTCGACCCTGGCACGGTCGATATCTTCGCCGGTCGCGCGTACGACCCGACCGACCGTGACGTACCAGTCGGCGGCGACGAGCCGATAGTGAACATGCTGAATGACCTCGACGTTCCCGCGGGCACGACGAATGACCCCAGCATCGTTGCCGAGCCGCCACCGCCAGACGAGGTCCCGGACCCCGAACCAGACACTGACGACTACGACGACTACGACGGCGACGACGGCGGCGACGGCGGCGACGGCGGCGACGGCGACGAGTACGATTGGCGCACGTCGCACGACGACTTGCTCGCGTTCCTCGACCAGCAGCGGCCCGACTGGTCTGGGCGCTACGCCGACTTGGAACAGCGGCACGGGGCGTTGCTGCCCCAGCTCTACGAGCAGACCTATGCTGACGAGGCTGCAATGGCCAGGCGAGCAGCAAACCTCGGTACAGGGCTCGGGGCGGGCGCTCAGGGGGCGATGGGGGCAGCGCAGGCCCAGGTAGGCCTCGGCGGCATGCAGCAGCGGCAGCAGGCGCTGCAGGGCTGGCAGCAGCAAGGTCTCGACCTGCGCGAGCAAGAGGCCCGCCGCGAGTTCCAGGCGCAGCGCGATTGGCAACAGCAAGGCGTGACTGCTCGCATGCAATTCCTCGAGCGTGAGTACCAATTGGCGCTGGACGCGGGTCGCCACGAGGACGCCCTGGAGTTGCAGCGCTTGATGAACGCTGCGGCTCTCGACATGCAATACCTCGACGCAATCTCAAACGCAGGGCCGGACGCGCTGGCGTATCTCGCGGCACAAGGCGAGATCACGCTTCCCTCCGGCACTCAGCCGGGCGGCAACTACGCGGACGACATCTACCAACCAGACGACGACGGATCGACGCAAGGGCCTACGATTTGGGACCAGCAAGGCACGGTCGAAGAAGACCCGCTGTATCCGTGAGGGGGTGACCGACGATGGCTACACGGTACGACGACGAGACGACGCGTCCTCGCGAGCGGATCATGGCGCTCATCGAGGCGTTGACACAGGCCGGTGCGGAGGAGTCGCGCGAGCGCAAGCGTGTCGTTCGAGAGGCCGAGCAAAAACAGGCTCGCAACTGGGGCAACCCGACGGCGCAAGGGGCCATGACCGGGATGATGGTCTCTGGCGGCAACCCCTTCGGGGCTCTCGCAGGGGGTATAGTCGGCTCGGCGAAGGGAATGCACCAGGCTTATCTCGACCGGAAGAAAAGCGGCGAAAGCGATGCTGAAGCTCTCTGGAATACGCTGACCGACTTCGGGGCAGGCATCCCCGATCCTGGCGTCGCGTCCCAGGGCGCAGCCACCTACGGGATGATGAGCGAAGGACGTCGCGGCAGGGGCGAGGACGGCGGCGGAGCGCGGTACGCGGAGAAAATGAAGCAACTCCTGCCGAAGGTCGGCCCAGGCGCGAAGCCGAAATACGACGAGACGCTTCCGACCATCACCGATATCGCGCTCGATGAGCGAGCCGGTAGGCTGGACGCCCCTACGGATGACTACTTGCAGATGTACAACAACCCGTACGGCCATCACCGCGTAGGGCGATGACATGGTGAACTTGAACAACACTCTGTTCTCGCTCTCGCAGCAGATGCGAATGGCCGAGGTGCAGCGCCAGCAGCAAGAGCAGCAGCAGGCAATGGCTGTCATGGCCGATGCTCAAGCCCAGATCGAGAGCAAGAAAGACCGCGAGTTCGACCGAAAAATGCGCATGGCCGAGCTCCAGGGCAAGTACGCGCAAATGGCTGGCGAGCCCGCCCCTCAGTCCCGGAACCGCAAGATCATGGAGGCGCTGGGGCTCGGGGGGATGGGCGCGCGAGCAGAGCAGTCGATGCAGGACCGAGCTACGAAGGAGCGGCGTCGGGCGGCCGGAATGCAATTCGACCGCGATATGACCAAGACCACGATTCTCGAAGACGAGAAGTGGCGTCGGCTGAAGGCCCAACTGGACGCTCAAAAGAGGATGCAGAGGGAGGCGACGAGGAGAGGTGGCGGCGGCGATTGGCAGAAGAGAATCGATTGGTTCCGGAAGCCGCTGAAACGAATGAGCGAGAAATGGCTCAAGGCGGGCAACGTCGAGATCGCGTACGACAAGGCCGGGCGGCCAATCCTCGCCGGGCTCGGGGGCATGGATACCCAAGAAGCTGAAGCGTTCGCCGAGAAAGCACTCTTGCTCGAGAGGTTTTTGGCAACGCCGGCCGCTGACGACATCGGGACGGTGCTCCGCTTGCGGGAGGCTCTGCGCGGCGCGCAAACGCCCGACGAGGTGAGGGCGGCCATCCGAAGCGTTGAAAGGCCGCTGGGCGCGAGCGCGCCGGCTACTGAGCAACTCACCGGGCCGCCGATGCCGCCTGCCGAAAAGTTCATCGGGCCGCCGATGCCGCCTGCTGCGGCGGATGAGCCAATAACCCGTAGCCGCGATGATGGAATTCAAGCGATTCAAGGGTCCTTTTAGAGCTGATGCCTAGGCTGCCCGACATAAATCCCTATGAAGGCGTGAATCCTGCCAAGGAGTTGGAGTTCCGCGAGGTTGAGGCCTACAAGAAGCTGGAGCAGCAAGAGCACCGCGTCGTCAGCCTCTTGCGGGAAATCGAGGCGCCCTCGTACGTCAACCCGCAGGAGTATATCGACCTAGCCAAGGCGCAGGCGTTGGAGGTCCACCCGGACAAGGACGACAATTTCAGGCGGCATGCCGGGCGCCGGTTCGCGATGAAGGCGTACAACGACGCCTACGATCTGGCCGAAGAGAAGCGCGCCGCGGCGCTAGAGGCTCTGTCCGAAGGGGTGCTCGCTGCCGGTCCCGCCGTCGACCTCAATCTCGACCAGCGGCAGAAGCTGAAGAACTCGCAAACCTATCTGATGACCAGGCAGCAAGCCGAGTACCGCGTGCTGATGGAAGCACTCGACTCGGACGAGGACCGGATTGCGTTCCTGAAGGCGCAGCGCAGCGGCACAGCGCGCGACTCGTACGGCGAGCGATATCGCATTTTCGCCGATCCGCGGTTCGAAGAGCTCGTGCAGCGCGAGATGAACGAGCCCCGCGCCGACGCGCCGTCCAAGACCTACGGCACTGCCTCTCGCTTGTTGAACTTCTTCCTTTCGCTCTACAACTACAGCAGCGCCGCGATTGGGGCCGAAAAAAAATGGCTCGCGAAAGAGTACCCTGGCGAGGAGAAAATACCCGAGGAAACGCTGGCTCTGAAGGGTGCAGTCCAGCGCCAGCTCATGGAGCGCGATGCCCTTCGGAAATCGATCGAGGACCGCGTGATGTCGGGGGACACCGCGGGAGTCGAGGACGACAAGGCCCGCCTCGAACAGATTGACGAGGAGCTATCCGAGAAGGGGGTCGGCCGCCTCGGTGGAGCCGGCTACCGCGACGCGCGCACCGAAACGATCATGCGCATAGGTCTTTCGTCGATGCTTTCTGGAGTGCCCGGGACCGACTTGTTTCGAGGGCTCGGCGACACCCACGGAGTGCTCGACGCTACCGACATGCCCGGCTACCGCGACCCGCGGCACGAAACGATTATGCGCCTCGGGCTTTCCTCTGTGCTCTCTGGGGTGCCCGGGCTCGACTTGTTCCGCGGGCTCGGCGACACCGATGGGCCGCTCGACGCCGCGAACGAAGCGCTGATGAAAGACCGCCCGAAGAGATGGCTTTTCGGTATCGATTTTGAGGCGGCGGCCAAAGGTTTCTGGGAACATCCGGATAAAATCGGCGAAATGCTCGTAGAGGGCGCGGTGGCGGGCGCGCAGGCGGTAGCGTTCACTTCGGGCGGCGAGCACTCGGCCAGCATAGCAGGCGCCCTGGTGCACGCCCAAAACGTGAGCCGCCAGCATGCGGCCGATTACGTGGCGCAGCGGTTTCCCGACCGCACGCCCGAGTTCCAGAAGGCGGCTGCCGACCACGTCTACAACACGATGATGCAGACGCGCACGCTCGGTGCGCTCGTGGCAAGCCCTCACATGACGGAGTTCCTGGTCGGCTTTGGGCTTCCCACAGGGATCACCACCTCAGTTACGGCGGCAGTCAAGGCCGCGAAGTGGACCGGGCGCTATGCGACGCAAAGCTCGAAGTGGGTGCTGAAGCAACTGAGCGAGACCGCCGCGGAAGTCCCCGATGCTGCCGCAGCAGCGGCGCGTGCGGCTGCCAGCGCTGCACGCACGATTGACGACGTAGACCCCGCCATGGTGGCCGCGAGCTTCGGCGCGTCGAAAAAGTCCGTTCAGTCAGTAGGCGACTACCTGGCCGCGAACCCGCTGATAGGCGAGCACTGGAAGTCCACCGTCGACATGGCAACCCGCGCGAGCGACACGGCGATCAAAACGGGGACGTGGATACACGACGTCTTCGATTATCAGGCGTGGTCCCGTCGGCTCGCGTGGATGCAAAAGGACCCCGAGAAGGGAAAGCGCTTCCACGAGTCGGTGCGCTACAAGTCGCAGATGGTCATCGGCGAGCTCGAGCAGATGGAGCGCCGGACGCTGGAGCTCATAGGCCGCCATATTGGGCAGGCGGGGCCGCGAGAGCGCGAGCTGCTCGAGATGCTGGACCAGCCCTGGCGCTACGCCAGCGTGCCCGACGAGCTCGTGGAGCCCTACCGAATCATCACCAATCACGCGCTCGACTACGGCGTTGGCACAAAGAACGCTGACGAGGTCGTGGATTTCGTCGTCGAGAAGCTGACCAAGCCAAAGGTCCAAAAGATCGACGACGCCGAGAAGGCCGCACTAGCCGCATTGACCCCTGAACAAAAGGCCGTAATCGCGCGCATCGTCGACGACCCGTATTCGCACATCGACGTGCCGCCAGAGCTCCAAGAGGCGCTCGAAGCCGGTATAGAGCTCGCCATCATAGACCGCGCAGCCAGCACGCTTGCCGGCAAAATGCAGCAGTTCGCGCGGGTCCGTCGACAGACGAAGCGCCAAGGCCTGTTGCGCGTCAAGGCAATCAAAGCGGGCAGCTCGAACGCTCGCGTCAGAGAGGCCCAGCGACGAGCGCACAAGGACCTCATCGGCGGCGAGCAGGCCTTTCGGTCGACAGTGATCCGAGACGTCGTCGGGGTGAAGAAACCCAAAGGGAAGCTTCAGGAGCGCCCATACCGCAAGGCCTACGTGCCGCACAAGCTCGAGAAAGAGAAAAAGCTCTCTGACCTGTTCCGGGCGCCGACACAGGTCACCGCGAACCATCCATCGGCCATGGCTCGAACGACGAGCCTCGATGACATGGTCCTAAAGGGGATGCCAGAGGACCCATTCAAGAACTGGCTGCTCCACGCGGAGACGGCATTCCCGAAGTACAAGCGTGGCGGCGTGCTGCGTGAGGTCAGCAAGATCATGCGCGCGGAAGGCATGTACGTGCGCCTGCCGGCCGAGGCGGTCACCAGCGTGGAAAATCTCGCCGCGCGGCTCGCCAAGCAGGTCACATATCACGAGCAATCCTTCGGGCGCACGTGGGGGGAAATTCACAAAGCTGAGAAGGAAATCGCGAAGCTCGAAAAATACCTCGGCGACTTGAAGGATTCTCGGCCTGGCATCATGAAGACGCGCGGTGCGGTCGCCAAGCAGGTTCGCGGGCACACTACGCGCCTGATTCGAACCCAGAAGCAGATTGCGGAGCACCGCAAAGCGTTGTGGGACCTCGTCGGCAAGCGCGCCATGGTGGAGAAGGGGAGCCCCGAGCAGCAACGGTTGACGAATCTCTACTACGACATGAAGACAGAGATGCGGCGGCTCAACCGGCGTCACCAAAAGTTGCTCCAGAAAAAGACGAGGATCCAGTGGCAGGGCCGCGAGCCGAAGGTGCGTACGAAAGAAGGCCAGCCTCCCCGTGAGATCCTGCCTCACGAGAAGTGGAGCAAGCAACAGCTCGACCAATACGCGACGAAGTATTCCACGCGCGTGCTCGCAGCAAAGCGCCGGCGTCTGAAAAAGTACAGGCAGTCGGCTACAGCGCTGCACATGGTCGCGCAGCAGCACGCGATGCGGCGCTCTGTGTTCCAGCAGGCCCTCTCGATTGCAGCCCTGAAGCACGTTCGGCGCATGCAGAATTTCAAACGCGTTAGCGAAATGCCCGAGGCTCTACGAAAGAGCACCGGCTACGACTGGGTCAATCTCGCTGACACGGGCATCAGCCCGGGCGCAATGAACGAGTTCCTGCGTCTCACGGGCCGCGTCGGCAAGACTACGGCAGACGACGTCGTGATGGTTCCGAAGCAGTTCGCGCCGTTCCTCAACGATATGCTGCCTTTCGCCGGAAAGCCAGGTGGCCGGTTGGCGAAGGTGCTCGAGGGTTACGAGGCCGGGATGGGGTACGTCGGGCGCCCCCTTCTCTCGGCCTGGCGGTTGGCCGTCACTATCCCGCGCTTCTTGTACACCGCCAACAACCTCACGAGCTCTGTGGGGCTCTCAGCGGTCGCCTTGAAGAGCAAGGCCCTAGACCCTGCCCTCCAGATGAAAGCCGTGGCAGGGGCCATTCTGGCGGCTATGAGGCATCCCCAGGCCATGGCTTACGCCAAGAAGATTCCCGTCCATCTCGACGACGGAGCGCACACCCTGGCCGACGTGATCAAGAAAGCCAGGGACCTGCGACTGATGTCCCAAATGGAGGACGAGATCGGCGCTGCGCTGCGCTCACAGGGACCCGTCTCGAAGCTTCCCGAGATGATGAAGGCCGCGCTCGAGTTCGACTTCTTGAGCAAGCCGGTGAAGATGGGCTACGACAAGCTCACGGGCAAGGCTGCCGAGGCGGTGACGGGCGGCGACCACCTGGCCATGATCTTCAACGCGCTCTCGCCAGCATTCCATGCGCGGTGGACAGAGAACTACCAGCACTTCGCGACGTTTTTGGGCTTCCTCGACAACATGAGCGACGCCGGCATCATGAAGGCGTTCACCAAGTCGAGCAAATGGTCGGCCAATTACAACTTGCTCACGGACACCGAGAGGTTCTTCATCAAGGACTTCTTTGCGTTCTACTCGTGGAACAAGTTCATCATGCCGTACATCGTGAAGTTCGCGAAGGATCGGCCTGACATATTGGCCACGGTAATGCGCGCAAAGGGCGATTGGGAACACTACGCGAGCCGCTACGCTCCCGTGCCGATGGAGAACATGCCGAAGTTCTTGCGGCACTCGGGAATGTCGGCGTCCCCGGAGACGCAGCCGCAAGAGCACATCAACCTGGACCCGCGGGTCGCTGCGTATTGCGCCGCCACTGGGCAGGACCCGGTATCGTTGAGCACCGCAATTTTTCCGTTCATCCAAGGGCTCATGACGCGCGGTGCAAAGGGGATGACGATCGACCAGCTCTTGGCGCCGTCGCTCGGGCTCATGAGCGACTTTATCTCCCTGCGAGACCAATACGGCCGTGGGCTGCCCCCTCTAGTCGACACAAACAGCAAGACGGCCATGCAGGATAGCCTGGTCTACCGCTATTTCATGGGCGCGGCAAAGGGTGTGTCAGAGCCGATGCGAGCCCTCGTGGACCTCTACCGCGGGGAGCCTGAAGAGCTATCATTCAAGCTGCGTGTCGACGTCGGGCGCTACTGGGGCGGCATGGACAACCACGTAGCGCGGTTTCTCGGCATCAAGCCGATGAGCGTCGGCGGCATGTTCGACCCTGCTACGGGCGGCATTCCTGGCATGAATGCTTACATGTTCATGCACCACGAGGAGCAGTTCCGCGAGCGCTCGCGCATCATCAACCGAGCTGAGCAGCAGATACAGCGGCGGCGACGGATCATCGACAGAAGGAGAGACTAGGATGCCTTCCTACACACAGGGCTACGTCAGGGCGCGACGGATCGACGCCGAGGCTCTCGGAGCAAACGCCGTGACCCTCAACGGGGGGCTGACGACGAGCTCTGTAGATATCAGCGGATACAACCAACTCAAGCTGTCGTGCGTCCGCGTGAACAACAGCGGGACGGCGACCTCGTTCTATTTCGAAACGAGCGAGGACGGCGGGACCACGTGGCTCAGGCGCCAGAGCGGGGCCATCTCCGGGGGCACCGAGACGCTGAATAATCACACTGTCAGCCGGGCCATCGCACAGCTCGCTTTCGACTACTACCTGCCGATTGTCGGCGACACGGGCGACCTCTTGCGCGTCGTTTTTGCTGACACGTCGGACGCGGCAGATTTCATAACTGCGCAAGTCACGTTGGGGGTAGTGTGATGACCAAGACGATCACTCTCGCATTTGCGGCGCTGCTCGTGGTGGCTTCAATGGCCCTCACGGCGCGCGGGCAATTTGGTTCGACCGGTGGATTCACCCCGCCGCAAGAGACCTTACCGTCCATCACCGACGACGTCTCTGCAAGCACGACGACGTTCACTTCTCGATACCTGTACCGTTATCCGACGAGCGAGTTGGTCATGTATAGAGAAGTGTACCTAAACGACGCTACGCCTCTAGCGAACAACAACATCGAGTGGCTGGACTGGTACGGCAACGACAGCGCAGGAAACAAGGACATCTTCGCGCGAATCGCTGTCTTGCAGGAAGCTGTTACGTCGACAGACGAGGATGGAGCGATCACGTTTTCCATCAAGGACAACGGCTCGACGACCCAGTACCTTCGCATCGACGCCAGCGATGGTACGGAGGCGGTTGTTGCCAGCAAGCTCATCGCGGCAAACGCCGGCCTGAAGCACCGCACGGGAGTCAGCATACCAGCGACCTGTGTCCAGGGAACCATTTTTCACGATACGAATTCCGACGACTGCGCCGACACGGGCGGCGGCGACGGAGCGCTGTGCGTTTGCAAAACCACCAACACATGGGCGTTGGTCCAAAACATGTAATGGCCTGACCGGCCCCGGGGGGGGACATGCCGGGATACACCAAGAGCTTTTCGCGTCAAACGAAGCGAATCGATCCGATCACGCTCGGCCTCAACGGCGTCACGCTCGACGCGGCGCGCACCAGCAATGCCTTCGATGTCACTGGTTGCAACCAGTGCAAGGTCGACGTCGTGCGTGTGAACAACTCGGGCACAGCGACCGGCTTCTACCTGGAGACGTCGTTTGACGGCGGCACCACGTGGACGCGCAACGTTACCGGCCGCATCTCGACCGGAACCGAGACGCTGTCACCGCATACGGTCGAGATGGCGGTCACCACGCTGGCTTATAACTACTACTACGCGCTGTTCGGTGAGGAAGCGCAGATGCGCATTACCTTCGCCTCCACGAGCGACGCGGCCGACACGGTGACCGTCAACGTCACGCTGGGGGTGTCCGGATGAAACGGCTCACAGCGTTGTTCTTTGCCGTCGGCGTTCTCGTCGCCAGTGGTCTATTCGTCGTGCAGGCGCAGATGTCCAGCCCCCGAGAGGAGGGGGGCGGTGTCACGTGGCCGCTCACTGCGACCGACAACCTCGACATGGACTCGAACAATATTTTGAATGTCGGCTACCTGGAGAGTGACAATGCGGATGTGGCGGACGCCGGAGTGGTTCGCCTCGGCGACGGGGAGGCGATCGGGTGGGAGTACGCTGCAGGATCGGACCACAAGATTACGTCTAGCGGCCGGTCGCTGGATTTCTTCACAGATAACAGCCTAGAGGCACTACTCACTACTGACTTTTTGAGGGTCAACGGTGACGTTATTTCGTCAGGCGGGGACGTCGGCTGGTACGTGTCCACCAAGATGGCTGCCCCGGCAGACGGCCAAGTGACCATCAAGGACAATGCAGAGACGACCGGCATTGTCCTCGACGCCAACGACGCAGCGGATACGCTCATTGTCAAGGACCTCGCGGGCACGGGCACAGGGAATGTCGGGGTCTCTCAAAGCGGCAAAGTGTGCCTCAACGGTGCAACGTGTAGCCAGTACCTGAACGCCGTTGCATCGCAAGCAGCGCTCTATGCTAACGCGGATGGGTATTTGCTCAAAAACACCACAGGACGCCTAACACATCACGACGGCACCGACGACCCGTCCTTTGCTCTGAGCACTTCGCAAAGCGCAAACGGGACGTTGTTCACAATAGCGACTAATGGGCGCAACTCGACACCCTCCACCTACACGTACGCCAATCCTATCGTTGTCGAGATCGAAGACAACACCGCTACCGATGAGGACGCGTCGTTATGCATGCAAGCAAGCAACGACGGCGCGGTGGTCGACGTGCTATGCGCGGACATGACGGACGGGGTCGAGACGGTCGAACTCAAATTCCCCCTCGTCGTGCCGACGTTCACGCACTACATCAACATACCGGCCGGCGCGGTGACCCTCGGCCCGACCTCGCCATCGTTGGTTAAGCAGGACACGTTTCTGATGCTGGAGTTCGATGCGGCAACCGAAGAGGCTGGCGGCGAGCCAGAGATCCCCGACTGCTACACCGGTGACGCTGACCTCTACCTGGAAATCTATTGGGCGGCGGAGGCTGGGGACGCGATTGCGGACGGCGAGACCGTCAAGTGGGACTGCGACTATCGGTCTGTCGACTGGGGCTCTGATGCGACCGACAACGGGACGGCGGTTAGCGTGACGGCGACGTACACCCAAAGCGGGGCAGGCACAGATAGCGCGACTCACAAGACCGAAGTCACGATTGACTACGACAACGCAAACCAGCCGGTTGCCGCTGGCGATACGTTCGGCTTCGTCTGTAATCGAGATACCGCTACAGATACCTACTCTGGGGCCGCGCTGCTCAATCGGTTCGAGATCGAATTCCCGTGCAACGGCATTCCTAACCACTGAGGCGACACATGAAATACATTCGATGGATTGTGGCAGTAGCGGTTGTCGGGGGTGCTGGCGTGGCGATCATCGTGCAGGACGCCGACGCGGGCGACGCCGTAGTCAATCTGCGCTCCGCCGAGGAAGTGCTAGATGTCGCAGAGCGCCAGGCGTACGCTGGCTGGGTGCTCACAGTGTGGCCTGACTCCGTGCCTGCACAAATCAGCGACCTGCAGTGTTGCCGTGACAGACTGTGCACCATCCGCTGGCGCCCGCCCGTCATGAGCGCGAGCGTGTACAACGTCGAGGAGGACGCGGGCAGGGTGTACAAGCGCCCGGCGCCTGAGCAGATTGCAGAGGATGACAGCGAGACCTACCACGTAGAGCTCTATGAGCGGCGCAGGCTCGACTGGAATGACGAGACGCAGGAGCCGGACCCGACGCAAGGGGAGGCCGCTGCGCTGGCTGCCATCAACGAGGACGTCTTCGGAATCGATGCGGCGGTCCAGCAATGCGTGCACGTCTGGACGGTCTACGACGACGACCTCGCGCCGGTCGAGCGACGCGCTCAGCTCTACTACACGACGAGTCGGACGCCGACCGAGCGTCTCGGATGCCTGCGGGCAGGGACATGTGGGCCACGGCTCGGGACGGTGGAGGAATGAGCGTCGAGGTCCTCACATCCATTCTGACGTCGGGCGTGGTCGTCTCGTTGGTTTCCGCGGTGCTATTCCTCGTCCTGCGGATGCTGGGCGAAGTCCAACGGTTCCGCGGGAGCGCCGAGGCTATTCTACATCATCACGACGACGCTATTGCATCGATTTCGCAGACGGTGTCAACTCTCGATTGCAAGCGACCGGCCGAACGATGCAACAACAGGAGACTGCAGCTATGACCGGAGTAGACGAGCTCGCAGAGGCGTACGCACAGGCAGGCTGGCTGGGCCTGGCCGCCGTCGCGGTGACCCTGAGCCTGCGCATCTACCGCAGGCCGTCGATACAGGCCATACTGCCCCGCTCCTGGCGTTGGGACGCGTTGCCCGAGGTTTACCATTGGGCCATCGTCGCGGCCGCGTCAGGGGCCGCTGCAGCGCTCACAGCGGCGTCCACGGGAATGAGCTGGGGAGCAGCGGTCGTTGCAGCCGTGCCGGTGGCGGTGGCGGCGATTACTGGGCACGAGACCACGAAGGCCTTGGGGCATAGGCATACGGCGGCGTGCATACGGCAACACGGGGTGACCTACGAGCCTGGAGTCGTACGCAAGGCGCTCGACATCGTCATCCCGTTAGACGCAGGAACACTGAGGCAAACGCGAAACCTCAACGAGGCGGCTAGACGAGCAGTCGAGGACGAGAATGTTAATCCATGAGCCGGGGCATCTGGTGCCCCATGTGTACAATCGCATCGATGCCGTCAAAGAATGGGACGCCATGGAGCGCCCCCAGGAGTGGCGGGAGTACGAGAAGAACATCGCTGTACATCGCTGCTCCATTGGCTCGGAGGCGGCAGAGATCGCCCGAGCGTACTGCACGGACCCTTCCCTGGCCGCTATCAGCAAGCGTCAAATGCCATATACGTTTGTCATACGGCGTTGTGGTATGATGGAACAAGCCTTGCGTGTCCTAGACATGGCCCCGCACAACGCAGCTTTCGGCTTCCAGGCGATCGGGGTTGCTCTCGTAGGAGACTTCCGCACGGAGGCGCCTACAGCGCTCCAATGGCACTCCCTGCTAGTGCTGTGTCACGTGTTTTCGGGGTGGATGAAGGGGGTTGCGTCTGTGGCTGGGCATGACGGGTTCCCCGTGGCGAGGTATTTGCACGACGTGGATTGCCCTGGCAAATACCTGGACATACGCAGGCTGTGGGATGAGGTACAGCGGGCAAACCTGGCTAGGGTGAAGTGTTGTGGTGTGACCTACTGAGCATGGCATGCCAAGGGGTAGATGAAAAAGATCTAGATATAGATCTAGATCGTGCGTCACTGGTGACGCACCCCCCGCTCGCGAAAAAAATCGGGGGTGCGACAAGAGTGACGCACCCCTTTTGGATTTGACACGCTGCGCTGTGGATAGCTGTGGATATGTGGATAACTCCGACGCAGCGCGTGGTTGACAGATTCGGCGTGACAGCGTAGACGCCGCGTATGACGCACGATAGCACCCCCAAGCACGACGCCCACACTAGCTGGTTCCACGTTTTCCGCAGCATGGTCGACTCTGGCGACGTCGCGACGATGGGCTCGGGCCCCGCGGCACTCTATCTCGTGGTCAAGTCATGCCTGAGCTGGAACAGCGGTAAGGCGTTCCCTTCCCAGGAAACGCTCGCCAAGAAGGCAGGAATGAGCCGGAGGACAGTGCAGAGGCATCTCGATACTCTAGCCGAGTACGGGTATCTGCATGTAGAGTGCGGCAAGGACGATGGAGTCACCAACACGTACACGCTGCGAGAGAAGATCGTACTGCACGGTCATGGCACAGGAGAGCCCGAGGCAGTGGCCTCGTGGGATTATTTGCCGGGGTCGGTAAAGGCTGCGGTCCAGGAGGTCCACCGGGTCGCGCTTACCGGTGACTTTGCCGGAGCAAAAATAATTCATATCGAGAACCTGACAATCAACATACAGAATTTTGCGACCGGCGACTACGCTGCACAATTTTGCACAGAGCTAGAGAAAATCAAAGACCCGGGGCTACGGAAACAGATACTGTCGGCTTACGAAAAGGCGATGAGCCGGAAGGCAGCGGAACAGCAGGCTACGTGAGCTCGGTCAGCTCGGGCATCGTGGCGGCGACCCTCTCGTGCACCCGAGCATCGGGGTCTGCGTGGACGTAGCGGCTGGTCGTGCACGTGCTGGCGTGTCTGCACGCATCTCTCGCTGTGGCAATATCAGTCTCTCGCATGATCGCCGTAGCATGCGCGTGGCGCATGTCGCGAGTCGTGATGGTCTTGTCGTAGCCGATCGCGCGGCACGCACGTCTCGATTGATATTGCCGGTAATTCACTTCTGTCGGCGGAAATATCGGCTCGTCCGCGGCCCTGCCTTCGCATTGCCGAGCCAACGCTTTCCGGGCTGCCTCGACGAGTGGAATCACGGCCGGACGCCGATTTTTCGATTGGTCGGCTCGCAGCCTTATCGTGCCATTCTGGATGTTTTCTGGCGTCAACTTCATCAATTCCCCCGCTCGCATACCAGTCAGCAGCGAGACGACGTAATAGGCGCGCACGTCCTCCGGGAGCTCGCGTAGAAATGCAATGAGCACGCCTCGATCGTGCAGCTTTCCCGATTTCATCTCTCGACTAGGATTGCCCCACCGACTGACTCGGCGCATGGATAACACAGGATGCGCTGGGATCAACTCCTCGTCGATGGCGAGCTGCACGCCGCGCTTCAGCGCCTGGACCTCGCGGGCTATCGTGCTACCGCAAATTTGCTTGCCCGACGGCTTCACGAACTCGCGCCGCGCTGCAATGTAGTCTCGGACATCCCGCGACGTGAGCTCGCTGACGAGGAACCCCGCGCCGAAGTGAGCCAGCACCGGCGTCCAGGAATAGGCGACAGCCCTCCGCTGGTTCTCGCCTACGTCCTCGAGCGCCCAGCGCTCTCTCTCTAGGTTGTACAACTTGCCCAAGGTGAGATCGTGTGCTGACATGTACTGCCTCGTGCGGTTACGTGTGCTTCTGTCGTCCTTGCTCGATAAACTCGTCGAGTATCTTTTTAGTGTAATACACCCGTCGCCCGATCTTGTATCTCTCCGGCCGTGTCTTGTCCGTGGCCTTGTTTCGCAGCCACTGTGCGGAAACCCCTAGATATTTGGCTGCTTCCGCCACCGTCAGCAGATCGGGCCTGCGACTCGTCTGGTTAATATAGTCGCTTTTGCCGCCGTCGCCACCTATTTCGGCTTCTCGGATTGCGTTTCGCAGCTCTTGTTTCGTCGCGCCTCGAGCACTTCTCGCACCTTCGAGGATTTCGTGTCGTTGCATTCTGTCGTCTCCGGTGCTACAATGTCAGACCATCGAAGCTCACCCGCTCTGACCGCTTGGTACAGGGCTTGCAGCTCCCTCATTTCAGCCGGCGTGCTCTGCTCGAGCGGGTGCCCGAGATGGGCTGCTATGTCGGCAGGCTGCACTCCGAGCCGCGCAAATGCGTCCACCACGCGCTTGCGGTAGCCGCTGGGGTCCTGAGCTTGCTCCTGCTGCAGCGTAGCATGCACGGCGTCGAGCGCCTCGTCGAGCACGTCGGCCGGAAGCACGCGCAGCCCGAGCGTTCGGAGAGTTTTCGAGATCCCAGCGCCGCACTTGGTCATCAGCTCGTCGTCGCTCGCTCGCACGCGGTAGACCGTGTCGCCGTACGAGTTCGTGCGTTGCCCGAGCACCTCCTGGCCCGCTTTCGGCCTCTTTCGCTCCACGGTCTTCGACAACGTGAACTCCTGCGACCACGACGTATTCGTCTCCAGGTCAGTACAGGAGCACTCGATCACGAGCTTGTCGTCATCGTCGGTGAGTACACGGCTCGCCAGGTCGAGATTGCGGAACATGCGCGCGGCGGTCTCGACGAATCGCACTGACCAGCCGACGACGCCACCGCCCACGGGCTTATGGTACCGCGCCGCCTCAGCGAATCGCGTCCGCGCGCACTCCTTGAGCAGGTCGACGCGGAACGTGTCTACGTCTCGCCGAAAGCGCGCGGCCACGGTAAATTTGGCCTGCACGAGCGCGGTCGCCTTGGCTGCGGAGGCGGAAGTCCCGAGCTCTGTCTCTGCGAGAGCTTTGTTTTGCTCAGATGGTTGTAGCGCTGTCATCCCAGACCCCTTTTCTTGGCGCGACGAGCAGGCGCCGTGCGCCCGGCGCGATGGACGTGTGGCGGTGCATGAGCTCGGTAGGCACGTCGCCGCCCGCGAGCTCTCGGGCGATGCGCTCCCAGTCCGTTATGGCCCGTCCCTTCGAATTCCTGTAGTGGACGTTGCCCCACGCCGCTCGGACGCCCTGAGCCTCGCCGAGCTCCAATCGCAGCTCGTTCTTCAATTTGTCCTCTCGCGCCGTGATCGCTTTGCGCTGCGTCCGCGTCTCGTAGATTGCTCGAGCGAGATTGCGCACCCGAGGGGTGTCGGCCATGAGGCGATGGGACGCCACGGGGAATCGGCTGGTCAAAAACGCCGTGTCCCCAGCTTCGGGCTCGGGCAGGTCGTTGCCGTGGACGTACCGCTCCCAGAATTGGAACAGGTCGTCAAACAGCACCGCCTGGAGCTCTCGCTCCCGCTGTACGCGGTACAGGCGAAACTCGAAGGCAAACCCACCCACCAGCACCGGAACCCAGCACACGTCAACCTCGGGCCAATGCGCGAGGTGCCATTGAGCCTGCAGTAGGCACGACGTAGGCACTTGGTCAGTTCCCTCCTCCCCGAACCCCTGTGCGCTGACGAGAGCGGCGGTTTTGCCCTCGCCGATCGCGACGAGCTCCCCGTCTGTCGTGTGGTAGACAGCGTCGCAGGAGTCGCCAGCCCACGCGTGGTGCGGGTGCTGCCGGAACTCTGGCCGCGTCCACGTCCAGCCGTGCTCGTCCGCGACGTGCCCGAGGACGACATCTTCCAGCTTGTTCCCCCTCTCTATGGCCTTGTTGTTCTGCGGCGTTTCGTCGTCCTCATCGTCGTTGGCGCCGCGGGCCTCGAGCGCCGCAGCGATACGGGTTTGGTACGGGTGGAGGCCTAGGCAGCCGGCTACGAGCGAGCTGGTGATTTTGCCCCTGCGGGCCTCTCGTTGCTCTCGGGTGAGCATTGGGTGGCTCCTGTCGAGCCCACGGCCACACTACCATCCGATACAAACGCACACTAGTCAACTCAGGGAGTAACAAAAGGCTTGGCTGGAGTACTCAGTGATAGTACCGTTGCCGCATGCCAAAGCACAGACAGCAGCCAGGGACGCAGGGCGGCTTGTTCGCGCCGACGCAATACGAGACTGGGCTTCGAGCTGTGATTGCTCACCTCGCACGAACCTACCGCTACGAGCTGCGGCCGGCGCTGATGGACTCGTACGTTGCCGCTCTCGGCGGTCTCCCGCGCGACGTCGTGGATCGCGTGTTGGAGCCAGCCGGCCCCGTCATTACGGCGTATCCGGACGCATTTCCCTTCGCGGGGCAGTTGCGTGCGATGGTTCTGGCGCGCATGGGGCGTGTCACGCCGACCCGCGCCACGGCTCCGAGTACCGAAGGCCCGGCGCCCCTAGAGGACGGTAATCGATGGGAAAAGTTGGCCCAGTGCTGGGAGGATTGCCCTCCGACGAAAGCGAGGACCAAAGAGCAGTGGATGCGAGAGCGCGCCGCGCGCGAGAGTCTGCAGCTTCCGACGGGGGACCCACAGGAGCTGGTGGGGGCTATCCTGGAGCGCTGATCTGGGAGCCCGTCGGCGCCGGGTTCGTATCGGGACTCCCGGTTGCGCAGCCGCGAGGACGGGCAGGCACGCGGTGGGGCCGCAGTCGGGACGGGCGCAAAATCAAGCGCGGGCACATCTACGACGATGGCCAAGCCGACGAGTGGCGATCGCGGGTGGCCAACCAGGCAATGCCCCTCGGCGGGCGCCTCGACGGACCCATGCGCGTGCGGATGTTGTTTTTGTTTCCTCGGCCGCTGCGATTGCGTCGTCAGCGCGACAAGGCGCGCCCCGTCATCCCCCATGTGGGGCGGCCAGACTGGGACAATCTGGTCAAGTCCACGCAGGATGCATTGTTGCGCTGGTGGCATGACGACAAGCAGGTGTGCGTGGGGGAGGCGGCCAAGCTTTACGCGCCGCACGACCACATCCAGGGCATGTACTGGGTGATATGGACGACAGCGGGAAAACATCCGCGTAGAACGGATAGTAGCGTGCGACTACTCATTGACTCAATCTCGGGAGTGTGGGAGTCATTGACGCATGAGCGACGCTAGGACCCACGAATCCCGGGTGGCCGCCGCCGAGGAGGCGGCCCGTGCGGCGCAAGCGGAGCTCGCCGAGTGCCGAATGGAGTGCAATCAACTCCGCGCGGCGATCCGAGGCCAGCACGAGGTCGAGCTCCGTCTGACTGAGCAGCTCAGCTCTGTACGCGAGCAGTGGCGACGCGCGCAGCGAGTCATGAGGACGATCCAGGGCGAGGGCCGGGACACCACTGAGCAATGGAAATCCTTCTGTCCTCTCTGTAGACGGGGGCCAGCCGATAGCCATGCGTTGGATTGCGAGCTCGCCCTGCTGATCAACGCGCCAAGGAGCGGAAATTGACCACCGAACAACCGATGCAACAGCAGCTATTTGTCTCAGACGTGAGGATCTCTGGCGCCATCAAACGCTGTGCTCGCGTGTTATGCGCAGAGCTACCGGACGGATGGGCGTTGCACAAAGCAATCTCACTGTTGCGCGAGGCGCAGGCAGCGGCGCTGATGGCAGACCTAGAGGCTCTCGCCCCCGAACCCCGGCCAGAGCCAATGCCAGACGCTAACAGCCCTGCCTGATGCCTCGCATCAGCAATCCAGCCGGGCGCGGCCGCTCGCTACCCGACCCACGGCGACAGAAGTCACAGCTCGAAACCGAGCTACGCCGCGCCCGGCATCGGATTGTGACCCTACAAGCGCATTGTCGATGGCTCCTGGCCCAGCCTGGGGGGGACGACGTGCCGAGTCGGCTTGCTCGGCGAAAACAAATCGAAAAGTTCTTGGATCGGCTCGCAGACTGAGGCATACTGAAAGCAGGGCAATCCCTTCTCGTTTGGCACCTAGCCTTTGAGTGACTTCGGCGGGCGTTGTGCGGCGCCCGCCGATACTCACTCTGCGACCACTACCAGCTCAGCCATGTATTTGTCGTTGATTTTGCACACGCGCGTGTGGACACGCAGCGGTCCGCGCACGGGATGGGCGAGACTGAGCCCCTCGAGCAACACTCGGTCGCGCGTGCGGCCGGGCATTGTCGCGAGCCGCAGAGTCAGCTCAGTGACGCATGCGCCGTTGATCTCGTCGAGCGTGACCGGCCGGGCAGTCATTCGCACCTCGTCTGACACGCGCTCGATATCACGGGACGGCCCGTGAATATCTCGCCGAGCAGCGTCTGTAGCAGCGGAGATGCGTTGCCGCCACCACGCGCGAGGCTCTCGACGTCGATCCGTATCCGTGCGCCGCGGCGCTCGCTCTCCTCTCGGGCGAGCCGGCGCACCATGTCGACCAGCGCCCCACAGCAGGGCAGACACGTGCACCGATTGCGCGCCCAGAGTTCGTACGTCGGATCGAGAGTGAGTGTGATCTGATTGGACATGCCCCCCCCTGTGCGCCTATCGATGGCAGCATACACGATCTCGGGGGGCAGACAAGAGGGTCAGTGGTCGTCGTCGGCCGCGAGCGCTTGGCCTAGCGCGGACTCTGGGTCCAGATTATCGGGGATACCGTTCACGCGGTGGTACTCCAGGACCGCGTCAAAGTCGTGGCGCGGCGTATATCTCACCCCGTCAAAATCATGCTGCGTCTCGACGACGTTGCAGGCGCTCCAGCTCTCGCGGCGGCACCCGCACAGCATGCACACCGTCGTGACGTGCACCGAGGCCCCCCCGCGCAGCCCATGCACCGCGCCCTGGAAATCGTGCTCGCCGTCACGGGCGCCGTCGCACGGCGGTTCGTCGGGCGCCTGCTTTCCGAGCAGTTTCTGCTCATCGAGCCGCACGGCTACGAGCTCGCCGTCCACGATGCGCCACGCCGGGCGCCAGACAATGACGTCGACCGCGACAGTGCTGAGCCCATTCCCGTCACCCCATGCCCCGTCAGCCACGTACTCGTTGGCGGCCTCTTGGGCGGAGTCGGCGTAGGGGAAGGCTACCTCGGCGTTGCCATCGTCGCCACGCCAGCCCGCGTCGATCAGAGTGTCGTCATCGATCTCCAATCCGAGTATCTCGGCGATATCGCTGAGCTTCTTCCCTTGCTCGAACAGTTTTCGGACATGCCTTGAGGTGTCATCGTGCGTGGTCATGTGCGTTCCCTTCTCGGTTGTGGTCCTACTTGTCAGCCCAGAGCATGCGGCCGGTCTCGTAATGATCGCCGTCCGGGGTCAGCGGGTCGCCGACGCAGGCCGGCGCCGACTCAACGCCTAGCTCCCGCATGTCCTCTCGCGCTCTGTCTATTTGCTCCACAGTGTCGATCATGTAGACGTACGACGAGCCGTCTCGACTCAATATCACCCATTGGCGGCCGGTGGACAGAAAGCACGCGTCGCACCGGTCTGTCCAGCCGACCGCGATCACGTGGTTGCGCGGCGCGCAAGCGCTGCACCGATTGCAGCAAGGGCATGGCTCGTCGGTTTCAGGACGAAGCTCGACTTCGCAATCCGGGCAATAGATGCAAGTCGAGGCGTGCTTCTCGCGGTCCGCGCCTTCCTGCTGTGCGATTGTCTGTGTCATGTGCGTTCCCTTTCTGTGCAACCCCGCGTGTGCGGGGAACGTGAGGTCGTTCTGGCAGGTGACCGAAGAGGTATTCGGCTCAACCCCGCGTGTGCGGGGAACGTGCGTGTTAGAACTCAATTTCGCAATCCGGGGAATAGATGCACTGCGGGACGTGCCTCCCGTGGTCCGCTCCCTCCCAACAATAGCAAGCGGCGCAGTGAGGTATCCCGATGTCCCACCCGCCGTCACGCGTCACGATCGCCGATCCGTCCTCGAACTCGTAGCGGGTCGCGCAGCCAGCATAACCGCGTCGCTCGCGGTCTGTGCGGGCGCTCTTCTCCTCGCAAACGTCGCCGATGTCGCGTCCGTCGTCGGCCTCGAAACGCTGGCCGTCGTCCCCGAAAAGCCTGCTGATCTGCTGTGCGATTGTCTGTGTCATGTGCGTTCCCTCTGAGTGTGTGTGTATCCATACCGCGTTGCGCGATGCGTGGCTACTCGGTTTCGGGGGGGAGTCTCCGGTCGCCGCGCGGTAGGCGGCAAAAAGCGTAGCCCGTGCCATCGGGGAGTGATCCGCCGACCCAGTGGTTAGCAGGGCCCCATCCGAGTTCGAGCACCAGAGTCATTGCCGCGCGGGTGTGGTTTTCTTCGACGTCCAGAGCATGGTCCCAGGCGACCGTGATCCTGCGCGCGTAGGCCCGCGCCACGATGCGCGAGCCGCGGTGATTTGTGGGCCCGAGGTACTTCGTTGTGATCGCTTGTAGCACTGTGTACTCCTGTGCGAGAGTGTAATGGCGCGCGGTGCCTGTCGAGGCTAGGGGGTCTCGCCCGCACTCCTTGCCTTGCGGCGTCCATTCTTGCTTCGCAGTGCGAACTGCATCGTCACCGGTCCGACAGTAATCGTGCACGTGGTCGTAGTACACGTTGCTTCCCGCCCGTCCCACAGAACATCGCCGCAATTGAGCGACCCCTCACACACAGACACGACCGGCATCGTGACCCCGACCCTTTCGCCGTAGGCTCCCAGTGCCGTATTGATCGCTTGGCGCGTGGTTTCGGTGTTATAGCCGCACGTACTCACAATGCAGTATGTCGGCCGCAAATGGGCTACCAAGTTGCCCCACAGATAGAGTTCGCCTTGCGCGGTTACGCGGTATCGGTCGCCTCGTTCTCCGGTGTACATGTTTACACCGCGGACTCTCATCTCGGTGCCGTTTACGAGAGCTTCGCGGATTCGGTTGTGTGTCGTGCGTCGTGGCATTGCGTGTACTCCTGTGCGAGAGTGTGTGGTGTCTACTAGATGCGCATTGGCATGAGAACGAAAGTGACTTCTGCGCTCCCGGTCTGGGCTACGGCGTGCACCGCGTCCAGGCCGTTGCCGCAATTGCGATCAGCGCCATTACCTCACGCGGGACGTCGAGCTGCCCCGGTGTGTATGCGGGCGCGGGCGCGGGCGCGGGCGCGGGCGCGGGCGCGGGCGCGGGCTCGGCGTCCGGCAAAACAATGGACCATCCGCGCAATTCCTCGCCCGTGAGCCAGGCGGTCTGGCCGCACAGTGTCGTCAGCTCGTTTAGGCACTTGCCACCGAGGCTGTTGCCCCAGCGGCCGGTTGTCGTCGCGGTCCAGCCGTTGAGTCTGTAGGTCGCTCCCGCGAGACCGGGAGAGGTCGTGACCGTGGCTGGCGAGCCGTGCGTCTGGAGTTTCATGTCGTTCCCTTTCGTGCGTTGTTGGCTGCCCAGACGCCCCGGGGGGCGTTTCGTCCTTCACGGACTCATCAGTGGGCGTCTCAGCAATTCGCGCGCTCGTCCGTGTCGTCCGTGTCGTACATGTCGGCCAGCTCGTCCATGTCCACGAGAGGATATCCGGCAGTGAGCCCGGGGTGTCGGACAACGCGGAAATTGCAGGCCTCACCGCCACTGTACAGATAGACTATGTCATCGCCACCGCCATGGATTGCGCGGATATGCGCAGCAAGTGCCGGCAAGCGGTCCTCTTCGACCATGGCATAGGTCACGAGAGCATCGCCATCGTGCCCCTCATTACGCAGAGACCGCGCGAAGCTGCCGAGCTCGGCCAACAGCTCATGCTGGGCTTGGCTCTCGTCCTCAGCAGTCAGATCGCAGTACACGTGGATGTAGTCAAACGTGATGTCCCTGAGCGTCTTCATGGTCGGTCCCTTTCGTGCGTTTTGGCTACCGTGAGCCCCAGGGGGGGCTTTCGTCCTCGCCACAGGACTCGTCAGACGGCTCACTCTGTCGCTATGTCCGCGATCTGCGCTTGGATCCATGCGCGGTTGTAGGTGACGTTGCGCTGATCAATCCACCACTTGGCATCGGTGTGCGCCATCACGCCGTCGATCGCGGCCACCATCGCCCGCGCAACACGCGGGTTGCCATCCGCCCGCTCGGCTATCTGAGCACGCAACGGGAGCAATTTCGCGGCCACCTCGGCCCGTAGCGTCTCGGCCCAAGCGATCTGCTTGGGTGTGCCAGTGAGCGTGGGCATCCCGCCGACGGCGTTAGCGCTCGCGCTCTCTGCCGATTTTGTTGCCCGCGCGGCGTCTCTCTCTGCCCGATAGCACTCGCCGCAGACACGCGTCGCGAGCCATGCGGCCTTGCTCTCGCGCTGACCGCGGGTGTTGGTGCCGCCGATCCCGTGCGTCTCGGTGTGCCCGCAGGAATGGGTGATTTGGTACTTGGCCATGTGATCGCCTCCTCGGTTGTTGGCTGCCCGGACGCCCCGGGGGGGGGGCGTTTCGCCTCGGCCAAGAGGCTCGTCAGCGGGCTATTCTATCGGCGTTGCACAGCGGTCACGCCGTAGCGGTGTAGCAGAGTCGGCCACGGTGATAGCTGAGACGAGCGGAGCCGTCGTCGCACGCCCAAACCGCCCACAACTCGTAACGGGTGCCCGCGTCAAAGCCGGCCAAATCCAGTGCGCGCCCCACGTACGTCGCCGCGTGCGAGTCCGTCGCGTCGTCCGCGGCAACGGCGACGTAGCGATACCCGTGCTCGCGGTGCCAATGCACCCCCTCGTGGTCACAGTGGTATCCGAGAGCCTCGTGGGGTGAGTCGCGCCGCGCGGCCAGTATGGGTAGGTCCGCTTCTGCGAGGATGGCGATGCGCTCCTGCCATGACATGCGCGTCCAGTCGTCCGCCGCGGCTTCGGACTCGCGTTGTGAGTGCAAGTCGTCGTCCAACAGAGGGTAGGTCTCGAGCGCCACCATGGCCCGTTCGAGCTCGCGGGCGCAGTCGGAGCCGGGGCGTACGATGAGGACCTCTGTGCTGCGGTAGTGACCGGGCTGGCAGACGTCGATAATGCGATAGTCATCGCCAGTGTCCACCTCATCGAGCCGAGCACACAGTGCGTCGCGATTGCACACGCGGATGTCGTAGTCGTACTCGCCGTGATAGCTCTCCATGTCCACTGGGTCGCCAAGATCGTCGGTCCAAACGATCCAGTCGGAGATGTCCGCGCAGTCACTGGCGATGTTTTTGAGCGTCGTCATGGCTGTTCCCTTTCGTGCGTTGTTGGCTACCCAGACGCCCCACCGGGGGCGTTTCGTCTCGGCCAAGAGACTCATCAGTGGGCTCAGTCAACCAAGCGGTTCCATACCTGGCGCGGCGTCTCTACCGTGCCGAATAGCGCATCATAGTCGCGGTAGGCACCAAGTCCCGAGAGGAGTAGGCCCGCGATGACGGCCAGGGCGAGCACGATGTCCATGGGGTCCCTGTGCGCCATGACGTCCCCCTACTGGCCCAGCGCCTTGCGGCATGCGCGAGCCATGGCGCAGTCGCCAGCCTTCTCGTCAACGAGTATCTCGAGCTCTAGCTTCAGCCACGCTTTGTAGCTCAACTTGTCCACACTGTGGGCGTTGCGTCCCGCCCACCGGCGCTTGAGCTCCGTCTTCGTAACAACGAGTACGTCCTGCATCGTGATCCCCTCCTACTGGCCCAAGCCAGCGATAACGAGCGCCCATGGCGCGGCCAGGGCTGCAGCGGATAGTGCGGCAGCGGTGAGTGAGTCGGCAAGTGTCCACATGGCGAATCCCTTCTGCGTGCGGTTTTTTGTGTGCGTGCAAATAGTCTGGCGCGCGATTATCGCTTGCGCAAGTTTTTTTCCACACGTTTTTACGCTGGCGAATTTTGTGCACGGATGTGATACAGCTAGGACTCGGGCTCCTCGGGCTCGCTCTTGGGCGGGATTCGATACGCGTACTCTTCTGGCGGGATTATCCTCCCGGTCTTGTCTCTCGGCGTGCCCCCGCGGGCAGCGATCTGACGATAGGTGTGACGGCGGACGTCTGCGGCACCGAGCTTGCGCTCATGCCGCAGTTTCTCCGGCGCAGAATTCAGCGAATTCTCGTTTTTCAGACTTGCCTCTAATGGGCCTAGGTACCGCTCTAGCAGCGTCCTCACCACCACCGCTATGGGTAGGTCGGCCTTGGCCGCTACGTCGCGCAGACGGGCGTCTAGGGCCACAGGGAGCGAAACCCACAGTGCTTTCAGGCCCTTAGAGTCAAGGTAAGCTCTGGAAGTAGAGCTCGGACGGGGAAAATCATGAGGTTGTTTCGAGGAAACGTCTGAAGTTGGCTGATTTCCTTGAGCTTTTCGGATCGGCGGTTTTCCTGTCTCGAGAGGCATGGATTCCACTCAATGTAATGGCTCAAAAAAGGTTAGTATTATCGAGGCCTTACGGACATAGAATATCGTTAACTAAGCTATATGCGTCCCTGAATTCTTGGAATTCCTTGGATTCCACGCGCACCGAGGCCTCGGATTCACTGGATTCCCTCACTTCTCTGCAGGGCTCGAGCCAACTCTGCCCCTGGTCCTGACCCACTGCACCCAGGAGGGCGGGACCACATGGGTACGTATCCGATCCACGCATGGGTCCCCCCACCCCCCCCCTAATTTACCTCTTCTCACAATTCCTCCTCGCAAAGTCCCCAATATATTCAGCGTACGCCGGGGGGCACGGCTTCCGTCAGTTCCTCTGCTCACAATTCCTGTCTCCAAAGTCCCCTCCTTCATAGTCCCTATTGCAGCCCTGCAGACGCTGCTCTACGGCCCGGATTCGCTCGTGATTGCTCTGCACCAGCTCGACCACGCAGATTAGGCACTCTCGCATCCTTCGGTCTAGGCGCAAGAACAGCGTCGCGAACGCACCCGCCCCAACAGCGCCGACGAGCGCCGAGGTCCCCAGTATCATCCATGATGCGCTACTCATCGCCCTGTCTCTCGCTCCTCTCTGCTATGTACGCCTCGAACTCGTCCCTCGTCGCAGCCATGTAGCTCATCGTGAGCGGGTGCATCCCCGCCAGGGTTTCAAACTCGTCCCTGGTCGCGACCATGTAGGCCATCGTGAGCGCGTGCAGTTCCATCATTGTCAGGTGCATGAGCGAGGTCGCTCTGGTGGCGCGGTCGTAAGCCTCGTTCTGTTTCGGGTCGGCTCGCAGCGTCGAGGCCATGAAGGCGAGCTTCTCCGCGACCCCGAGGGCGTTCTGGAGCAGCTTCGCCAACTCCTTCTCGAATGTGTCAACCATCGCTCGTCTCCTTGCAGTCCTCGGTCCCGAGAGAATAACAGACCGACATCTTGTGCAATTCCATCATGACCTTGCTCATGTGACAGAGCGCGTGGAGCGTGTGGAGGTGACACGCTGTCTGCGTACTGTCTCCGGGGGCTCTCGTCGAGCGCGCGAGGTCTTGGAGTGTCAGCAAGGCTCTTATCATCGCCTCAGCCGTCGTCGTCATTTGCTGCCGCAGGTCGTCAGCCACCGCTATTCTCCTTCTCGGCGAGTATCCTCTCGGCTCGTCGCAGCGATTCGCCCAAGCGCGTCGTATGCATCAGAGCCGCCCCTAGAACCGCGAATAGCTCCTGGCCTAGCTCGTCCGCGTGTCGTGTCAGTAAGTCGTCGATGAGGGTCACCACGTTGTCTGTGACCCTCGTGATGGTCTGCGTCGTCGCGAAGTCATTGGTTGTCATCTCCCGTCGGTCTCCTCTGGCTCGAAATCGTGCAACACGTTTTGGGCCTCTCGCAAGATTCCGAGCGCTGAGCGGTACTCGCTGTGCAGCTCCTCGACGTGTGCTAAAATCTCGATTTCTGTGCTCCCGATTCTCATGCCTAGTTCCGTGCGTATGGCTCTCAGCGCCGTCACTGCGCGGTAGATGCGACACCACACGCACTCGGTCTCGACGCACTCTCCCGTGCAGTACGCGTTGACGATGCCCGCGAGCTCCGTCTCGGTGATCATCCCTTCGGTGGGCTCATTCATGGTCTGCCTGTCTCGTTGGGCTACAGACGTGGACGCATTCGAGCAGAGCGAAGGCGCTCCGGACGACAGCGCCAAATACGGCGTCTTTCGCCCGCTGCTCTGGCGGAAGCTCCTCGTACGGGACCATGCACGGATGTCGCTTTGCCTCCGCGTCCTTGGTCTCTCCGTACTGCCAGCCATCGGCGTGCTTGAGTTCCAACCATATCTGGTGAATCTCCTCGGGCGTCAGCTTCGGGTTGTCCCAGATCGCTCGGGCGCCCAGTACTGCCGATGCTACCTGCCAATCGGGCGCCTCGGTCCAGGACGGCTGGATGCCCTCTCCCATCGTCGCGCAGTACCAACGATTGGCCTCGTGCGCCAGCATCGCGGCGTGCTCGACAACGGTGGCTTTCAGGGCGGAATCGCGTCGTGCCGCCGCCATTGCGCTCGGGCTCTCTGTCACTGTGGTTCCCCTCGTGTTGTTGGTCATACGTCTTTCATCTCCCATAGCAGAAGAGCTGCTGCGCCGAGTCCGAACATCAGCACAGCCCACCCTGTTTTCGTGCGCTCCCGGCTCCAGAAAAACTGTGCGGCGTCGGCGAGCCAGAGCCCCATCAGCCAGGGCGCACTCGTCGAACAAAATATGTCCCAGATGGTCTGCAGGGTCATAGCCGCCCTAGCATGATGAGCAGGTCGATCCTCAACTTCGTGACCGCCGCGATTTCCTCGATGGTCTGCCAGCGTGGGCTGCGCTGTCCGCTCTCCATCAGCGAGACATACGCGCTACTGACGCCCAACTTCTCGGCGAGTTCTCCCTGAGACATGTCGCATCTGGCGCGGGCCATGCGCAACGCTCGTGGCAAGCTGAACTGTCTCATGGCTGCTCGTTGGCCTCGTGCGCCCGCGGCAACGCCGTGTAGCTATTCTCTCGGCCGTCGTAGAGGAACACGCGGCCGCACTGTCCGCATTCCACCGTGGCCTCGCGTAGGTGAGAGAGGCCTCGTGTCGCTTCTATGTCTATGATGTTGCCGGGCTCGCAAACCGGGCACTGTCGATAGACGATTTCCGGAAACACCTCGTTCAACAGCTTCATCTCGATATCATCGTCGAGAAATCTCTTCATGTCCTCTTTCTTCGTCATAGGCGCTCCTCTGTAGCCATGAGCCTATCCTTGGCCACCCTCAACGAGAACAGGGCCTGCTGAAGCAGGCGTCTGGCCCCCGTTGGCAGCACCGGCCATTTGGTATCGATGCACGCCTCCACCCCGTCCATGAGTTCACAGCACTGTTTCACCGTTGCTCGAATTTCCTCTCTCGTCGCAGATCGGCTCATCGATGGTGTATCCCTCTCTCTAGCAAGTAGGTGATTGTCCGGCCGCAGCGGCCACAGGTTTGCGTGACGCACTCACGTGCAGCGGCAGCTCTATCACCTTCCCTTCTATGTGCCCCCATCGCGCTAGGGTCCCCTCTGCCGTGTCGATTCCGTGCCTGCGCATCATCTCGTTGGCCGCGGCGACCCCGTGAGACCAAAACGCTACGGCGACGTCCATCGCGATAGGAATGGGGGCTGACCCCAACGAGAGCAGGCCGAGCTTTTCCGCGATGTCCGCGTGCATCTGGATGGCCCAGGTCCTGATATCCGATACTCTCAGGACCACCATCGTCGGGTCTGGGGCGTTTGCGGCGCATCTCTCGGCCGGAGAAAGAGACACGTGCGTCCGGCACGCCACCGGACGGTTCGAGTACACGAGACACTCGTTGTCGTGGAGAAAAAAGCAGTCGTGTTGGCCGAGGAACCACGACTTACAACTGACGTTGTGCGGCGCGGCCAGCAGCTCGAGCTGGCGTTCGTACATGGCTTTATTCTCTCGCCAGCGCTGCCGAAAGCGCCTCTCTCCGAGCGCGCAGAGGCAGCCCAGCATCTCCGGGGTACTCGTCAGCGCGAGTTGTCGGCAACAATGATGACATCCGCGCTCGCACGAGGGTGTCATCCCCGAGTTTTCTGCTGAGAGAGCCGTATGTCGGTCCACCTCCTCGGCGACCTGACGCAGGGCCTCAGTGAGCAATATTTTCATCGGCCGCCTCCGCGTTGCGCTTCCGTAGCTTCTTGAGCTGGGCCGTCATTTCATCCACATAGGCCCTGATCAGCTCTTTGTCGTCGAGACAGCTTCTAGCCACATACATGGAGAGGTCTGCTACCGTGGTGAGCGCCCGCTCTGCCTCCTCTATTCTATCCCGGATTTGCTGCAGCACCTCGGCGGAGAGTTCGGGCGCGTCGGGTCCGCTCTCGGCCTTTCTCAGGGCAATATTGCAGAACGCGTGCATGTTCGAGACTAGCAGCGTTGCCGCTGTCCCGCAGGGGAGCGGGCTGCGCAGCAGCTCATTGAGGTGGTGAGCGTCCTCTCGCGGAGAGCCGATGAGTTTCACGAGGTCCTCCCGCATCTCCTTCGTCAGTGTTGTCACGATGCCTCCTGCTGCTCTCTCACGGCTCTCATGGCCGCGAGGATTTCGTCGTTCATATCCAGGACTCCAGAATGCACGCGGCGTCGTCCGGGGAAGCGCACAATTTCTCGGAACCACGGGGGACCGCGTTGCGCGCTTCGTGGAGGCTCTCTCCTACGTAGGCGGGAGCCGCGTCAGGAACCGCGCCTTTCTCGTCAATCGTAAAACGACGTACGACGTATTTGTCTGGGTAGTCGGCTGGTCCTTTGTATATCGTCCACAGTGCCAGCAGCTCTTTCCACTCGCTCATACCCAGCCGTCCTTTCGTCGGTTCTTTGCGGACACGCTCGTTAGCGTTGGCACAAAATCTGCGTAGGTAACATGATCTGCTGCTAGGCCCCTCGGCTTCGTGGTCTGCAGTGCGGACGATTCACCCGCCGGGAGTGCGTTCCAGCACCCTGAGCGCAACATTTTCGCGTTCGCGTCCAAGAGCTTCAACCCCGTACCGACTCTGCCACAGAGCGACTGGAGACGAATGCGGTGCAATGGGTCAGTGCTAACTGACTCGCCTGTTGCTAGAACGTACGTGGGCGCGGTTTTTGCGCCCCGTAGGTGCCGTAGTTGTTTTCGTGGAGCTAGCTTCGAGGCCTCGGTGTTTTTATAGCCCATCGTCTCGAACCCTTGTCAATATGCGCATGTGTTATTTTCGGCCGTGCTCTGGATGCCACGTCGCTTTGTTGGCCTAGTTGTAGCCTTCGCGATCGCGGTTCGGGGCCGTCGCGACCTCCTGCGCTGGTCCGGCCTGCGCTGGTCCGGCCTGCGACCGTATGATCCTGACCCCCAGCTTGAGCATGGCCCCACCGAAACTGATCGCTTCGCCGGGGGTCATGTGAATGACCTGCGTCGGGTCCTCTATCCGGAGCTCCACCATACCCTGGTTTTGCCGCAGCTCGACCCGTACTCGCTCCCTCTCGTACTCTGCGCTCATGTGCCCGCCTCTTGCTGCTCCTGCAGCCAGTTCTGGATCGTCTTGAGTCCGAGTGTGATCCCCAATTCGCGTGCGTAGTTCTCGAGCATGTGCGCCGAGAACGAGCCCCCCTCTATGCGGTGGCCTACGAATTTTATCACTCGGCGCTTGCGCTCCCAGCGTGTCCCTTCGCCGAAGAGGGTTTCATTAACCCCCATGACAAACGTCATGTGTCTGCCGGTGACACTGACAAACAGGTAGCACTTGTCGTCTCCCGGCTCGCCCTTCCACAGACGTTTGTCTCGTCTCAGCTCGTCGTAGAGCGTGGCGACGCTTCGGCGGAAGTCCCCTCTGACACATCTGAGTAACCTGAGCTTGCGCATCCCTACCTCGTCTCGTGCGTGGTTTCTCTGACCTCGGTGTACCTCTCATTCCAGATTCTGACCTCCCTGATGCCCTCCTCCCGCATCTGGTATTGCAGCCTCTCGATCAGTTCTCGAATGGGCGTTGACGCCGACCCTGGGATCGGGATCTCCTCGAGCGGCGCGGCGGCCTCTCTGGTCCTCCTGCGCGGTCGTTTCAGGCCGCCGCGCGCTTCGCGGATGCGCCTCGACACCTCGTTCTTGTCGCCCGCCGCGCCGTATCGCTCCTTTGCCGCCGCCACGATCCTCTCGATTGTCCAATCGGTCTCCTCGGCCCATTTCACGACTTGCTGTCGCCGCTGCTCGCGTTCTCGCGGGGTGAGACGACGACGGCGGCGAGACGTCGGTTTCTTTGCCATCCTGTTACTCCTGATTACAGGCCGTACGCGTACCGTACTCCCGGGTGCGGGTCAATGCGGCTGAGTTACTTGTCTGGGGTGTGAGGGCTGCGAGTTACTGGCCGGGGTCCTCCGCGCCATCCTCCTCGTTTTTGGACTCCCTGTACCACGAACACGGGACGACACGGGCGATGCCCTGGTTTTCCAACTCGCGAGCCAACAGATAGGCTGGCAGGTTGCGAGCACAGACCACCCGGCCGGTGTCGAGACAAACCAGCGCATCAGTGTGTGTGATCCAATTGACGTTCACGACGCACGTCCAATCGACCCATTCATAGGTCGTGTCAGTCTGTAGTTGGATCATCGTTTTCATTCTCGCCTCGTTTCGTTTGTTGAGTTAAAACCGAATTTTCTTTGTCAATTAGCCTAAAGCGCTGGACATTACACGCGATTTTCTGCGAGATTCCGAACATGCCCAAAATGGCCACCGAAGACCGCCCGTTTGTCCCGCCCGAGCGCCGGCTCCCCGACGTCTCGTCGATGGGCCGCCGCCGGCGCATCTACGTCGACGGTATCAATGAGCAGGCGCACGCAGCGCTGGCTGCGCGTGGGTACGAGGCCATCGAGCTGATGAGCATGCCGCGCACGACCGAGGCCGACCAGCTCGCGTATCTGCGAGCCAAATTGCAGGCGTTCGAGGAACGGACGGTCCAGGCCAGTGAGGAGGATCGCAAGCGGCTCGAGCTCGAAGCGCGCGCTTGGGGCATGATGGGCTCACGGCAGCGCCGCGTGAACGTCAACGTAGAGGCGACGTCTGAGGACATCGACAAACTGCTCGACTGGGATCCCACCCGCCACACGCTCGCCGGCAACACCACTGCCGTGTTCGCTCAGGCGCCCGAAGTGAAGAAGGAGCCGTCATGACCGACTATTGCCGGCAGCGCATCGGCGTCGAGTACTCGCAGCACAGCGACTACTCGCGGCCGAGCATCAACACGTCGCACGAAATCGAGCTGACGCCAGACGAGGGATTCATTCGACGTATAGAGGTCGTCAACGGCTCGGCGACGTCGCTGGACATTGACGAGTTCGCGACGGCCGAGGCCATGGTCGTCGCCAACCTGCATGCGACCGACTACGTGACCATCGGCTACACGTCGAGCGGAGCCGCCACCGCGTGCTCGTTTCAGCTCGCCGCGGGCGACTGGTGCCGCATCGTCGACGTGGACCCGTCTGTCGCTCCCACGTTCCAATCTGGCGCCGGAACCGTCAAGATCGAGGTCGTCGTCACCGGGAGCTGATGGACCATTCGAGCGTCATGGCGGAGTGCCGGCGGATAGTCGCCGAGGCCGGCTACGACGAGGGCGAGGTCCGCGTCTCGAATTTTCTCGATTACAGCGGCTTTGTCCGCGATATCATTGCAGAATGGCCAGCCGCGAAGCGCAAGCAAAAGAAAACGGTGGCGTTCGTTCGTGCACTGCGCACGATGCGCGACAACCTCGCGCAAATCGTCGAGGCCGACCCGATGACGCTGTACCGCCCAGCGCACGACGTCGCTCTAGAGTTTCATCAGTCGACAGCGCTGGTCAGATATTTTCGCGGCGGTAACAGGATAAGCAAAACGCAGAGCGCGATTGCGGAGGCCTACTACGTCGTAACCGGGTCGCATCCGTATCGCCAAGTCCCGCAGCTCCCGGCTGACATCGCCGTCGTGAGCTACAGCTTTACGAAGTATGCACCGCGGGTATTCGAACCCAAATACATCACCGGAGAAAGCGGCAATCCGTTGTCGCCGGTGTTCCCGGAAGGCGGGAAGTGGTTCAACCATTACGATGCCACGCGCAAAATCATCACAGTGTCGTGTCCCGAGTGCGCCGCTGCGGGTAGGGCCGGTTCGTGTCGCCACGCCAAAAGCACCATTACGCTGTTCTCGGAGAGGCAGGGTCCGGCCGCCATGCCCGGCGCGGCGTACGCGCTGGTCCATTTCGACGAGCAGGTGCCCGCGCAGTTTCTGGGCGAGTGCCTCAAGCGCCTAGAGACCGTGCGCCACAGCGGCCTCGTCATGACCGAGACCCCGCTGGGAGGCAAGGGCTTTTGGAGTCACAAGGTCCTCACGCGCGATGCCAAAGGCGCCAAGCTCGTTCCAGGGACCAAGCAGCGCCTGGTCACGCTCCACACGATAGATCAGTTCTCTGCCGGCTTGGCGGACCACGACAAAATTCGCGCCTCCATGGAGTTGATGTCACCCGCCGAGGTGGAGGCGCGCGTCTACGGTCGGCCAGCGGCCTACTCGGCAACCGGCGTATTTGACCAGCTCGAACTCGCTGCGATGGCCGACGAAGTCTGTGCTCCCACCCGTGGGTTTCTCGTTTTCACCGACGAGCGCGGGCGTGACGTGCGCGAAATCCTCGGCAGTTACCAGGACACTGACCCAAAGCCCTTGTTCATCAGGAACGACGAGGGGCCGCTGCGCGTGTGGGAGCATCCAGAGCCGTCCGCCCAGTACGTGATCGGCGGCGACGTCGCGCAGGGATTGATCAAAGGGGACGCGAGCTGTGCCAGTGTGCTCAGAATGGAGTTCTCCGAGGGGCTGCTCACGTTCACGATGGTCGCTCAGCTCCATGGCTGGATCAACCCGCAGCACTTCGCGGAAGACTGCTTCAAACTCGGGGCTTTGTACAACGGCGCGATACTCGTAATCGAGCGTAATGGTCCCGGCAACGAGACAATCCGATGCTTACGGGACTGGGGTTACTGGAACCTGTTTCGCGACGTCACGGACCAGACCCAAGTCGAGTTTGCGGCAGATGCAGTGTTCGGTGTCGATACGACAATCCGCAGCAAATCGACGATGGTGTCCATCACGCAGCAGCAAATCAAGGACCGCCGCACGGGTTACCGGGCCTTGCACGTCATGTGCGACGACACGCTCGAGGAGCTGGGCACGTTCGGCCAGGAGCTGACGGACAGCGGTCTGACTGTTCGATTCCGGGGAGAGAGCGGCATGCCGGACGACCGAGTCATGTCGCTGGCCGTGGCACTCTACGTCGCGATTGCTTTCTCGCTATATGACTTCAACTTGGCGGCCGAGCGGGCGCGAGAAGAGAGCCAGTCGCAGCTCGACCAACACGACAAGGAGGTGTGGGAGGAGTTCCGCGCCCGCGCCCAGGGGGACGAATGGGGGAACTGATCATTTGCGCGGCCGGCGCGATGCTGCCGAGTCTCATTTTCGGCGTGCTCTTGCTGATGCATGTCCGCGGCGAGCGGGCGACGATGAGCGCTCTGTCAGAGGAGGCCTTCCGCCACATCGCGAGCAAGGACGCCAAGGACGCCAGCGAGGCGCGAGCGTTGCGGGACTACCAGAGCGAGGCGCTCCGGGAGCAACGGATCGAGTTCGAGCGACACGAGGCGGGGCTCAACGCGGGCATGCCGCCAGCGCCCCGAGACGTCGTTCGGGACGAGGCGGGGCGAGAGTACGAAGTGTTTTGAAAGGGGGAGATCATGCCAGCCGGATTCGATTATGGGGCCATGATGGGGCTGTCGGACCTCGGACCCGAGACGGGATACGAGACCGAGGACTACTCGACAGCGCTACTGATGCGCGGCCAGAGCGAGACGCAACATCAGCAGCCCTGGCTTCATCAGGACTACTCTCAGGCGAATCCCTACGAGGAGGGCAGTCACGGCGCTTGGATGCAGTCTGCCATGCCCGCGTTCTCGGAAGGGATGGGAATGCTCGACCAGGCTCCCGCTGATGCGGGGCTCGGCATTCCGCTCGAGGAGGACACTGCGGACGAGATCGAGGGGGATGGCGACCTCTACCTCTCGCCGCACGAGCAGATGCCCGACGAGGACGAGACCGACGCCATGCTGGACGACGAGATCGAACTCATGGAGGACAGCGAAGAGTTTCAGGCCGGCGCGGCGGGTTTCGAGGACGAGGACGAGGCGTACTGATGACCGAGAACACTCAGCAGACGGACCCCACAGGGATCCTGGAGGGGTACTCTCCGCACGACCACTACTCGCCGCCCGAGTCGGAGCGCGACCTCGTCTCTGAGTGCATGCAGCGATTTGACGAGGCCGAGCAAGCTCGGAGCGGCTGGGAGCAGGATGCCGACTTCTACCTGAATTTCTTGCGTGGGAATCAGCTCATTCTGCGATCCGTTTCGACGAACGAGGTTCTACGCGTCGCGTGGAACCACGGCAACACGAAGCGTATGCACGCGGTCGACAACGTCTTGCGGCCCGTGGCTCGCGCGCTGACTGGCAAGCTGACACGCATCATCCCAGGCGTGGAAGTGCTGCCTGCGACGACCGAGCAGGACGATTTACGGTCGAGCGAAATCGCAAACGCGTTCCTCGACTACATCGCCCGCAAGGAGCAACTGCGCAAAAAATTCCTGCGCTCGATGAAGCAGCTCCCTTGGGCGGGGACGTCCATCGTCGAGCTCGGGTGGAACAAGCGCGCGGGCCAGGGCCTCGCCTGGTGCAAGACGTGCCACTGGACCGGCCCGGTCGAGCAGGCGGGGCAGCCGTGCCAGGTGTGCGCCGCCGAGCAGCAAGCGCAGATGCAACAGATGCAGATGCAGCAGCAGATGGCGATGCAGCAGGGCATGGCCCCGCCCGGCGCTCAGCCGCCGCAGCAGCAGGAGGTGCCGACCACGGTCAGGATCAACGAGGGTGATCTCGAGGTCACAGTGCTGGACCCCCGCGATTGCTACCCGGAGCCGGGCCAGCCCGAGATCACCAAGATGCGTTGGTTCGTCACGCGGGAGCCGGTGGCCGTCTCCGACGCGAGGCGGTGCTACCCGCACAAGGCGCGGCACATCCACGCCGAGGACGGCATCTACACCGACCGCATGATCGGATACTACACTCATGGGTTCTCGTGGCACAACGAAACCCAGTTCCTGCAGGACCACGTCTACCTCTACACGTTCCACGAGGCGCCGACGAGCAAGTACGAGCGTGGACGGCTGATCAGGATCATCAATGATATGGTCGTCGAGCAGTCGGAGCACCCGCTGTACTTTCTGGGCCGACTACCGTTCTACGTCCATCGCTTCGAAACGAACGACGGTGAATTTTGGGGAGAATGCCCCATCGCGCACGCCTGGCACACACAGCGCGAGCTCAACAAGCTGCTGACCCAGTGCCGAACGGTGCGGGAGCTCACGTTCAATCCTCAAAAATTGGTGCCCATGCAGTCCCGCATCACTACGGCGGAATGGGATGATCAGCCCGGTCGCCACATCCGATACAACCCGATCGGAGGTAAGCCCGGGTACCTCGAGATACAGCAGTTCCCAGCCTACGTGTACGCCGAGCTCGACCGTCTCGCCAGGAGCATCATGAGCAAATTTGGCGTCACGGACGAAGAGATGGGCTACGGCGGCGGACGAGAGAGCGGGCGCTTCGCCGCGATCCAGGAGGCACAGAGCAGCGAAGCGATAGCGCCGATCATGGTCGACAACAGCACGGAGTGGCTGGAGCTGCACCGTGGCATCCTGCAGACCGGCCAGCACTATTACACGCCAGAGCGTGCGTGGACCGTGACCGGGCGCGACCGTGTGATCTCCCACACGTGGGAGGAAATGAACCTGCGCCCCGGTTGGGATATCGAGCTCGTCGAGGAGGACTCTCTATCGAAAAATCCCGCGTTGCGGCTGCAGGAGGCCCTAGAGCTACTGCAGGCCGGCGTGTTCACGGACCCTCAGACCGGGATTGTCGACATCAAGGGGTTCAAGCGGGCCGCGGGGCTGCGGCTGCCCGGCATCGCGCCGGATATGAACTCGAGCGAGCGGGCCTACGCGGATTCGATTCCGCAGATGATCAAGCAAGGTGGCCAGTTCGTGCCGCGTCCGTGGGACGACTGCGAAATCATCGTCGAGGGCCTGACAGCGTGGCTGCGGGGGCCTGGCCGCAACGAGGACCCGATGCTGGTCGAGATGGTCGGCCGCATCTGGAGCGCCTACGTGGAAATATTGCAGGCGCAGCAGCGGCCCATGGAGGAAACCGTCGCGTTCGCTCCAGGACCGATGGTCGGTCAGCAGCGAGCGCCGCAGCCTGGAGGCGCCCCCGGGGGGGGCGGGGTCATGCAGCAAGGCGGGCAGCCTGGCCCGCAGAGGCCCAATTCCCCGCAGGCGGACGCGGCGCAAATGGTGCAGCGGGCCGACCAATCCGGCGAGCAACTCGCCCGGCGCCAAGCCCGCCACGAGGGCTGACGAATCTTCTTCGAACTTCTAGGGGGTTGCACGAATCCCCTTCGGTGGTGTAGCCTGTCACCGAATCCGATTCGCTCGCATCGTACTGCTGGGATTCCACACCACGATTGACGGCGTTACCGTCGGGGGAACTGATGGACGACGACGACCAGACGACGGGCACGACTGCGGCAGAAATCATAGATGCCGCCGCGGGCGCGGAGTCGACAGAAACGGCACCACAGACTGACGAGGGTACACCTGCGTCTACACCCCAGGACGCGGCGGCTGACACTGAAGGCCATACCCCCGATGAGTTGGCCGAGCTCGAGGCGTTCTTCGCGGACGATGACTCGGCAAAGAAGCCGGACGGAGAGGGCGACGCAGAGCCTCCTGGTTCACGGGCCGAGCGGCGAATCCGCGCGCTGTCACAACGTGCGCGGCAGTATCGCCAACAGATGCAGCAGCAGCAGCAACAGCATCAGCAGCAACTGGCGCAGATGCAGCAGCAGTTCCAGCAGCAACAGACACGGATGTTGCAGGAGCTGCGCCAGTTTGCGCCCCAGCAGCAGGCGGATACCGACCCCGTCACCCAGCTCAAGAGCGAGGTTTTGACGGAGGCCCAGAAGCAAGCGGCTGGTGTGTACGGCCCGGAAATTCAGGCTCTACGGCAAGAGCTTCAGGGCATGCGGCAGCAGCAGCAGCAGCAGCAGACGCTGTCACAGCGGCGCGCCCAAGCGCAGCGGCTCAATCAGCAGATCGATGCGGCGGTCGATCAGGTTCTCGTTCCAGCAATGGGCGGCCAGGTCGATCCGAGGCGTCGCGACATGCTCGCACGCATGGTCCTGATGACCGCTCATACTGAGCGGCTGCCGCCAATGGAGGCGGTCAAATCCGTCCGATCGACACTGAACGGTTACGCGCGAGACTCGCTCCGTCACGGGTACAAAACCCGTGGCCAGAAAATTGAGGCCAGCCAGTCGACGCCTGCACCCGCCCCGCGCGGGCGAGCCGGCGCGACGGGGGACAGCTATCCCCCGTGGTCGCAATTGCAAAAGGCGGGGTACAACTCGTACCACAAATGGGAGCTTGCGGGAAAACCGGCGCTCTCATGAGGTGAGGCATGGCTGGTGTAGGAATCGATGATTATGGCGCGTCGTGGATCAAGTACATGCCTGGGATCCGGCGCACTCTGAACAACACGACCAATGCGAGACAAATCGCAAAGGCCAAAGAGAAGAAGTGGCAGGGCGAAAGCCTCGACTTCTCGGTGCACGTGGCGCGCAACGTCGGCGTCGGCAACATCGAGGACGGCGGCAAGTTGCCTCCAGCAGGCAAGCAGTCCTACGTGTTCGCAAAAATATACCGAAAATTCCTCACAGGTTCAGTGCAGGCGACAGACGGGATTTTGAAAAACGCGGCCACGACCGAGGGCGCGTCGATCTCGGTGACCGAGTCTGAGCTCGACGGCTTGCTCGAGGGGATGAGGAAGTACGAGAATTACTGTTTTACCCGCGACGGCACTGGGATCATGACGACCATCGGCGCTACTGCGTCTGGTGCGACGTTTACGGTGCGTGACGCGCGTGCACTTTGGGACGGTAAGTCTTTCGAAATAAGGGACGCCACCACGCCGACGACCATCCACGACAGCTTCGAGGTCTCCAAGGTGGCCCGGGCGCAGACGGCAGCCGGCGAGGCCACCGTCACGCCATCCGCCACCTTGGCGGCGTCTGGCCAGGCGACGGGTGATTATGTCGTCTGGGGCACGGGTGACGACAGTGCGTACTCGCGGGCGATCACTGGGCTCGACAAGCTGATCGACGATACCGCGACGACGTTTCAAAACGTCAACGTCACGACGTATCCGCGCTACAGCTCTACGGTTCTCGCAAACGGGGCCACTGGGCTGTTTTCGGCCGGCACCGCGCGTGCGATGACGCCTACGCTGTTTCGGCAGGCGCTCATGGGCATCAAGCAGGAGTCCGGCGAGAATGCGCCAAACGGCATGACTTGCTTGACGAATACCTGGCAAAGCACGGTGCTGGAAGAGTTATACGAGGGCGAGGTTCGTCTACGCCCAGATGACACGACCATGGGAATCGTCACGACGACGTTCCAGACCACGGTCGGCAAGGTGAACATCGTGCCGGACCCGGACAGTCCTCACGGGCGGTTCTACTTGATCGCGCCCGAAGAGCTGCTCTTCGCGGTCCAGGCCCCCTTGGATTGGCGGCGGGATGGGCCCGGCGCCCCCATCTTCAAGCGCAACGACCAGAACGCCGTCTACACGGCGACCGCGCTGGAGTGCTGCGAATTGGCGATTCTGCAGCGAAACAAGTGCGGCAAAATCGTGGATATCAACGAGGTGCGGACCTCGGCCTACTAGGCCGGGCATGGCTGGGGGGCGCGGTCGTCGGGGGACAGACCGCGCCCCTTCATCCCCCCGGATGGGAAGGAGGTACAAGGGGATGGGCGTTAGAGCACTAACTCTGAACGGGCTGTCAGACGAGCGGAGCCTGAGCTCTGCTGCGACTGGCGGCATCCCGTTCGTTCTCGAGGTGGCGACAAAGGCGAGCACGACTACCTACCGCGTGTGGGACAAGTCGTGCCCGCGCTCGTGTCGCATCATCGACGTGTACGGCATCATGACTGGCGCCGGCGCCGCTCTCGACACCGTCAAGGTGACGGACGGGACGAATGACATCACGGACACCGTCGATCTCAGTGCGAAGGGGGACACCGACCGGTTCAGCGTCGGAGAGCTCGACGACGACTACACCGACCTGAATGCGGGGGCGTCTCTGCGAGTGGTTACCGTCAGTGACGCCTTGGTACGTCTCTACATCGTCGGTGTCTGGACCGACTGAGGGCAGAGCATGGCAAGCATCAACAAGAACGGCTACATCGACTGTATGAACCATGCGCCGGTCATGGTGCTCGGTTCGGGTGGCGCGGCCGCTGGGGCGGACACGACAGTGAGCCACATCCAACTCGGTCGTTACGTCCTCGAGAAGTACCACAACGGCGCGCTCGACGACGACGACTCGATTGCTGACGCGCGAGCGATTGTGGCGAACGTCGGGAACGGCCTTCAAGTCTCGATCGATTCCGACGATGATTTCGGGTGCGAATTCGGCTTCGGGATTCTCGCGGACGCGAATCGGTTCGGGGCGTTCAAGATCGGGACGGACCCCGCGTTCTTCTTCGAGGCCAAGATTGGGCTCGATGACGTGTCCAACTATCAGGTGTGCGCCGTGGGGTTCCGCAAGGCGGCCGCGTACGTGACCATCGACGACGAGCCAACTGATCTCGGCAGTGCGGTGCAGTACACCGATTTCTCGTACGTCAACGGCAATGCGGGCGCCATCGAAACGGTCATGGCGGTCAACCAAACGGGAGGCGGCACGGGCACCGCCACTGCCGTCGACTCCACCGAAAACTGGGCAGATTTGGCCAGCAAGACGCTGCGGGTCAACGTCTCGGCCACTGGCGTGTGTTCGTGGCTGGTCGACGGCGCCGCCCTCACAACCGTCAGCGCGGTGACGACATTCGACACCGACGACATCGTTATCCCGTCGCTGCTCTTCGTGAAGGCTGAAGCGGGCGCAGTCGGGGACAACGCCGTCATCGAGCACATCAAGATCGGCCTGCAGTAGGCCCACCTTTGGGACCCGAAAGGGGTAGTAAATGGCAACGACTGTAGGAACCGCGAGGGAAGTACACAACTGGCCCTATCTCGTGACTGAGCTGAATCTCACGACGATCGAGCCCAGTGAGACCGTCGACGCCGCTCATGGCGGCCCGGCCGGCGTCAAGCCGGAGTTCATCCAATATTCCACGACGGTGGAGGCGACCAGCGGCGACCCCGTCGTAGACGTGGAGCACATTCGCGCGAGCGACAACACGACCAACGACACCTCTAGGATTCGCGTCAAGGCCGAGTCCGGCGCTGACCTGACCGGCGCGACCGTGCGCGTCCTGTTTTTTTTCACGGCTCAGCGCTCAGGCGGCATCGGGGCCTAGGGGGATTCGTGCACCCTCCGCAATGGGTATGTGAAGCGATCGAGCGCCTCTCTCCGTGGGCACGACTAGGTTGGCACGGGGAGAGGCGCCAGTTCGCTATCATCGACCTCTATCCTCAGAGGCTCGCTTCGCAGACGTACCGCGAGCGCTGGGGCGACAACGGGCCGGTCTTTGGCACGGACTACGACCGGCTCGCCCGCGTCCCCATATGGATTGACGAGGTCTCACCGGGCGAGGTATTCTCCGGCCGCGTCATAAGGCGAGTCGCCCGGTACAAAACGTCCCTGCGAGACCGAGCCCGACGAGCATGGTCTAAGAGGCAAGCCGGGCGCCGCCACCACCTCAGAGAGTCTGCGGGCGAGCAAGGCCAATACCTGCGATGGCGCGCGAACAAGTCGCCGCACTCCGGCACCACGATCGCCGACAAGCACATCACGAAGTCTGAAAAAGCCATCGCTGCGGGCGACTACGAACTCAAGACCGGCTCGGAGAAGATGCCACCGTTGAACCCGATGGGGTTTACCTGATGGCCAAGCGCTGGAACCTCGAGGAGCTGATCGAAGAGGTCAAGTTCCTGTATAATTTCAACCAGTCGCAAGTCGACCAGGACATGCGCGGTCCCTCCACCGACGCGGACAAGCATTTTCGTGAGGCCGTCAATGAGGCCTACGTGGACGAGGTGGAGGAGGCCGCCCAGATGGGCGACGTGAGTTACTTTCTCACGCTCAAGACACTGAACTGGCCCGGCAGCTCCCCGACGCTCGACGTCGGCGACGAACTCGCAGACGCGACGCTCTACCGGGTCGAGACGCGCGACGCGACAGCGGCCGCCACAGGGGCCTGGACACAGCTCTGGGTCTCGAACTGGCGAGAGAGCGGCAATCACCACTGGCTCGACCGGCGCACGCTCCAGTGGGGTCTCACGGGGCCAGGCAGCGACAAGAGCGTTCGATTCACCTACGTTGCCGAGCCCGCGCAGATGTTCGATGACATGGACGAGCCGACGCTGGTCCCGCGGCGATTCCGTCATCTGCTGGCGTACGCGGCATGTTTGAAGCTGCGCTTTGTCGCCGACGACCAGATAATCGATGCGCTTCGAAAACGCCGTGACGAGCTAAGAGAGCGATTCTGGAAGGCAATTTGCCAAGGTCGCCCGGCACAGACGGGCTACCCCGGGACGACAACCGCGATGTCCGGCATCTACGGCAGTACACCGAGGAACCTATGACAGAGCACCACGAATACGCCACGCTCGAGAATATCTCCGACATCCGTCAATGGATCACGTACGGAGATGACGAGGACAGCGCGGTCACGTACGAACTGCCCCCGTACGCGGTGCTCGACTTCCCGCATGAGGTGGCGCGCGAGTTTCTGATTCGCCGCCCGAAGTGCGTGCGCGTCTACGAGCCGGTCCAGTTTCCGGAGCCCAAGGACGGCGAGTCTCTCGTGTACGTCGCGAACATGACGGGCAGCCCGTTTTGGCCCGAGACGACGCAGATCACGCTGGTGCAGCGAGGCGGAAAAATGGTGGACGAGGTGATTCCTCATCCGCTGCGTCAGCCGCACGTCATCACCTACACGATGCAGGGGGATCAAATCATTCAGCCCTGCAAAAACGATCCGTCCAGCAAAGAGTCCTTGAACATGCCGAGCCGTGCGGTCTCTCTTCCGCCGTTCAGGCGCTTCCGGCTCGGGATGACGCTGGCCGACTGGCTGTTGCGGCGTGACGCGGCTCAGCTCCCAGGGCTGACCGGGGCTCTCGCGGTCGTCGCCGAGCCCCGCAACTACGAGGCCCAGCCCGACTGGAGGCTCTACGAGCTGCAGGCGTACGGCCTGCGTGTGGACATGGACACGTTCTCGAAGCACCACCCCGTGTTCGGGCCGATGATGGCGCGCCACGAGGAGGACTACGAGGACCTCGACGAGCTCAGGGACGTGCGTGAGAAGCTGTGGCAGGCAATTTGGTTCAGGTGTCTCGATGAGCGGTACGGCAACCCGAGCAAGCTAGAGCATCGGCAGATGATCAACACGGCCATGCGCGCCCGCAACCTCGACCCGAAGAAGTACAAAGAGCTGCTCGAACAGAAGCGGCCGAAAAAGGGCGGGGTGGGCGCCAAACTCGAAGGGAGCGGGAAGGCGCGGGCCTGACCGATGAATGCCTCGGCGCAACTACACTAGGGTACGGAGCACACTCCACAAGGGCATCAACCAACAGCCCGAACTCGTCGTTCCCGGTGAAGTCGCCGACGCCCGGAACATGTGGGTCCGCAAGGGCCGGCTGCAGACGCGGCCGGGGTACGAGGGCGCGCTCGTCCTCGAAGGCGGCGATCTCACCACTGTGCTGTCAAACCCGGTCTGGGTGTCAGAAATAGGCGGCGTTCTCACGAATTACCCGGCCGGTTTCGGATCAACCGTTTTCTCTGTCGGTGACCGTATGTATTTTGGATTCACCGACGACCCGGCAAACCTTCTGTGCCTGTATAGGATCGCGTTCGAGCTCGGCGGGCTGAAGCCTCATAGTCTCTGTGAATACTACGACGGCACAAACTGGAAGCACCTTCGGCATGTTTACGGCGGCGCCAATTACAGCGGTACAGACTACCCGATCCTAAGCGTCGGTGTTTTTGAAAGCTTGACAGGCTATTCTCCGCTGGTGAATCCCGGAAGCAGTCTCGTCGTCAACCTCGTAGCGCCGGCCGACTGGGCTCTGGCGGAGTTCAACTCTAACACCCGGTATTGGCTGCGTTGGACCGTGCTCGGCGCGTCGGCGACACTGATATCTAGCGCGCCGCGCGCTTCCATCGTTTCCGGCAGCAATCCGTTGAGCTGGGCGTTTGCGGTCCGTCGCGCGCTGGCGTCGGCAATGCTGTGTGGCGTATCCGATGGGGTCGACGTCACGATCCGAAAATTGTCCAGCCCGAGCAACCCAGGCTTTGGGTGGGTCGAGACCGACGTCCTCGCCAGGCGGCCAGATATTGACGCGGCGCCGTCCTACGCGTTCGTGCAGGAAACCGAGACGCTCTATGTTGCACTGGGCGGTGTCGTCGTCGCCGTGCCGTTGGAAATCGAAACCAACCAACAAGAGTTCGATGCGCGCGTAGAGGACGACGAGACGCTAGTCGGCGAGCGCGCCGCATACTCGCGCGACTACATTGCCCAATTGAGCGCGTATCCGGAAGCAGACCGTTTGTTGTGGGCTCGAACCCGAATGTGGACAGCAGAGGGAACCCGGCTGCGTTGGAGTGGGCCGTATCCGTACCACAACGTTTTCCCTACCTTCAACACGGCCACAGTTGGCGAAGACGACATGAGCGAAATCACTGCGCTCGCGTCTCTTGGCGAGCACGTGGTGGTATTCAAGCGTGACTCGATCTACCTCGCGGTAGCGGCAGGACAGACAGAATTCAGCACGCAGCGCTACGCGATCGTGCGTGTCGTTTCTGGCGTTGGCTGTGTCAGCGAGAACAGCATCCAGAAGATACGCGGCCGGCTCGTGTTCCTCGGCAACGACGGCGTCTATGTTTTTGATGGCACGCCGAACATACGCAAGGCTACGCTCGGCCAAGCGAGGGGCGACTATGCTCCACCCGACCGCCTTTGTCGCTATGTGAACAGCCTCAATTGGGGCAACGCGCACCGCGCCGTGTCGGCACACATGCGCCGCTGGAATTGCTACGTGCTGGCTGTTCCGTACGGCGAGAGCAAAGTCAACAACGAGCTCCTCGTGTGGGACTACGACCAAAACGCCTGGTGGATTTGGGACGCGATCGAGGCGGAACACCTGATCGAGGGTGAGGTCTTCGGGCAGGCGGAAACGCTATACTTCGTCAACGACAGGTCGCAGCTATTCGCCTTGGGGCATGGCAAATACGACCACCACCAAACCATCAGTTCATATGTGACGACGCGAGAGATCGCACTCAAGGGGCACACGCGGCTGAGACTCAGGGAGGTGGAGCTTCTCTCAGACGCCGAGAGTAACACTGTAAACATAGAAATTAGGCGCCACGAGGACGAGGTCAACACAGCAGCCGGCGACGTCGATATGACCGACGCAACCGAACCGTCATGGAGCGATCCCCCGGTGGACGGCGTAACCGAGTGGGCCTCCGGCGGGCGTCGCTACGGACATCTCCATTTTCGCGTCGACGGGGACCAGTTCAACGTGAAGCTCTCTCAGTCGGTCGCCGGTCAGCGATTCAAGATATCGTCGATGGACGTCAACCTGCTGCCTTTCCCGGAGCGTAGATGATGACTGATCTACCATACGGACGCGGTGCGCGGGCAGGCACTGACAACTATGTCGGTCAGACAGAATCGTACGCGTTGCGTGAGCGCGCCCTCACGCCGTCTGTGGGCAACGTGGTCTCTACCGCGCGCATGCTCGCGCATTCGATCCCAGGGGTGAGCTCGAACGTCGCGGCGAATTATATCTTTTTCGCGCCTCTCCAGGTCGAGCCTCACAACGTCGTGGTTTCCGAGGCCCGCGTCAATGTCAGTCTCGGCCAGCCGAGCGCCAGCTTCGAGATGGCGCTTTACGTGTTGTCCGCCGACTCCGTTTCTGTGCTGCGCAAAATCGATCCTAGCTATGTGAAGTTCGACGCGACCGTGACGGGACGCAAAGCGTTGGCCCTACCGTCCTCTGTTACGCTCGCGGCGGATCGCTTGCACTTCATCGCGATGCTTCAGATCAACAATTCTAGCGTTGGGTGCGTAAACCTGTTCAACGCGAGCACAACGCTCTTTCGGTTTCGCTATTTGTTCGCGACGACATTCCCTGACACGGTTGACCTCTCGGCTCTACCTCTGTCCTCACTCCAGCAAATGCCTTTTGTCGCCTACCTCTCGCCGGGCCTCACCGAGGTGCTGTAATGTCGATATCGATACCCTACCCGACCTTGAGTGACCCGCCCGTGAAGAAGGAAATCGAGGACAATTTTGCGGCGCTGGTGCAGAAATTCGGGGCGTTCGACACTAGCGACATGAATGCGTCCGCAGCCATTACCAGCGGACAACTGGCTGAGCCGTACCAAGATGCAATGTTGCACCTGGCTTGCCGCGCCGAAAGCCTCGCTGGTGGGTGGCCGGGAGCCAACACCGTCGTGGATGCGGTGGTCGTGCCTGGGATTAACGACCTAGTGACCACTGATCCCGAGTGGAAGGTCGTGCAAGTGAGCTGGGCATGTGACGACGTCGGGGCCGGTACGGGTGTCTTTGCTCTGCAGTGGGGGCACTACGACACGGGCGCCTTCACGAACGTTGCGACCATCACCGGTGGAGGGACCATTGTCGCAACTGGCGGCGCTGACGCGGCGTGGGCGGCGGGCACGAGAAACGTTGCCTACGCATCAGGCGAGACTCTCGCCTTCGGCACGACGCCGCGATGCATCGCCTTGGTTGGCACGACGGCTGACGCGACGTGTCTCTCTGCTGCTGGCTCGTTTTTTCGGTGCGCTGTCGTTCTGCGCCGGGCGCTGCGGAGCACGTGAATGGACCTCACGTACAACGAGCTCTCCGACACGATCGAGCTTGCCGAGCTCGACCAGAATTTCAGCGACGTCGTCACGGCGCTAGGAGACCTCTACGGCAGCGATTTCGCCCGCAAGGCTGGGCTGGACAAGCTGCAGCTCGCGAACCGATACCAAGACACCTTTTATGTGCTCGGCGTCCGGGCGGAAAATCTCGCTGGGGGTTGGCCCGCTGTTGGCACCGTGGTGGATGCGCAGCCGTTCTTGATTGCCCGCGAAACCATTGCGGCCGTTTGCCAGATTTCGGTGGCAATCACCGACATAGGGACGCCAGCGGGAGCGTTCAAGGTGGGCATCCGAGACCCCCTTTCTTCGACCGTGACCTACCTCACCGGAAACATCAACTTGGGGGCCGGTGCCGCAAACACTGGAGACACGTTCGATGTGCAGGCGCCACCCCTAGAGTTTGACAACTATTGGGATATCGGTGGCCAGCAGCAAATGAAGCGTCAGCGCTATGACGTCGTCGGGGAGATATTCCTCGAATCGACATTTCCCGATGCGGCTGCTTTGAGCGCGGCCGGGTCTTTCGCCAACGTCACCGTGATGGTTCGCCGCTATCTGAGGAGCTCGTAATGTCTCTATCGCGCGTCAGGAGAGTGCTCAGACATGGTCATCTCGGGCCGACAAACAGCTACGACCCTCTGACGTCCTCGGGGCGAACTACTTTTGGGTTTTCAGCACCCGCACCAGCGCCTGGCGGGCAGCCGGACGCGTCGGAGCCCAGCGATCCCGTCGCTGCCGGTGCAAACGCCGATCAATGGACGTCGCCGTTTAGTGGCGCCCAAGTTTTGGCGGACGCTCTAGGTACGGCCAACGCAGTGGATAACGCGTCGGAGCCCAGCGATCCCGTCGCTGCCGGTGCAAACGCCGATCAATGGACGTCGCCGTTTAGTGGCGCCCAAGTTTTGGCGGACGCTCTAGGTACGGCCAGCGCAGTGGATAACGCGTCGGAGCCCAGCGATCCCGTCGCTGCCGGTGCAAGCGCCGATCAATGGACGTCGCCGTTTAGTGGCGCCCAAGTTTTGGCGGACGCTCTAGGTACGGCCAGCGCAGTGGATAACGCGTCGGAGCCCAGCGATCCCGTCGCTGCCGGTGCAAGCGCCGA
>Ga0272441_10001621_pt1 | contig 47662 bp, 37 predicted proteins | sample SSMProp6N_FD_193582 | JGI IMG/M metagenome (GOLD analysis project Ga0272441, IMG submission 193582) | Marine sediment archaeal communities from Little Sippewissett salt marsh, Falmouth, MA, United States - SSM-Prop-6N | ecosystem: Environmental > Aquatic > Marine > Wetlands > Sediment ... | reverse complement strand
CGGTTGAATACTCCCGGTATTCGCCCTCCTCGTGCCTCAACAGGAACCAAAATTGCTACGCAACTTATCGCGCGGATTTCTGATCCACCCCACTAGTGTCCCGCGTCACAAGTTCCTTCACATTCTGAGCGGCCTCTTCGACCGCTGCCAACGTTGCTCGTCGGTCGCCTGCCGCCAGCAAGGTCCGTCCTCGCGCCGCGCCTGTGATTCCGCATTCTTCGCCTCGCTCGGTCCGGTTTGCCTGTTCGGTGCACCAGCGCGGATTTCTGTTTGGATTGCGGCTTCCCACCATTGGGGTTCTGTGATTAAATACCGGGTCATGAGCACACCTCGAGATTCGAAGAAGACCGTCGTGGTGGCGGATCATCGCGGGCCGGAGCGGAGCGTTCTGGAGGCGGTGCTGAAGCGGCTGGGGTATGGGGTGGTTCCCGTGGAGTCCACCGATGAGCTTGACGCGATGCTCAAGGGGGGGACACCGGTGGACCTGGTGGTGCTGGGCTCGGAGCTCGCCGGGGAGAGCCCGGACGACGTGGCGCGGCGGATCAGTCGGCCGGATCGTCGGGTGATCCTGGTGGACGCGCAAGACCGCGGGGATGGGCAGATGGTGGGATTCATCGACCTGACCGAAGACGCCTACCTGGGGATCGGGATTCGGGTGCCGGAGATCGTGTTTTTGGCCAATGACCTGCTGTTTTCGCGGGCGGGGATCCCGCGGCGCAAGCGACGGATCTATGGTGGCTTCCCGACGTCCTACGAGGTGGACGGAGAGCGGATGCAGGGATCGCTGTACAATCTCTCCGCCGAGGGGGCGTTCATCGAGACGGTTACGCCGCCGGCCGCGGAGAAGATCGTGCTGGTGGACTTCGACCTGCCTCAGGTGGGGAGGTTTTCTTTCAAGGCGCGCGTGACCTGGCGGGTGCAGTCTCACCAGACCGAGGGGCGACGATCACCGCCGGGCATGGGAGTGCAGTTCGTGGACGTGGACCCCGCCGAGACGGAAAAGGTCAACGCCTTCGTGTCGTCTGGAGGACGCGCCTAGGGAACGCCACTCCTTCCGCCCGCATCTCCATGTCCCCCGAGACATCACCCGCACTGCTGGATCTGGATGCGCTGCTGTCGAGGCGCATGGTGGTGGTGACCGGCAAGGGCGGTGTGGGCAAGACCACGGTGGCCACGGCCCTGGCCCTGCGAGCGGCGGGTCGGGGCAAGCGGGTGCTCTTGGCCCAGTTCGAGTCCATCGTGGACGCCGGGTACTTGCTGGGGTCGAAGCCAGTGGGCAGTGACGTGACCGAGATGGATCGAGGGCTGTGGGTGGTGAACATGACCCCGCGCTCGTCGCTGCGGGAGTATGGGCTGCTCATCTTCCGCTTCAAGTCCATTGTCAAGGCGGTGCTGGAGAGCCGGACGGTGAGGCACTTTCTTCGGGCGATCCCCGGGCTGGACGACTACTCTATGCTCGGCAAGGCGTGGTACCACACGACCGAGGTGGAGCATGGCCAGAGCCGGTTCGATCTGGTGGTGGTGGACGGGCCGCCCACTGGACAGATGGTCAAGGTGTTCAGTGTGCCCAGGAACATCGAACAGACCGTGCCGGACTCCATGTTGACGCGGGACGCCACCTCGATTCAGGCGTTTTTGACGAACCCCAAGCGGTGCGGCGCGGTGATCGTGACGCTGGCTGAGGAGCTGCCTGTGTCCGAGGCCTTGGAGCTGGTGCAGGCCGTGCGTGAGCTGGGCATGGACGTGGCCGGCGTCGTGGTCAACGCGCTGTACCCAAAGAGTCGGAACGTGGCGCTCCTCGAGGAGGTCCAGGCCGCGGCGGTGGAGGCCGACGGTCGCTTGGCCACCTTGCTGGAGGAGGCCCGCATCTTCCACCGCCGACGCGCCATCAACGAGCACCACCTGACCCGCCTGTCCCAGCGATGCAACGCGCCTTTGAGGGAGCTGCCCCTGCTTTTCACCGACGGGTTGGGGCGGCCGCAGCTCGACGAGCTGGTGAGCGCCCTGGGGTGATCGCGAGGACAGGTCCCGACGCGTGACGACGGCCGCGCTTGCCAACATTGTTGCGGTGCGGCGCATCCTCGATATAATTGTCCGTATGAAAATTGCCTTAGTCTTTTCGTTGGTTTGCCTCGTGGTGTATCCCCAGGTTGCACGGGCTCGCGCGTCTGGTACCCAGCGCGTGGCTATTTGGCGAATAGATCCTCTGGGTGATCTGTCGCCCGAGATCGTGGCTCGGCTGGAGAGCCTCCTGACCCAGGAGATGGGGCGCATCGTGGGGGACATCGTGCCTTCCATCAAGTCCCAGCAGGTCCAGCGCAAGTCCCGCTCGCTCCGGAAGTGTCAGGGCGCCAACCGCTGTCTGGCGAAGATCGGCCGGCGGCTGCGGGCGCGCTACATCGTGTCGGGTACCCTGGCGAGCATGGGCCGGGACTACGTGGTGCGCCTCAAGATGGTGAGCACACGCACGGGCAAGACCGAGCGGGGCATCGCAGAGATCCTGTCGGGACAAAAGGACCAGCTCATCGAGGCCGTGCGGGTGGCGGCCTATCGGCTGTTGGCGCCGCAGCGGCTCAAGGGGACGCTGCAGGTGCTGGTGAACATCGCCGGGGCGACCATCTACATGAACGGCAAGCGGGTGGGGGTCTCGCCCCTGCGCCACGCCTTGCCGAAGCTGGGCGTGAAGAAGCACACCCTGCGCATCACGCACCCCGACCACCTGGACTTCATTCGCAAGGTGAAGGTGCGCTTCCAAAAGACGACCATCGTACGCGTGAAGCTCAAGCGGCCCAAGATTCTGCCCGTGCGAAAGGCGACTGGGCCCCTGCCACCGGTGGTCAAGGACGCTCGCACGCCTTGGTACTCCAAGTGGTGGTTCTGGACCATCGTCGGGGTGGTGGCCGTGGGGGCGGGGGCGGCGGTGGGCTTCCTGGTGCCGCGGCTGACCTACTATCCGAAGTCGTGCGACAACGGCGCCTGCGGGGTGAACTGATGAGGCGGCGGGATCCCACCATGGGCGGCTCGGCCCGGAGGGTCAGGTTCCTGGGTTGGCTGGCCCTGACCCTGGCCTTCGCGACCTTCCATGCCTCCATCGCCGATGCCCGGCGGCGGCGGCGCAGGAGGCGGCATCGAGACAAGCTCAGCAAGTACGTCATTCCCAAGGGCAGCGCCACCCATGCGCTCAAGCCCCTGGAGGCCATCGGCCTGGGGCGCCAGCGGGTTCGGACCATCACCACCCAGCTGCACGACACCCTGGCCAAGGTGCCCGATGTGAAGGTGGCGCCTCTGAAGAGGATTCGCCTGTTCCTCAAGAGCCGGCACGGGGCCACCTACGCGGCCTGCGAGGGGGAGCTCTCCTGCGTGGTCAAGTTCGGCGAGCTCCTCGGTGCGCCCCTGGTGGTGGCCGGGGACCTGAGCGGACTGGGCAAGGGCTTCGTGCTCTTTCTGCGGTTGGTGGATCCCAAGGCGGGCAAGGTGCTGCGGAAGGTGTCGGTGGTCTACGGTGGGCGGAAGAGGCAGGCGGTGCTGCTCCGGGAGGCGGCCTATCGTCTCCTGGCGCCCCAGAAGTTCCGCGGGACGCTCAAGCTCGCGGTGGACGTCGCCGGTGCGGCCGTGTACCTGAACGGCAAGCCCATGGGCAAGTCCCCGGTGAAGGAGACCGGGGTGCAGGCGGGCACCCACGCTCTGCGCATCACCCACCCGGAGTACCACGACTACATGCGGTTCGTGGACGTGGCCTTCGAGAAGACCACCGAGATCAAGATCTCCCTCAAGCAGTATCCCATCATCTCCGAGGAGATGAAGCAGAAGGCCCGAAAGCATGGCGGTCCGGTGGTGGTGCAGCCCGGCCAGCAGGTGCTCTACCGGCCCCTGCCCTGGTACAAGCGGTGGTGGTTCATCACCTCGGTGGGCGTCACGGTGCTTGCCGCGGCGCTGACCACGGTGGCCCTGTCCCGCCGGCGTCATCTGGACCGGGACGGCTCCATCACCCTGAGCCAGGGTTTGCGATCTCCGCCCTTGGCGCCGGTGATACGTTTTGGCCGCTGACCGGTGCAGAGGCGCTTGCGTGCGCTCGATGGCGGCGGCGCTGGCGGAGGTGCCGGCGTTGGCTTTGGCGGCGGTGCCGGCGTTGACGCTGGCGGCGGCGCCGGTGTTGACACTGGCGGTGGTGATCGCGGCGCTGCCAGGCTGCACCACCGGGGAAGACGCCTACGGCTGCGCCGACCTCGACGGAGACGGGTACGGTTACGGCAGCGAGTGTCTGGGGCCGGACTGCGACGACCTCGATGACCAGTGCTGGGACGGAGACTGCTGCCCGGCTGTGTGCGTGGACCCTGACGGGGACGGCTACGGCGACGGAGCGGACTGCCTTGGGCCTGACTGTACCGAGCTCGATGCCGCGTGCTACACGGGGACCTGCTGTCCGCCGGACTGCATGGACGGCGACGGGGACGGGTACGGCGTGGGGCACAGTTGCCTGGGGCTGGACTGTAACGACCAGGACGCGGCATGCCACACCGGTGACTGCTGCCCCCTGGACTGCATAGACGACGACGGGGACGGCTATGGCGAAGGCGCTGACTGCGAGGGCGCCGACTGCGACGATGCGGACGACCAGTGCTGGACCGGGACCTGCTGCCCCGCGATTGACTGCGTGGACGACGACGGGGATGGTTATGGTGAGGGTGCCGACTGCGACGGTCCGGACTGCGACGACGCGGACGACCAGTGCTGGACCGGGACCTGCTGCCCCGCGATTGACTGCGTGGACGGCGACGGGGACAGCTATGGCGTCGGCGCCGACTGCCTCGGCGCGGACTGCGACGACGGCGACGCCCAGTGTTGGAGCGGCCTGTGCTGCGACCCGACGTCGGCTACCTGCTGGGACATCTACGATTGCGTGGTGATGTGCGCCGGCGACCCGGCCTGCGAGGTCGTGTGCGAGAGCTACGGCGACCCGGTCTCTCAATCCCTGTGGGATGACCTCGACCTGTGCTTCCTCACGACCGGCTGCCAGGGCGCAGACTGCCTGACCCTCTGCGGCGTCGAGCTGTCGGCCTGCCAAAACGACACGTAGGTTCCACGCAATCCGGTGAGAAGTCCGGGCACTAGTCGCGAGTCGTGGCGTCGCGGCGCCAACGCTTCACCAGGCGCTCGGTGGCGGCGGCGAGCTGCGTGGCGGCCTCGTCGGGGGACGGGAGGGTGTCGGGCATCTTCTCGTGAATTGCCTCTACCTGCTGGAGGTGGGGCACGGTGTGGGCGCCGGGGCCGAGGATGCCGGCCACGGCGAGAACCGGGATGGTCAGGCGGGCGGCTTCGGCGGCTACGTAGGCCGGGGCTTTGCCCGCGGCGGTCTGGGCGTCCAGGCGGCCTTCGGCCACGAGGACCAGGTCGCAGCGGTTGAGGTGGGTGGCCCAGCCAGCTTGCTCGAAGACCAGGCGTGCGCCGGGCTCCAGGGTGGCCCCGAGCATTGCGACGAGCGAGGCGCCGATGCCGCCGGCGGCGCCCGTGCCGGGGCGCTGGGGGAGGCCGGGCGCTGCCAGCGCCTCGAGCACCTCGGCCAGGCGCTCGAGGCTGGCGGCGAGGCGCCTCACGCCGGCCGGGGTGGCGCCCTTTTGCGGGGCGAAGATGGCGGCCGCTCCCTGGGGGCCGGTCAGGGGGCTGTGCACGTCGTGGGCCACGCGGATGTGGAGGTCGCGGATCGCGGGCGGGACGGAGCCGCAGTCCACTGTCGCGAGGCGCACCAGGGCGTCTCCGCCCGGCGGGAGATCGTTGCCGGCTGGGTCCAGCCAGCGCACGCCAAGGGCGCGGCACAGGCCCATGCCGCCGTCCACGGTGGCCGACCCGCCCAGGCCCAGGATCACCGTGCGGGCGCCGCGGTCCGCCGCGGCACGGATCAGCGCGCCGGTGCCCGCGGAGCAGGTCCGTCCCGGATCGCGCTCGTCAGGGGCGATCAGGGTCAGGCCCGAGGCGGCGGCGGTGTCCACAGCCCAGGTGGAGCCCCTTCCGGTGGAGCCATCCCCGGTGGAGCCGCCCCCGGTGGAGCCATCCCCGGTGGAGCCGCCCCCGGTGGTGTCATCCCCGGTGGAGCCGCCCCCGGTGGAGCCATCCCCGGTGGAGCCGCCCCCGGTGGTGTCATCCCCGAGGCGGTACACGGTGGCCTGGATCGGGCGGCCGAGTGGATCGGTCGTGGGCAGGGTGACGGCGGTGCCGCCGGTGGCCCGGGACAGGAGCGCGGCGGTGGACTCTCCGCCGTCGGCCATGGGCATCTGTAGGATCTCGGCGTCGGGGTACACGCGGCGCGCGCCAAGGGCCATCGCGCGGGCGGCCTCCACGGCCGAGAGGGTGCCCTTGAAGGAGTCCGGGGCGATGCCGATGGTGAGCGTCATGGGCCTGGCTGCAGGATACCACTCATCGGAATACCGATCATGGGAGCCTCAGGAGGCGGGCGTTGGGGTAGTAGTGTCTCAGGAGCCAGCCCAGGCGGCGGCCCTCGGTGGCGTACAGGAAGCTGCCCCACTGACACATGCCGCGGTGGTGGGAGCTGCCGGCAAAGGCGAAGTCCTTGCAGCGTGGGTGGCAGCGGATGTGCTGGCGGCGGCGTACCACGTCCCGGGTCCCCTTGCTGCGACAGCAGGCCGAGTACTCGGCGTAGATCAGGCGGCGGCGCCGGTCCACCAGGACCTGGCCGCGGGTCTCGCTCACGGCGCGTCGGATTTCGGCGTGGGGGCGAGCGCGGTAGGCCTGGTCCCGGGGCGTGTCGGTGAGGTGGAAGCCGCTCTGGTTCACGTAGTACTTGTCGGCCAGGGCGGCGTAGAGGGCGTAGGTCCGGGCGGCGATGGCCTGGAGCTTCCACGCCTCCCGGATCCGCGCCAGGCGCCGGCGGTCCAGGCGGCCGCCCGATGTGGCCCGCTTGAGAAAGGTCCCCTCCTCGGCCGCCACCACGCCGGCCACGTACCGCTCCAGCTCGATCCGCTCCACGCATTGACCGCGGTAGTCTGCCGCGCACCGCGCCATGTAGTAGCTGGTGCCTGTCCGCAGCACGAGCAGGTGGGTCGGTGCGTGGCGGGGATCGAAGGGCCGGGGGCGGTGGTCGAGGAGCCGCTGGCGGTAGCCCGGCCCCGACCCGGTGGATCGGCACCTCCGGCGCGCCACCGCCACCCCGAGCGTCAGGGCCAACAGCACCGCCGCCCAGGGGCCCACCCCGCGCACGAACCCCACGCGCCGGCGTTGGCCGCGGGGGCGATGCCGCCGGGCGCGCCGGTTTTTTCGGGTGGTGCGGGACGTCGCCATTGGTCAGCTGTTATCTTGTACCCTCGCGCGGGACGCAAGGTTCCCCCGAGCGGCGGATCAGGGAGTCGAGCCATGAGCGAATCGGACAGACGGATCATCGTGGTGACTGGAGCCACCCGCGGGCTGGGGCGGGCCATGGCGGCGGGGTTCGCGGCCCGGGGTCACACCGTGCTGGGGTGCGGCCGGTCCGCGGACCTGGTGGAGGGGTTGCGCCAGGCCCACGGAGCGCCCCACGACTTCGTCGCCCTGGACGTGGCCGACGATGATGCGGTGCGGGACTGGGCGGCCGGGCTCCTCGATCGTCATGGCGCACCGGACCTGCTGCTGAACAATGCGGCGCTCATGAACATGCCTGCGCCATTGTGGGAGGTGCCCCCGGTGGAGATCGACGCGCTGCTGGCGGTGAACCTGGGGGGTACGATAAACCTGATCCGCCACTTCCTCCCGGCCATGATCGCCGCCGGACGGGGCGTGGTAGCGAACTTCAGCTCGGGCTGGGGGCGCGTCACGGCGCCCGAGGTGGCGCCCTACTGCATGACCAAGTGGGGAGTGGAGGGGCTCACCCAGGCCCTGGCGTCCGAGCTGCCGCGGGGGGTGGCCGCCGTGGCCGTGAACCCGGGCATCATCGCCACGGACATGCTCCGCCGGTGCTGGGGCTCGGCCGCGGACGCCCATGACGCTCCGGAGAGGTGGGCGCGGTCCGCGGTGCCCTTCCTCCTCGGACTGGGCCCGGACGACAACGGCCGCTCCCGGGATGTTCCCTGAGCCATCGCTCCGGTGATGTCCCCTGAGCCATCGCTCCCTGAGCCATCGCTCCGGTGATGTCCCCTGAGCCATCGCTCCGGTGATGTCCCCTGGGTCGGCGCAACGACCGTGGTGCCGGCGTTACTCGGTCTCTTCAGGCGGTGTCCAACGCAGGCGCGGCTTGCGCGCAGCGCGGGTCTCGTCCAGGCGGCGGAGGCCCACCTGCAGGGGGGCGGCGTGAACGGTCTCGGGCGACTGGTGGGCCTCGGCGTGGATGTGCACCATGGCGTCGCAGAAGCGGTCCAGCTCCTCGGGGGGCTCGGTCTCGGTGGGCTCGATCATGAGGGCCTCGGGCACGATGAGGGGGAAGTACACCGTGGGCGGATGGAACCCGTGATCCATGAGCCGCTTGGCCACGTCCATGGTGACTATGCCCGTCTCCTTTTTGAGGGGCTTGCCGGTGAACACCGTCTCGTGAAGGGTGTCGACGTCGTGGGAGGGCCCGAAGGTCTCTTTGAGCCGGGCGCGAATGTAGTTGGCGTTGAGCACGGCCATCTCCGTGGCCTGGGTCAGCCCCTCGCCGCCGAGCTCTCGGATGTAGGTGAAGGCCCGGACCAGTACCCCGAAGTTGCCGTAGAAGGACCGCACCCGCCCGATGGATTCGGGGCGGTCGAAGTCCAGGGTGAACCGGTCGCCGTCCTGCTCCACGGTGGGCCGGGGCAGGTGCGGCACCAGCCGCTCCACCACGCCCACCGGGCCGGCCCCGGGGCCGCCGCCGCCGTGGGGCGTGGAGAAGGTCTTGTGCAGGTTGAAGTGCATGACGTCCACACCCAGCTCGCCCGGTCGCACCTTGCCCATGATGGCGTTGAGGTTGGCGCCGTCCATGTATACGAGCCCGCCCGCGCCGTGCACCTTCTCGGCGATCTGGGCCAGATGTGTCTCGTAGATGCCCAGCGTGTTGGGGTTGGTGACCATGATGGCGGCCACGTCCTCGTCCAGCACAGCCTCCACGTCCGCCGGCAGGAGCACCCCGTCGACGCCGGTCTTCACGGGCACGGGCTTGTAGCCGTTGAGCGCCACTGACGCCGGGTTGGTCCCGTGAGCCGTGTCCGGGATGATGACCTTGGTGCGCGGGTTCCCCTGGGCGGTCAGGTAGGCGCGGATCAGCATCAGCCCCGTGAGCTCCCCGTGGGCGCCCGCCGCGGGCTGGAGGGTGGCGCGCGCGAAGCCTGACAACTCGCACAGGGCGCGCTCCAGCTCCCAAAGGAGCTCCAGCGCTCCCTGGAGTTGATCTGTGGGCTGGTAGGGGTGCAGCCCGGCCAGGCCCGGCAGCCGGGCGGCGGCCTCGTTGACCTTGGGGTTGTACTTCATGGTGCACGACCCCAGCGGGTACATGCCCAGGTCGATGGAGTGGTTCCATTGGGACAGCCGGGTGAAGTGGCGCACCACCTCCACCTCGCTGGCTTCGGGCAGGTGAGGCGGCTCCTCGCGGGCGAGGTCGCCCAGGACCTCAGCGGGGTCCGCCTCCGGCACGTCCAGCGCCGGCATGGAGGCGCCCGAGCGGCCGGGGGCGCCGATCTCGAAGATCGGCGGCTCGTAGTGCAGCAGTCCTGGGGTGACGCAGCTCTGGGTCATGATCGGCCCCCTCTTCCGGCCAGCGCGGCCACCAGGCGGTCGATGTCCTCCCGGCGGTGCAGCTCGGTGACGCTCACCAGCAGGGTGTCCTTCCACCGCGGGTCGAACCGCCCCAGGGCCACCCCGGGCAGGATCCCGTCCTTGGCGAGGTCGGCCGTGAGCGCCTCGGCGTCTCCGCCGGGCACGCGCACGGCGAACTCGTTGAAGGAGGGCGCGTCGTACCGCAGCGCGAAGCCGTCCAGCGCCCCGATGGCCTGACGGGCGTACTGGGCCTTGGCGAAGTTGAGGCGGCCCAGCTGGGCGAACCCACTCCGGCCCAGGAGGGCGGACTGGATGGTGAAGCACAGGGCGATGAGCCCATGGTTGGTACAGATATTGGAGGTGGCCTTCTCCCGGCGGATGTGCTGCTCCCGGGTGGCCAGGGTCATGACGTATCCCCGCACGCCGTCGGCGTCCACGGTTTCGCCGATGAGCCGGCCTGGCATCTGGCGCTTGAACGCGTCGCGGGTGGCGAAGATCCCCAGGCCGGGGCCGCCCAGGGACACGGGCACCGCGTAGCCCAGCCCTTCGCCCACGGCGACGTCATAGCCGCAGGCTCCGGGGGGGGCCAGCGCGCTCAGGGAGACCAAGTCGGTCACCGCCGCCACTGCGAGGGCGTCGGCCTCGTGGGCGAGGTCGGCCAGCGGCGCCAGGTCCTCGGCCACTCCGAAGAAGTTGGGAGACTGGACCACCAGGCCCGCCGTGGGCGCCTCGGCCAGGGCGGCCTTCACCGCCGACGCGTCGCTGCGCCCATCGGGGCCGAGGGGAACGCGCACGAGCTGCGCCCCGCTGAGCCCCGACAGGTAGGTTTCACAGGTCTCCAGGTATTCCGGGTGCAGCCCTTCGGAGACCACGAAACGGTCCCTGCGCTTGATCCGCCGCGTCATCAGCAGCGCTTCGGCCGCGGCCGAGGCCCCGTCGTACATCGACGCGTTGGCCACCTCCAGGCCGAGGAGCTCACAGACGACGGTCTGGTACTCGAAGATGGCCTGGAGGGTGCCCTGGCTGATCTCCGCCTGGTAGGGCGTGTAGGCCGTGAGGAACTCCGATCGCCGGATGATGTCGTCCAGCGCCTGAGGGATGATGTGGGGCGTGGCGCCCGCGCCCAGGAAGGCGAGCACGTCGCCGGCGGCGGAGCGGTTCGCGCCGGCGAGGCCGCGAAGCAACGTGAGCAGCTCGTGCTCTGACAGCGGCGCCGGCAGGTCCAGCGGTCCCTTTGCCCGGCACGCGGCGGGGATGGAGCCGAAGAGGTCCTCCACCGAGCCGACTCCGATGACCTCGAGCATCCGAGCGATGTCCTGGTCAGTGTGGGGTATGTATCTCATGGCAGGTCCAATGGTCGATCCACCGGAGGTGGACCCGGCCGGCGATGGGTTTGCGGAGGGTTCGGGCGGGCTGCCCGAATGGGCCGACGGCTCATCCTCGCTGGGTCGCCGCTAGTCTTCCTGCGCGGCCGTGAAGGCCTCGTAGGCCGCGGCGTCCATGAGCCCGTCCAGCTCCGATGCGTCGCTGGCCTGGATCTCCACCAGCCAGCCCACATCGTAGGGGTCATCGTTGATGTACTCCGGGTTGTCCTCGAGGATCTCGTTCACCTTGACGACGGTGCCGGAGACGGGCGCGTAGACGGCAGACACCGCCTTCACCGACTCGATGGTGCCGAACTCGTCGTCCTTCTGGACCTCGTCGCCCTCTCGGGGGAGCTCCACCATGGTGATGTCGCCCAGCTGATCCGCGGCGTGGCGGGTGATTCCCACCCGCACGACGTCGTCGGTGGTGCGGGCCCACTCGTGCTCCTTGGTGTACTTGAGGTCGCTTGGAATGTCGCTCATGAGAGGCTCCTTCGTGGCCGTGCCGATGTCTGCCCCGAAAGCGGTTGGCGCCCCGGGGCTATGCAGGGCTGGAAACCGGCCGTGCATCCACTCGGGAGCATAGGATTTCCAGCATTTCGGTCAAGCAAAAATACGGGATCAAGGGCGTGGATATCGACCCCTTGAGGCGAGTTATGGGATAGGCTTGGTCCCTGAGAGGAGCGCCATGCAGAGCGACCCACCCGACGAGATCGTCATCGAGAGCGAGCGCCGCGATGGTGAGGAGGGAGACTTTCTGAGGGGTTGGCATCGCCGGATCCGTCACCGCCGTCCCGACGGCGCGATGACGGCGCCCTACCAGTGCGACTCTGTGGAGCGTTCCCTGGGCATGGACGCGGTGGCCATGGTGCTGCACCGGCGACGCCCAGACGCCACCTTCGTGGTGGGCCTGCGCGGCAGCCTGCGCCCGACCATCGCCCTGGACGCGGATCCCGAGCGCGAGGGGCGACCGTCACCGCGGCTCTGGGAGGTGCCCGCGGGAATCCTCGAGGCCGGTGACGTGGGCGACGAAGGGATGCGCCGGCGTTGCAGCGCCGAGGCCCTCGAGGAGATGGGCGCCCAGGTGGAGCCCGGGGACTTCGTGCCGCTGGGTGCGCCCATCTGGCTCTCGCCGGGGGTCATCGCCGAGCGGGTCTATCTCTTCGAGGCCGCCCTCCCCGACGGCCCCCTGGCTCACCCCGAGGGCGACGGCTCCCCCATGGAGGAGGACGCGCCGCTTCGTTGGCTCACCCTGGACGAGGCCCTCGTCCTTTGCCGACGGGGCCACAGCGACGCCAAGACCGAGGTGGCGCTGGTCCGCTTCGCCGAGCGGATGCGGCAGGCGACCGGTTGAGCGCCGGGTTCGTCAGCGTGCTCGTCGGCCTGCTCGTCGCCGTGCTCGTCGCCGTGCTCGTCGAGGCCTGGGGCTCGGTCGGCGGGTGGTGCGGGTCCGGCAGGGGCGGCGGGTGGTGCGGGGCCGGCAGGGGCGGCGGCGCGTCTTCGGGGTGAGGTCCACCGAGCGCGAGCCCTTGTCCGGGGGCGTCTGGGGCTCTGGGATGACGAGCCTCAGGGCGACCCGGGGTTTCTGCCGGGGCCGCTTGTACCGGACCGGGGCCACGGCGCGCCCCCTGGCGCGCTTGCTGTAGCAACGCCAGCGCTTGCTGGCCCTGCGGATCTTGTAGCAGCTGTACCAGCGGTTCCAGCGCTTGAAGCGACGGGTGCCGGGCAGGGGCTGGTTCAGGGTGCGCCCGCACCAGCGGGCTCGCACAAAGGCCTCGTTGACCCGGGGCGCGGTGAAGTGGAAGTGGTGACGGTGCGCGTAGTCGGTGTCGGGCGTGAGGATGCGGCGGAAGATGTGGTGCCGCTCCAGGGCGCAGGTCACCCGGCGCAGCAGGGTGCCCTTGGCGGTCTTGGGGCGTCCCACGCAGTTGCCCGGCCCACCGTAGAGCTTCTCCCAGTCGGGCTGCACCACGTACTTGACGCCCTTGCGATCCACCAGGACCGAGGCGTCCATGGCCAGCCCCCGGGGATGGTTGCCCACGCGCCGACCGCGGGCCGGCATGGAGCGCTTGAGCTTGAAGCTCCAGTAGGGCTTGCGCCAGGTGTTGCTCCACAGGACCCGCACGATGCCGTGCTTGCGGAACACCGCCGCGGCCCGGTACAGGGTCAGCACCAGCTGGCAATCGGCCAGCATGGGCAGGCGGCTGTACTTGTTCTGATAGTGCACGCCGCCGATCTTGCCCCGCACGATGACCGGGAAGGCGATGAGCCCGCCCTTGTCGGGCCCGGGCTTGAACTTGATCTGCCGCGCCCGCAGGGCCCGGTAGCAGGCCCGCTTGGTGAGGGTCGCCCGGCCCGAGCGGATGCGGATGGGGGGCGGCACATGGTCGGGCTCGGCGTCCAGCACCACGTCTCGTCCGTGGGTGCTCCGCGTCCAGGTGGGCGGCAGGGCCTGCAGCAACATGCCCACCCGTACGGCCCGACGGTGCCCGGGCGGCGGCCGCCGGGCCTGCGCCGGCCGCCGGGCCTGCGCCGGCCGCGGCCCCCCCAGCCCAAGGACCATCCCGCCGGCCAGCCAGCACACCAGGGATATCCGCAGATCACGCAACATGTGGCCCCATCCTAGCCGCACCCACGGAGCGGGTCAAAACCGGTGCCTCGTACCGCGCCCGGACCGTGGATCTTCCCGGGGCTGCGGTGCCAGAGGGTGTGGTGTCCTTGCTACACCGGGGAGGTGAGAGCGTGAATGTCTGGCCACAGATCCTGGGAGCGTCGGCGGGTAGGGGCATGAAATTGCTTGGAGGACGGGATTGGTGCGTATGTTGCTTCGATCTCCGTCACCTCAAGCCGTGGCCAGTCCCCCCAATGCAGGAGGTGTGCGATGTGCAGAGTGCCGTTGCGACGGGTATCGTCAGGGATGCCGCTGCGGGGTGTACTGCTGATTGGGCTGGGGTTGGGGCTGGGGTTGGGGCAGGGGTTGGGGATAGGCTGCGCGCGACCCCTGGGGTGGTGGTTTCCATCCGGGGAGGACGCGGCAGTGGCCCCGCCGGACGCGTCGCTTTGTGCCGTGGCGCCGGGCTTCGAATGCACGCGACGGGAGGGCGGGCCCTGCAGCCGCTTCATCACGGTGAGCCCCGACTGTACCCCCGCCGGCGCGTGGCACTGCCCAGAGGGTAGCGAGGTCCTCACCGAAACCGTGCAACCTGTCGACAGTTGTCTGCCCCTGTACGGCGAGGCCTCTCCCTTTGTCTGGCTCGCCAGCGCCGGCACGCCCGTGGAGCGCGGCGACGGCCGCTGCATGTGGATCCTCAGCGAGGGCGTCACAGAGACCGACGAGCGCCTCTCCCACCCGGCGGTGATCCTGCCCACGTCGCCCGCCCCGGGCAACTGCCTCCCCGGGGCCGAGGTCCTAGGCGGCGAGGAGCCCTTCTCCGTGGCCGACGAGGCCGACCTGGGCGACGATGACATTGCCTCTTTGGGTGATGGCTTCCGCTTTGGCGGCCGGACCTGGATCTACTACCGCCACTGGGTCTGGGACGCCAGCCAGGTCTTCGGCGTCCGTCTGCTGGGCACGCGCCTGGCCTGGTACCACGACGAGTCGGAGTCGGTGCGCTTCCTCGACGGGTTCCTGTGGGACGCCGAGGTGGCCTTTGGCGACGCCGCTGTGGTCGCAGACGGTGTGCCGCACGTGTTCGGCTGTCACGGCCCGCCGGTGTTTCTCAGCACCGAGTGCCACGTGGCCCGCCTGGTCGGCGCCGACATCGGCGACCCCGCGGCCTACGAGCACTACGCCGGCGGCGATCAGTGGAGCGACGACATCGCCGAGGAGGTGCCCATCTTCGAGTCGGGCCCGCACCGCACCGCCGTGCGGTACCATCCGGGCGTGGGCAGGTACGTCCTGCTGTTCGCCCACGGCTTCGGCACGCAGATCGAGATCCGCACGGCGCCCGAGCCCCAGGGCCCCTGGACCGCTCCCAGCGTGTTGGCCGACTGTGACCTCCCCGCGGACGATCCCGACGCTTTCTGCGCCACGCCGGCCATGCACCTCGAGCTCATGAGCGACTGGCATCCCGACGACCTCGCGGTCACCTATGACATCGGCACCCTCGCCCCGGACGCCGAGGCCCGCCGGCTCGCCGACCCCGCCGCCTACTGGCCACGCCTGGTCCGCCTGCCCATGCACTGACTGGCTTTTTTCTCGACACCCGGGGTGGGGGCGGCCAATATCGGCCCGCGGGGCTCATGGGTCATGCGCGAGATCTACGGAAAAGCCCGGGATGGGTTGGTGGCGCTCTGGAAGGAGTGTCGCACGCCGGCGTTCGTCGCGGTGATGGTGGTGACGGCGATCCTGGTGACGCGGCACTACTTGTATGGGCTGGCCAACTACAGCTTCCCGCCCTGGCCCTTCGGATGGCTCGGCGGGGTGGTGGAGATGTTTCGCCACCCCGTGGGCCAGCGTCAGGTGATGGCCTTCGTGCTGCAGCTGGGCGTGCCGGTGCTGGTCATCTGGGGGGTGCACCGGGGGCGGCTGCGAGACTATGGGCTGGGCCTGGGGGACACGCGGTTCTGGGTGCCGGTGGCCGGGCTCATCCTCCTGGTGCAGGTCGTGGTCATCTGGGTGTGGCTGTCGGGGGATCCGACCTACGTGCGGCGGTATCCCTCCTTCGGGCTGGCCCGGGGCGGCGGCCATGCCTTCTGGGCCTGGGAGGCGAGCCGGCTCTTTTACATGGTCTCCTGGGAGTTTCTCTTCAGGGGCTACCTGCTCTTCGCCCTGGAGCGGCGCATGGGCATCCTGGCCGTGGCCGTGCAGATGGTGCCCTTCGCCATGATGCACATCGTGTCCGGCAAGCCCATCTCGGAGGTGTACTTCACCCTCCTGTCCGGCGTCCTGTCGGGGCTGCTCGTGTTGATCTGCAGATCCGTGTGGCCCATGGTCCTGATCCATGCCCTGGGTGCAATCCTGCTGGATATCTTCATTGTGTACGGATAAATCCCAGGCGTCGTGAGGGGTTAGGAGCCTGGCAAGGGCGTTTTCCGGCCTCTTCGAGGTTGATCCCAGGCGTCTTTCGTGTTCAATTGCCCTCCCTGGAGGAGGATCCATGCCTACCAAGCGACCGACCTCGAAGAAGAAGACCGCCGCTCGCACCGCGGCCGGAGCGAAGCGGAAGGCCTCGGCCAAGAAGAAGCCCGCGCCGAAGACCCAGGCCGCTCCGAAGAAGAAGTCCGCGTCGAAGAAGGGGGCCGCTCCGAAGAAGGGGGCCGCTCCGAAGAAACGGGCCGCGTCGAAGAAGGGGGCCGCTCCGAAGAAGCGGGCCGCCTCGAAGAAGCGAGCCGCTCCGAAGAAGCGGGTCGCTCCGAGGAAGCGGGTGGCAGCGGGCGCACCTGGCGTGGGCGTGGGCGTGGGCGGGGAGACCGGGACCGCCCGGTCGGAGGTCGGGCAGTCCATCGCCGAGGCCATGGCCTCGCTGTGGGATCCCCAGCGGTGGCTCAAGCCCTGGGGCCTCACCCAGGCACCGGAACAGGGAGCCGGGGCGGACGGTGACGGCGGCGGCGTCGGCGTCGGCGGCGGTGACGGCGGCGGTGACGGCGGCGGCAGCGTCGGCGTCGGCGGTGATGGAGCCGAGGCGCCGGGTATGGCGTCCATGTTCGACCCGCAGCGGTGGATGAAGATGTGGAATTCGGCAGGTGCCGGTGGAGACGACGCGGCCGGTGACTCCCCGGCCGCGTCCATGGGCTCGATGGTCGATCCCCAGAAGCTGATGCAGCTTTGGATGACGATGGCGCAGGGCCAGATGTCAAAGCTGGGCGCCATGCCGGGGCTGGGCGCCATGCCGGGGCTGGGCGCCATGTCTGGGATGATGGCGGGCGGGATGCCGAACCTGATGGCGGGCATGGTGCCGAGCCTGATGGCGGGCGGGATGCCGAGCCTGATGGCGGGCATGATGCCGAACCTGATGGCGGGCATGATGCCTGGAGCGTCTCTGCCCTTTAGCAAGGTCTTCAACCCCAGCCGGTGGATGGCGCAGGTGCAGTCCCTGTCGAATCCCGACCAGTGGCCGCTCAACCCGCAGTGGATCCAGCCCCAGGGGTTTGCGGATCCCCACCAGTGGATGAAGCCCTGGCTCTCCATGGCGTCGGGCCTGTCGGGCCAGCCGGGACAGACGGGTCAGCCGGGCCAGCCGGGTCAGCCGGGCCTGGGCGGTCTGCCGGGCCTGGGCGGTCTGCCGGGGATGGAGGCGCTGTCTCACTGGGCGAACGTCATGCAGACCTTCGCGGGCGCGGACGCCCAGCGGCTCGTCCATGACGCGCGTGAGTATTGGATCGACCTCGGCCAACGCTGTGTCCTGTACATGGACACCCTCAGGCAGCGCGGCAACAACATGCTGGACCACTACCATGCGGGCATGCCGCCCCTGCTGGCCCACGACCACGAGGTGGTGCTGGACGCCCGGGACTTCGATCCCCCGTGCAACTACCAGCTCCTCAGGATCCTCCACCCAGAGGGAACGCCTCCGGCCGCCGGGCGCCGGCCCCTGGTGATCATCGACCCGCGCGCGGGCCACGGCCCGGGCATCGGCGGGTTCAAGCTGGACTCCGAGGTGGGCATGGGCCTCACCGAGGGGCACCCCGTCTACTTCGTGTCCTTCACCCCCGAGCCCTGCCCCGGGCAGACCATCGAGGACGTGGAGCAGGCCGAGGTGCGGTTCATCGAGGAGGTGAACCGACTCCACCCGGATCGCGAGCTGCCCCTGGTCTACGGCAACTGCCAGGCCGGGTGGGCCGTGGCCATGCTGGGCGCCGATCGCCCGGACGTCACCGGCCCCATCGTGATCAACGGCGCGCCCATGTCCTACTGGGCCGGCGGCGCGGGCATCAACCCCATGCGCCTGGCCGGGGGGCTCACCGGCGGCGCCTGGGCCACGCGGTTTCTGTGCGACCTGGGCGGCGGCATCTTCGACGGCTCCCACCTGGTGTCCAACTTCGAGAACCTCAACCCGGCCAACACCCTGTGGGCCAAGGAGTACCGGCTCTTCTCCCACGTGGACACCGAGCCACCGCGGTACCTGGAGTTCGAGCGGTGGTGGACCGGCTTCTTTTTGATGAACGAGGCCGAGATCCTGTGGATCGTGAACAACCTGTTCGTGGGCGACAAGCTGGAGCAGGGCAAGCTCTCCCTGGGACCGAACCACGCCATCGACATGACGAAGATGGACGACCCGCTGGTGATCTTCGCCTCCAGCGGTGACAACATCACGCCGCCGCAGCAAGCCCTGCACTGGATCTCCGAGCTCTACCCGACCACCGACGAGCTCAAGGCCGCTGGCCAGCGCATCGTCTACATGGTCAACCCGCACATCGGACACCTGGGCATCTTCGTGTCGGCGAAGATCGCCAGGCGGGAGCACCGGGCCATCATCGAGCACATCGAGAAGATTCGCGCCCTTTCGCCCGGCCTCTACGAGATGATCATCGAGCGGGAGACCGGTGAGACCGACCCGCTCAAGGATCAGTTCGTGGTCAAGTTCGCCGAGCGTCGCATCAAGAGCGTGAGGTTCCCCGTGGAGCAGGGTGCCTACGAGCGGATGGTGGCGGTGTCGCGGGCCAACGAGGCGCTGTACCTGCAGCTTGGCCGGCCCTGGATAAAGCTCCTGATGTCCGGCGTGGATCCAGAGGCCATGCGTTGGCTGAGCCCCATGCGGGTGAGCCGGTACCTCTACTCCGACCGGGTCAACCCACTGATGAAGACCTTCGAGGTCTGGGCGGGGCAGGTGAAGGCCCAGCGCCAGGCCGCCGACGAGTCCAACTCGTTCCGCTACGCCGAGCGCCGGATGTCCGACAACATCGTCGCCCTGCTCGACGCCTATCGGGACATGCGGGACTCCATGGCGGAGATGACTTTCGACATGATCTACTCCGAGGATCGCACTCCTTGATTGTGAATAACTCGGTTTTTGGGGTTACAGCGTAATATTTCACAGATGTTGATAAATATTTGACTATTGACGCGGTGCGCCAGTCCGAATTCGGTTGACTGCACAAAAAACAGGCGGGTAAAACAACACGGTTCGCAGTTTTGTCAAGCGCCTGCGGCGCACGGAGTTTGTAACGGCCCAGGGCGTGAGCGTGGGACAGGGATCAGATCAGGCGTACCAGCAACCGATGCTGACGCGGGGAGCCACAACTGGGCAGCCGGCCGCGCCGGGGAGCGCGGGAAGAAAAGAGTGGAAGATGCAAAACATGGATCCGAAAAACCTGACCGAGATGAACAAGGTTATGCTGGCCGCCATGCACGAGATGTTCTCCACGGGCATGAACGCCATGAACATGATGCAGGCTCAGGCCGAGCGCATGGTCAAGGCCCTCCAAGACAAGAACCTGGAGACCTACAGCCTCAGCGGGGGCGTCATGGACGAGTGGATCTCCTCGGTGAAGAAGGGTCAAGACGAGTTCCGCAAGATCGTCGATGAGAACTTCAAGCGGGCTGAGAGCCACTTGAACTCCATCGTCAAGCAGGATGGCAAGGGCAAGTAGCTCGGTCTCATTCGACAGTCAGCATGGGGGGGACGACCAGGGGGGTGGAGGCCGCGGCGCCAGAGGCCGTGGCTGGCCGGCCCACGGCCCACAGAGCAAGGAGCAGATCCATGAGCGAGGAGCAGCAGGGCAAGGTAGCCGATCCCTTCGGGCAGTGGCTGCAGTTCTGGCAGGCCTCGGCCGACAAGTGGCAGCGGGCCGTGGGGCAGACGGTGGCCGGTCCCTCCGTGGGCGCGCCGGACTGGTCCAACCCCATGGAGACCTGGAAACAGATGACCGAGCAGTGGGGCCAGGCCCTGGGCCAAGCTCAGGGAGGGCAACCCTTTGGGGTGGGCTTTGGGGGTGTGGGCGCTGAGACCCTGGGGCGCATGGCCCCGGGCTCGGAGCTGTTTCTGCAGATGGGGCAGCGGTGGCTCCAGGCGGTGCTCGAGGCGGCGGGCAAGGGGCCCCAGGGCATGCAGGACGCCCTCAACCCCGACTCGCTGCAGGAGATGCAGAACGTGTGGCAGCAGCAGCTGGCGCGGTTCGCCGAGTCGGCAGCCATGCAGCCCTTCGGTCCGGCGGCGTCCACCTGGCTGGGGGGGGTCATGAACCTTACGGCCCTGGGCCAGACCGTGACCGGGCGGCTCTCGGTGCCCTGGGGAGACGTGGCGCGTGACCTCTCGGTGGCCTGGCAACAGGCCCTGCGAGGGGACCACGAGGCCCTGCGTGAGTTCACCAAGACCTGGAAGGAGACGTACAACAAGACCTACGGCAAGCTTCTGCAGGCGCCCACCCTCGGCTACAGCCGGGAGCCCCAGGAGCGGCTGATGCGCTCGCTGGACGCCTACGTCGACTACCTGGCCGCAGTACACGAGTTCACCACGGTGCTGGAGAAGGTGGGGCGGCGGGCAGGTCAGCGCTGGATCGGCAAGGTCTCCGACCTGGCGACCGACGGGACCATCCCGTCCCACCGCAGCATCTACCGGCTCTTTCTGTCCACCTTCGAACAGAACTACGCCGAGGTGTTCCGCAGCCAGGAGTACAGCGTGCTCCAGGCGCGGATGGTGGAGGCCGGGCTGCGGTTCAAGCGGCGGCTGGACAGCGCCCTGGAGGACGTCATCGAGGTCTTGCCCGTGCCCACCGACAGCGAGATGAAGGAGTTGTACCAGGCGTTCTACGAGCTGCGCAGGACGGTGAAGCAGCAGCAGCGCCGAATCGGGGAGCTCGAGCGACTGGTGGCCAAGGGCCAGTAAGGAAGCCGTGATGCGCAAGAACCCGACCAAGACCATCGATGAGGCGCTCCACAACTTCTCCGGGGACTGGGTGGACGTCAACCGCAAGTACCTCACCGGCATGGAGCACCTGCTGTCCATGCGCGACTTCGAGGTGGACAACTCCGTCAAGACGGAGGTCTATCGCGAGGACAAGGTGCGGCTGTTCCACTACGAGCCCCTGGCCGAGCAGACGTGCAGGGTGCCGCTGCTCATCTGCTACGCCCTGGTCAATCGCTACTACATGATGGACCTGCAGTCCGACCGCAGCCTCATCGGCAACCTGCTGCGCAGCGGGCTGGACATCTACATCATCGACTGGGGCTACCCCACAAAGATGGACCAGTTCCTCACCATGGAGGATTACATCCAGGGGTACCTGAACAGCTGCGTGGACTTTGTGCGCAGCGAGACGGGTCACGACGAGATCAACCTGCTGGGCGTGTGCCAGGGCGGCACCTTCTCCACCATCTACACGGCGCTGAACTCCGAGAAGATCAAGAACCTGGTCTGCATGGTGGCGCCCATCGACTTTCGCAGCACCGACGGCCTGCTCAATCTCTGGGCTCAGGATCTGGACGTGGACACCCTGGTGGACACCTACGGCGTCATCCCGGGCTGGTTCATGAACTATGGCTTCCTGATGCTCAAGCCCTTCCAGCTCATCATCGACAAGTACGTCTCGATGTTGGACATCATGCACAACCGGGAGGCCCTCTCGAACTTCGTGCGCATGGAGAAGTGGATCTTCGACTCTCCGGGGCAGGCCGGCGAGGCCTTCCGGAAGTTCATCAAGGACCTGTACCAGAGCAACAAGCTCGTCAAGGGTGAGCTGGAGATCGGCGGCGAGCGGGTGAGCCTCAAGGACGTCACCTGCCCGCTGCTCAACATCTACGGGACGAAGGATCACCTCGTCCCCGCCGAGTGCAGCCGCCCCCTGACCGACCTGGTGGGCTCGAAGGACACCGAGGCCATGGAGCTGCCCATCGGGCACATCGGAATGTACGTCTCTTCCAAGTCCCAAAAGGTCCTCGCCCCGCGGGTGGTCGAGTGGCTCACCGCGCACTCCACCGACGCCCCGGCCCCGACCAAGGGCGCCGCGAAGCGCGCCCCTGCGCCCCGGGTCAAGAAGACCTCCCGTCGAAAGACCAGGTCAGGCAACGCCAAGCCCCGCCCCCGCACCGCGCGCAAGTAGCCCTGAGGGCCCGATCAAGTTGTTCCTGATCGGGCGCTACCGCCCAGCCACCCAGCCCTCGGGGTCGGCGAGGGACGCGTGGAGTCGCCGCTCGAAGTCGTCCCACGGGAAGTGCTCCAGGTAGCGGCGGGGCGGCGTGAGCTGGAGCTGGACCTGGTCGCTGTGGCCGTCGATGGTGTGACCGTCGACGTATACCAGGCCGAGCTGGTCGCCGTCGTTCTGCGGGTCGAAGAAGATGGGGCGAAAGAAGGGGTACGCGGTGGGGCCGAGGTTGTTGACCACGAGCTTGTCCGAGCCGGCGTGGCGGCGACGTCGAGCGGCGGCGAGGGCCTGCCGTAGGGCGGCGTCGAGCAGCGGCTTGACGGGAAAGGCGCGGTGGAAGGCCGCGAACCGCTCCAGGCCACGGCGGGCGTCGGCGGGCCCGCGGTCGAGGCGCTCGAAGGACCCGTCCGGGTCCACCTGCCACCGCTCCACCAGGAGCCCGGCGTTGCCCAGGGCGGGGTCCAGCGGTGGCTCTAGCGAGGTGGCCGGGTCCATGCGGAAGCCCAGGGCATCGAGGGGACGTGCGTGGCCGGTGGCGCGGTTGGTTGCCTGGATGTGGTAGGCGAGCCACAGGGTCAGCCCGTCGGAGAAGCTCAGCCCCATGGCGCGGACGAGGCGTCGGACCCGGTCGGCGCCCAGGTCCAGGCGTCGGTACTCGGCCCAGGCCGCCGCGGCCTGGGCGCGCGCGGTGAGGGCCGCCTGCAGCCGACCGAAGGCTGCGGACTGGGACGGATCCAGCCGGGGCGGCGTGGTCGGGTCCCCGCCCCGGAGTCGGTCGCTGCAGGCGACGAGGAACCGTCGCCCCAGGTCGCCGTGGCCGACCAGGTGATCGAACCGCAGGGCGACAAGGGCCAACCCCTCGTGGCCGACCACGGTCAGGTCCCAGTGGCGGTCGTCCAGGGGCCGTGTTGGAGCGAGCGCGGCGAGCGGATCGGCGGGCGCCACGTCGGGCACGTGGACCGGCGCCGTGGGATCGTCGGCCAGGGAAAGTCCGGCGAAGGTGCCCAGTCGTCGTCGGAATCGGTAACCCAGGCGCCCAAAGGACTCGGTGATCAGGGGCGCCAGCCGGGCGCGCACGCGACCCGGATCCAGGTCGAAGGGCGGCGTCGCCACCAGGTAGGTCTGTGCCTCGGGGATGAGCATCCCGCCGAGCAGGTCCACCGGGTCCAGGGGCAGGGTGCGTGGTGGCGACATGGGCCGATGGCGTCGTCGAGAGGGCTACAGGGCGCCGAGCAGCTCGGCCAGGGTCTCGGCCAGGCCGGTGACCTGGTCGGAGGTGTGGGCGTCCGACAGGAACATCACCTCCCAGCCCGAGGGGGGCAGGTAGTAGCCGCGCTCCACGAGGCCCGGGTGGATCTGGTTGAACCGCTCGACGGCCTTGGCGTTGACCCGGCCCGCGCTTCGAGGCAGGTCTCCGTCGGCGCAGTGCAGCCAGATGATGGACCCGACCCGCTTCCAGTGGAGCCAGTCAATCCCCGCGCCTGCCTTGGCCAAGGCGGCGTCGAAGGTCTGCCCGAGGGACTCGAGGTGCTCGTAGACGTTGCCCTCGGCGAGGACCCGCAGGGTGGCGGCGCCCGCGGCCATGGCCACGGGGTTGCCAGAGAGGGTGCCTGCCTGGTACACGGGCCCCAGGGGCGCGAGTTGGTTCATGATCCGGGCCGGCCCGGCCACCGCGCCCACGGGCATGCCGCCGCCCACGATCTTGCCGAGGGTGATCAGGTCCGGCTCCAGGTCCACCGTGTCTGCGTAGCTGCCGTAGCGCAGGCGGAACCCGTTGATGACCTCGTCGGCGATGAACAGGGCGCCGTGGTCGCGACAGAGCCCCCGCACCTTGCGAAGGAACTCGGGGCGCTGCTCCAGCAGCCCCGCGTTGCCCGGCAGGGGCTCGATGATCACCGCGGCGAGGTCCCGGCCGACCTCGGCGAAGGCGGCGTCCAGGGCGGCCTCGTCGTCCAGGGGAGCCACCAGGGTCTCGCCGGCGATGGTCTCCGGAACGCCCTTGGAGGTGGCGATGCCGCTGGTGGCCAGGCCGGAGCCTGCCTTGACGAGCAGCCCGTCCGAGTGGCCGTGGTAGCAGCCATCGAACTTGAGGATCTTGGGGCGGCCAGTGACCCCACGGGCCAGCCGAAGGGCGGTCATGACGGCCTCGGTGCCCGAGCTCACGAACCGCACGCGCTCGCAGCCGGGCAGGGCGGCCAGGACGCGCTCGGCGCAGGCCACCTCCCGGGGGCTGGAGGCACCGAAGGTCAGCCCCTCTGCCAGGGCGGCGGTGACCTCGGCGCGGATGGGCTCGGCCCAGTGGCCGAGGATCAGGGGCCCCCAGGACTGGCAGAAGTCCACGTAGCGGTTGCCGTCCACGTCCACCAGCTCAGCCCCCTCGCCGCGCTGGAAGAAGATGGGCTGCCCGCCCACGGCGCCAAAGGCGCGGACCGGGCTGCTCACACCGCCGGGCATCAGCCGCACGGCCCTTTCGAACAGCTCCTTGCTGCGGGTGTGATTTCGGCTCATGGGTCGACCTCCTGGATGGGGCACTGCCGGATGGGGCACTGCCCCGACGGTGGAGAAGATAACACGGCCCGGCGGCGGTACACGCGCTATAATCCGACCGAACTGCTTCGTGTGAGCCCCGGCCATGACAGATTACCTTACGGTGGTCCTGGGAAGTGCCTTCGCAACTGGCTCCGGCGTGGATTACAACCGCACGGCCTACGCGTTGCGGGAGGCGCACGACTGGATCTTCTATGAGGTGGTGTTGGCCGAAGGAAAGTCCTGGGACGAGGTGCGCGATCGGATCTTCCCACCCCTGGGGCGTTTTCTCGGCTTCAAGAAGCTCGACAAGAGCTTTGGCGCCGGGTTGGTGATTGCCCTCTTTCACGGCGAGCACTTCTATCTCATCGCCGCCCCCGACTTCCTCGGCGCTTTCTGTGAGCTGGAAGACCTCGCTCTAGACGACCTGCCCAGCCAGGTCAGCCGGTGGGCCCTTGGCGTCGTCGCCGCCAGCCCAGCCAGGTGAGCAGCACCAGGAGCCAAAGTAGCGGGGCCCGGCGGTCTGCCATGCGGCAGCCGCAGCCGCCGTCGTCGGAGGTGGTCTCGCAGGCCGCGTGGCCGTGGCAGTCGGCGTCGTCGCAGTCGGTGTCCCCGTCGCCGTCGTCGTCGACACCGTTTTCGCAGTTCTCCACGCCGGGCTGGCAGGCTGAGTGGCCGTGGCAGTCGGCGTCGTCGCAGTCGGTGTCCCCGTCGCCGTCGTCGTCCGTGCCGTTGTCGCACACCTCGGTGGGGGTCTGGCAGGCGGGCGCGTTGTCGCAGTCTGTGTCGTCGCAGTCGGTGTCCCCGTCGCCGTCGTCGTCCAGACCGTTGTCGCAGTCCTCCATCACCACGTCGCACTCGCTGCCCTCGCAGTACTCGTAGGCGCCGATGTCCACCGCGGTGCCCACCGGGCGCGGGTTGCCGTCCAGGTCCATGTTGGGCGCGCTCGTGGCCGTGCCGCTGTCGGTGGCTGGGCTGGTGGTCAGCAGGTGATAGTCGTTGCCAGCCGGGTCGGCGAAGACATCCACCGGAGCTGCGATCACGCTGTTGGCGTCCTGTCCGGTGCTCGCCTGCCACTGTGCCAGGCTGATCCACGTGTCGGCCTCGCTGAAGGTGTCGGTGACCACGTTGTAGTCGCTCACGAGCCCTGCGACGCTGTCGGCGGAGATGTCGATGGAGCCCCGGCTGGCGTGGAGGGTGAGCAGGATGTTGTTCAGCAGGGTGTTGCCCGTGGAGCCGTCCTGGATGTTCATGGCCCAGCGACCGTCCGCCGCCACGAAGATGGTGTTGTTGACCACCAGGTTGCCCGTGGACGGGGCGCCGGCGTCGATCTGGTACAGGGACATGCCCGAGGCGTGGGCCGCGTACACGAGGTTGTTGGCGAAGTAGGAGCCGCTCACGCCGTCGCAGTTGATCCCGGAGCCGCCGCCGAGGCCGTTGTCGTAGATGACGTTCTGCTCCACCACCGCGTCGGAGATGACGCCGTCGTTGTCCACGAAGGCAGCCGTGCAGCTGATGGAGGCGTCACCGTTCATGTGGATGCCGTTGGCGTTGTTGCCCCACAGCTCGTTGCCCCGGATGGTCGGCCGGTCGCCGCTGTTGGAGACGTAGACGCCGTGCTCATCCTCGGCGCCGGAGCACTCGTTGCCCTCGATGACCAGGTCTGTGCAGCAGCCGGTGAAGATGCCCCAGCGGTAGTTGTCGTAGGCGTGGTTGTTAAGCAGCCACACATGCTCGCACTCCACGGCTCGGATCCCCGCTCGGGACGAGCCGGTGATGGCGAACCCCTGGACTGTGATGTGGGAGGCCCCCTCGAGGTTGATCTCCTCGGTGACCGTGACCCCGGGGTCGGCCAGAAACTCGATCCTGGCTGCGGCCGTGCCGCTGGTGGTCAGTTCGAAGGGCGCGTAGGTGCCTGCCCGGACGATCACGGTGTCCCCGGCGATCACGGTGTCGGCGGCGTGCTGCAGGGTCGCCCAGGGGAGGGTGTCGGTGCCGGCGGCGCCGTCGCTTCCCGTGGTCTCGTCCACGTAGTAGGTCACCGCGCTCGCCGCTGCCGGCGCGACCACCAGGGCCGCAGCGACCACCAGGGCCGCAGCGACCACCAGGGCCGCAGCCGCCAGGACTGCGGTGTTATGCCGTCGGTTACGTGGTGTCATGTGGCTTTTCTCCCGCCATTGGAGTCACCGCCTCAGGGTACGCGGGGCGGAGTGGCCTGTGCAAGCCCGGTTGAAGGGTGGGTGACGATCCCCGTTCTCCTCCGCGAGGGCTGCGCTCCGCTGCGTGCGGGGTCGATTGGTCTAGGCGTCTCGTTTGGTGGCTTGTAGCACGGCCTTGGTGAGGGCGTCTTGGGTGGTGGCGGCGGCGCGGGTGATTCGTGTGGCGCCGAGCTTTTGCAGAGAGGCCTCGGTGGTGGGGCCGATGGCCACGAAGGCGCAGGTCGTCAGGGCCGGGTTTGCCGACAGGAAGGTCTGGGCGGCCGAGGTGCTCGCGCAGACAACGGCTTTGGGTGGTGGGGGGGGCAGCGGCTCGGGCTCCATGGCGTCGTGGGCATAGACCTGGAGGGGGAGGGGGACCAGGTCGGCGGCGCGCAGGCCTTCGGGCAGGTCCGGGTGTTGCTTGTCGCCTCCCGGGATGAGCACGCGGGCGCCCGGGCCGAGGCGGGGGGCGAGGGCTTTGGCCAGCGCCGCGCCCGTGGCGGGGTCGGCCACGAGGTCCGGCGACCGGTGGCGGACGGTGAGGGCCCTGGCGGTGGCTGGGCCCACCGCGCCGAGCAGCGGCTCGCCGTCCACCAGGACCTGCGCCAGGAGCTCGGGTTGATCGTACAGGCCCTCCACGGCGCTGCGGCTGGGGAAGGCGAGGGCCGCGATGGAGCCGGCGGCGCTCAGGTGCAGGAGCGCGTCGTCGTCTGGCGCCACGGCGTGGGTGGCGATGCAGGGATAGGAGAGGCAGCGGAGGCCATGGGCCTCGAGACGGGTTGCCAGGGCCTGGTTGTCGGCCTCCCGGCGGGTCAGAACGATGAGATCTGCCGGCATGGGCTCGCCTGTGGTGGGGCGGCGGGGGCCAGCTTGGCTGACTCCAGGGCCACCATGGCCTTTTCTTCGGCCTGTGTAGCGTTGGCGCTCACGGTGGCCGCTGCCCAGGCGCCGTCGTCGGTGGCGCAGCCGATGTGCACGGTGACCTCGTCGCCGGGGCCCGTTTTCGCCCAGGCGGCGAAGGGGGCGTGGCACCCGGCCTCGAACCGGGCCATCAGTGCCCGCTCCAGGGTGACCGCCCGGCGGGTGGGCCCGTGGTCGAGGCACCGCGTCGCCGTCTCCCCGGCCGGCGACCCCGTCAGGCTCTCGATGCCCAGGGCGGCCTGGCCCGGAGCGGGCAGCCAGACCTCCGGGTCCAGGGCGTAGGCCAAGAAGCCGTCGACCTCTGCACCCAGCCGTCGCAGGCCTACCCGAGCGAGCAGGATCGCCGAGAAGTCCCCCTCGCGCAGACGGTCGAGCCGGGTGGGCACGTTGCCCCGGACCAGGGCCGGCTCCAGGTCCGGGCGGAAGTGGTGCATCAAGGCCCGCCGCCGCAGGGACGTCGCGCCGATGATCCCCCCCTCGCGCACGCAAAGTGGGCGCGCCTCGTCCACCCAGTCCGGGTGCACGAGCAGCACATCCTCCACGGCTCCCCGCTTGGGCACGGCGGCCAGGGCGAGGCCCGGCGCCAGGATGGTGGGCAGGTCCTTGAGGCTGTGCACGGCGAGGTCGGCGTCGCCGTCGAGCAGGGCCTGCTCGATCTCCTTGGTGAAGAATCCCTGGTCCGTGTTCCCCTGGAGAGCCATGTCCAGGACGCGGTCGCCCTTGCTCACGACCCGATGCAGCACCGTGGGGCCCTCCAGGTTCGCCGCGACCCACTCGGCCTGCCACAGGGCGAGCCTGGATTGGCGGGTGGAGATTCGGATGGGGGTGTCGGGGCCGGTCATTCTTCCTCCGCGCCGATGATCTCGCGGATGTCGCGGAACACCGCGTTGGTGTAGCTGCGCACCAGGCCCTTGATCTCGGCTTCCAGCCGGTTGCGAGTCTTGGGGGACAGGTCTTCGGCTGCCTCGGCGATGACCCGCGGGATGTCCACGCGGATGTAGCGCTGGTGGCGCTCCTGGGTGGACCGCAGCAGCCGGGAGTAGCGCCGCTCCCGACAAAACTTCTCGAGCGCGCCGATGGCTCGGCCCACGCGCTGCCGCACGTGAGTCAGGTCTGCCCACGAGGCCACTACGCGCCGCTCCGACTCCTGCTGCAGCACCTCCAGGTCCGCCACCTCGGCGAGGTCCTGGGGCAGGGCGCGATCCACCTGAGCGGGGATGCCGAGGTCCACCAGCAGGATCGGATGATCCGCGGCGCGCCCGGTGGCCAACGCCTCGGTCACCACGGGCTTGGGCGCGGCGGTGCAGACCACCGCGGCGTCCACCTCGGCCAGCAGCGCCCCGAGCCCGTCCAGGGGTACCACCGGCTCGTCCCCGACCCACGTCACGTCGACCGTGCGGTTGCACAGGCGCGGCTTCAGCCCGGCCCGACGCAGGGAGCGAACCACCTTCTCACCGATCTGGCCCAGGCCCACCACTGCCACCCGGGGCGGGGCCTCGAACCGCGTGGACAAGAAGCTCACGGCCACGTCGTGCACGCCCCGGGGGCCTGCGCCCGTGAGGTCGATGCGGTGGGTGTCCCGGGTGAGATGCCCCATGGCCATGCCCACGCCGTTGAGCACCGGGGAGGCGGTTTCCTCCCCGCGGCTGCGCTCCAGGGCGCGGTGCAGCTGGCTGGCGATCTCCTTCTCGCCCACCACGAAGGACTCCAGCCCAGCGGCCACCTCGAAGAGATGGCGCGCCGCCTCCACGCCCACGTAGACGTAGGGCACCAGGTGCCCGTTGACCTCGTTCTCGGTGGCGTCCTGCTCCCGGGTGAGCATCTGGGTGCGGAGGATCTCCGCCGCCCAGGAGGGATCCTCCGCAGAGACGATCCACTCGGTGCGGTTGCACGTGTCCAGACAGGCGAAGCCGTCGGCAGCCTCGGAGCGCTGTAGCTGCGCGCCCAGGGTCCGGCGCTCCTCGTCGGTGAGCAGGAGCCGCTCCCGCTTGCGGGCCGGCGCGCGTCGGAAATCCACGCCCACCACGGCGAGGGGGATCGAGCAGTGGTCGTCGTCAGGCGGTCTCATGGGTTGTCGCAGTCAAGTCCTGTCGGGCGCGGTGACCTGGGTTCCTTGCTACAGGGTGCGCGAGTACCTCTGAACGCTTTGCTTGTCGTCTGGCTTCGGGGCGTGGTCCAGGTAGCGATCGAAGACCATGCACGAAAGCCGCACAAAGGCACGCCCCACGGGGGTGACGGCCAGCTGAGGGCCCGTCCCGTCGTGGGCGATCAGGCCGTCGTCCACCAGAGGCCGCAGCCGCTCCAGATCATCTGCGAAAACGAGCCCCCAGTCCAGGCCGAACCGCCCGGCGGCCGCGTCGAGGTCCACCCAGAAGTTGCAGAGCAACGACATGATCACCGCCCGCCGGACCTCGTCCTCGGGGTCGAGCAGGATGCCTCGCTCCAGGGCCAGGTCCTCGGCCCAAACGTGCTCACGGTACTCCCGCACGTCCTTTACGTTCTGCGCGTAGGCCGCGCCCAGGTCCGAGATGGCCGACACCCCAAGACCCACCAGATCCAGCCCCGGTCGCGTGGTGTAGCCCATGAAGTTGCGGTGCAGTCGGTGGGCCCGGGCCGCCACGATCAGCTCGTCGTCGGCCCGGGCGAAGTGGTCGATGCCCACGGGCACATACCCTGCCTCGCCCAGGACCCGGTGCGCCATGGCGTAGAATCCCAGCCGCTGGTCGCTGTCGGGCAGGTCCCACCGCTCCAGCGCCTTCTGATGCGGCATCATCCAGGGCACGTGCGCGTAGGGAAAGATCGCCAGCCGGCTCGGCCCGAGCCGAACCACCCGATCCAACGTCCGCCGCCAGGTCTCGTCCGTCTGCCCGGGCAGCCCCACCATGAGATCGAAGCTCACCGTATCGAAGCCTCGCCCCCGCAAGTGCCCCAGCAGTCTCTCCACCGTCGTCGGATCCTCGTGGCGCCCCACCTTGTCCAGCACGTCCGGCTCGAAGTCCTGGATGCCGAAGCTCAGCTTCGTGAACCCCAGGTCCACCAGCCGGTCCAGCAAGGCTTCATCGGCCCGGTAGGGGTCCAGCTCCAGGGACCGCTCCGCGTCCGAGAGCGGCACGAACGCAGCGTCCAGCGCCTCCACCAGCCGCGTCAGCCCGTCGGCCCCGAGCGTTGCCGGCGACCCGCCCCCCAGCGCCACCTGCGCCGCCCGCCGCCCCGCGCCCAGCTCCTCACGCCAGAGGGCCAGCTCCCCCAACAGGATGTCCAGGTACTCCGCCGGCTGATCGTCCCGGCTGATCGCTTTGGAGTGGCACCCACAGTAGAGACACTTCCGCGGGCAGTAGGGCACGTGCACGTACAGCGATACCGGCAGGACCTCCGCCGCCGCGCTCGTGGCCCGAATGCGACGCGCCAGGTCCGCCCGATCCACCTCCGGTGAAAAGTGCGGCGCCGTGGGATAGCTCGTGTACCGCGGCCCCCGCTTGTCATAGCGGGCCACCAGGTCGGGATCCAGGGCGGCCAGATCGGGCCAGTCGTTCATCAATCGCCTCGAGGTGCCCAGAGGTGCCCAGCGGGGCCTACAGGAGCACTCGGGATCTGTATACAGGCAAACACCTGTCCTGCAAGGGGCTATCGCCAAACAACAGCAATTCTGTATGCAGGCAAACACCTGTCCTGTAAGGGGCTATCGCCAAACAACAGCAAAAAGGTGGCAATTGCGGGTGGGCGAGCACCGACCAAGGAGACCTCGACCTGGTCAGGAGATCTCGACCTGGGGTAAGGTGGCCGAGCATTTCTTATTGGAGCGATGTGGGAGCATTCTGGAGACCAAGGCTTTCGACCAAGTCCAAGCCCGCCCCGGCGTCGACGGTTGTCATTCCGAACGAGCCGAAGGCGAGTCGAGGAATCTGTGCGACTTGCGATGGTTCGAGATCCCTCGCTGGGCTCGGTCGGGATGACACCCATTTTCCGACTTTGCGATCGCCTTGGCAGCCGTGCCAGGGGTATCGAGTTCTCCATTCGTGAGCGGTATCCGTCATTCCCGTGGAAACGGGAATCCATGGAGCACAAGCCATTCGCCCAATTCTGGATCTCCGCTTCCGCGGAGATGACAGAGGAACGTGCATACAAGCACCATGTTCAGGAGCGCGCGATCGCCTTGGCAGCCATACCGTAGGGTCTGGCCGTTGGGTACCTCGCGGGGTACTATGCCTTGTTTGGGGCGGGCCCGGATGAGGGCGTGACCCACCAGAACGGTGCGAGAGGAGCCCATGCGCGTACAGGACATCATTGCTGTGAAGCGGGACGGCGGGGAGCTGGATCCGGAGCAGATTCGGTTTTTTATCAGCGGGTATACGGATGGATCGATTCCGGACTACCAGGCGGCGGCGCTGGCCATGGCGATCATGGTTCGGGGGATGGAGCCCGGGGAGCTGTCGGTGTGGACCGACGCGATGCTGCACTCGGGGTCGGTGGTGGACCTTTCCTCGATCGCGGGGATCAAGGTGGACAAGCACTCGACGGGGGGGGTGGGGGACAAGATCTCGATCTGCCTGGCGCCGGCGGTGGCGGCTTGCGGGGTGCCGGTGCCGATGATCTCGGGCCGGGGGTTGGGGCACACGGGGGGGACGCTGGACAAGCTGGAGTCCATTCCGGGGTTCTCGGTGGACCAGCCGGTGGAGCGGTTTTGCGAGCTGGTGGCGAAGCACGGCCTGGCGTTGATCGGGCAGACGGAGGACCTGGCACCGGCGGACAGGAAGCTGTACGCCCTGCGGGATGTGACCGCCACGGTGCCGTCGATTCCGTTGATCGCCTCTTCGATCATGAGCAAGAAGCTGGCCGAGGGAATGGATGCGTTGGTCCTGGACGTGAAGGTGGGCGCGGGAGCCTTCATGAAGACCGAGCCCGAGGCGCGCGAACTGGCGCAGACCCTGGTGGGGATCGGGAGCCGGGCGGGCAAGCGGGTGTCGGCGCTCTTGACCCGGATGGAGGAGCCCCTGGGGGAGGCGGTGGGGAACGCCAACGAGACCATCGAGGCCATCGAGGTGCTCAAGGGGCGCGGGCCGGCGGACGTGGCGGAGCTGACCCATGCGCTGGGGGCCGAGATGCTGGTGCTGGGCGGGAAGGCGGAGTCGACGTCGGAGGCACGGGAGAGGCTGGGTGAGGCGATCTCGTCGGGGCGGGGGCTCCAGAAGCTCAAGGACCTGGTGGCGGCCCAGGGTGGGGATGCCGAGGCATTGGATGACTACGGCCGCTTCGTGGGGGCGGCCAGCACCATCGACGTGGGGGCACCGTCGGCCGGGGTGGTGCAGTCCATCGACGCGGCCGAGGTGGGCATCGGCGGCATGGTCCTGGGCGCCGGGCGGCGGGTGGCGTCCGACGAGGTGGATCACGGGGTGGGCGTGACCGTGCACAAGCACGTGGGCGACGAGGTCGCCGAGGCCGAGCCCCTGGTGACGCTGGCCTACAACGCCGACGCCAACCTCACCGACGCGACGAACCGTATCCTCGATGCCTATGTCATTGGTCCCGACCCGGTACAGAAGGGGCCGCTCGTCATCGACGTGATTCGAGGTGAGCCCGTGTAGCGCGGGCGCCGGGGCCGGCGCCTCCTACCCAAGTGTGGTGATGTGGAGAGATGACCTCGTCCTCTGACTCAGATGCCCCCGCGCGCTCCTCGGGCCCCCCGCCGGTGCCCGGATTGGGCTCGGCCGCACCGCCCTCGCGTCCCCAGGGGGAGAATCCGGCGTGGAGTCGCAGGTACATCGGTCGGGAGATCGGGTTCAGATTCCGGATCGTCAGGGTGTTGGCCACCGGAGGCATGGGGTCGATTTTTCTGGGTGAGCAGTCCAACCTGAGCCGGCAGGTGGCCATCAAGCTCGTGCGGACGAGCGACGCGGACATGATCCAGCGCATGCGTCAGGAGGCCAAGTCCCTGGCGGCGGTGAGCCACCCGGCCATCGTGGAGGTGCACGACTTCATCGCCGTCACCGGGTCCAGGGCGAGCGATTGCTACCTGGTGATGGGGTATATCCCGGGTAGCGATCTGGCCCGGTACATGGACACGGTCGAGCGGGGCTTTTTGTCGCCCGCCGAGGCGGTGCGGCTGCTCCTCCCCATTGCCTCGGCCCTGGTGGAGCTCCACGCGCGGGACATCATCCACCGGGACATCAAGCTGTCGAACATCATCCGCGTCGTGGGGACCGACGGTGCGATCCGCAGCAAGCTCGTGGACTTCGGGTTTGCCCGCCGGAAGCAGGATCCGAGCCTCACCGCCAAGGGCATCGTCGTAGGCACTCCAGTCTACTTCGCGCCGGAGATCGTCCTGGGGCAGAGCCACTCGCCAGCGTCGGATGTCTACGCCTTTGGGGTGACCCTGTGCAAGCTCCTCACCGGGGAGAGCCCGCACGGTGAGGTGGACATCGGCGATCTCTTGCGCAAGGCGGTCCAGCAGTCCGTCGCCTTGCCCGTGTGGCTCATGAGCACGGCGCTGGGGCCTTTGGTCCAGGCCATGCTGAGCCGGGACCCGATCGCGCGGCCGACCATGAGCGAGGTGCGGGTGGGCCTGGAACAGTGCCTGGGCTCCCTGACGGAGGGAGACCCTGCGCCGGTGGTCGATGGCGAACGTGTTGCCCCTTCGAAGGCCGAGGCCGAGGTCGAGGCCGAGGCCGCGCCGGTGCTCGACGGCGTCCAGCCGTCCCGTGGGGTCGGGGCCCTGAAGATCGCCCTGTGGGCGGTCAGCGGGCTGTGCGTGGCGCTGACGGCGGCCGTGATCTTCTTCGCCTTGCGATGGGCTCCGAAGGAGTCGTCATCCGACACCAACCGGACCGCCGTGGGCGCGGTGACCACACCCGTTCCAGGGCGCGCCACGCCACGCGCTACCTCGTCGCGCGCCGGGCAAGGATCCGCGGCGCAGCGGGTGCGGCCGCGTCCGGTGGGCACAGCCCGGATCCCACCGGAGCCGGCGCTGCCCACCGTGGCCGAGATCCGTCGCAGCTGCCAAAGTCACGCCAACATGCGCAGCCTGTATCATCGTGCCCGGAAGATCATCTTGGGCCGCCGGCGCGGCAACCTGGATCACGCGCAGCGGATCATGGAGGCGCTCCTGCCGGCGAGGTGCACCCCCGACTCCACGCGGCATTGGGTCTCGTACTATCTCACCATGGCGTACGTGCGACAGGGCAAGTGCTCGGCCGCCCGCCGGGCGTGGACCCTCTACGAGCGGTTTCAGATCAGGCGTCGCGGAAAGGCCCCCAGCTTCCCCCGCTGTCCCTGAGCGGGTCCCCAAGGAGCCGGTTGTCCTCGTTCAGAAGGCGGCGCAGGTGTAGGTGGAGCCGGAGACGAGGCGGGCGAAGCGGAGGGAGGTGCTCCCCGCCGAGTCGAACCATGCCCAGACGATGTCCCCGTTGTAGTGCTGGCGGAAGGGATCGTCGCGGCGGCCCCACTGGGCCAGGGCGGTGACGTCCACGGGGCCCTCGAGGAAGGCGCCCGCGGCGTCCACCCGCGCGAGCTTGTAGGCGTAGCCTCCGCTCGGCTCCGACCAGCCCGCAACGTACTGCTCGACGGTGTCGCCGGCGGGCCGCCACCGGGCGATGGAAGAGTCCGCTTCGTCCAGCGACGCCGTGGTCGTCAGCCACACCACCGCGCCGGCGCCGAGGCCCGACGCGATGGCCGAGAAGCCGATGTCCTGGTTCATGGTCGATGGGTCGTAGGAGCTCTGTCCGAGGGTCGCCGGCGCCTGGTGAGCGTTGAAAACGATCTTCCAGCCCCCCGGCGCGATGGCGGCGCTCCCGATCTCCCCTGCCACGCTGCCGTTGCACCCGGCGCACACGTCCATCACCTTGGACGCCGAGTGGTTCAGGTAGATGCCCCCGATGGAGTTGGTCGAGAAGGTGCCCGACGTGCCGGGATAGCAGTCGGTCACGCACACCGGGAGGAAGGAGCCCAGCGTCGGGTTGTAGCGGAGCAGGTTGCTCATCGAGTGGGAACACCCCCAGGTCCAGCTGGTGGACTCAGCGCCGGTGACCGCGTCGGCCCACTTGAGGGTGTCGCCCTCGTGTCCCGAGGTGGAGTGCACGTGGTAGTAGGCGCCGTACTTGCCGTCGCCGTACTCGAAGCGACTGTCGCCGATGCCGAAGTCGTCCGGGGTGTTGTCTCCGTTGACAAGCTCGGTGGTCCACCCCGCCGCCCCGGCCAGATCGAAGCGCCGCACGAAGATGGAGTCGGTGGCGTCGTCCCACAAAAGCGCCGCGAAGTGGCCGTCGGGCTCCGCCGCGAGGCCCCGGCACTCGAAGCCCACGTCGAGGGCGAGGGTGTCGACAGGCTGGTCGTTGGCGTCGAGCCGGGTCACCCGAGCCGTCTGGGTGCCCCCGCTGTTGGTGGTGAATCCCACCAGGGTCTCGCAGTTGGCCAGCGGGACCGTGAAGACCGGCGCCACCCCGAGCGAGCCTGTCCCCCAGATGCGCCAGTTGCCCACGCCTGACTTGACGCCGTCGGGTACGGTCACCGTGGAGACGTCGATTCGATCGATCAGAGGGGTGCCCACGGCGGCGTCCGGTTCGGGGGCGGCGTCCGGCTCGGGGGCGGCGTCGGTGTCGGGATCGGCATCGGGCGCGGCTCCCGCGTCGTCGTCGGCGTCCGGACCGGGGCTCGCGTCGGAGTTCGTCTGATGGTCGTAGATGGTGCCGGAGCAGCCGAACCCGACGGCTACCAAAATGAGCAGCAAAACGGTCAGGAGTCGTCGCACGGGGTCCCTCCTCGTGGGTGTAGGTCTCTACTGTATCAGACTTCGGAGCCAGGCGACTACGCCTAGGCCCCGCGTTGGCTCCAGGCCGTTCGGGCGTTGTCGACGGTGGCAGGGTCCACGTTGCCGCCGCTGATGACCACGGCCACCTGCGCCCCGACGGGTGCCACTTGGTCGCGCAGCAGCGCCGCCAGGCCCACGGCGCCGCCTCCCTCCACCGTGAGGCCGTGGTCTGCCAGGGCGAAGCCCATGGCCTCGCAGATGGCCTCCTCGGACACGAGCACCACCTCGTCCACGAGCCGCTGGACCATGCCGAAGGTGTGCCGGTTGTCCCCACCGATGTTGCCCACCAGGGCGTCGGCCAGGGTGTCCTCCTCCGGGACCTCCACCGGATGCCCGGCCCGGAGGCTGAGGTGCATCATGGGGGCGCGGTCCATGGACACGCCCACCACCTTCGTGGCCGGGCGCAGGGACTTGAGCGCGAGCGCGACGCCGGAGACGAGCCCGCCGCCCGACAGGGGCACCAGGACCGTGTCCAGGTCCGGCAGGTCCTCGGCCAGCTCCAGCCCGATGGTACCCTGGCCGGCGATGACGTGTGGGTCGTCAAAGGCGGAGATCCAGGTGAGCCCTCGCGCGTCGGCCAGGGCGAAGGCCCGTCGCTCGGCGTCGTCGTAGGTCTCGCCCTCGGTCACCACCTCGGCGCCGTAGCGTCGGATGGCCTCGACCTTGTATGCCACCACGCGCCGGGACATGCAGATCACCGCCGGTACGCCCCGCTCCCGGGCCACCCAGGCCACGGCCCGGCCGTGGTTGCCGCTGGAGGCGGTGATGACGCCCCGGGCCCGCTCGGCGTCCGACAGGCGGGCGATCTTGTTGGCCGCGCCGCGGATCTTGAAGGCCCCGGTCTTCTGAAGGCACTCGGGCTTGAGCCAGACCCGCGCCCCGCAACGCGCCGACAGCATCGGGGACTCGATCAGCGCCGTTCGGGTCGCGGTGTCGGCGATGGTGCGCCGGGCTGCCCGGACGTCGGCCAGGGTTGGATCGGCGGCGGTCACGCCCCGGCTCCGTCGATCTCGTCGAGCAGACGGCCGAACCGCTCGAGGCCCGCCCGCAGGTAGTCCGGGGGCAGGCCGTGGCGGAAGCGCAGGTGGTGATCCAGGCCGAAGTGATCCCCGGGCACGATGAGCACGGACTGGTCGGCGATGCACCGCTTCACCAGCGCCGTGGAGTTGAGGTCGAGATTGTATCGCGCGAAGGCGATGGGCGAGGCCTGGGGCGGCACCAGGGTGAAGAGATCACCTCGGCTGTCGAGCCACTGCCGCAGCACCGGCAGGCCGCCGCGCACCAGGGACCGGGCCCGGGCGATGAGGCGCGCCCGGACGTCCGGGCGCAGGGCGAGGTCGGCCAGGTGGTTGCCCATCATGGTGGTGCCGATGGTGGTGTAGTCGTGGCGGGCCCACAGGTCCTCGGCGGTGTCGGTGGGCACCACCGCCCAGCCGATGCGCAGCCCGGGCAGGCCGTAGGCCTTGCTGAGGCTGTTGTTTGCGAGCACCCGGTCGTACCGGCCGTAGAAGGTGGGCGTGTGGCGGTCCGTCTCCAGCTCGGTGCCGGCGTAGACCTCGTCGGCCAGGAGCCAGGCCCCCACGGACTCGGCCACCCGGACAACCGCGTCCATCTCAGCCTCGGTCAGGATGTAGCCCGTGGGGTTGTTGGGGTTGCACACGGCGATCAGCCTGGTGTGGGGCCCCACCACCTCCTCCAGCTCGGCCAGGTCCGGAGCCCAGCCCCGATCTTCGGCGAGGTGGAAGGGCTTGGCGCGTATCCCCCGGTTCTGGGCGATGCCCCAGATCTGCATGTAGTTGGGCCGCATGACGACGATCTCGTCGCCGGGCTCGACCACGGTGGACAGGGCGAGGTAGTTTGCCTCTGCCGCGCCCACGGTCACCAGCACGTTGTCGGCCGTGGCCCCGGGGTACAGCGCCGCGATGCGCTCTCTGAGGGGCTCGATGCCGTTGGTCTGGGCGTAGGTGAGCCGCACGTCCAGCAGGGCGTCTCCCAGGGCGTCGGTTTCGAGCAGCTCCCGCAGGGTCACCGGGAGGACACCCGACTCGGACAGGTCGTAGTCCACCACGTTCTCCCAGCGGGACAGGAGCCGCTCGATGGCAAAGGGATAGAAGGCGCTCATGCCTCGCACCATCGCGCGAATCGCCCGGTTCGGGAAGAGGGAACTGTGGTGGAACTGTGGTGGTTGACCAGCCGGGGACCGGCGGGAGATACTGGGGGTCATGGGACACTCACACGGGAATGGAAGTCATGTGCCGGGTGCGACCTGGGTCGGCCTGGTTGTGTTGGTCATGGGCCTGGGCGCCTGCGGACCGAGCGGCGGGGGCACGGTCTGCGAGCCCGGTGCTTGGCAGGCGTGCACGTGCGTCGGGTCCGTTGCGGACGGGTGGCGGATCTGCGACGCCGACGGCCTGGCGTGGTCGAGCTGCGACTGCAGCGGAGACGCGGGGATGCCTCCGGACGGGGCCGCGGTGGTGGACGGGGGCGACCCGGACCCCGACGGCGGGGAGGGCGACAGCGCGGTGATCACCTGGTGCACGGGCCGGGTTGACGGCACCTGGTGTGACGGCGACGAGCTGGTGACCTGCCAGGGCGGGCTGGAGACCGGGCGCGAGACGTGCACCTATGGGTGCGACGACAGCGGCACCGGCGGGACCCACCTGTGCGACGAGCCGAACCCGAATTTCTGCGTGGGTTTGTTAAACGGCCTGTGGTGTGACGGGGACGATCTGGTGAACTGCCAAAACGATGTGGTGGCGAGTCGGGAGACCTGCGTGAACGGTTGCCTGTCCATGCCGATCGGCACGGCGGACAAGTGCGCCGAGGTGCCTTTCTGCACGACGGTGCCCGCCCTGGTGTCCCCCACTGCGCCCACCACGGCGTGCAACTACATGGACTGGAACCTGAGCCCGGATGGGTTCTACCTGAACTCGCGGTTTGGCACCGACAGCGATCCCACCACCTGGGGCCACACCACCAGCTGCGGCTTTTTGCAGGGACACTACGACTACAACGGCTGCCGCTACGACGTGCAGACCTCGTCGTGCCTCGACAACGACATGTCCATTCCGTGGATCCAGGGGCACGTGGACTACCTGATGCAGGACGTCATGGATGCGGTGGACCTGTATGCGCCGGGCGACGTGCCCTTCCCCGAGTACTTCTACGTGGCCGGTGCCCAGCGGTTCAACTGCGGCGCCCTCCTGCGGGTGTCCAACCCTGAAAACGGCCGCTGCGTGGTGGTCTACACCGAGGACGGCGGCCCCGGGGCCACCTACGAGGGCCCGACCTACGGCGGGCGCCGCATCCTGGACGCCACCCCCGCCCTGCAACGCTTCCTGGGTCTCACCGCCTGGGGCTGGGCCAACTCTGCGCTGGTCTACGTGGAGTGGGGCCTGGCCGGAGACGTACCGGGCATGGCTTGCACGCCCTGTCTGTCATCGCCGGTCGAGGCCGGCAGCGAGTCCATGCGGACCCCCTACGACCTGAACCACATGATGTCGGGCCTGGACTGCCGCCCCTGAGGGACACGTGGGGTGGCGCGGGCTGACAATCTTGCTCGTCGGCCTGGCCGTCCACTCGGCGGGCTGTGACGACCCGGGGTCCGGGGCCGATGGTGGGGTGGATGCCGGCCCGGACGGCCAGGTGGCGTTGGATGCGCGGCCGGACGCAGGGGACGGGGCGGTGACCGACTGCCCCTGGCCAGACCTGGCCTTCGCGCCCGCGCCCAAGGTCGTCGACGGGCTGTACGCCGTGCCCGTGGACATCCAGACCCTCGACGGGACCGTGGTCCTGGACGGGTATCAGCAGACCGGCCGGGCAGGGGCCAGGGTCACCTTCCGCCTCGGCTCCGCGGGGGGCATGCCGATCCTCGATCTGCGTCAGACGCCCGACCTCCTCGAGCTCGACGGCGAGCCCATCTCACCCCAGGGCTTCGCACATCACGACTTCGGGGCCCAGTGGCACGGGAGGCTGCGGGTGGTCGAGCGGAGCCTGGCGCCGTGCACCTCCCACACCCTGGTGGTCGACTATGACCTCGGCGCGCCCGCCTCTCCCGAGGCGCGCCCGGTGGACTGGGCAGCCGGAAGCTCCGAGGTGCGCTGGGACTTTTGGTTCACCGACCTCGAGCCGGGGCGCTACCTGGAGATGTGGTTCCCCGCCAACCTGATCTACGACCGGTTCACCTTCGGGCTGGCCCTGGACCTGCGATCGGACGCGGACCACGCCGTGATCAGCAACGCGGAGGTGTTCGACCTGGGCCCGGGGCTGTGGCAGCTCGAGTTCCCCCCCTACCACACGGCCCTCTCCCCCATGGTCGTGGTGCGCCCGCGCACCGACCTCGTGTCCGAGACCCGCACCGAGCTCTTCGGCAACGGCCAGTCCATCACCATCGAGGTGCACCGGCTCGCCACGGTGGCCGACACCGACCCGCCCCTCATGGACCGCGTCGTGACCGCGACGGCCACGGCCATCGCCTCCACGGGGGACTACCCCCACGGGGAGCGGCTGGTGGTGTACGTGTGGGACGAGGAGGGCCGCTCCATGGAGTACGACGGCGGGACCACCACCGGCCCCGACTCGTTGGAGCACGAGCTCTTCCACAGCTGGTTCGGCCGCGGCGTGCGACCCGCCCTGGGGCGTGATGGCTGGATGGACGAGGCCTGGACGGTGTTCAATACCGACGAGCACGACGCCTTCGAGGTGGCGGAGCTGCCGGCCACGGCCTCTCCCATGGTCCTCGACGACGGCAATCCCTGGGGTCGGATCACGCCGGGCCTCTCCTACGAAGGTGGGCGCCTGGTGTTCGCCCACCTCGCCTTTTTGATGGGGCTGGGCGACCTGCGCACGGCCATGGCGGGCTTCTACGCCGCCCATGTGCCGGACCCGGTGCGCACCGCTGACCTCGAGCGTCACCTGTACTGCTTCGACGCCGCCGCCGCAGACGCGGTGGCGCGGGCCTTTTGGCGGTATGTCTATGGCGAGTCCGGCGACCGGGATCCGGCGACCTACCCGACCTGTCCCTGACGGCGCCGACGCAGGATCAGCCCCAGCAGGAGCATCACCAGGAGCGTCGGGACCCCCTCCCGGGGATCTGCGGCCTGGCAGCCGCAGGCCGCCCCCCGGCTGACGGGCGGCTCGTTGTCCTCCACGCAGGCGCCGTCTTCGCACACCCTGCCGGCGGGGCAGGGCTGGGACAGGATCTCGGTGCAGTCGTCGCCGTCGCCGGCCTCTCCGCAGGTCCAGGTGGTGGTCGAATCCGAGCAGCCCCGCGCTCCCATGCCGCACTCGTCGGTGCAGGAGATCGGGCATTCGCCGTTGTCGCAGGTGGTGCCGGCCTCGCAGGTGGACCAGATCTCCTCGAGGCAGGTGTCGCCATCGCCGATTTCGCCGCAGGTCCACCGGCGGGTCAGGTCGGCCGAGCAGCCGGTCGATCCGGCCGCGCAGTCGTCAGTGCAGGTGGGGGCCTCACAGATCCCACCGACGCAGGACTCCCCGGCGGCGCAGGTGGTGTAGACGCGCTCTGTGCAGTCGTCACCGTCGCCGGCTTCGCCGCAGGACCAGGACTGGGTGCCGTCGGTGGTGCAGCCCGACTCACCGGCGGTGCAGTCGTCGGTGCAGGAGGTGGGGCACTGCCCGCCGGAGCAGAAGGTGCCCGGGTCGCAGTCTGCGTAGATCCGGTCGAGGCAGGTGTCTCCATCGCCGGCCTCGCCGCAGGTCCAACGCTGGGTGTTGTCGGTCGAGCAGCCCGTGTCGCCGGTGGTGCACTCGTCGACGCAGACGCAGGTCCCGCTTTGACACGTGTCCCCGGCCGGGCAGGCCGTGTAGATGCGCTCGGTGCAGGTGTCGCCGTCGCCGGCCTCGCCGCAGGCCCAGGTCTGGGTGCCGTCGGTCGAGCAGCCCGTGTCGCCGGTGGTGCACTCGTCGACGCAGGCGCCCAGGCAGGTCACGCGGCCCAGGGTGGTGTCCATGCCGCAGGTCTCGGTGGGCGCGCAGCGGTCAGCCAGGGGGTAGGTGGCCTCGCACCAGACCGCAAACTCCACGCCGTTTGTGTCCGTTTCGCAGGTCCCCGAGGCCGTGTAGGCGCCGCAGCCCGCCCCGACGCAGTCGATGTAGCCGTTGGTGGCGTCCCAGCCGCAGATCTCGCCGCCGGTGCACTCCTGCTGCTGCACGTTGCCGTTGTCGCAGTACACCGAGGTGTTGCCGATGCACACGCCGGTGTAGTCGATGTCGCCGCAGCCGGTGGTGGGCGGGCAGTCCCAGTCTCCACCGCAGAGGTTTGCGGGCGCCGCCTCGATCAGGGCCACCGTGGCGGCGGGGCGCGTGCGGGTGACGCAGTGGACGGCGCCGCCCTCGGGGATGATGCCGTCTGAGTCCACGCCGACGATCGTGTGGCCCGGCAGGACTGACTGGTACGCCGCCAGGGCCGCGGCCTCGTGGCTCGATTCGTTGGCATAGGTGGGCACGATCACCACGTTGTTGACGATGATGGAGTTGGTGTAGGTCCGCCACACCGTCCCCCAGGCGCTCGTGCCCTGGTTGGGCATGGGGATCCGCACCACATTGATGGGCTGGCCGCCGGCCGTGGTCTCCGACGCCAGCAGGGCGGCGTTGTTGTTGAGGATGGTCGCGTTCACCGGGTCCTGGGCGGCGGTGTACTCGCCCATGATCCAGGTGGTGGGCGTGAGCATCTTGCTGAACATGTCGTGGTGGCCGGTGCCCTCGCCGTCCATGGGCTCGAGCCAGATCGTCTTTTGGCAGTCGAAGTAGTCCCACAGGATCTCGTCCACCTGGTAGGGCAGAAGCGGCAGGTTGTGGAACTGATGCGCCCGGGAGGCGAAGCAGGTGCCCGCGCCGTCCGAGGTGAGGTTGCCGCCCTCGAAGCTCAGATCCGGACGCCAGACGTTCACGCCGACCATGTCGGCGAGCTTGGTGGGGATGGCGTCGTCGTTGGTGCGGGTCTCGTAGTACCTCGGGTCCGCGATGCCGAGGGTGCCCGCGCCGTCGGTCACCCAGAAGGGCCCGAAGTCCACGGTCCAGTAGGAGTCGGTGGGGTAGGTGCCGTAGTAGGGGTAGCCGGAGACGTCGACGAAGTCCACGAGCGACAGGTTGCCGCCCCGAGAGGAGATCTCGTTTTGCAGCGACGTCTGGTGCGCGGCGTCCTCCACGATGAGGGCCACCAGGGCGCCTCCGCCATGGTTCATGATGGCGTCGGTGATGCCGTAGAAGAAGTTGTCGTGCTGCCCTGGATACCAGACGTAGTACACGTGCGTGATGGGCACCCACTCGGCGTACATGGTCACCGGGGTCACCGGTGGATCCGTGCGGCCGTAGAGGGCCGGGTTGGCGGCCCGGAAGGCGGCGTTCCGGAAGACCGCGTCGACGGGCTGCGCCAGCTCCGATGCGGTGAGGTGCTTGGGCGGCGATGGCGGGTGATAGTACGGGGGCGCGGCGTCGGCCCGGTCGGGGGTCGCGGTGGTGGTGAAGGCCAGGAGCCCCAGGGACCAGGCCAGCAGGCGTTTTCCGGTGATCGTCATGTAGCTACCACTCCTGATGATCCATTACCTATACGACGATGGCCAAGCCGCAGGCAAGCCCTAATGTAGTGCTGCTTACAGTGACGTAGCCTGGATTACGGACGGGCTGGCGGACGATGCCAGGGAGTGTCCACTAGTCGATGCCTTCACCGAAGGGGTCCGCGGACATGCGCCGCATGTAGGGCCGCATGTAGGGCCGCATGTAGGGCCGCATGTAGGGCCGCATGTAGGGTCGCATGTAGGGTCGCATGTACGGCCGCATCGCGGGCCGCATGACCGCGGCCTTCTTGAGGCGGATCGACAGGGACTTGGGTCCGCTGGACTTGAGGGTGATGGTTTGGGGCTCGTAGCCGTCCTTTTTGAGGGTGACCTCGAGCTCGCCCCCTGCGGGGACCTTCACCGTGCAGTTCGTCAGGCAGAGGCGCTCGCCGTTGGCGATGACCTTGACGTTCCTGGGGCGGGTCTTGATGCGGATCTTCGCGGGAGGTGCGTCCATGGCGTCGGGTATCATGGCGTCCGGCGCCATGACGTCCATGGCGTCCATGGCGTCGGGTGTCATGGCGTCCATGGCGTCCATGCCGTCCGGGGTAGGCAGACCGGTACCCATCCCGGCTCCCATGGCGTCCATGGCTTCGATGCCATCCATGGCATCCGTGGCGCCGCCTGCGTCCGTTCCAAGGTCCATGGCGTCCATGGTCGCGCTCGCGGTCTTCTCCTTGGTGTCCTTGTCCCCGCCGCTGCTCCCCGCCAGCATGAGGTAGGCCCCCACACCCCCACCGCCCAGCAGTATCAGCACGGCGATGATGATGATGGCCACCTTCCCGCCTCCGCCGCCCGAGGAGGTCTGGACGGGCATGGACATTGGCCCTGGGGTGACGTGGGCAGCCGGCGCCGCTGGCATGCTCGTAGAGGGGCTCATTGGGGCCGCCCCCATGGGCGGCATGCTCGGGGCGCCGGTTCCGGCCATCATCGTCTTGGGCGGCTCCGAGGGCGTGGCCGGATGGAACGTGGAGGCGCTCACGCCCCAGCCGCCGGTGGCCGCGGCGGCCGCCTGTCCTCCCGGCGCAAGGGCGGTGACGGTGCCCTTGACCTGCTGCAGGTCCTCGAGAAACTCCACCATGGAGGGGTATCGTTTCTCGGGCTCCTTGTTCATGGCGGTGAGGATGATCCGCTCGATCTCTGGGTGGATCTGCCGGTCCGGAGCGCACTGGGTGGGGGGCTGGGGCAGAGCGGTGATGTGCTGGGTCAAGATGCCCATGAAGGACTCGGCCTTGAAGGGCACCGTGCCGGTGAACAGCTCGTACATGATCACGCCCACGGAGTAGATGTCCGTGCGGTGGTCGAGCTGCCGGCCCATGGCCTGCTCGGGTGACATGTAGTGTGGCGTGCCGAAGATGGTGCCCGTGCGCGTGAGGTTCTCGCCCGAGTCGGCGCTGGAGACCTTCGCGATGCCGAAATCGAGGATCTTGCACAGGTCCGTGCCGGCCTTGTCCACGACCAGGTAGACATTCTCCGGCTTCATGTCGCGGTGGATGATGCCCTTGGAGTGCGCTGCGGCGAGGCCCCGGCACTGCTGGATCACGATGTCCAGGGCCCGGCTGGGCTCCATTCGACCCTTGAGCATCGTGTCCGACAGGGGCTCCCCATCGAGATACTCCATGGTCAGGTAGACGCTGCCGTCGGGCAGCCGCCCGAAGTCGTCGATGACGACGATGTTCTCGTGGCCGATGGTGGACGCGGCCAGGGCTTCCTGGTGGAAGCGGGTCACCGCCTCGGCGTTGGAGGTGATCTCGTTGCGCAGCAGCTTCAGCGCGACCTTCTTTTTGATGTAGATGTGCTCGGCCTCGTAGACCTCGCCCATGCCGCCTTCGCCGAGCATCCTCACGATGCGATACCTGTCGGCCAGGATCTGGCCCTCCCGGCTCTCGGTCTGGTTGTCGTCGGGCACCAGGGCGGTGCCGTCCTTGGGGCAGAAGGTCAGCGACTCTTCGTACTTGCTGTTGCAGGCGGGACAGATCATGGTCGACACTCCAGCAGTTCTCGGGCACCCGGGGCCCACGCGGAGCCCCGAGCCCCACCCGTCGTCCCGCGGGGGAAGACGAGCCAGGCCTACACGCTACCCGTACAGCGATGATTATGTCTGGGGTTTCACCTTTTGTCCAAACCCCTTTTCCCTGACGCCACGTGATCAAGTCCGTTCCCCGCATGGGAAAAGGCGCCCACCGCGCGCAGCGCGGGCCCCCCTGGAAGGGGCGTGGGGGATGCAGTTAGCCGCGAAGCGGCGGAGTAGTCTCCGGAAATTGGACAGCGTAGTGAGAAGCGCATGGGGTAGCGCTCTTCAGAAATGCATGGTGCTCCGCCAAGAGGGGATACGGAGAATGTCCGTGAACACATGGTCCCTGACTTCCCACATCCCTGACGCCGCCCCTGGACAAGCCTCAGCTCATCGCCCACAGTGTTGTTATGTCGGCTTCACTCGTCCGTCCCTCGCTGTCGTTTCTGCTGGTGGGCACTTGGCTCCTGGGCCTGTGGTCACCCCCGGCCGAGGCCCGGCGGCGGCGGCGCAACCCCCGGAACAAGGCGCCGCGGGTCACCGCCCCGCCCAAGGGGTCCTTGCCCACCACGGGCTACACCCGCCGACAGCCCCGGCGACCGCCGCCGCTGCGTATCGGCTCCATCCGGAGCAACGCCCGGCTCGGGTCGCGGCCCAAGCGGGCGAAGCAGCTCCGGGTCAGCGAGCCCCAGCGTCGCCGCGCGCGCCAGGCCGCGCTCGACGCCATGCGGGGACGCGGCGGCGCGGTGCGGGTGGCGCGCTTGGCGGCCTCGGGCGTGGGCGTGCGCTCCGACGCCGCGGCGCGGGTGCTCGCCGCCCGGGTGCGGATCACCACCCTGCGCCGGCTCACCCGAAACAAAGACTCCCGCGTTCGTGAGGGAGTGGCCCTGGCCCTGGCTTTCCGACCGCGGTTCGCGCCGGTGCTCATCGGCCCTCTTCTGCGGGACCGCAACCTGCGGGTGGTCCGCTCGGCCGTGCGCTCGGCCGCCTGGCTCGGGGACAAGCGCACGGTCGGCGCCCTGGCCGCCTTGGCCCTTCGCTACGATCGCTCCATCCGATCCCAGGCCCTGCGGGTGCTTGCCCGGCACGCCCGGATCAAGGTGGCCAAGGGCGCCGTGGTGCGAGCCCTGACCCACACCCGGGCCTCGGTGAGGCTGGACGGGGTGGTAGCCGTGGGGTTGGCCCGCAGCGAGTGGGCTCGCTACTGGCTCGCGCGGCTGGCCGCCGATCGTTCCCCCCGGGTCCGCCGTCAGGTGGTGCGGGCCCTGGCCCGCCTGGCGCCGCGCCGTGCCACCTTCCGGCTGCTGTCCAAGCTGCGACGGGACCGCAGCCCCGTGGTGCGCGCCGAGGCCCGCCGGGTCCTCAAGCGGCTGCGGCGGATCCAGCGGGACGCCCGTCGCGCTCGCCGCGCCCGTCGACGGAGAAGGCGGCGGCGATGAGCGACCGCCCGAAGGACCCCGGCGAGGCCCCGCGGCCGAAGGTGATGCCGGCCCCGGCCGCCCCGGCCCCGGCCGCCCCGGCCCCGGCCGCCCCGGCCGCGCCGCCCCCGG